>Ga0116149_1000033_pt1 | contig 175831 bp, 151 predicted proteins | sample AD_UKC057_MetaG_FD_89787 | JGI IMG/M metagenome (GOLD analysis project Ga0116149, IMG submission 89787) | Active sludge microbial communities of municipal wastewater-treating anaerobic digesters from USA - AD_UKC057_MetaG | ecosystem: Engineered > Bioreactor > Anaerobic > Digestate | place...
CATCACCACAAGCCCGCCCCACCCGGTGATCGGCTTGTCGGTAAATCTCACCCGAAGGTTGACTCCGCCTTCGCTTTTGACATACTTTTTACTGGGGATCTTTTTGTTCCTCCGTTCCGATAGTTCTTGTTTCTGAACAACTCAAATTCTATCGGTCTTTCTGGAACATCTAGATGCCTTTTCTATTTTTCTATTGGCGAATCCGGGTTAAACAAACAGAAGCATCGCGGTTTATCCAAGAGGCTTTAAATAAATATCCCGGAGAGATATCAATAGTCGCGCTCGGCCCGCTTTCTAATCTTGCGACTGCGGAGATGAATTGCGTCGGCACGTTAAGCAAAGCTAAAAGCGTGGTGGCAATGGGAGGCGCGATAGATTGTCCGGGCGTGATTCCATTGTTAATTAATGCGGAATTCAATTTCTGGAAAGATCCGCGCGCGGCGTCGGTTTTGTTGAAGTCCGCGTTTGATATGACTCTTGTGCCTTTGGACTTAACGAGGAAAGTGATCTTCGGCAGCCGACAGATGAATAGACTGAAAAACGCAGACTCAGACATGGCGGATTTCATTTATGAGAACGCAAAAAGTTGGTTCTATCTGATGAGCGCGCTAACGCTCAGAGGCGGATTCATGCCTCACGATCCGCTGGCGCTCGCTTATCTGATAAAGCCGTCTTTGTTCAGCATTAAAAGAGAGACGTTGGCGGTCAACACGGATCGAGGCGCTGGTTATGGTTCTCTAAAGAGACGCCCCGAAGGAGATTCAGTAAATGTGGCGCGCGATGTGAAAAAAAGTGAATTTCTGGAGTTTCTAGTCGATAGAATCGCCGGGAAATAGATTTACGAATTCTGCCGAATCACGAATAATACTTTGTTTTTAAGCGTAAGCAGGTCAGAGGCTATATAATTAATATAAGAAAACTAACATATAAGGATTGGTATGAAAAGACATCATTATAAAACGGCTGTTTTTTCGGCTCTATTTGCGTTGCTGGCTCTCAATGCTTTTGCAGTCGATCAACCATCGAGCGAAAGCGATCCCGGAAACGTTCTGAAACGCAAAAAACTCGGCATTGCTGAGACCGACCCTCTAACACAAGAGGAACTCAAAAAAGTGTATGACGAAACATTGAGCGTCTATCTCGACAGCGTTAAAACGATGTATAAGCCGGGAGAATATCCGGAAATAATGATTTATATAAAAAATGATTCGAAGGAGACGAGGTATTTTAAGAGAATGTGGTCGGCAGGCGGCGCTGGGGGAGCATGGCTGAAGATTTACGTTGACGGAGTCGAGTCGTGGGGAGCAGGGGTGTTCAAGCGGGAGTCGGTAGAGCCGGAATCGGATAATCCAGCCAACGCGCTCAAATTAGGTCCCGGCGAGCGAAAAGCAGTAGTGAAACTCACGTTCCTCAGGTTGGACACAGGCAGAAAAGTGATTTCAGCGGAATATGAGGCTAAATATAAAGTAGCAGAGAGCGCCCCGAAAAACTGGTGGAATGGGATCGCAAAGTCCAACTCCTTAAGTCTGGTTGCGACACGCGAACTTCCGGAAAAAGAGATTGTCGCTGAGTATGGGAAGGTAATTAAAGCAATCCATTCGGACGTATCGGCGTTGAAAGGGAAATACAACGAATTTTCAGGCTATGGGGAAGGTTCATTGAAAAAAGCGGCTCAATACTCAATCCCCGGCGTTCCAGTTGTGGAGTATCGAACGCCCGCTCCTAAAAAATTTGAATTCAGGGCGTATTTCAATAAATCGGACTATCAGCCAAGCACTTTGCCCATGCTAAAGGAGGGATTCCCGTTCTTCGGGGTTACGCTTTTCGCGCATGTGGACACGGGCGATAATACAAAGTTGCGGGGAGCTTTGCTGGACATTGTAAGGAAAAGAGGACGTGCGTTGCAGGAGGTTGTGAAGAAAAATGAACGCAGCCTGAGAGTCGAGGCGCTGCCTTTTGAGACTGCCGTCGCGTTGGATCTCGACCGCGCCCCGGTGATTATACGAGGCCATATTAAATCAGTGACTATCGACGAGCCCGGGCGAGCCGAACATGAGCTTAGGAAATGGATTCTGGATGTGGACGTCAAAAAAGTGTATAAAGGAAAACTCGCGGAGAAAAAAATCAAGGTCAGATGCGGCACGCTGACCACAATGTTCGGCGATGAGTCAGTGAAGGACAGGGAGTTCATACTTTTGCTGTTGGAAAAGTCGGCATGGAACAAAGACTACACTTTGATAGGATCGCAGAAACCCACAGAGAATCTCGTCGAATGGCTGGGGGAAAAGTACTCTTCTGAAAAAAAATAATCTCGGCTCTTTCGAGGCGTTGGAGTTTGATGTTCTATTCACCGTTATTCGTTTTTAATTGATTTGAATATGACGACAGTAATTCAATGACAGAAGAAGAACTGTCGCATTTATTTAAAAGCGCGCGAATCGAGGATGCGCCCGGCATTCCTTTCAGATACCAAGAGAGTTGTCCTCTCATGGAATATGCTCCTCTTTTTTCGCCTTCTATCGCAAGATGCAATTTGTAGTGTTTTAACGCTAATTCAATTCGTTTTAAGTTGTCCGGGGGAAGAATCGTTATTCCGTTGACAATCAGTTCGCGCGCTCGAGAAATCATTTCCGGGTCTCCGAATGCGGCTCTTCCTATCATTATCGCGTCGCAACCGTATTCTCTTATCTTCTCAGCCGCGTTTTCAGGAGACGATATGTCGCCGGAACCGATGACGGGGATGCTGAGAGCCTCTTTCATTTTGGCAACAAGAGACCAGTCCGCCTTGCCGGAATATCCTTGAGATTGCGGGCGCGGGTGAAGGGCCGCCGCAGCAGCGCCTTCGCCTTCGAGCCTTTTTGCCAGTTCGACGCAGTTTATCGTCTCGAAGTTCCAGCCCGATCTCATTTTTACAGTGACAGGAATCTTGATTGCGGAAGACACCGCGCTGACAATCTTTGCGGCCAATAGATGGTCGCGCATGAGAGCTGAACCGGCGCATGTTTTTACTACTTTGGGAGCGGGACATCCCATGTTGATGTCTATAGCGGCGAATCTGCCTGTCGATTCGAGAATTCTTGCCGATTCCGCCATGATGTCCGGGTCAGCGCCGAATATTTGTCCTGCGTAAACAGGCCCGTCGGGAAGAAATCTCACATAGTCGAGTGTTCTTTTATTGTTTCGCGTCAATCCGTGGCTGGTTATGAGTCCGGTGTAAATAACTCCGCATCCCGTGTCTTTAAGAATTGAACAGAAAGAAGGCGTGTTGACGCCGGACACAGGAGCCATAGCAACTTTCTGGTTGGTCAATGTCGTTATAAACAAGATTCCTCTTAATACAAACATCAAAGCGCTGTCGATGCCATGTCGTTATCAGAGATGATGCCTGAGATTGCTTGAATCATGTTGAGCAATACGGGAGCAAAAAAAGAATCTTTGAGGAAAGAGTTTTCAAGTCCGCCTGAAATTCCGGACACGACCGCGACGAAGACGCCCGCCAGAATCGCTCCTTGAAGCGCTCCTATCGCAAGGCCGCCTATCCTGTTGAACGCGCCGAGAATTGACTTTTTGATGATTCTTGAAATCAACCACGAGCCTATAGTGGACGCCGACACGACGGCTACGAGTATCAACGCGAATCCCAAAGTTTCCGAAAGGAATTTCCCTTCGACGTCGGGAAAAAACAACTCTGCCGCGTTTGATCGTAAACACCTTGCCAGAAAAATGCCGCCTATGATTCCGGCTAGAGAGAAAAGCTCTTTCACAAAGCCGCGAAACATGCAGCGAACGGCAAGCGCTCCGGCGATAACCAGCGCTGCGATGTCGAATCTGGTGAAAGTATTTGACGCGTTTTCCATTTTGATGATGCCGCAGGCTCGCGGAGCGGTTTAAGCGTTCTTTCCGATAGCGAAAATATGATCGGCGGCTTCGCGGACGGCGTTAATTATTGACATCAAAGGCGCGTCTGCGCGGCGGGCGGCTCTCGCGCAGTCCTCGTATTCCGGGTTGGCTCTCACTATCTCGCCGTTCATAACAGCCAGCTTGACTCTCATAGGGCCGTATTGAGTGTCGATAAGCTCGGTGCGGCGTTCCACGCACACTCGCGGCGTTGTGAGCCTGCGTATTCCCAGAGTGGATGTTTCCCGGAATATCATTTCCATCGCTTTCTGCTCTAAAGAGACCTCGCACAAAACGTTGAATAGAACGCCGGGCCTGTTTTTTTTCATTATTATCGGAGTCATATAAACGTCCAGCGCGCCTTCCTCCAACAGCCTTTCCAAGAGATAGCCCAAAGCCCTCGGATCCATGTCGTCGATGTTGGTTTCCAGATGGCAAAGATTGTCGAGGCGGTTCGACGCGCAAGCTGAAGATTTTGGAACGTCCCCGATAATCGCGCGGACCACGTTGGGAATCTCTTTGTCTGAAGCTCCCGCGCCGTATCCCGAGCGCCTGACAATCATCTCAGGGATATCCCCGAAAGAATCGCAAAGCTCGGTCAGCAGAAGGGCTCCAGTGGGCGTTGTAAGTTCGCCGTCGCCTCTGCCATAGACAGGCGCGCCTTCAAGAAGGGCAGAGGCTGCGGGAGAAGGAATAGGCATTATCCCATGAGCGGTAGACACCGAGCCTGTTCCGGTGTTAACTGCCGAAGCGGAAAATGAATCCGCGCAAAGCATTTTTTTTGCCAGAAACGCGCCGACGACGTCTATGATGGTGTCTATGCCGCTGAGTTCGTGGAAATGGACTTCATCGGCGCTCTTGCCGTGTATGCGGCCTTCGCATTCCGCAAGTCGGTTAAATGCGCGCAACGACTGATTCTTGACTTCATCGTCGATTGATGACGCGTTGAGAATCTCTGATACGCTCCCGAGGTTCCTTGCCGGACCGCTCCCTACGCCGGGCTCGATCAAGACTCTCTTTGCTTTTATGCCCCGTCTGAAAGCTTCTTCAACTTTGATGTCAGGAAAATCAGGCAAATTGAGTTTGCGCATTTCTTGCGTCCATTCGTCAAATGAAAGACCGATGTCGAAAAATGCGCCCAATAACATATCTCCGCTTATGCCTGAAAAACAATCAAGATGAATGTGCGCCATAACGAGATTGTCCCTTCGGGTCAGCCGACTTTTACTCTAACAAGCCAGCTAGAGGCGGTGCGTCCCACGCTCAGCATTTCTCTCATCCTGCTGAAGACGCCTGTCCTGTCAAAAAAATCGAATGGATAGATGGAATAGGCGGCGGAAACCGTCACGGCGATGTCCCCGCTTATCTCCTTCATCCTCGCGTTTACGCTTTTCAACATATTCTCAAGAGATTCGCGCACATCTTCCTGCGCGTTGGGAATGATAATCGCAAACTCATCGGCTCCTATGCGTCCAATGCTGTCGGCGCCTGCGAACACGGAAAGCTCCGCTCCGAGTTCCCGCAGAAGGAGGTCGCCCCTTTCGAATCCGCATTTTTCATTGACTGCCGAAAAATGATCCACATCAATGAATACAAGAGCGAGAGTCGCGCCGTTTCTGTCGGAATCGTCCAGCGAAGCGGAAAGCAATTTGTTGAAGGAGGAAAAATTCTTCAATAGAGTGGTCGCGTCGACGTCAGGCATGACTGCCATCTCGCATCTCAGCAAGAGGTGTGAATAAACGATGGAAATAAAAGACGAAATCATTTCCACCGCTTCGATATCCGGCAAAAGCGCGTGTTCAGTTCCGGGCGCCGAGCCGAGGACAAGAATCCTTTCAGGGTTGCCGGCATTGTTGAGAGGTATGACGGCGATTGATTTCATCCCGTGTCTCTCAAAAGACCTGTCATGAAACCTGTCGTCTTTTGCGATGTCGGATACTAGAATCGGAACCGGTCGTTCCTTAATCTCGTCAATCACATTTGCGGGCAGTCTAATCTGAGTTGAGACCATGCCGTTGCCTGTCCCGGAAAGACAATCTTTTAGAACAGGATCGGAGTCGCCTTCGATTTTTCCATGAAAAATAAAATTGAACCCTTGGATTTCTCTCAGAGCGGAGGCGATAAGGCTCATGCCGCGCGACAGGATTTCCTTCCTGTCCAGACTGCCGGGTATATCGTCGATCTGCCGAAAGGCGTGAGACGCAGTGAAGTACGCGTCCCGTATCGCCGGGTCTGATTTAATCGCCGCCGACGCGGCAGCGGAACTTGCGGAAGAACTTAAAAACAGCAGCATCGAAAACACTCCGAAGCCTCTTGCAAGCTGAATGGCGACATCCAGCCTGATTGCTTCTGTGTTCATGAAAAAAGACGCTCCGGTCATTCCCGCAGCCAACCCGATGAACAGAAAGGCCTGAAAAACATAGTGGAAACCGGATATATATGGAGTAGTGAAATGGTAAACGGCGAAAAGAATGATGGCGATCTCGAACAGGGATATCACAACGATGTGATTTGGAGAGGAGAAACCTGCGGGAGCCATGAATAGAAGCGACGCTAAAATCGCGAGGAAACAAACTGCCGAAGCTCGAACGGAAAATCTGGCGCGCTGGCCGCCTGCAAAGGATGCGGCGGACATGAGCCAACTGAGCAGAGCGGCAGCCTCTAAAGTCGCGATAACGGCAGATGGCGTTCTTGGAAAAAGCGCCGCCAAATTCATCGCAGAGTAAAAAATGCCGCCGCCGAAAGCGAATGCGAGCGATTTTCTCGGCGTCTTAATGTAGTATAGCGCCGTCAGCCCGAGAAGCGCTCCGGACATTGCTAGATTTGCGGCTTGTGTCAAAGAAATTATATTCATAAATCGCAGTTATTTTAGTCTTTGGCCTTTATGCAGTCAAATGACCGAACGCAATATTGCTTGGCAAAGATATTTCACGATTTCGGTTTCACAAATTTTGGCAGTTGACGCTTATACATTAGTACACTATAATCATATACAGCTTATTATGCTGTTTTAAAGAAGATTAAATAGAAGTTTCACGGAAGCTTATTACGGGAGGAACAAAATGACGCCTGTCGGGCTTACTGAAAGACAAAGAGAAATTCTCGGCTTCATACACTCATACGCCTCGGAAAAAGGCTATCCGCCTACAATCAGACAGATAGGAGCGAGGTTCGGCATCAAATCGCCGAACGGCGTTAAGGACCATCTGAAAGCGCTTGAGCGCAAAGGCGAAATCAAGCTCGAACCGAACACGGCGAGGGGAATAGACCTTCTCGGAAGAAGGAATTCCGGAATTCCTCTGATAGGCCGGATAGCCGCAGGCGCTCCGATCCTTGCCGCTGAGAGCGTCGAGGACTATATCACGATAGAGAAAATATTCCCTATCGACGGCAGGTGCTTCGCCCTGAAAGTGAAAGGCGACAGCATGATAGAAGAGGGCATTCATAACGGAGACATTGTGATAGTCAGACCGCAATCATCAGCGGAAAACGGAGACATAGTGGTCGCGCTGATTGAAGACGAAGTCACTGTGAAAACTTTCTTTAGAGAGAGGGGCCGCATCAGGTTGCAGCCGGCAAATCCCGCTCATTCGCCTATTGTCGTAAGGGATGTTGAGATAAAAGGAAGAGTTATAGGAGTGATACGCTCATTGTGAGCGAAAACCTATCCGCATGCTTCGGAAGAGCGTTGTTATAACTGTTGCAAAGTTGTCGGATTTTCTGAAAGGCTATAGCGCGCCACTGTTATTGTGAAATTTCAGGAAAGATAGTTTTTAACATCAACTATAAAGATTACTCGTCAATTTAATCTGCTGATATCAATTGATATGAATATAAGCATCAAGATAAACATATCATTAATTATCTGCGCTCAGACTTGTTGTTATGATTGAAGCGGCGGACATATAATTAGATGGCATCGGAGGGACACATGGAGCATTATACGCACGACAGGAACTGGGGATGCAGAATCTCCGACGAGCATGTTTTCAGAGGGCTTCGCGCTCTGGTGATGGAAAACGAACTGATACGGGTTACCGTTCTTCTGGATAAAGGCTCGGATATTTATGAATTCCTATACAAAAAGACCGACACTGATTTCATGTGGAGAAGCCCCAACCCTTTGAGGGACCCCAGAGCGTTCGAGCCGACAAGCATGAGGGCGGACGGCTCTTTCATGGATTATTATCATGGCGGCTGGCAGGAGATATTTCCCGGCTGCGGCGCTCGTTACAGTTACAAAGGGGCCGAAATAGGGCAGCATGGCGAAGTGTCCACTATCCCGTGGAACTGCCGCATAGCGACCGATTCTCCCGGCGAGATCGAGGCTGTGTTGACAGTGAGGACATATCGAACACCGTTCTATATTGAAAAAAAGCTGAGGATGGTTTCCGGCGTCGCCGCATTGTTCATAAGCGAAACAGTTGTGAATGAAGGGCGAGAAGAGATGGATTTCATGTGGGGGCATCACCCCGCGCTGGGGTATCCTTTCATTGACGAAACGTGCAGGATAGATGTTCCAGCGACGAAAGTTGAAGTTCATTCGGAATCGGGCGTGACGAGCAGGCTTAAACCCGGAGCGTCTTTTGAATCGTTTCCGATTATTAAAGACAAAGAAGGCAGGGTTTTCGATTTATCAGCCGTGCCTTCCGCAGAGGCCGCGACTGCGGAGATGTGTTATCTGATGGGACTGCGCGAAGGGTGGTTTGCGGCGACCAACCAAGGCAAAAGAATCGGTTTCGGAATGAGTTGGGACAAGGAAGTATTCCCCGTCGTGTGGCTGTGGGAAGTATTCGGAGGCGGGTTCGGATACCCGTGGTACGGTCGGACATACAACCTTGCTCTGGAACCGATGACTAGTTGGCCGGGGGGAATGGCAAACGCACTCGCGAGAGGCACAACTCGGAAGATCGGGCCTCTGGAAAGCATTTCAACAAGCCTGACGGCTGTCGCCTATGACGGTTTGATGTCAGTGAAAAGAATCGCGCCTGACGGCAAGGTTGAGGGAGAATGAATATGAAATCAGCGCGTTTGGGAGGGGAAATGAAAAAGGCGTTTTTCGCGTCGGTTGTTTCGATTTTAGCGGCGGCATATTGCGCGGTCGGCTCATTGGCAGCCGAATATCTCGACGCGCTTTTCGCTCCCGCCGACCCGACGGAATTATCTGTGGCTTATGAGCGAATATCTTACTCGCCATACTGCAAAGGGTATGAGACGACTGAAACGTATCTTGAGACGGCGAATTTCATTCTCAACAAGGTGGCGTACGAATCAGATGGGTTGAGGCAGACCGGCATGATGGGGTTTCCGAAGGGCGTTTCGCGCGCTCCGCTGATAATGCTTAATCACGCCGGATTCAACGGAATCACCAAGTACGACATCCCAAGGATAGCTCAGTTTTTGGAGAGAGGATATGCGGTCGCGGCGGCCACTTACAGAGGAGAAGGCGGACTGGCGGGACTGGCCGAAGGCGGCATGGACATTATCGGCGACGAATCCCGCGACATCTTGAATCTTCTTGAGTGCGCGGCCGGTCTTGAACAAATTGATTCCGAAAGAATCGCGATGGTAGGCGTGAGCCACGGGGGAGGGCTGACGATCTCGGCTCTGACTCAAACAAGGAGGCCAAAGGCGGCGGCCATCGTTTCCGCTCCCACTAATTTGACAAATGACAAATTGAAGGAAATGGCGGCGAAATGGCGGGTTTCTCCGGCTTCCGTAGAGGTCATGCTTCAACTCCTGATGCCGATAGAAGGCGTGGCGAAAATGAAACACATCCTCGGCGTGAAAGAAAAAGACGCCTCGCGCATACCGGCTTCGAGAGCGGAAATGCTTCGCCGCTCCCCGGCGCTTTTAGCCGATCACATTGAGTGTCCCGTTATGATGTGGTACGGCGGGCAGGACCCTGTCGCGATATGGACAGACGGCAAAATCATAGAGTCTTCTCTGAAAGAGCGCGGTTTGTTTTCCAAAGTCACAGTTTTTGAAAACCGCCATCATTCATACAATCCGGAAGAGATAGAGGTCGTTTTTGAAGAGATACTGACTTTTTTCGGGACTGCTCTCGAAGCAGGGACGAAATAGTAAAAATGCGCATACGGGTTGTTCGGCGATATTTTGAGAAAAGGGGGCATCAATGGCCAAGGTCGCGGTGGTGGGAAGCTTTGTGATGGATTTTATATTTGAGACGCCGAGGCGTCCGTTGAAGGGCGAGAGCATAATAGGGAAATCGTTCGGAATGGCGCCCGGAGGCAAGGGGGCCAATCAGGCTATGCAGGCCGCTCTAATGGGAGCGGAAACGCACATGATTGGCAGAGTAGGCAACGATGTGTTTGGAGACTCGATACTTGAGAGTCTCAGCCGCGCCGGAGTCAATGTTGAATGCGTAATAAGGGACTCCGCCGGGACCGGCTGCTCTGGCGTCATCCTCGATTCCGAAGGGGACAACAGCATAGTGATGGTTCCGAGAGCCAATATGGCGTGTTCGGTGTCCGACGTTGACGCTGCCGCCGACATAATCAGAGGCGCGGATGTGCTCCTTTTGCAGCTTGAAATACCGATGAAAGTGAACGCGCGCGCGGTGAAAATCGCAAAGAAAGCCGGGGTCAGAATTATTATGGACCCAGCGCCGGCGTGTCCGATTGAGGACTCATATTACAAAGACGTGACAATTATGACTCCCAATGAAACAGAAGCTCGTATTCTCAGCGGACTGGATGTAAACGATGTCGCCGGAGCGGAGGCGGCCGCTAGGGAATTGGCGGCAAGAGGTCTGCGCACGGCCATTATCACGATGGGCGGCAACGGGACTCTGTTGTTAGACGCCGGAGAAGCGATATTTTTACCTCCGGTCAAGGTTGATGTCAAAGATACGACTGCGGCGGGGGACGCTTTTACCGGAAGTCTGGCAGTATTTCTTTCCGAGGGAAAGCCGCTGGCGGAAGCGGCAAAACTCGCCGGAACAGTGGGCGCGCTTGCAACGACGAAGTACGGCGCGCAGCCTTCCTTGCCTGATAGGCAGGCATTGAGAAGTTTTCTCGGCGATAACTTAATATGAGCGATTCAAGAAGAGCCTTGCCGGATGATTTCGCGGCGGACGCGTCGTCATTCAGCTTGTTTGTCATCGCGGCATTATCAATTATAAATGCCGCCGCTATTTTTTTCAGTTTCTTTCCATACGTTCCGTTACTGCTGAATATTCCGATAGCTTTTCTAATTGAATTCGCGAAGATTAAGACTTCGGAAGGCGGCAAATTGTCGCTCGCATCTGCGTTTGCGATCATATTGCTTGCTGCTGAGCTTGCGATTATTGAGTTTGTGATAGGGATGGCTGTAAGCTTATGTTTCATAGTGTCGCAGGCCTACGAAGGTCTGGTCAATGTCGAAGCGTTGATAGGCGCGTATTTATTCTTATGGCTGGCCATAAGAAGGATTCCGCTTTTAAGACAGAAAACAGGCAGGTTTATTCCGAAAGACATGCTAGCGGTCTGTGTTATTATCAGCGCCGGTATTCTTTTTCTGGATGTGTATTATTCTTTTCGTTTTCTGCTTTTGGTCAACGCGTGTTTTTTAGCGGCTTTGATCGCGTATCGGATAGCGGTATTCAGGGTGAGGCTTCATCTGAAATCGCGGTGGACGGGGGTTATGCGAATATCCATGTTTGTCGCGTTAGCGGCGCTGTTGATGGCTTTAGTATTTTCAGCGCAGAGGTTGTCGATGCTGGGCAGTTACCGCGTTTTCGTTAAAGAAGTGGGTTATGATTTAAGGCAATCGAAAAGGGCGGAAATCAACGGTTCAGGTTTTCGAGGCCCTGAAATAGAAGTCGAAGCTCCGCCCGGAACTTTTCGAATAGCGGCGTTAGGAGATTCCACAACTTACGGTTTTCTGCTTCCCGAAAGCAAATCATACGGAAGGATACTTGAGACGAAGTTAAACGCGCTTAGCGATGACGCGGCCATTCAGGTTATTAACGCCGGAGTCCCATCATACGATCTCTCTCACATAAAGCATCGTTATATAAATAAAGTCGCGCAATACAAACCCGACATTGTTCTTCTTATGTCGGGGCCGAATGACAGGGATTATCTTGAGGGAGATAGTTTTGAAAGGATTCTCGGAGAGATTCTCTTAGAGACGCAAAAGAACGATTCGCGGCTCGCGCTGCTGTCATATCCGTTTTTGTCAAAAAGCGATATTAACAAAAATCATGTGGAGAGATTAAGGGGATTCGCCGAAAAAAAGAACATTCTTTTCATCGATTTGTTCCAGCCGCTATCAAAGCGGCAGGAATGCTTTTTCGTCGACACGCATCCGAAAGCCTGCGGGCAGGCCATGATGGCCGAAATAGTATTGGATGAGTTAATTAAGAGCGGTTTTTTTCCGGCAAGGAATAGTAGAGAGGCAAAATGATAACGAGCGCGGATGACGCTCAAGTTTTGGGGAGGGCGCGTCATTTTCCGCGTGTTCGGATATAATATCGTTCGCGGAATTCAGGATTCCGACGCCGTCCGGGCCGATAGGCAGGAATGAGTCGGCGGGATAACGGAGGAGAAAATGAATAAAGCTCCGGCGGAGTATTTCAGCAAGTATGACGCGGAAAAGTGCGAGGTCTGCGGCGATTGCCTTGTGAAATGCCCTGTGTTGAAGATGAATCGCAAGGCAGCGGTCAAGGCGATGACGGATCTGCGGAGCGGCGGAGGGAACGACAAAGTTCTCCGTCGTTGCGAGAGTTGCTTCGGCTGCAACATTATTTGCCCGAACGGAGCGAATCCGGCGCAGCTTTTCTTGGAGGCGTTTCACAAGAGCCATCTTGAAAGCGGGTTTCCGGCGTGGTCGTTTTATTTTCAGCCGCATGAGGAAAATAATTTTCGAAACTACATAATCTCCAGACTTCCGGCGGATGAAAAGGCTCTGCTTGAAAAATGGAGAGACATGACGCCTTGCGAGGAGTTCGTGTATCCCGGATGCAATGTCTGCTCCACACCGTATCTGACGAAATCTGGATTCATGGATGGGCTTAACATAAGGGGAAGCGTGGATTTGTGTTGCGGCGAGATGTATTACCGGACCGGAATGCACGACAAACTGCGAGAGACAGCCGCCAAGCTCAACGGATTTCTCGACAATTTGGGCGCAAAGAAAATGATGATCCTTTGCTCCGCCGGATATAACATGTTCTCGAATGTTCTCCCGCAGTTCGGGTTGAAAACTGATGTGGAGATTTCTTCATATATCAACTGGCTGTGGGAAAGGATAGAAAGCGGGGATATTCGTTTTAAGAGGAAACTGGAAATAACCGCGACCATACAGGAATCGTGCTATGGAAAGACGTTCGGAGAGGATTACTATGAGATTCCGAGAAAGATTCTTCGCGCGGCGGGGGCCAAGATAATAGAGATGCCGCATACGAAGGAGTGCGCGTACTGTTGCGGAATCGGAGGCGGATTCCCGCCGGGGAGCGGCTACAATCCGATAGATATCACGGCGGCCTCATTGAGAGTGGTAAATGAAGCGGTCGCCACGGGCGCAAAGGCGATAGTGGCATACTGTTCAGGATGTTTGCAGAGCATGTCCGCCGCGATGGCTGTTTATCCTGTGAAGAGGCAAGTATGGCATCTTTTGCAGGTAGTCCAATATTGCGTCGGCGAGAACCCTGATCTGGGATTAAACGCGCAACGCGGGGCAATGCTTGTTCGCGGCATTCTTCTGAATCAATCGGTTCATCTATTGAATCCGAAAAGAGTCAAAGGCTCGTGATCGCATAAGTTTATTCTGCCGATGCTTCAATTAAATTCGAAGCGGCGGCTATGAAGCGGCGACTCGAACGCCTATTCCATATTGGCCTTGAAGAAACCTGAAAGAGGCTCGCATTTTTCTTTTTTTAGGCCAGCGCCGATTTCGATTTTGTCGCCCAATATCATATAGCTTCTGTCTGTCAAATCGTATTTTGCCCAGTTCGGAACGCTGTCAGCCGACGGCGCGCCTGTTCTTGCGAATGAACTCCAGAGAGAAATAGCCGTTTTTGCCAGCTTCAGATTGTCTTTGCTTCTGAATTGTTGTCCCATGAAGCCGAAGTTGCCGAACACGTAGGGAAGTTCTGAGCCGTGAAACGCTCCCAAGTTCAACATCTTCACAGGGTCTTTCGTGTGATAGAACCTGTAAACTTCCGGTTGATGCGCAAGTATCATTTCAGCCAGCAGTTCAGTCGGGCATGTAAATCCCGCGTCGCAGATGAAGTCTTGGTAGGCTTTTTCGACTGTGGGGTAGTTCGCGACCGAGAACAAGGCTTCAAGGTCTCCGGGTTTTCCGCTTAGTCTAACGCCGAGAGCTTCAGCGACATTATCAATGTCCATTTTTAGATTGTCATTGAAATCTTTTTCGGTTTTCAGAGTCTTTTTCATGGTGAAATATGACGCTTCGTCTTTTGTGGTTCCGAGCATTACGATAACGTCCTTATTGAATCTGCCGTTTTTAAAAATCGAATACGGAGCTTCCGGGATAAATGCGCCGTCGACCACGGGGACGACAAAGCTCTTATTCTGCGCTTCAAGAGTGTCCATAACAAAAATGCCGAGCGGGATTTTTGCCAAGATATTCTCTATGCTTGCGGAACGCAGACAAGAGGCTGCAGACGAGGTCTCCGAGCATCCGAGTTTAGAGGCTATATCGAGAGCTGTCGCCACTCCTTTTTCGAGGCTGATATTTAAGAGAATCGGAGGTCCGCTGTGAATCGCGACTTTGCTGAACAATCCCGCAGAGAGCGGAGAAGCAAGGTGAAGACCTACGCTCATGCCGCCGGCGGACTGTCCGAAAAGAGTGACGTTGCCGGGGTCGCCTCCGAAATTGGGAATATTCTGATTGACCCATCGTAGCGCGGCCAATTGGTCGTACAACCCCCAATTGCCGGTTCTTCCGGTTGCGTCAGCAAAAGCCGGATGCGCGAGAAAACCCAATACGCCAAGCCTGTAGTTTACGGTTACAACAATGACATCGCCCATAGACGAGAGATTGGTTCCGTTGTAAGAAGAGTTTCCGCCGGAACCGACGATAAAGCCGCCGCCGTGTATGAAAACCATTACGGGCTTTTTCTCGGAGCCGATTGAAACAGGAGCCCAGATGTTCAAATAAAGGCAGTCCTCGTTCATTGGAATGCTCGTGTCAGTCATAGGGCTTGGAGTTTGAGGGCATTGGGAGGCGATTTTGACAGTCTCAAGAGGAGCGTTCCAAGGCTCGTGTTCAGTCGGAAGAGCGAATCTCAGTTCACCCAGAGGAGGGGCGGCGTAAGGGATGCCGAGGAAAGCGCAGATATTGCTTTCTTTGAGATAGACGCCGTTCACAAGCCCTTTGGAGGTGGCGATCCCTTTGCAGGGTGGCTCCTGTGATAGCGTTTGGTTCGAGATGAAACAACTAAGAATAATCGCTGACAACACATAGAAAGCAGTTCGCATGTTCATTTTTGACGCTATCCGATTAAACATAATTAGCTCCTTGAAAAGATGTCTTAACTATTATGTCGGCAACGCACGCTAGAAGCAATCCTGAAGAAAAAAATGCCGAATATTTGTATGTCAGCCAAAGATTGAAGCAAAGAAGCAACAGCAATCAGAGCAGTTTGTGAATTATGCCACAAAGCGTCAGTCTTCTTTGCGGCCTATAAAAATAGCTGACAGCGCCAAATCTTCACAATGTGCGCACGGCTGACAAATATTGCTTTTGATTATAGCTATTTTAAGTTCAAGTGATTGGCATGAATGTTGCAATAGATAATTGGGATTAAAGTGTATTAATAAATGACAGAGGTTGGGAAAATGCACATCATAGGAGCGCAACTGGCGGAGAAACTGAAAGCGGAAATGCTGGTAGAAGCGCCCGGAGTTAATACGGTGTCGTTTGACTCAATAGTGGCTTGCGACATGATGAGCGACTTGCTGTCGATGATGAATCACGGAGGTGGAGATAGCGGTGTGTCTGCGCTATTGACGGGGCTGACGAACAAGCAGGTGGTAAGGACAGCGGAGATGGTGGATATAAAGCTGATTGTGTTCGCGAACGGAAAGAGGCCTCTGGCGGAGACGATCGAGTTGGCTGAAAGATGCGGCATATCGCTAGCGAGCACGGAATACACGATGTTCAGAAGCTGTGGAATACTGTTTGAATGCGGAATGAAAGACGTGGGCGGATCAAATTGATGAGCGGCGGAAGCGATAGCGAAGAAAAGATACGCATGCAACTGCCTATTAGAGGCGGAGATTTCAGCAAAGCCGGGGAGGCGTCGAGCAAGATAAAAAACATATTGAAACAGTTGGGTGTAAGCCCGGCGGTTATTAAGAGAGTCGCGATAGCTTGTTTCGAGTCTGAAATCAACATTGTGGCATACGCCAACAAGGGGCAATTCTCGGTGGATATAACAACTGGGGAGATTAGAGTGCTGGCGAAGGATGAAGGGCCGGGGATTGAATGTGTGGAGATGGCGATGATGGAGGGTTTTTCAACTGCTCCGCCAGAGTTGAGGGAAATGGGATTCGGCGCGGGAATGGGGTTGCCGAACATAAAAAAAGCGGTCGACTGGATGAAGATCGAATCCCAAGTCGGAGTGGGCACGGAGTTGGAATTCAAGATACTGTTCGGCGGCGGCGAGAATGGATAAGCAGACAGTGGAATATTTTCACTCGGTGCGCCTCATAGAGGAGGAGTGCAAGGGCTGCACTCACTGTATACGAACTTGTCCGACGGAAGCGATTCGGGTAAGACACGGGAAGGCGAGAATCATCGAGGAGAGGTGCATAGACTGCGGAGAGTGCATTAGGACATGTCCGAACAGCGCGAAGATAACTGTTACGGACTCATTGGAGATCCTGAAGGAATTCAAGCATAAAATTGCGATTCCGGCTCCATCTCTTACGGGACAGTTTTCAAGCAAACACACGGCGACCGGAATGTTGTCGGGATTTTTGCACATGGGTTTTGACGATGTGTTGGAGGTGGGTTTCGGGGCCGGACTGCTTTCGAGGGCGATAACCGAATATTTGAGGGGGGCCGGGTCAAAGATACCGCGTCCGGTTATATCCTCTGCGTGTCCGGCGGTTGTGCGATTGATACAAGTCAGGTATTCGGGGCTGGTTGAAAACATTCTTCCGATGCAGTCGCCGATGGAAGTCACGGCGCGATATGTGAAGGAGAGAGCCGCCGAGGCTACAGGTCTTGACGAGAAAGAAATCGGGGTGTTTTTCATATCGCCGTGTCCGGCCAAGGTGACGGTGGTAAAGCAGCCGATAGGCGCGGAGAGGTCGTATGTCGATGGCGTGATAGCTGCGAAAGACGCCGTGAATTACATAAGAAAAAATTTTGATGATATCGAAGGCAGGAATGGAATACAGAAAGCGGGCGGTTCAGGGATAAGCTGGGGAAGAAGGGGAGGAGAGGTCGCGTCGATAGGCATACCGCGCAAGCTCTCCGTCGATGGGATCCACCATGTCAGGAAGATTTTGGACAAGGTGGAAGAGGGGGGGTTGAAGAAGATCAATTTGATCGAAGCGCAGGCATGTGTAGGCGGATGCGTCGGCGGGGTTTTAATGGCGGAGGACCCGTTTTTGGCGAAAGTCAAAATTGACATAGTATCGGAAGAGATAGGCGCGAAGAACGACGCCCAGCTTGACGAGGCGTATGGCGGCGTAAAAAAGGAAATGTTTTTTCTTGATGGAAAGGTAGGGCCGAGACCAATAACTCCATTGGACACGAATGTTGATGAAGCGATGAAGAAGCTGAAGGCGATAGAATGGCTTTGCGGAGTGTTGCCGGGTTCGGACTGCGGCTCATGTGGGTGTCCGACATGCAGGGCGTTCGCAGAGGATGTGGTGATGGGGTTATCAACGCCTTTGGACTGTCAGTTCAAGATGCGGGAACAGGTTGGCGGATTGGTTGCCGAGATTCACGAGCTTCTGAAAAAACTTCCGCATACGGAATGGAAAAGGGGCGCGGAGAATGAAGATATCTGATATGGCGGCGAGATTCGGTTTCGAGATGTTGACAGCGCCAAAGGACAGCGAGATCGAAGTCGAGGGCGGATACGCCTCGGACTTGCTGAGCGACGTGATAGCGAGGGCGGAAAGCGGGAATGTTTGGGTGACGACGCAAACGCATGTGAATATCGTGGCCGTGGCGTCGCTAAAGGAACTTGCCGCCGTAGTAATAGTGAGCGGAAGGAAACCGGATGAAGAAACGATAGATTTGGCTAAGACCAAAGGGGTGTGCCTGTTGGGGGCGCAATCGCCCGCATACGAGGTGGCGGGAAGGCTCTATGAGGCGGGGATAAGGGGGTCTCCGAAATGAAAGCCACAAAAACACAACGGCGGCGCATGCCGTCTAAACCAAACGAAGCGAAGAGGATGGTCATCGAAAGGAGGAAGGGAAATGCCGAAGGGAGTTGTTGAAAAGAAGGTGGAGCAAAGTTCGGAATTCACGCCTGAGCAGTTTGCGGAGCTTGACGCCGCAATTGAGAGTTTTCGAGGCAAGTCAGGCTCGACTATCAGGACGTTGAGCAAGGCGCAGGAGATTTTCGGATATCTGCCGAAAGAGGTTCAGTCGATAGTTGCCAAGGGGCTGGGAATCCCTATGAGCGAGATATACGGAATAGCGACATTCTACTCGTTCTTCAGCCTCGTGCCGAAAGGCAAGCACACAATCAGTTCATGTCAGGGAACCGCCTGCTACGTGAGAGGCGGCAAACAGGTTATGGACGAGCTGAAGAATCTGTTGGGGATAGATGTGGGCGGAACGACGGCGGACAGACAGTTCTCGCTTGACTCGGTGAGATGCGTCGGGGCATGCGCGCTGGCTCCGGTCGTGCGCATTGATGACGACGTGTACAGGCAGATGTCCCCGAAGAAACTGAAGCCGATTATTGCTAAGTATTCAGATTCAGCGGAGGGCGAATAAAATGGCGAAACTCAGCATCGAAGATCTACAGAAGATTAAGGACAAGGGAAGAGCTGCGGCCGGAATGAGGGGTAGCGAGCACAAAGACGTCCGCGTCGTGGTGCATATGGGCACGTGCGGAATCGCTTCCGGCGCGCGAGGAGTGATGAACGCGCTTCTCAAGGCGGTCGAGGACAAGAATCTGGACGTGGAGATTAGTCAATCCGGGTGCATAGGCATTTGCGACAGAGAGCCTATAGTGTCCGTGATTCGCAAGAATGAGCCGATGATCAGATACGGCAAAGTCACGCCCGCCGCGATGGAGGAAATAGTCGAGTCGCACATCATTGGCGGCGCTGTGGCTGAGAAGTATTTGATGATCGAAACATCGGAGAAGAAATAACACTACACAACGGAGAAACAGCCGGGGAGGACGGTTAGATGAAGCGATACAGGTCAACAGCGCTTGTATGCGGCGGCACTGGTTGCGTGGCCGCCGGCTCGTTAAACATTTACGAGCAGATTTTCAGGGAATTGAGAAAATACAGACTTGAAGAGGAAGTCAACCTTGTTCTTACGGGATGCAACGGCATTTGCGACCAAGGGCCGGTGCTTGTGATATACCCCGAAGGGACTTTCTACAACAGAGTTGATCCGGCCTCGATATCAAGAATCGTCGAGGAGCATCTTCTCAAGGGAAGAATAGTGAAGGAGTTGTCGTATGACCGCTCGAAGGGCGAGGGTCAGCCGCCGGTTTTCGGCGAAATCGACTTCTTCCGAATGCAGCACAAGGTGACGAGGGCGAACTGCGGCGTTATTGATCCGAGGTCTATCGACGAATACATAACGATGGACGGATACAGCGCGCTGGCAAAGGCGCTCAATGAGATGACCCCGGACGAGGTTATCGCGGAAGTGAAGAAATCCGGGATCAGAGGCAGGGGCGGAGCGGGATTTCCGACTGCTCTCAAATGGCAGTTCTGCCGACAGGCGGCGGGGGATCAGAAGTACATCATGTGCAACGCGGACGAGGGAGACCCCGGCGCGTTTATGGACCGCAGCCAGCTCGAAGGCGACCCGCACAGCGTGTTGGAAGGAATGGCGATAGGCGCGTACGCGATTGGCTCGAACATGGGCTACGTATATTGTCGCGCTGAATACCCGCTGGCGATAGAGATGCTAGGCACGGCGATCGATCAGGCCCGCGAGTACGGATTGCTCGGCAAGGACATTCTGGGAAAAGGTTTCGATTTCGACATCGAGATTATGATGGGCGCAGGCGCGTTCGTATGCGGAGAAGAGACCGCGCTGATGAGGTCGGTCGAAGGCAAACGCGGCGAACCGAGGCCGAGACCGCCGTTCCCGGCCATCGCCGGTCTGTGGGAGAAACCTACTGTTCTTAACAACGTCGAGACTCTAGGCACTATACCAGTCATTCTGCGAAAGGGCGGAGACTGGTACGCCTCTATGGGCACTGAGAAGAGCAAGGGCACGAAGATATTCTCGCTCACCGGAGCCGTCAACAACAACGGTCTCGTCGAAGTCGATATGGGAACGTCGATGGGGACGATCATATACGACATCGGCGGCGGGATTCCCAAAGGCAAAAAGTTCAAAGCGGTGCAGTGCGGCGGGCCTTCAGGCGGCTGCATTCCCGCTCAGCATCTGAATGTTCCTATCGACTATGACGCCATAGCCGAACTGGGCGCCATCATGGGTTCAGGCGGTCTGGTGGTTATGGACGAGGACACCTGCATGGTCGACACCGCAAGATACTTCCTCGATTTCGTTCAGGACGAGAGCTGCGGCAAGTGTCCCCCCTGCAGGATAGGGACCAAGAGGATGCTTGAGATACTCGACAGAATATGCGAAGGCAAGGGAGAAAACGGAGACATAGAGGAACTGGAAAGGCTGGGCGAGTTGATCAAACAGACCGCGCTATGCGGACTTGGCCAGACGGCCCCGAACCCCGTGTTGAGCACAATAAGGCATTTCCGTGAAGAATATGAATCTCATATTGTCGAGAAAAGGTGCAAGGCGGCGGTCTGTGGATCGCTCTTCCGCGCTCCTTGCGAGCACACCTGCCCGGTAGGGCTTGACGTGTCAGGTTATATCACGTTGATCTCCGAAGGCAAGCTTGACGACGCGTATGAGTTGATAATGGAAAGGAATCCGCTGCCGGGCGTCTGCGGGCGAGTATGCACGCATCCCTGCGAATCCAAGTGCAGGCGCGGACAGCTTGATGAGTCGATAGACATTAGAACGCTCAAGAGGTTCATTGCTGACAACGCGATTAAGAGCGATTCGGCGGCTAAGATTGAAAGAACGGCTCTGACCGGCGAACCCGTGGCGGTGATCGGGTCCGGGCCTTCCGGTTTGACGGCCGCTTACTTCTTGGCGAGGATGGGACATCCGGTGACTATATTTGAGAAACTGGATGTGGCCGGCGGAATGCTCGCGGTGGGCATCCCGAAATACAGGCTTCCTGAAGATATCCTTAAATATGAGATCGACACGATCAAGAGCTTCGGCGTCGAGATCAAAAACGGCGTCGATGTCGGACGCGATGTCACTGTGGACGAGTTGTATGACAAAGGTTTTAAAGCGGTATACATCTCAGTTGGAACTCAGGGAAGCTATCAAGTAAAAACTCCCGGCATGGACCTCAGCGGAGTATATCCGGGATTGGATTTCTTAAGGGACTTCAGAGTGGGCAAGAAAGTGAAAGTCGGAAAGAAAGTGGCGGTCATCGGCGGAGGAAACACCGCGATAGACGCAGCCAGAACGGCGCTTAGACTTGGCGCGGAAGAGGTCAACCTGATATACAGAAGGACTCGCGAAGAGATGCCCGCAGCCGACGAGGAAATCGAAGAAGCGATGCGCGAAGGAGTAAGGCCGTACTTCCTCACCGACCCGATTAAAGTCGAGGGAGCGAAGGGCAAAGTGGCCAAACTCGTTTGCACGAGAATGACGCTCGGCGATTTCGACAAGAGCGGCAGGCGCAGACCTGTTCCGGTCGCGGGAACCGAATTTGAGATTGAAGTGGACATGGTAATCCCCGCTATCGGCCAGCAGACGGAACTCGACGGACTGGTCGGAGACAAAATCCGCGTGGACGGCGGTTACATCATGGTGGATAAGTACACGATGGCGACCGACCGCGAAGGCGTGTTCTCCGGCGGCGACGTTATCGGGCAGGAAGCCACAGTGGTGTGGGCGATGAGGAACGGACAGCGCGCCGCGGCCGAGATAGACAGGCATCTCGGCGGAAGCGGGAGATTGCCGGAGGCAGTGCGCGCGAAGTTTAACATCGGGGCGATTCCGAGACAGGGCGAAGAGGAAATCGTCGAAGAGCCGCGCGTGAAACAGAATTGTCTGCCGGTCGGCGACCGTAAAGGCTCTTTTGTTGAGACCGAACTTGGCTTTGACGCGGCAATGGCCGCCAAGGAAGCGTCGCGTTGCTTGAGATGCGACTACGGAAAAGAAGATCTGCCTTTCCAGAAACAAGAGCTTGAGATCGCGAAAGGCAAGTGATATTGAGGGCGGCGGGAGGCTTGCTTTATGACATCCGGAACGGCGGCTCCGATATATGACGGAAGAGCTTGAAAGGATAGCCGCCGATCTGCACACGCACACGGCGCTCTCGCCGTGCGCCGAGAGGAGCGCGACGCCTCCCGCGATAGTGAAAGCCGCGCTCGAAAGGGGACTGGGCTTGATAGCAGTGACAGACCACAACACCGCAGGCAACGCGGCGGCGGTTGTTCGTTGCGGAGAGCTTGCGGGGCTGAAAGTTCTTCCGGGAATTGAAGTTACGACCCGCGAGGAAGCCCATGTGGTCTGCCTGTTCGACGATGTGGAGTCTGCTTTGAAATTAGAGGATGCGATCTCGGCGGCGTCGCCCGCGATACCGAACGACGCCGCCCTGTTCGGCCGCCAAGTTCTGATGAATGACCTTGGCGAAGAAACAGGTGAAATCGAGCGGATGTTGCTAATGGCTTCTGACATAAGCGTGGAGAGTTTGGCTGAACTTGCGCGCGAATTGGGCGGGTTGGTCGTGGCGGCGCATATCGACAGATCCGCAAACAGCGTGGTTTCCAACCTCGGCTTTATTCCTGAGAGCGCGCGGTTCGACGCTCTTGAAATAACAGCTAACACGACCAAAGAAGAAGCCGCGGAAAGATTTCCGGGAGCGGAAAGATATCCTCTGATAAGGTCTTCTGACGCGCACGCGCCTGAACAGGTGGGAGATGCTTTTACGCTGTTTCTGCTGGCCCGGCCGACCACTGCGGAAATACGGTCGGCGTTGCGTGGCGAATGCGGAAGGGAATATCTGGTTGAATGAGAGAACTGGCCGACCACATACTCGACTTGGCGGAGAATTCAATCCGCGCCGGAGCCAAGAATCTCAGGATCGGGCTTGTCGAGGACGAAGCGGCCGGAACACTGACTCTTGAGGTGGCGGACGACGGACGGGGAATGACCGAAGAACAGGCGAAAAATGCCGCCAAACCGTTTGTTACAACCAAGACTGTCGGGAGTGTCGGGCTGGGATTGTCGCTCATGCGGCAGACAGCCGAACAGAGCGGAGGAAGGCTTGAGATAGAGTCAAGTCCGGGCGGAGGGACTGTGGTTAGAGCAATTATGATTAAGGATCACATAGACCGGCCGCCGGTGGGAGACTTGAACGCCACGCTGATGGCGATCATAGGGGCCAATCCCACGCTCGGGATGGATGTGCGGATAGCAATGGATGGAGAGGACGAAAGATTTACCGCCGCCCGATAGGCGCGGAACTCGCCGCCGGTGGCGGCGGCATATCAATTGACGAGGTGAAAGCATAATGGCTAATGTCACGTTAAGCATCGATGGAAAGACAGTGACGGTTCCGCAGGGGACTTCTGTTTTGGAAGCCGCGAAAACCGTCGGAATACACATACCCACGCTTTGTTATCTCAAGGATGTGCAGGCGATAGGAGCCTGCCGGGTGTGTGTGGTGGAAGTGATGGGACAGAGGACGCTGCAGGCGTCTTGTGTGTTCCCTGTCGCGCAGGGCATGGTCGTGAAGACCAACTCGCCTCTTGCGCGCGCGGGCAGAAAAATGGTCGTGGAACTGCTGTTGTCCGACCATCGCATGGAGTGTCCGACATGCTCGCGCAACCTTAACTGCGAGTTGCAGAAACTCTCGCAGGACCTCGGCATAAGGGACATCCCTTATTGCGGAGAAAAAGCGAAAGTGATAATCGACGAATCTTCTCCCGCGCTGATGAGAGATTCCAGCAAATGCGTTCTGTGCAGAAGATGCGTGTCGGTATGCCAGCAGATACAGAAAGTCGGCGTGCTTTTCCCGTCGCACAGAGGCTTCAAGACGACTATCGGCACGGCGTTCGACTCGCCGATAGCGGACGTCGAATGCGTCAACTGCGGTCAGTGCGCGGCGGTTTGTCCCGTGGGAGCGATTGTGGAAAGGGACGATGTGCATAAGGTCTGGGCGGCGATAGAGGATCCGAAGAAATTCGTTGTCGTTCAAACAGCCCCGGCGATTCGCGCCGCGATTGGCGAAGAGTTTGGCCAAGAACCCGGAACCGCAGTGACCGGCAAGATGGTGGCGGCTTTGCGCAGGATGGGATTCGACAAAGTATTCGACACTCAGTTCAGTGCCGACCTTACCATCATGGAAGAGGGCAATGAATTGCTTAAGAGGGTCACTACAGGCGGCAAGCTGCCGATGATAACCTCTTGCAGTCCGGGATGGATCAAATTCATTGAGCACTTCTATCCGGATTTGCTCGACCATGTCTCATCCTGTAAATCGCCTCAGCAGATGTTCGGCGCGGTCGCCAAGTCGTATCTAGCGCAGAAACTGAATATAGATCCGAAGAACATGGTTGTGGTGTCCATAATGCCGTGCACCGCCAAGAAGTACGAATGTGAAAGGCCTGAAATGGAAGCAGAAGGAGTGAGGGATGTCGATATCGTATTGACCACGCGCGAAGCCGCAAGAATGATCAAACAGGCAGGCGTGAATCTTCTTGAACTAGATGAAGAGGAATTCGACAATCCGTTGGGCGAGTCAACAGGAGCGGCGACGATATTCGCGGCGACGGGCGGCGTCATGGAAGCGGCGTTGCGCACGGTATACGAAGTTGTCACGAAAGACAAGCTGCCTTCCATAGATTTCGAGGCGGTCCGAGGAATGGAAGGGATTAAAGAGGCGACAGTCAAGGTTGGAGACCTTGATGTGAAGGTGGCCGTCGGACATGGTTTGTCCAACGCGAGAGAACTGATGGACAAAATACGCGCCGGAGAGGCGGATTATCACTTCATAGAGATAATGTGCTGTCCCGGCGGATGCATAGCCGGCGGCGGACAGCCGATACCGACCACATGGGAGACTCGCAAGTTAAGAGCCAAGGCGATATATGATGAAGACAAACGGCTTTCGTCCAGAAAATCCCACGAGAACGAATGCGTCTCGGATCTTTACAAGGAATTCCTGAAGGAGCCGCTTGGAGAGAAGTCCCATCATCTTTTGCACACGCATTACAAAGACAGGAGTGGATGCTGATATAATATAACCGATAAAAGCAGCGGTTCAGCGCGCGCCGTGAAGGCGGAGGACGTAGTTTATGAGTCAACCCGGCGATAACTCGAAGCAGGCGAGCGATTTGAGATCTCTGTCTGCCGAGATAGGGCGAAGAACCGCGCTTGTCGGCGGAAAGAGGCTGAAGAGAATTGAGCGACTTGGGTGGGCATCAGTCTGTTTACTCGTCTTCTCTATACTTCCGGCTGCGGCGGTTCTATCGGCGCCACATCTCCTTGCGCCGAGACTTGCCCTGCCGGTACTGCTCGTTGCCGGACTGTCTGGGCTGCTGGCATGGTACGTCAAAGTCAGATCAACAGTGTCCAGACTCAGGGAAATCTCCGAGCTATGGGGAAAGTACACCGAAGTCCAAGAAAACATGATCCGCCAACTCAGGCAGATCGATGTGACCAAGAAGACGATGATGAACATGGCTTCCCACCAGATGAGGGCGCCGCTCGCGGCGGTGCAGAGTTGTCTGCGAGTGTTGCTGTCCGGCGCGGTCAAGGAGCCTGAGGACTGTATGAAACTGATGAACGACGCATACGAACGCGGCGAGGACATGATGGACATGGTCAACGACATGTTGAAACTCGCCGAGGCGCGTGTCGATTCAGCCAGACGGATTGACGAGATTGATGTCGAGAAAGCCGTCAGAAAGATAGCGCAGTTCTTTTCAGTCAGGGCGGCGGAGCGCAATGTTGATATCCGCGTCGCGGTCGGAACCGCTCCGGGTTTTTTGCGAGCGGACCGCAAGATGTTCGACCACATCATGCTTAACCTGATCAGCAACGCATTTCAATATTCCGACCCTAACAAGCCGGTGATGATACACGTGTACAGGATCGAAGACGACGTAAAAATCAGAGTCACGAACTGGGGCGTTGTAATTAAACCGGACGAGATGGAGCATATTTTTAGGGAGTTCTGGAGGTCGCCGGAGGCCATGCAGAGAGTTTACAGAGGCACCGGTCTCGGCTTGCCTATCGTCAAGAGCATAGTGGACACGATGGGCGGGTCGATTGATGTGAAAAGCGACGAGACTAACGGAACGTCGTTTACTGTTTCAATTCCCGTGAAATAACGAAAGGAGAAAAACATGGCGAAAAGCAAGATTCTGATTATCGAGGACGATCCGACGATCGTCAGTTCCCTTACTATTCTGCTGAAGGGAGAATACGAGATCGATTCGGCGAAGAATGGCGCCGAGGGCCTTGAGAAAGTGGACTCATTCAAGCCGGATTTGATCATTCTCGATCTTCTCATGCCCGGCGTTGACGGGTTTGAGGTGTGCAAGCAACTCAAACAGCAGGACAAGTACAAGGGCATTCCCGTAATCGCGCTTTCGTCTTTCACCGAACTTTACGATATGCGGTTCGGCGACGAAGACACGAAGGGATCATTGCCCTCGGATGTATATTTGACAAAACCGCTGGATCCCCCGACTCTCCTCAGAGAGATCAAGGAACAGCTCAACAAATGACGCTAAACGCGCGGGAGCGTTAGGATATTTAGAGCGCTCCCGCGCGGAACCGTCTTGGAGGCGCAGCCATGGCCGGCTTCATCGATGAACGGCTTTTGTTTGATTTGATTGAAAAAGCGAAGAATCCTTCCGCTGTAAGAGTTTCTGAGGTAATCTGCAAAGCGAAAGAGATGAAAGGTCTTTCCCTTGAGGAAACCGCTGTTCTTATGCAGGCTGAAGGCGAAGACCGGGCGGAAGAAATTTTTCATGCCGCCCGCGAAGTGAAATTCGGCATATATGGAAAAAGACTTGTATTGTTTGCCCCGCTTTACGTCACAAATGAATGCGGCAACAACTGTCTTTATTGCGCGTTCAGGCGCGACAACAAAGACCTTGTAAGAAAAACTCTTACCATAGATGAATTGAAGCGTGAAACGCAGATTCTTGAGGACATGGGCCACAAAAGAATACTTCTCGTATATGGAGAAGCGCACGGCATAAAACTCATTGCCGAAACCGTAGAAGCCGTATATTCGGTTAAGTCCGGCAATGGAGAGATTCGCAGAGCGAATGTCAACGCGGCTCCGATGAGCGTCGATGATTTTAAGACTTTGAAAGCGACTGGAATCGGCACATATCAATGTTTTCAGGAAACATATCACAGTGAAACATTCGCCAAGATGCATCCATCCGGCAATAAATCGAATTACGAGTGGCGGCTTTACGCGCTTCACAGAGCGCAACAGGCCGGCATCGACGATGTGGCATTAGGCGTTCTTTACGGCCTCTTCGATTGGAAGTTTGACACGCTGGCGTTGCTGATGCACGCGCAGGCTTTAGAGTCCGAATTCGGCGTCGGCCCGCATACCATTTCGTTCCCGAGAATGGAGCCGGCTTTGAATTCCGACGTTGCCTGCTCTCCGCCGTATCCTGTTAGCGATTTCGACATGAAGAGAGTTGTCGCCATACTCAGGCTGGCGGTCCCGTACACCGGATTGATACTCACGACTAGGGAATCTCCCGAAATGCGCAAGGAACTGTTTGATATGGGAGTCTCCCAGTTGAGCGCCGGTTCGCGAACGAATCCCGGCGGATATTATGATGCCCGTGAACATGCTCCGGAGTCAGAGCAGTTCACTTTAGGCGACACCCGCCCGTTGGACGAAGTTATCAATGATATCGCCCGCATGGGTTATGTGCCCAGCTTCTGCACGGCTTGTTACAGGCTTGGCAGAACCGGGGGCGATTTCATGTCCATCGCAAAACCCGGCCTCATTAAGGAGTTCTGTCTGCCGAACGCATTGATGACGTTCAAGGAATACCTTGTCGACTACGCGTCGGACGCCACCAAAGCTTCGGGCGCGGCCACTATCTCGGATCAGATTCAGGATGTCGCAAACCACACTAGAAGAAAAGAGACCTCTGACAGGCTTGAACTGATTGAGAACGGAGAGCGAGATTTTTATTTCTAGCCGCCCGACGAACTCCGGAGACCGGATGCTGTCATTTGACCAAGTTCGCGACATGTTGGTTTCCTCAGACGCTGAGAGTTGCGAACGGCTTAGGCGCGCCGCAGACGACGCCAGAAAGACTTGCGTCGGAGATGAAGTTCACATCCGCGGACTATTGGAAATATCCAACCATTGCAGGCGCGACTGTATGTATTGCGGTTTGCGACGCGGCAATAAAAAAGTCCCGCGATACAGAATGAGCGACGAAGAAATAATTGATGTCGCCGCGCGCTTGGCCGACAGCGGAATTAAGACCGCTGTCATTCAGTCCGGCGAAGACCCGGCCCTTAACATTGTGCGCGTTTGCCGTTTAGTTGAAAGAATAAAGTCATCATTCGACATAGCGGTCACACTTTCTCTCGGCGAATATTCGCGCGAAGATTACGCTTCCATGCGTTCAGCGGGGGCGGATAGGTATTTGTTGAGACATGAGACTTCGGACGAAAACCTTTATGCCGCGCTCCATCCGGACTCGTCGCTCGCCAACCGCCTGAAATGTCTTGAATGGATTAAGGATGCAGGTCTTCAAACTGGGGCCGGGATGATGATCGGCCTGCCCGGTCAAACAATTGACAGCATCGCCAATGACATTCTTTACTTGAAATCTTTTGGAGTACACATGGCCGGCATAGGCCCGTTCATTCCCGATCCTGACACGCCTCTGGGTAATGCCGCCGCCGGCGACTTCGATTTAGCCATGCGGACTCTCGCCGTCGCTCGATTGACAATGCCCCATCTCCTTATTCCGGCCACTACGGCGACCGGAGTTCTGAGACACGGAGGGCGCGCGCGCGCGCTTCAGTTCGGGGCGAATGTTATTATGGTGAATGCGACGCCCGACAGTTTTAGAGAGTTGTATAAAATATATCCGAATAAGGACAGGGACGAACCATATTCAGAAGACCCCTTCAAGTCTGCGCGGGATATGATTCTTTCCGAAGGAAGGATTGTTTCCGAAGGATACGGGCATTCCCCGATTATCTTCGGAACAAGGAATGAATAGGTTTTGTTTAAGTTACAATAGCTGTATCGTCTGTGTTAAGGTCGTTAAAACCTACAAAATACTAGGAGGAAAAAATGAGCAAGAAAGTCATTATCGGAGTGAACGTGAGCAACCGGATTAAAAAAGCGAAAGATGTTCAGAAACTATTGACCGAATACGGATGCAATATTAAAACACGCATCGGTCTCCACGATGTGTCGGGGAATTTCTGCTCGCCCACCGGATTGCTTATGATGGAGATGTTCGGCGACGCAAAAACAATCAAGGAGTTCGAGGACAAGCTTAAGGCCATAGAGGGACTGGAAGTCAAAAAGATGGTTTTCAACGGGTAAGAGCGCTGAGAGCGCGATGGCCGTTGCTTGTTTTCGCTTCAGGCAGATGGCGGAAGAGCGCAGGATAGAAAAAGATATGATCGGCGAAGTCCGTTTGGCGGCGGACTCGCTTTGCGGCGTTCACACGGCAAGGGCGCTGGAGAATTTTAATATAGCAGGCCGCCCTATTAACAGCGAGCTATCCAAGGCTTTCGGCTCTGTAAAACTGGCCTGTTTTCTCGCAAACAAATCGCTTGGATTTTGGAGCGATGACGAGGACAAGGCATCGGCGATAGAGCGGGCTTGCGTCGAGATGGCTCAAGGCGCGCTGAACGACCATGTGCTTGTGGACGCGCTTCAGGGCGGGGCTGGAACAAGCGCCAACATGAACGTAAACGAAGTTATCTGCAACAGGGCGTTGCAGCTTTTAGGACTTCCGCCGGGCAGTTACGGTCGAATCTCTCCGACAGACGATATAAATCTCCATCAGTCGACAAACGACACATTTCCGACCGCGATGAAGGTTGCGGCGGTGAGGATGCTCCGAACGCTAGAGGCGAGCGTTGTGGGACTTCAGGAGGCTTTTCAAGCGAAAGAGAAAGAATTCGCGCACATAGTCAAAGTGGGCAGAACTGAGTTGAGGGACGCCGCTCTCATCACTCTCGGAAGAGAAATGTCGGCTTATGCCGAGGCTCTGTCCCGCGACAGATGGCGAATCTATAAATGCGAAGAGCGGCTTCGAGTTGTTAATCTCGGCGGCACGGCGGTCGGAACAGGCCTTGCCGCTCCGCGCAGGTACATATTCTCCGTTGTCGACAAGTTGAGAGAAGTCACCGGCATAGGATTCGCTCGCGCTGAGAATCTTGTGGACGCCACTCAGAACGCCGATGTGTTCGTAGAAGTGTCCGGAATCCTCAAAGCTTTGGCGGCGACATTATTCAAAATCAGTTCCGACTTGCGGTTGCTGTCCTCCGGGCCGGACGCCGGCATAGGAGAGTTGATTCTTCCACCTAGGCAGTCAGGCTCATCAATTATGCCCGGAAAAATCAATCCGGTTATCCCCGAAGCGGCCAGTCAAGCCGCTCTCCTCGCTATGGGATACGACTCCGTCATCGCGTTTGCCTGCGCTTCAGGCAATCTCGAATTGAATCCTTTTTTGCCTCTCGTGGCCCACTGCCTCTTGGAAAGCTGCGGCATGCTGTCAAAAGCTTGCGATTCTCTCAACAATTTGTGCGTATCAGGAATGAAGGCGGACGAGACAAGATGCGCCGAGACTGTTTCATCATCCACCGCGACGGCGACAGCCCTTGTGGCTGAAATCGGATATGACGCGGTCTGCAAAGCAGTTGCGACTGCTAGGCTGTCTGGGAAGAGCATAAGAGACACTGTTGTTGAAATGGGTTTTATGAGCGTCGAGAAATTCGACGAATTGATATCCCCCGAAGCGGTTTGCAGGCTCGGACACGCCAATAACAGACGGGACGACAAAAGGGATGGCTGCTGAAATGGAAAAAACGCCGAAAGGATTCAGACTGCACATCGGGTTATTCGGAAGGCGAAACGTCGGCAAGTCCAGCCTTCTGAATGCCATAACAAGACAGCATGTTTCCATTGTTTCCGAGTTCGCCGGGACGACTACGGACCCCGTCGAAAAACCGATGGAACTGCTTCCTCTCGGCCCGGTTCTTTTCATAGACACAGCAGGGATTGACGACGAAGGCGCGCTTGGGGAGTTGCGCGTTGGCAAAACACGCTCAATTTTCGAGCGCGTCGATTTAGGAGTGATCGTTTCAGAATCCGGCGTGTGGGGCGAATTCGAAGAGCTTATTCTGAAAGAGCTTGTTTCGAGATCCGCTCCTGTCGTGGTGGTGTTTAATAAAATAGATTTGGCCCGGCCCGACGCCGACTTGGTTGAAAAACTCGCGAAAGACAAAATAAAAACTGTTGAGACCGATGCCGCGAGATCGACTGGAATAGAAGATTTCCGCCGCGCTCTTCTTGACGCGGCTCCGGAAGATTTTATCAATTCTCCCGCAATAATCTCCGACCTTGTTCCTCCGGGAGACATGGCGGTTCTGGTTGTACCGATAGACAAGGAGGCTCCGAAGGGCCGCCTCATTCTTCCTCAGGTTCAATCTATAAGAGACCTTCTTGACGGAGACTCTTACTGCATGGTTGTGAAAGAACGAGAACTTAGAGACGCGCTGGCCCGGCTTAACAGACCGCCGGCTATCGTCGTTACCGACTCTCAGGCGTTTCTAAAAGTTGCCGCGGACACTCCTGACGACATACCCATGACAAGCTTTTCGATATTGTTCGCAAGATTCAAAGGCGACCTTGCCGAGCAGGCGAGAGGAGCGCTCGCCATTGACGACCTCAAGCCCGGCGACAGCGTTCTAATCGCCGAATCATGCTCCCATCACCCGATCGCCGACGACATAGGGCGCGTCAAAATACCCCGCTGGCTTACACAGTATGTCGGAGGCAAACTTAACATCGACACAATACAAGGACACGATTTTCCGGCCAATCTCGCCGAATACAAACTCGTCATTCACTGCGGGGCCTGCATGTGGAACAGACGGGAGATGCTAAACAGGATATTGCAGTGCGAAAGGGCGGGGGTCCCCATATCGAACTACGGGCTTGTTATCGCTCATAGTCTTGGTATTTTGGAGCGAGCGCTGCGGCCGTTTCCAGCCGCTCTTGATGTGTTTCTTTCAAGCGGACGCCGGACCTGAAAACTGAATCTGACAAAACAAGACGCCTCGACGATTTTACCTGATTGCCTTTGCGGTTATACTTTGTTAAAGCAAATGCGCGTGCCGATATCGACGCGTTTTGAAGCGAAACTTCTTGATATGTGATGGTTGTATGCTTCATACGGATTTGAGAACAAGGCTGTACGCGCTCATCGGGGCATTGATTGCCATGCTTGTGGCCGGTGGCGCGGTTACAATATGGCATTCATATCGCGCACGCTCTGCTATGAGCGATTTCGCTGGATTCGGGATGGAGTCTTTCCTTCTAGGTTATGAACTTGAAAAATCTTTGCTGAATCAAAAAGGCGTCGTCTCATATTTCTTGTTGAGCGGCGACACCGAATGGCTCGATAATCTTGACGCCCACAGAAATGAATTCGAACAGAGGTTGAAAACGGCTAGGGAGAAGGCCGACGCGGAATCATTAGCCATACTTAGCAAGATCGCGGTTCTATACGGAGAATATGACGCCGAAAGACAGCGCATTATTGCTATGTATCAAGAAGGCAGAATCGAAGAAGGCGCGGCCCTCCATAGCGACGCGAGAAACAAGTTTGAGGATATCCGAAGCTTGTGCAATGAGTATTCAGGAGCGGCCAACGAAAAAACAACGCGAATGTGGAACGAAAGAGCGAGAGAAGCCGGGCGGCTGGCGGGTCTTTCAGCGGCCGGCGCTTTGTTTTCTATTCTTATTTGCATAGCGCTTGCGTTTGTCATCATAACGCGCGTGCTGGACCCTATAAGACGAATCGCCGAGAAAGTCCCTCCTGAGAGGTTGAAGGAAGACTCTCAAGATGAAGTGGCGGCTCTGGATTACGGGGTGGACAAACTGCTCGACAGAATCGGGCATGCAAGCGTCGAGCTTGAGCGGAGCAGGGAACTGCTTCAACTTTCCGAAAAAATGGCTGTTGTCGGAAAGTTGGCGGCGGAGGTCGCTCACAGCATACGAAACCCGATGACTTCAATAAAAATGCGTCTCTTTTCGCTAGCTCGCGGAGCCAATCTTGACGACGCGCGCCAAGAAGACTTAGAGGTTATAGCGGAAGAAATGCGCCGTTTGGATAATATTGTGATCAATTTTCTCGAATTTTCCCGTCCGCCTCAGTTGCGCAAGCAGAGAATCGCTCTCTCTGATGTTCTCGACACCACACTGATTCTGTTGGAAAAACGCTTCGAACACGACAGAATTATGATTAGAGTGAACAGGAAAGACCCGCTGCCACAGATAGAGGCGGATCCTGAACTCTTAAAAGAAATGTTGGTCAACTTGATGGTGAACGCCTGCGAGGCGATGCCGGACGGCGGTCATATATTAATTGTCGAGGAAACAGCGGACGACGAGGAACTCGGCAGAGTCGCCAGAGTGGCGGTCAGCGACGACGGCCCCGGCATTCCGGAGCGTCTTCTTGAGAGCATCTCAGAGCCTTTCTTTACGACGAAAGAAACCGGAACGGGACTGGGGCTTTCGATAGCAACCCGGATAATCAATGAACACGGCGGCAGGCTGGACGTCCTCTCTGTCGAGGGCGAAGGGGCCGCGTTCATTGTCAGCATCCCGATCAAGGAGGATATCTCATGAATACTATTCTGATTGTGGACGACGACATACAGCTTAGAAACAGCTTTGAAAAACTGCTAGCCAATGAGGGCTACGAAGTAAGGACCGCGGCCACAGGCGAGGAAGGCGTCGAAGCTGTCAAGAAAGACCCGCCGGATCTGGTTATCATGGATGTCAGAATGCCCGGCATGAGCGGACTTGAAGCCTTCAAAATGATTCGAGATCGCGATCCCAAACAAACAGTGATTGTGATGACGGCTTTCGGAACTACCGAGACAGCGATTGAGGCGACCCGCATGGGCGCTTTCGATTATATTCTAAAACCTTTCGACATCCCGGACGCTCTTGAGCTTATCAGACAGGCTTTAGAGGCTTCGCGGGTTATGAAATCCAGAGTCGAGATGGACGACTCCCCGGAGAAAGCCAACCATGACGCGATAATCGGACGCAGCGAAGCCATGCAGGAAGTGTATAAAGCAATCGGCCGCGTCGCCCCGACAGACGCGACAGTGCTCGTTCGCGGCGAGTCAGGAACAGGCAAGGAACTTGTCGCGCGCGCGCTATACAACTACAGCCGTCGCGCCGACAGGCCTTTCCTTGTGATAAACTGCGTGGCCATCCCCGAAACGCTTCTCGAAAGCGAGCTGTTCGGTTATGAAAAAGGGGCGTTCACAGGCGCAGCAGGCAGGCGCACCGGAAAAATCGAAATGGCTGACGGCGGCACTGTCTTCCTCGATGAAATCGGCGATATGCCTCTCAACATTCAATCAAAAATTCTCCGCCTCCTTCAAGAGAGAAGCATCGAACGGCTCGGCGGAAGAGAGCCGATTCCCGTCAATGTCAGGATTATCGCCGCGACCAACAGAGACCTCGAAACAGCGCTCGCGGAGGGCCGGTTCAGAGAGGACCTGTACTACAGATTAAACGTCGTCACTATCCGGGTGCCCCCGCTACGCGAGCGTTCAGACGACGCTCCTCTCCTATGCGATTACTATCTCGCCAGATACTCCGCAGAGATGGGCATAGACAATCCGGGCCTGACTGAAGACGCCAGATTGTTCGCGCGTTCCCACCCGTGGCACGGAAATGTCCGTGAACTGGCAAACGCCATGAAGAAGGCGATTATTTTCAGTCGCGGATTGCCTGTCCGTCGCGAAGACATCAGCCACGCGGTTGAAGCCGATCAAGAGGATATTCCTGACGAGGAACAGGCTGTGAGCGTGGCGAGACAATGGGTCAAGGAGATCCTCAAACGCGGGAAGGGCGAAGACTTATACGAGTCCCTTATGGATAAATTCGGATCGATTGTGATATCCGAGGCTCTTATGATAACAGGGGGCAACAGAACGCGAGCCGCCAGATTGCTGGGTCTTACAAGGCCGACTCTAATGGCGAAAATCGATAAGTTTAACATAACTATAGAAGCTTCAGTTCGTGGTTGAGTTGTTTCGGGAGCATGTTTTCTTTCCATTCTCATTTATTATCTTAATCGCCGGCATTAAAATAGTCGGCAGTCGCCGAACGTGAATGACGCGAGTCGCGCAATTACGCAAATGAGAGAGACACAATGAAAAAAAACATTATCTTGGCGCTTATCGGTTTGATGGCTGTATGCTCCACAACCTTGATGGCGGAAGAGGTTGTCAAACTCAAAGGACTTGATGGAAACGCGATTATACGATTCGACGAAAACGGAATTCCCAGCATAGAAGCGGACTCAATACATGACGTGGTTTTCGCGCAAGGCTGGGTCCACGCAAAAGACCGTCTGTGGCAGATGGACATTAACCGCCGCAGAAGCTCGGGCCGCATGGCCGAGTTGTTCGGAAAAGGCTCTGTGAACGGGGACTATAACACCTATCTTGCCGGACTTCCTCAGGTGTCGGAAAAAATATGGGCCGAGTGTCTTCCCGCAGAATGCGACAGTTATCAAGCTTACTCAGACGGCGTCAACGCGTACATCGCGAATATGTCCGAGCCTCCTGAAGAGTATTCGCGCATAGGCGCGTTTCCTGAAGCGTGGTCGCCTGTGGATTCCGTGGCTATCGGGCGCGGCATGTCATGGGGGCTTTCGAGCGATTTGGGTCTTGAGATTATGCTAGGCGTTTTGGCAAAAACCATAGGGAACGCGCTGCTGATGGACTTGTTGCCTCTGGACGGCGTGGACCCGATCACAATCGTCGGCGACGGCTCTCTTTCGAGCTTTCCGGCCGAGGATTTCGACGAGAATATCCTCGCGACGCTGGATCAACCCATATTCACAACTGGCCGAATGAATTTCGGCCCCGGTTTCGGCAGCAACAACTGGGTCGTAAGCGGAACAAGGGCGGCCAACGGCGCTCCGTTGCTGTCCAGCGACACTCACATGGGGCTTTCTCAGCCTTGCGACTGGTACGAGGTTCATCTGAAAGCTCCGGGGTTGCATGTGGCCGGATTGTCGGTTCCCGGCGCTCCCGGAATTCTAATCGGACACAATGAGAAAGTCGCTTGGGGCGTCACTCAGGCGCGGTTCGACGTAAGCGACGCCTATGTCGAAAAACTCGATCCGGCTCGCCCTGACACTCATTATCTGCACAAAGACGAGAGTATTCCCTTCGACATCGAAGAAGTGTCGATTAAGTATAAAACAGAGACCGGGTTTGAAACCGAACAACGAAGAATCCTTCGCACAGTTCACGGCCCGGTTGTTTATGAGGCGGACAGGCCGAAGACAGTAACTTCTTTTCGCTGGACAGGCCATGAGCCTACACACGAGGGAGCCGCTTTCTTCGGCTTCATGGTGTCAAACGGACTCGATGAATTCAAGTCGGCTCTCGACCTATTCGAAGTCGGCGCCCAGAATTTCGTATACGCGGACGTGGAAGGCAATATCTACTATAGAAGCCAAGGAAAAATACCACTCAGAAAAGGGAAACCTTATCTGCCTCTCGACGGCTCTTCAGGCAACTATGAATGGCGCGGATATGTTCCCTATGACAGACTGCCGAGCGCAGAGAACCCGGCGGCGGGTTTCGTCGCGACCGCCAACAACCGTCAGGCGGGAGACGACTATCCGTATTATATTGGAGCTATATTCGACAAAGGATACCGGGCGCGCCGCATATCCGACCTGATTCAATCTTTCGATAAAATCACTTTCGAAGACATGCAGGCCATTCAGTACGATGTGTACTCGCTTGCCGGACAGAACCTTCTGCCCGTTTTATACTCCGCCGTCGCGGAGAACCCGGATATGCTTTCTCTCTCCGCGGCAGAAGCTCTTGAAATTCTCAAAGCATGGGACCTTCAGGAAATCCCCGACGCAACGGCTCCTTCGATTTTCTACCAATGGCTCAAATATTGCACGATCAACATTTTTAAAGACAACATCCCGGAGGAAGTATTTTCCAACCTTGGTCGCACGGAAGTGATGTATCCGATTATTTTAAGAAAGAAGAACCCGATTATCGACGTATATGACAATGTCAAAACGCCGAACATCAGAGAAACGAAAAATATGATGCTGGCGCAGAGCTTGAACGACGCCGTCATCGAACTTGAGAGCCGCTTCGGTCCGGATAAAGCTCAGTGGGTCTGGGGAAAACTGCATCAGATACGATTAGGCCACCAATTGGGCGGTGAGTTCAGCGTCGGCCCCGAACCGGCGCCGGGCGGTTCAGACACCGTAAATGTCGCCGATTTCGGGCTTCTGGGCAAAGACTTCAACTTCGGACATGGCCCTAATATGAGGTTCACGGTCGAAATGTCGCCCGGCGGACCGCGCGCGGCTAACATAATAGCAGGCGGACAGTCCGGAAACCGCAATAGTCCAAATTATGCGGATCAGTTTCTCCCTTGGATTCAAGGGAAAACACATCCCATGTTGTTCAACGAAGACGATATCGCGGCAAGAACAGTGAATACCATTATGTTGATGTCCGAGTGAGTTTTTTTTGCCCTTGAGGGTCTGGCATGCCGCGCATCGCTGATAGTTAAGCATTTGCAAAAGCTAACGGTTCGTATGTTTTTCTTGATATATGAATTGAAGGGTATTATAAAATTTCAGAGTGTATGATTTAACGAAAATGAGCCGCTCTTAAGAGCGAAGGAGTCCTTGTAAATGGGAATAATGAATAAGGTTCAGATAATTGTGGCGATAGCTATCCTTGTTTCAGCGCCTGCCATCGGCAAGCCGCTGAAATTTCTCACGGCCAACGTGGGAAATATGACTATATCTTCAGCGAGCCATGACCGGCAGTTCAAGATATCCGAATACGATCTTCCTGTGCTCAAAGACAATATCGCCGCGATAAATCCCGATGTGGTTTTTCTACAGGAGATAGACGGAAAGGGAAAACAACAGGAAAAGCGCATCTTCGGCAAGAAATACCAGACCAGATGCAGCGAAGACATGTGCACGGCAATTAACGGGGATGTCCTTGAGTTCATCGGCGAATGCGAAGGGGAGGGAAAGGGATATATGCTTTGCGCGGCCAGAGTGTTAAATAGCAAGAAGATAGAAGAAAAATGTTCCGAAGAGAAATCAGGATACGTTTGCGTGTCAAAAAGGACATTGGCTTCGAACGAGGTCGTGAAGCTTTTCAACGTTCACGGAGCGAGTCCCGCCGACGACAAGGGCTTTTCAAAACGAAGCGGACAGATTTGCGGAATTCTCGATATGATGAAGAAATTCCAAAAAGCGGGATTCATTATTATCACAGGCGGCGATTTTAATTTCGACCCGGTTTACGAGAGCAAACAGTACAACAAGAAGAACGACAGAAGCGATCCTCTTTTCAACTTAAACGTGTGTTGGGGGGATATGTTTTCTGCTCCTGACGCGTCAGATTTGAAAATCGTCAGTCCGAACGAGCCGACTTGGTTCACCAAGAAAGTAAGCCTTCTGGTTTTTGACAAACAGTTGACCAATTCTCTTGATCATGTGATAACGAACCTGAAATCCAAGAAGTGCAAGGTTCTCAGTTCAGACCAGACGCGGCTTGATGTAGACAGAACAAAGGATGGAAAGAAGAGAAAGCCTTTCATGGATCACAGGGGCGTTCTCTGCGACATGACATTGCCTTGATGCGACGAGCAATTGACTGGAGCGATACTGCGGATACAGGTTTATTTTTTGTGATTTTTCTCTTCGCAAGGTTCCGCCATCGGGCATGAATCGCATTTGCTGCACTCTTTTTTCAAACGGGCTTCGTTTACAAAATGTTTGACAGCGAACATTAACGCCACGACGAAGATTATCGGAAGGGCTATCCAGTCGTACCACATGTGTGTTGCTCCTTTCGAACTATCTCCGTTGCCGTTAGCCCGGATTTTTCGTGAGAAAAAACCGAAAAATAGAATAAAGGGCGATCTACGTCGTTGAATCATCGACTCGAACTCGGTCACATATAAAACAATATGCTCCCTTGTTCTCGCTCGATTCGTCTCGTATCTCATCCCTTTCTTCGATTTCAACCCGCATTGGCGAAAATGCGGGTTCGGCAGAGCAAGAGCGGACCGAGATGTCGATTATCCTACTCCTATGCCTAACGCCATGCCGATTCTGTAAACCAGAAAGCATATCCCCCAAGCAAGAGCCATGTGATATGCCGCCGAAAATATCGGCCATTTCCATGAGTTTGTTTCTTTCTTAATTATAGCAAGAGTCGCCACGCACGGCACGCTTATTAGAACAAACAGCATCAAAACAACCGCTTTAAGAGGATTCATCTGCTGGTCGTTTATCATGGCTTGCCGCAACGATGTCTCTCCGCCTTCATCAGCGTCTACTATGCTGTAGATCGTTCCGAGGGTGGAAACAACCACTTCCTTTGCAGCCAAACCAGATATGAGAGCTATGGAAATCTTCCAATCGAAGCCTATCGGTCGAAACACCGGCTCGAAAAACTTGCCGAATTTCCCCGCGAAACTATTCTCTAGCTTCGCTGCCGCTATTGTTCCCTCAATCTCGCGCGCTTGCGAATACACCGCGTCATAATCATCGCTGCCGGTCTCTGAAACGCCAACGCTCTCGATTTCCGCCCACTTCTCGGCTGCCGCTTCAACAGCCGCCGATAGTCTAGCTTCGTCGTTTTTCATACCGGGATATGAAGTGGGGAATGTCATAGAGAACCATATTATGGCTGTCAAAGCGAGAATTATCGTTCCGGCCTTCTTTACGTACATCCAAGCGCGCTCCCAGATGTGAATCACAATGCTTTTCGCTGTTGGAAGCCTGTATGGAGGCAGTTCCATCACAAACGGCGCGTCAGGCCCGCGAAGGATAGTCGAGCGAAACAAGCGCGCCATCACAGCGGCGAGCAATATCCCTATAAGGTACATTGCGAACACGACAATCCCGGCCGAACTTAGTCCCCAAGATGTTTTTCCCGGAAAAAAAGCTCCGGCCAACAAGATGTAAACGGGAAGGCGCGCGCCGCAACTTGCCAGCGGAACTATTAATATGGTCGCTATCCTGTCTTTCCAGTTTTCAAGAGTTCTCGTCGCCATCACGGCCGGCACGCTGCATCCCATTCCGACCAGCATGGGAATGAAAGATTTTCCGTGAAGCCCCATGAAATGCATCGCGCGATCCATTATAAAGGCGACGCGGGCCATATATCCGGTGTCTTCCAGAATCGAAATGGCGAGAAAAAGAAGGATAATATTAGGCAGGAACATCACCACGCCGCCGACCCCTCCGATGACTCCGTCGACTATTAGGGATTCCAAGAGGCTTTCTCCGGGCATTGAGACTGAGACGAATGCCCCCAAACGCTCAAATGCCGCCTCCAGCCATTGCATGGGAGGATCGCCGAGAGTGAAGGTCAATGTGAATGCTATGTACATAAAAAGAGCGAAAAGGGGCGCTCCAAGTATCCTGTTCATAAGTATGCCATCTATCCTGTCGGTTGCGGTTCGGACATTCTCGACAGGCTTCACAAGGACTTCCCGAATGAGACCGGAAATAAATCCATACCGCATGTCGGCAATGACAAGTTCGGCGTCCTGCCTGAAAAGCGAAGATATATGAGCGCGAGACCTGTCCGATTCCGCGAGCAGTTGAGCGCCATTGTCCATCGAGCCTGTATGTTTTCTAATCTTTAGGTCGTTTTCAAGTAGTTTTACCGCAAGCCATCTGGGAGAGAAACCTTCGCACTTGACAGCCGCGCGTTCTATCTCTGCTTCCAATCTGGCTATTTCATCTTCAATTTCCTTTCCGTAACTTATCTTTATTTCTTTTTTATTGCTTTCTCCGTCGGCCACGGCCAATGCGGTATCCAACAGTTCTTTCATTCCTTTTTCTGTTCGGGCTATGGTCGGAACAACCGGAACTCCCAGCAATTCGCTTAGCAAATCAACATTGATTTTATGCCCCATGTATTTTGCGACATCTATCATGTTCAGGGCGATGACGGTTTTCGTCGTTCCAAGCTCGATGATTTGAAGCGCAAGATACAGGTTCCGTTCGAGATTGGAAGCGTCAATGACATCAACCACTACTTCCGGCTTGCAATCGACGATATAGTTTCTTGAAATGATTTCTTCCATTGAAAAAGCGGTAAGGCTATATGTTCCGGGAAGGTCCACTATCTTTATGGAAGCGCCGTTATGAATAAGACTGCCTTCCTTTTTTTCGACCGTAACCCCCGGCCAATTGCCGACATGCTGTCTGGAGCCGGTTAGTGCGTTGAAAAGCGAGGTTTTGCCTGAATTAGGGTTCCCTGCCAGAGCGATTGTGAATTCTTTGTTGTCTGTTGCCTTTGCTTTCATATATCTTAGTTAATCCTTTTAGGTTTGTTAGCTATGTCTACCAATTTACAGCGTTTTCTTGTCTTGCTGATTATTCGCGTCTGATAATTCGCGTTGAGGCGCGCTCGCTCCAACCTCAATCTGAGCAGCCTCGCACAAACGAAGCGAAAGATGAAAGCCTTTTATCTTGATTTCTATCGGGTCTCCAAGAGGGGCGACCCTGACAACCTCTACTTCCGCTCCTGTGTTGAACCCCATCTCGACAAGCCTTTTTCTGAGTTCTCCGGCGCAATGAATTTTTTTGACCGAAACCCGGCGTCCGAGCGGCACATCCGACAGGGGATATCCGTCTATTCGAGGCCCGCACACTTCCTCTGCCGAAGGACGCATCGCCAGTTCGCCCGGCACATTGCCTACCCACTCCGTAAATCTTGTCAGCCTTTCCATAGTGTCTCGGCTCAATTCATGTTCAACCTTGCATGCTTCTTCCTCTGCAAGCGCTTCTTCGACTCCGAGAACTTCATGTAAAAATTTGAACAAGCCTTCATGCGCGGACAGCACTGATTTAGCAAGCGTTTCGCCTTCTTCGGTAAGCTCGACATGAGATCGTTTTTTATATTTTATTAGCTTTCTGTCCGCCAGCTTGTTCATGTTGTACGTGACGCTGGGCATCTTGACCTTGAGCCTCTGGGCAATGTCATTAACCTTTACAGTGTCTTTGTCTTTCTGAAGAAGATAAATCGCTTCTAGGTAGTTTTCCAGAGCCGGTGTCACGTTGTTTTTATCGCTCATAAAGCCTCTCCGAGCCGCTTTGTTAGACTGCTCTAATTATAAAAGCGCTTCGATTGTCGTCAAGATGTTTTTTCGAAAACCCCACTATTCGTAATGGGATTGAATCGCTCAGATTGTGCGGCAATCTGAGATATGTTACGATTCACATATCATTTGCGTCGCATTTTGGAGCGTTAGATGGCCGCCGACAGAAAAAAACAAGAAGAGATAAGGGTTTTTGAAGTGTTGAAAACCGGCGACGGTATGAACACGGAAAAAACTGGAATAAAGGATTGTTCGATTCCGGGATTTGAAGTTGCGGCAAGTTCAGTTCCGGTCGGTTCGCAGGGCGGCGACTTCTACAGGATAGCGGGGATTGAGGACGGCCTATCCGCATTCATTGTCGGCGATGTGGCGGGACATGATTTTTCTTCATCTATGAAAGCTACGGAGGCCGTGAAATATATAGAAGAGAATCAGGATGCATTGACGCATCCCAATTTGTTTTTGCACGGTATGAACAAGAAACTGCATAACACGCTTGCGTCCGTGAGCAGGTTTTTTACGGTATCGGTGGCAATAGTGAACAGGAACTCAAACACGCTTTTGTACAGCGGAGCAGGGCATCCGCCGGGGTTGTTGTGGAGGGAATCTGACGGCTCTATTGAATGGTTGTCAGCTAAAGCGATGCCGCTGGGGTTTGATAAGAATCAGTCTTTTCCGCTTGTTTCGATCGACTTTTTTATCGGCGATATGTTGTTGATGTACACCGACGGAATAAGCGAATCGAGAAACGCGGAGAAAGAAGAGTTCGGATTATCCAGAATCGAGGAATCATTCAAGAAGAACGCAGGAGAAGGGCCGTTTGAATCTGCAGTTAAGTTGCTGAAGTACGTGATTGCGTTCGGCGCGGGCGGCCCCGGAATCGACGATAGAACGATATTGTGTATAAGGAGATTGTCATAGCAAATGGCGAAGTTGAAATTAATCCTGACAAGGCATGGCGAGACAGAGTGGAATGCGGCGCACAGGATTCAGGGGCATGCGGACATAGAGTTGAACGAAAAAGGCGAGGCGCAGGCAGGTGCGCTAGCCGGGCATCTTGAAGGAATGGAGATTTCAGCAATATACAGCAGCGATCTTTCGAGAGCGTTAAAAACAGCGCAGGCAATAGCTGAAAAATTCCCTAAGGCCGAGTTTATCAAAACTTCATTGTTACGGGAAAGGGACTGGGGCGCTTTGGAGGGGCACACGTGGGAACAACTCACGGAAAAGTTTCCGGAAGACGTGAAACAGATGAAGAGCAATTCTCCCGATTACGCGCCGCCGGGAGGCGAATCTAAGACAACAGCTTTGCAAAGGGTGGATAGATTTATTCAAGAGTTAGCTGATACGAGGGAAGGACAGACTGTGGTAGCGGTGTCTCACGGCGGACTTTCAGCGCTTTTCCTGCGGCGCGCTCTTGGGCTTCCGTTCGACACCCGCGCTCCGTTCAGGATAGACAACTGTTCGATAAGCGAATTGCATCGAGACGAATCAGGATTCTGGGTTGTGGCCGGAATGAATTGTGTCTGTCATCTCAAGAAAACAGGTTTGATTTAGCGTAGGAATATGCGCAAAATGTTGATTGGCGGCAGAGTATGAAGCAAGTAATTCAAATAATAAGCATTTTATTGCTATCAGTTTATGTTGTTGTTGATGCGCAAGCCGTGTCAGGCGAAAGCCCGAATGCCCAATCGCAGATAGAAGCTTTACCGCCGGTTGAGATTACCGCGACTCCGCAAGTGGTTCTGGAAGTTAGAAAATGCGCTGTAGTGAAAGTCGAGGGGACACGCGTTTATGTGGACGCCGGAGAGGCGGAAGGCGTTTTTATCGGAATGGAAATGGAACTTTTTCAAACGGAACCGATAAAAGACCTGAAGAACAACGTGATCGACGAGGAAGAGATATTCGCGGGCAAGATGACGATTGTGGAGGTTAGGCCCGCATTATCCATCGGCGAACTGAACGCGCCCTCAGATGTTGAAAGGGGTTTTTTTGCCAGATACTCCGTTCTTGTGAAAACGAAACAGGAAACTGTTGAAAAGCCGGCGGAATGTCCCGAAGGGATGTTTTATGACGGCGGGGGGCAGTTTAAATATCGCCCCGGCGCGGTTTCTATTAACTCTAAACAACCTCCTGAGACCACTGCCGAGACAAAACATTTTTGTGTGGACAAGAACATCGGCGACAAGCATATAGCATGGCGCGAGGCTGGAAAAGTCTGTGAATCTCAAGGGAAAAGGCTTTGTTCGATGGATGAACTTAAGAAGATATGCGCGATATGGGAAAAGCCGAAACCGTGTTCTGAAGAGATGTTGAGAAGAAAAGAATGTGAGCAGCCGGACACGGTGATAGGCCCGGGAAGGAATCAGGAATGGACAGCAGATGCGGAAAACCCGTCGGGGGCAATTTCAGGAGATCTATGGGCGAATTCATGTTCATGCTCGGCGCGGATGCCTGTTTGCTCGAGATGTGTGTATGAGGGATGTCGCGGGGCAAAGAAGTATTTCAGGTGTTGCGCGGATCCGATTGTGAAAGACTGAGGGCGATTTCAGCGGTTCGGAAAGGGGTTGCGGGATGGAGAGCGAACGCCTTTTTTTTAATATCACCATCTTGATAGCGTTCACACTAAAGCATATAATGAGTAAAAGTTTTGTTTATATATATTTTGGAGGATAGGACGAGACCATAAGTTAATGAATAAGAGGAGACCGAAAATTGGCTGATGAGAAGGCGTTAGAGGCAGTCTTAAGACAGATAGCCAAGCAGTACGGCGAAGGCACGATAATGAGATTCGGCGATTCGCCCGTAACTGAGACAGAAGCTATATCCACAGGTTCGCTGTCGCTTGACTGCGCGTTAGGGGTGGGAGGACTGCCCCGAGGCAGGATAACGGAGATATACGGAGCCGAGGCCTCAGGCAAGACGACGCTGGCATTGCATGTGGTGGCGTCAAGTCAGGCGCGGGGAGGGGTTTGCGCGTATGTGGACGCTGAAAACGCGCTTGACCCGGTTTACGCAAAAAGGCTCGGAGTTGATATCGACAACCTTCTCATCTCACAACCGGACACGGGAGAGCAGGCTCTTGAGATTGTGGATATGCTGGTGAAAAGCGGGGCGGTTGAAACCGTAGTTGTGGATTCGGTGGCTGCATTGGTTCCGAAAGCGGAATTGGAAGGCGACATGGGCGACACGCACATGGGCCTGCAGGCAAGGCTTATGAGTCAAGCCATGCGCAAGCTTTCAGGAAATATCAGCCGTTCGAAGACATGCGCAGTTTTCATCAACCAGATCCGGGAAAAAATCGGCGTCATGTTCGGCAACCCCAATACGACCCCCGGAGGGCGCGCGTTGAAATTTGCGTCTTCCGTTAGGCTTGAGGTGGCCAGAATAGAGAACCTGAAAAAAGGAACCGACGTCATAGGCTGCAGAACTCGTGTCAAAGTTGTTAAAAACAAATTCGCGCCGCCGTTCAGAAAAGCCGAATTCGACATAATATTCGGCCAAGGAATATGTCCTTATGGAGACCTGCTCGACATCGCGTTGGGCGAGGACATTGTTCAACAGAAAGGCTCGTGGTTCCTTTATGGCGAGGATCGCATAGGCCAAGGACGCGAACGCGCGCGCGAAGTTCTCAAGGAAAACCGGGATATGTTCGAGGAAATCAGGGACAAGGCAAGAGTGAAGCTTGGAATGAAGCCGCTATTGCCTGAACCCGCGCAAGCCAAGGAATCGAAAAAGCCTAAAAAAGAAGATTCCTGACCCGGTAGAGCAATTTTTCAGCCTCCTCTTAACATCTGCAACGATTGTTTCGCTGTTTGCGTTTTAAATTCACCGGCTTCAACCGGTTAAACATCGTCAGGGAGGTGAACAGCTATCACTACAATCACTATCGTAATAGCAATAGCTCTGATTATTCTTGCAGCCGCTTTGTTTGTCGTCGGGCAGTCTATGGGCGCGGCGAAAGCGCGGGGAGAAGCGGAGTCCAAGCTCGGCGAGATTAAGGTGGACACGGAGAAAATCGTGGCCGAAGCTCGCAAAGAAGCTGAAACTAAAGCCAAAGAAATCATTATCGAGGCAAGGGATGAAGCTCAGCAACTCGTAAAGAACGCCGACAAAGAGAATCGCAAGAAACAGAGCGATTTCGACAAACTCCAGAACAGACTGAATCAGAAAGAAGAATCTCTGGACAAGAAGCTTGAGCAAATCGAGAAGAAAGAAGAGGACATCAAGGACCGTGAGAAGAAGATTTCCGCGTCCGAGCAAGAAATTGAGAAGAAACTTCAGGAACAAAGGGAGAAATTGCAACAGATATCCGGGTTGAGCGCGGAGGAAGCAAGGGCGCATCTGCTAGGCATTCTGGATAAGGATTTGAAGAAGGAATACGCGAATGCCATTAAAGATTACGGCGACAAGCTGAAAATCGAGGCGAAACGCCGCAGCCAGCAGATTATTTCAATGGCGATACAGCGGTGCGCTGTGGATCATGTCGCCGAGAGCACCGTATCAGTGGTTCCTCTCTCAAGCGACGACATGAAAGGCAGGATCATAGGCAGGGAAGGAAGAAACATCAGGTCTTTCGAAACGCTGACGGGAGTCGATCTGGTTGTGGACGACACTCCGGAGGCGGTGGTTATTTCCTCGTTTGACCCGATCAGGCGAGAGATCGCCCGACGCTCTCTGGAAAAGCTTGTTGCGGATGGCCGCATTCATCCGGCGCGCATCGAAGAAGTCATTGAAAAAACTCGCGCCGACCTTGAGTCAGACATCGTTCAGGAAGGCGAAAGGGTCGCTTTCGAAACCAAGATGACCGACCTTCATCCTGAACTGATAAAGCTGCTCGGAAGGCTGAAATTCAGGACGAGTTACGGGCAGAACGTTCTAAATCATTCCATCGAAGTGGCGCATCTTGCGGCATCAATGGCAGCCGACCTTGATGTGTCCGTGCCTTTGGCCAGACGCGGCGGGCTTTTGCACGACATCGGCAAAGCTGTCGACTTCGAAGTTGAGGGTCCTCACGCCCTAATCGGAGCCGATTTGGCAAAACGCTATCGAGAAACAAAAGGCATAATCCACATTATCGCCAGCCACCACATGGATATTGAGCAACAGACGATAGAAGCGATTCTGGTTCAGGTTGCGGACGGCATTTCAGGGTCTAGACCCGGCGCCCGCAGAGAGGACTTGGAATCTTACATTACTAGGCTCACCAAGCTTGAAGACCTTGCGCTCGAATTCGAGGGCGTTGACAGGGCTTTCGCCATTCAGGCGGGACGCGAAATCCGAGTCATGGTCAAACCCGACCGGATTGACGATGACGAGGCAATACTTCTTGCGCGAAATATCGCCAAAAAAATCGAATCCGACCTTTCTTATCCCGGTCAGATAAAGATTAACGTGCTTCGAGAGACACGAGCGATAGACTATGCCAAGTAATTAGTCACATCACACATAGGCTTAGAAATCAACGACCGCCCCGGAGATATTGAAAAACGGGGCGGTTTTTTATGTTTTGAAATTGAGGTTGGCGGATATCTTCGATCAATTCAGATTGTGGCAGTCCGCGGCATGCTATTTGGTGGTAATATTGTCTAAACGAGAACAAATGAAGGGAAGATGAGGATGAACGAAATCGAATCCGAAGACCGGATGAAGTGGTGGCGGGAGGCGCGATTCGGAATGTTTATACACTGGGGGCTTTATTCGCTTCTAGGAGGAACTTGGAAAAACATAAGGGCGAACAGTTCTCCTTCCGAATGGATAATGGCGTCGCGTCTGATCCCGAAAAATCAATATAGAAAAATAGCGCGCGATTTCAATCCGGTTGAATTTGACGCGCGGGCATGGGCTGAACTTGCTGTTTCGGCGGGCATGAAATATTTGGTCATAACCGCTAAACACCATGATGGTTTCAGTATGTACCGCACTAAACTGTCCGATTACAACATATATGACGCCACGTCGTTTAAAAGAGACCCGCTTGCCGAGTTGGCGGAAGCCTGCAGCGATGTCGGACTGCGATTCGGCATTTACTATTCGCAATTGGATTGGAACTGGGGAAATCTGCCCGCGCCGTTGGGATTTATTTCGAACTATCCGAAATATTTGGATTTCCTAAAAGGGCAGTTAAGGGAATTGCTCACAGGTTACGGGGAAATATCCGCGCTCTTCTTTGACGGCGATTGGATGGCTCAATGGTCGATGAAAGACGGACGCGACGTTGAGCGCATGTGCCGGGAACTCCAACCGGGTATCATCATCAACGACCGTGTTGGAAAAAGGACGATAATGGATTCTTTCGTGGCAGGAAAACCGCTCGCCGCCCACATGCCTTTTTTAAAGATACGGACGCGCAAACGACTTGGCGATTATGTGACTCCCGAGCAATATGTGCCGGGCAGTCCTCCAGAAGGAGATTGGGAAACATGCATGACCATGAACACTTCTTGGGGATATAAAAGCTTTGACAACTATTGGAAGTCGGCAGGCGAGTTGGTCTCAACATTAGTCGGGGCCGCGTCTGGAGGCGGTAATCTGCTATTAAACATCGGCCCGGATGGAAATGGCAGAATACCGACACAGAGCGTGACAAGGCTTAATGAAATTGGAGCATGGCTCAAGAAGAACGGCGATTGTATATACGGCGCTAAACCTTGGAGGAAAAGTTCCGAAGGCTCAGATATCCGTTATACGGAAAAAAACGGAAATCTGTTCGCGATAATCCGAAATTTGAACAGGGGAAATATTGTAAGGCTTGTAGAACCGGTTGCGTCGAAAGAGACAAGAATCGTCATGCTGAACGGCGGCAGAGAATTGAAGTGGAAGCATGATAAAGGCGCTATTATTGTGGAACTTTCAAAAGAAGACTTGGGCGACTGCCGGCTTCCGTTGGTTTTAAAATTGAGCGGTACGGGATGATTGATAAACTCGCGATACTGCGATTCGCTGAACTAGATCAATCCAGCGATAGTCATTATTCCTTTTCGTATCATCATCACGCCGAACGCGCAAAGCACGAGGGCCATGATCTTCGACAGGGCGCGGGAGCCGTTTTCTCCCAGCAGTTTCAAAACTGTGTCGGAGAAGTAAAATACGACTCCGGCAACAAAGAAATTCAAGAGAATCGATATCAGCGTGGCGGGCAGGCCGTAAGGCTTGTTGATGATTATCGCGGTGGCTAGAACGGCAGGCCCGGCAAGCAACGGCGTTCCGAGAGGGACAACGCCTATTGTCGGATCGGCGGTTACTCTCGCTTTTTCCCTCGAAATAAGATCGTGAGAAGCGATGATGAAAATTATAATTCCGCCCGCTATCATGAAGTCAGGTATTTCAATTCCTAAAAAATCGAACAGAGCTTGACCGACGAAGAGAAAAACTACGGTTACTAATGTGGCAGTAATAACGCTTTGAACTATAAGTTTTTTCTTCGCTTTCCCTTTGATTCCGCGCGTAACATTGATAAAAAAAGGCGTTACGCCGACAACATCGACCGCCACAAACATCGGAATGAAGGCTTTGAGAAGATTCTCCAGAAATTCCATAACTGCCGTTCCCGCCTTTTCAATCGTTGCTGCGCCGCAGGATAATAAATGCGGTCGCGTATTTATATCATCATGATTATAAATCATAATAGTTTCCATAGAGGTGGCGGAGATGAGAATTATTTTCATGGGCACTCCGGAATTTGCGGCGGACAGCTTGCGCGCGATTATCAAGGCCGGAATGGATGTGCAAGCGGTCGTCACGCAGCCTGACAGACCCAAAGGCAGGGGCAATCTATTGATTCCATCTCCTGTTAAATCTCTAGCGTTAGAAGCCGGAATTAGGATTTTGCAGCCGGCGCGCGCAGAAGAATCAGCGGAAATTCTAAGAGAAATCGCTCCGGATTTCATCGTTGTAGTGGCTTTCGGGCAGATTCTGCGACGCGTTGTTCTTGATATCCCTAGAAAAGCAACCGTTAATGTTCACGCTTCTCTTTTGCCGAAGCTCAGAGGGGCTTCTCCTATTAACAGGGCGATAATAAACGGAGACAAAGAAACTGGCGTGACGACGATGTTGCTTGACGAGGGCATGGACACCGGAAACATGTTGCTGAAAGAGAAAACGCCCATATTGCAGGACGACACCGCGTCCGCGCTTCATGACAGGCTGGCGGAGATCGGCTCGCGGCTCATAGTGGAGACCCTGAATAATTTTGACTCTATAACTCCGGCGCCACAGAACGAATCAGAAGCGACATACGCCCCTAAGCTGACGCGGGAAGACGGAATGATTAAGTGGAGCTCCGCTGCGGTTGAGATAAGGAATCTGGTGCGCGGTTGCGACCCTTGGCCTGCCGCCTCGACATGGCACAATGGGGCTGCTTTAAAAATTCTACATGTGGACGCTATAGATTCAGCTCCAACAAACGCGGCTCCCGGCGAGATAATCGAGGCTGCTGGGGGTTCCCTGATAGTCGCCGCCGGTTCGGGCGCGGTTTCTATCAGAGAGATTCAACGAGAAGGAAAAAAACGTCAACCTGTGGAATCGTTTCTACGAGGCTATTCGATAAAAACGGGAGACAGGTTTTTACAGAATGCCTGAAGACAAAGAACCTAAGAAAATAGTCAAAAGAAAGAAATCTCCTGAATACTGGGGCAGACGGGTCGCTTTCGAGACGCTGAACAGAGTGATTCAAGGCGGCGGGTTTTCAAACATTCTTCTAGCTTCAAATTTGAACCGGGAAAGGCTTACCGAAAACGATAAAAGGTCGGCCACGAATCTTGTTTACGGCGTATTGAGAAACCTGACGCTCATTGACGAGGTCTTCAGAGCCAAGACCGCTCGCGGCGCGCTCGACATGTCCCCGGCTCTTTTAAACATCGGCAGGATGGCGATATATGAGATAATGTTCATGGTCAATGTTCCTCAGTATGCTTCAGTTTCCGAATATGTGACTATGGCGCGCCGCGAAGCAGGAGCCGCAGAGGCCGGTTTTCTCAATGCCTGTTTGCGGAAAACCCGTCGCAACGATTGGAACAGCGTCATCACCGGGATAACCGATCCGGTGGAGCGAACAGCCAAGCTTTACTCTCATCCGGTATGGATGGCTCGCGCTTTGTCGGACGCCTACTCGATTGAAAAAACGAAGCAGATTCTTCGCGCAAACAACAATCCTCAGCCTAGCTACTTCAGAGTCAATGTTAAGCGTATGTCGGTGGATGATTTCATGGCGGCGTCTGAATACAACCACAGGGGATTCGAGAAAACGGAAAGCCCGCGCGCTTGCGTCATGTTTCAACATGGACGCGGCGGATTTCCGGCGCGGGAATATGAGTCAGGCTGGCTCACTCCGCAGGACAGATCGACTCAGTTTATTCCCTATTATCTGGCTCTGGAAAAAGGCGACCGTGTTCTTGATTTGTGCTGCGGTTCAGGGATCAAGACCGCGCAGATAGTCGAAATCGCGCCTGAAGGAGTCGAAGTCACGGCCGTCGATCGTTTTTCTCACAAATTGGCGTCGTTGGAAAACGAACTAGATCGTCTCGGACTTCCTCGGATTGCGACTGTGGAAGCGGATATTACGGACAGGCCGGATCTAGGAGAATTCAACAAAATTCTATTGGACGCCCCTTGCTCGAACTCAGGAACGGTCAGGCGAAGGCCAGAGATAAAATACCGATTGAGAGAAGCGGATATCTCAGAGTTGACTGCTGTTCAGGACAAGCTATTGGATGCCGCTTCGGCATACACGCTTCCCGGCGGGCTGCTAGTATATTCAACCTGCTCGATTCTGCCTATCGAGAATGATTGCCGAATTGAGGGTTTCCTATATCGACATCCTGAATTTGAATCGGCCACAAGTGAAATTGAATCTTCGCTCCGTTTTGTTTCTCCTCGCTCTCATTCAGACAAATATGGCGCGACGTTTTACCCGAACACGACAAACGGCTGTGGAACATACGTCTGTGCGCTCAGAAAAAAGAGATAATAGCTCATATCTTCGACAACCAGCTTCATTCAGGATGAAAGCCGGTTTTATCGCGAAATGCGCTGGATATTAAAGCGGAAATTTGGGTCTCCGGTGTACTAATCCGTCAAAATATCTTAAAATCTTTTCACTGGCTGTGAAAATTGATCGATTTACGGAAGAACGTCTATGATAACCGGCAGGACAATAGCAGGCAAATATCAGATAACTGAGTTGCTGAGACGCGAAACTTACTACGATGTGTACATAGCAAGGGTGGCAGGCTCTGAAACCCGAGTGATTTTAAAATGGTACAGGAGCGAGTTGATAGAGCGTGGAAAGACATTTGAAAGAATCAAGTCGTGGATGGACGACATTTCAAAGATGAATCATCCCCGCGTGGCTCCGCTGAGAGATTTCGGCGAGGATGAATCGATATATATCACGGAAGATTTTTACGACGGAGCTCCACTTGCGGATGTGCTCGGCAAGACGAAAGGCAATGGAATAAACGCGTTGCGAGCGTTGAATCTCGGCATAAAGATTGTCGAGGGAATGAGCGCCGCTCATCTGAAAGGCGTTGTTCACGGACAGTTTTCTCCGAGGTCTGTGATAGTCGCCGGAGATTTGAATCCTAAAGTGGTGGATTTCTTCATCCTGCATAGATTGTCATCCGAACTTAAAACATCAGCCGAGTTCCAAGGCAGGGACATAAGGTACTGCGCGCCCGAAGTGATCTCTGGTGGGAAACCTGATTTCAGGTCGGACGTATATTCCGTAGGCGCGACTCTGTATGAGTTGTTGACAGGAAAACAGCCGTTTGACACTGAGAACGCGCTTTCTATCGCGCTCGACAAGGTGAGTTGCGAGTTGAAAAGCCCTCGCGCCTGCAATCCCGAAGTGCCGAAGCTTCTTGAAGCGGTTGTCATAAAGTGCATTAAAAGAGACCCTGAAGCTAGATATAAAAACGCCACGGATCTGCTAAACGAGTTGTATTTGTGCAGGACCGCAATTGTTCGCGAGGCCAACGCCGAGAAAAACGCGGCGCAGGATGTAGACGGCGCGCCTGCGGCGTCTGCCACGTCACAAGGAGAAGCAACGCTTGGCCGGGTGGCTCAAAGCAATATGGCGAAAGCAGGCGGCGCGCCGGATGCTAGCGCGGCGTTAAACGATCAATCAACAGGCCAAAGCCGCGCCGCTTCAGATTCGTCAGATATTTCCACCAAAGCCTCAGAATCCGGCGAGAGTGAAACTTCGGTTGGAGGTCAGGCGATGGGAACGAAGAGACAACTCCCGAAGGGCTTCACCGCTTTTGCGGTGTCCCTTGGCGTTTTGCTTGCTATCGTGATCATTCTGGCCAAAGTCGCCTCCAACTTTTTTGGCGGCAACCCGGCGGCAAGCTCTGTCGTAATTCCTAATGTCATAGGGAAAAGCGTGTTGGAAGCGAAATCTGTTCTTGGCGCAAAAGGGCTTGTCGCGGTTATCTCAGGCAAACAGAACAGCGAAGAAATTCCTCGCGGTTATATCATGAAGCAAACCCCCGAAAGCGGCGCTAGGGTTAGGAAAGACAGGGAAATAGAACTTATTGTGAGTTCAGGTCAACACAGGGCGGTGGTTCCGAAATTGGAAGGTCTCACCATCGAAGACGCGCGTTTGATTCTCGAAAAGGCTCAATTGACCGTCGGCGATATCGTATCCGAGTACAGCGAACAATATGGCGAAGGTTTCGTGACCGGTCAGACGCCTGAGGCCGGAGAAGAGCGATACGCAGGCTCTGCGGTGAATATCAGATTGAGCAGCGGCCGCATGGGCAAGCTTTACGGCATGCCGCCCGTCACTAACATGGCAATCGAAGACGCGCGCGCTTTGCTGGAAATGAACGACATCAGGAACATCGAAACAAAACACATAGACACATCGTACGCCGGAGACGGCAGGGTTGCGGCACAGAGCGTTCTTGAAGGGACAAAAATCCCCGCAAACCAGAAAGTGACTTTATACTATGCCCGGCAGCCTGAAAGGTCTTCGCTGAATTCGGTTCTCGACGACCCTACCAAGGGCGTTGTCAATATCAAAATATCTTCGGAAAATGAGAGTCAGGAAGTTGTCGTAATGGTTTACGACAGGAGCAACGCGCGGGAAGCATACAGAGCTTTTCACGGACCCGGCGATGTGGCGCAGGTTCCAGTCTCAGGTTACGGAAAATTGCACGTGCTGGTTTACATAAACGGCATTCTGATCACCGAGCAGACCTTGTAGGAATCGCTTCTAAAGATTCATCGGAGGAATTAGCATGAATAGACCGACACTGTCAGCCTCGCTTCTAAGCGCAGACTTTATGTGTTTGGACGCCCAGCTTAGGGAGCTATCCGAAGCGGGAGCGGACACTCTTCACGTCGATGTCATGGACGGCATGTTCGTTCCGAATATATCGCTCGGTCAAGTTGTTGTAAAATCCATCAATGAGAAAACGCCTCTGCAGATGGACGTTCATTTGATGATAGAAGCCCCGGAGAGATATCTGCGCGAGTACGATTTCGACAACGTCAAAAGCTTGGGCGTCCATCCAGAATCAACTCCTCATCTAGACCGCGCACTGCAGATTATTAAGGACATGAAGAAGGAAACCTGCGTCGCCCTTAACCCTTCCACTCCTTTGAGCGCAATTGAATGGGAGCTTGAAAAAATCGATATGGTCATCATCATGACGGTCAATCCCGGATTCGGCGGACAACGGTTTATGCCTGAAATGCTGCCAAAAATTGCGGATTTGCGCAAGATTATAGACGGCAGAGGTTTCGAGACTGTTATAGGTGTCGACGGCGGCGTTTCCAGCGAAAATATTAGGATTATTTGCGATTCAGGCGCTGATTACGTTGTGGCAGGCAACTATCTGTTTCATAGCAAAAACTCAATTAAGGAAGCCGTTGACGAGTTGTGGAACCAGTTGTGATAATTCGGTTTGCGATTTCAATTCCCGAGCGCTAACAGATAGATTCTCGCTTGAGAATTCATATATGCCAACTTGAATATTTCGGGATTCGCGTCGGCCCATTCGCGCTCTATCGGGAAACCCGCTTCGTCGTGTTTGACGTGTGGTAAATCGTTGGGATGAAGCGCGCTCACATGAAGTATGTCGATCCGCTCTCTTTTAAGCCTTTCAAGCCATGTGTTGTAATTCGGTTTTCTGCGGCAGAAGTCTATCCTGTCGGTTGCCGGAACGGAATATCGGCCTTCTTCCTTTACTATTCTCAGGCAATCATGGAAAAGAGGAGCGTCCCATTCCGTGATGGGAACATGAAGGAATGTGTTCTTCAACATCGGTCCGCTTAGTCCGTAATTGATGTCTGTTCCGGTATATGCCAAGCGAAAAGAACGTCCGGGCGTGGATTCGTGAAGCGCATACCATGAGCGGCCAAGAGCGAATCCCGTGTAATATTTATATTGATAGGATGGATACGCTGATGAAGTTATTAGCAACGAAACTGCGGCAAGGCATGTAAAAAACGCCAAAACAATCTTGCCGTGCCTGAATATGTTCCCAACACATATTGAAATGACTATTACAGACGAAATTCCGATGGATGCAATAAACAGGATCACGGCTCCGGGCGACATGGCGGCATAAATGTCGTTTGATTTGGTCGCGAGTCCCGCAATATGCGCGGCCAGTTGCGCGTGGAAACTGTTTCCTCCGCTGAGAGCGCTTGCGAATATATTGATAAACCCTGCCGCTAAAACAATGAAATAGAATATTCGTTGTGCCTTTCCGCCGAGTTGTCCCCCAATCCAAGCGACGCTGACACAAGAAAACATTATCGCGCTAAAAGCAAATCTGACTTCCTTGTTGTAAGGGATCACACAATAACAAATGACAAAAGCAATAATTGGAATAACAGCAATCGCCTTAACCCGCAGATGCCCCCTCGATTTAACCAATGCGATCGCGACGCATACGGCAATAAACGTCAATGCGGTCAAGCCGTATCCGGATGAGAGCAATGACAGCCATTCTTGGATGGAATCCGTATGAAAAACAGATTGATTCATAGTCCATCTGGAGTATGCTCCGGGAAATATCTCTTTGCCGAGCAAAGATACTGAAAGGGGAAAGACGGGATTTTCGGCGATAAGCCAGTTCCTAATATAAACAAATCCGCCCAGCGGAGCTGCGACAGCGGCTCCCCACAAAAGAGAAAACCATTCACGGCGAGTCGCTATAAAATATATGAACAAAGGCAGAGCTATTAATAGAGTGAAAACCAGCGCGATTGTTTTTGTTCCGATGAAAAGGCCCAGAGACAGAAAAGAGAAAAATAGTTTTGCGCGGTTATTCGGTTTGTCCGCCCATTCGAGAAGAAAATGAATCGCGCAAATGAACAGAGCGGAAAAAACAATATCAGACTCAGAAGACACGGCCTGATGCAGAATGATGGGGATGAAAAAGAGAAAAGAAGCCGCAGCGGCGGAGGAGGATGTAGGAGCGCCGAGAGAGCGCGACATCCTGTAAACTACTAATACCGCCACAATCAAAAACAGCCATTGGACCGTGTTAGTCGCAAAATCCTGCCCGGTCGCCATCATCAAACGCATATATATCAAACTGACGTTAATCGGAAAATATGTGCCGCCTTGGTCGCCGAAAGGCACTGTGACAGGAGATATTTCATGATTCGAAATCCATGACGCCGAAAAGCTTAAATGATACACGAAAGCGTCCCATGGGGGAGGAGGGGATGACACTGCCCATACTAAAGACGCCGTCGCGAATAAGGCGGCAATCGCGGCGATAAATCCGAGCGCGGGAGAGAAATGCGTTTGTTTTAACTCGGGCGCGTTCGTATCGGATAATGAAGCGTCACGCCTGAACGCGAACGCAACGGCTAAGAAAATAAAGTCGGCTGTAAAAAGGTTGAGACGGTTCAAGCTGTCGGCGATGGAAAAGGCTACCGATGAGGCAACAAACCATGCCGAAGCGATTAAAACCATCTGCGCTATCGCATCTGCCGCATTAGCGCAGGGGTCGAGCTTTTTCTGAATAAAAAAAGCTCCCCCGAAAACTGTGACGATAGTGAAAATCAATCCGATGGAGCATTTTAATAGTTCTATCGAATCAATATTCATTTACCGCAACCCCTAGTTGTCTTTCATGTATTTTAACATATTCAGGGCCGCAATTGCTTCATTATCATCCGGCGCGTAAACTAGGACGGCTTCAAGTTGATTAATCGCCAAGTCCAAACGTCCGATTTCATAGTAATACTGCGCCAGCGTTTTCCCGGCGCGAGTGTATGATGGAACATAACCGATAGCGAGTGAAAGCGCATCTATTGCTCCATCAATGTCGCCTGTTTCGTGTTTGGCTAATCCGATGTTGAATAAAAGAGCCGGGTCGGAAGATGTCTTCATCGCATTAACATAGAAAGGCAGCGCTTGATCGGGTTTGCCGGATTGATGAAGCGCCGCGCCGGCAATAAAATTGAATTCGCCGTTGTCATGGTAAATAGCCAGAGCCGAATCCGCGAAAGCGGAGGCGCTGCCGGGCTTCTGTTCGAGGAGGGCGATGCGCGCGTTAGTAAAATACATCCTTGCTTCTAAAAGTCTCATCTGGCGTTCCGAAACAAAAAAAGTCGCCAGCAGTGTTATGGCAATCATTGCCGGAACTGCTATCGCGCTTTCTGACAATGAGCGAGGCAATGGAATAAATGAAGTCGTATCTTGTCGACCTCGAGACATCTTGCTCATAGCGGCGAGCGAGAGCGGGAGGAAAGAGCCTGTGGCAAAAACGCGGAATGGAAACCCGAATAGCGCCGCGGTTGACAGCGATGCCAGAATTGAAACCCACAATATGGCCTCGTGTTTGCCTGCTCGCAAGGCCTTCGCACCTGCTGTAAACCCGAAGATGATAGCGAGAACTAGAAACAGTGTCCCGACGATTCCTGAGTCCGCGAGATAATTCATGTATTCGTTGTGAGGGTGATTCGGCTTTTCTACTGATACAAGCTTGTTGAGTTCTACATCATCGACTTTCTTCAAATATTGTTTTTGAAAATCCATATAATGCATCTTGAAATGTCCCGGTCCGCCGCCGAGAACCGGTTTCTCTAGAAACATCGACCACGCGCTCTTGATATAGATTGTTCTAAGCGCGGCTGATTCGCTTTTTTGAGAAGTAGCGGCGGAGAATGATAGAGCCGCGATAATGGCTGCAACCGCTATTAAAGTGGCGGCAATCGCGCGGACAAATACTTTTGTGTTTGATTTTGAAAATAGCAGCGCCGCAATGAATCCCGCAGACGCCGCAATAATCGCGCCTCGCGAGCCGGTAAGGAACATCGCAACAAGCATTAAAGCTGCGGAAACTAGAAATTGATATTTCTTTGATTTTGAAAGCTTGAAAACAAAAGGCGCGCAAGTCGCGGCGGGCAGCGCGATGCTCAACCATAACGCCAACAGATTAGAGTTGCCGAAGATGGAGTAAACTCTAAGAGATTGGACAGGCGAGTTTGCTCCTCTTGCCCCTCCGGGCAGGAAATCCAGTCCGTAATATTGAAAGATGCCGTGAATGGAAAAAAGCGCTCCGATACCCGCAATCGTCGTAAAGACGGAGATTACACCGCCTTCATGGTCGATGTTGCTCCACATAAAAATGAGATATAAAACCGACAGTATCAAAGGCATTCTGAGTTCGCTCAGAGAATATGCAGGATTTCCGTTAAAGACGGAACTGGCCGCTAGAGAAACAACCCAAAGGAAAAGAAATATACCGGGCAGAGGCGGCACAAAAGCGGGTCTGATTTTCTTCAGAAGAGCGAGCGATATTATTGTGGCGCAAAGTATTGTTACGACTAACCCTGCCGCCGCGTCGGATGGGGTAATGAAATTGTCGCAAATCCATCTGCCGGAAATTGACTCTCCACTTGGTCTAGCGGCGGTTCGCAACAAGAGGTCGGCGACGCCCATAGCTCCTATGACAAAAACAGCGTTGACCGAATGAATTGAGAGAATAATGTTTTTGAGTTTCATCGGTTATGATTCTCGAGTTGTCGAAGCGATATTTTGATTCTAATCATTTGTTTCAAGGTTGATAACACATTGCTTGGTTTGACGGTGGCTTTGCCGCCGCGCCGCGCAAAGTGCGTCACGCCTACCTCCGCGATTCTCATTCCGCAGGCATTTGCTTTTGCGAGTATTTCCGCGTCCACAAAAAAGTTGTCCGATTCAATTATGATTGAGTCGAAAACCTCTTTTTTAAAGATTTTGAAAGCGCAATTAACATCTCTGACGCGCAAGCCGAAGACAAATCTGAAAATGATATTAAAACATTTTGAAACGATTATTCGCAGTAAATTGTCAGCGCGATGCATTCGATATCCAGCGACAATGTCGCGCTCTTCCAATAACGGCAACAGCAAAGATATCTCTTCGGCATCGAACTGAAGATCGCAATCAGTATAAAAGATCAGATTCATTGATGACGCTTCGAATCCCGTTCTTAAAGCCGCTCCGTAGCCGATATTCGCGCTATGCGATATAAGTTTGACTTCCGGCTGACTCGAAGTTATCTTGCGAACGATATCTGCTGTCGCGTCGGAACTGCCGTCATCCACGACAATTACTTCATAACGGGAACAATGATTCCGCAACGCGCTTAGCGACTCCGTGATAGCCGTTTCAACGCATTCCTCTTCATTAAAAGCCGGAATCACGCATGATATTGCGCGGTCCTTATTCCTTAGAGCATTATTCATTCCCGGTATTCCCCGCGCCAATAGAATTTAAAAGACGCTCATAAGAAGAATCAATTTCAGAGGCAGACTTAAAAGAACTCAGAGCTTCATCGGCATTTCCTTTTGCGAGATAGGCTTCGCCTTTAAGAGCGTGCAGCGCCGCGTCATTGTTGTTCTGTGACAGAGCGATATCAGAAAACGCAATAACTTTGTCCCAGTTGTTCTCATGTTTCATGACATTCGCGAGCGCGGTTGAAGCCGCGAAATTCCGTTTGCTGGAATTGAAAGCTCGTTCGAGTTCAATAAGAAAAAGCATCCTTGTTTCAGGTCTCAGATTTTTCCAACTCTTTGAGAGTTCAACGGCCGCGCCGGGAGTCAAAGCTGTTTTATACGAATAGGAAGATATCAGTTTGTTGTGGGCCGGGATGTCTTTTGCCATGACAATGGCGCTGGAATCCCAGAAAACAATGTTCCAATCGACATTTGATTCAGCGAGTTTTAGCGCAAAATCAGAACGTGCGGCTTTTATTATGGCAAACTGAATATTGTGACCGTCGCTTAGTTTCAACCATTGCGCCGTGAGTGGATTATTTTCAAAAGAATTAAAGCCATGGCAGACCTTTGAATGCTCAACGCAACGAAAAGGCTTATGTTTAGGATAAACGCCCCAAGACAAAGGCCCTGAAAAGATTGAAGAGTTATACATAGCGCCTTGAAATTCGTTTGAGTTAATAAAATCGATTGCTGATTCCGGATAAACAGCGTCGTCTATGCCTTCGCCCCAAACGAGAGAATCGTTTTTAGATACGATGAAATAAGCTGACAAGGCGATCACAATGATGGAAACTAAAGAGGATGCAAAATAAGCCCCGCCTGTTTTGAAAAGCCTTTTGAAACCGACGGATATGCTAATTGAAATAATCGGAGCGGAGAGCAGAAAAAAAACAGGAGCGCTGTCTCGCGCAATGTAAGCAAAAAACGCAGAAACTGTAAAAACAGTTAAATGAAACAAATTGAGATTGTTGCGCGAAAGGTAGAAACCTGCAATCCCCAACGCAACGCAGACTACGTATGCGATACCCAGCGGACTTGAAATCGTCAAATATTCGACACTAGAAATGAAAGGGATAGAGTATCCGTGAAACCAGTGTGGATTTAGAATGGTTGCGGCGATTGTAATGAGAAGCGTGACTCCTAGCATCTTTAGCGATAAAGAAGATATTGAAGGTTGGAGCGACGTCGATCTTTTTTCGTTTAAAACGAATGCGAAAATACTGCTGAATAATGCTGCGAAGACAAGGAATATTGATATTGCTGCTGTCGGATGAAAATTCACCCAAATTATTTGAGCTACAGGGATTATGAAAGCGGCCTGAAAAGCGCGCTTGATGGATTTTGTGGATTTCGCTCCGGTTTCTTCATTCTTCAGTAATTGATTTAGCAAATAAAAAACCAAAACGAGGAAGAGGTAGAAGAACATATCCGGGGTATGACCGGCAAGTTTGGGTCGAGCCGCCAGTATGGACGCAACAATTAAGGGGGCGGCCAATATCGGGTCTGCGCCGCCGTTGCGAGCGGTGAAAAACAGTGCGAAACAGATAAACAGTGAAATAGCGACAGCAAGTTTTTGAACGCCGGAGACGCCCGATTTTTCATAAGCAGCATAAAGATACAAATTGCCCATCCATTGATCATATCTTGGGGTTTCCGATGAACCCGGAGTGTAAAACAAGTTTTCTGAAGGTAGTTTAGATGATACCGATGAATCCGCCGCGTTGGAGTATATCAACTCGCCGACTTTTAGATGAAACCAGAAGTCAGGATTCCAAATTTTGACATAAGAAAAAGCTGCGGCGGCGGCGAGAGCTGTCAATAAACACAAACTTGCCGCGAATTTTCTAATTTGCTCTTGGGCGTTAGGCAATTCACTTTTATCTTTCATCAATATAATTATATCAAACTGAGGATATCTTAATACTAAACAAATTATAATTGCCGAAGCTTTTATAATAACAACGAGAGAGCATTCATTTTGATACGGCGTGAAACACGCGTTCGGCTGAACAAAAAACTCAGTTTTTGTATGCGCCTTTCATTTTTGAAGCCTCCATTCTCAACGACTCTTTAAGCATTGAAGCGCGAGGGTTGTCTGGAGACAGCTTCAGAATGTTGTCGCATTCGATAATCGCCTCTTCGATTCTATCAGTGTAATGATACAAACCTATCAAATAGAATCTAGCAGCCAAATTGTATGGTTGGATGGTCAATCCGTGTTTGAAAGCTTCTTCCGCCTGTTCCGGCATGCCCGCGCGGAGATACACGACACCGAGATTGAAGTATGAATACTCGGAATTCGGGTTGAGCTGAGCCGAAGCGGATAAAAGCTTAATTGCCGTTTCAAGATTGCCTTCTCTGGCGGACACGATGCCGAGGTTGGTTATTGCCCTGTACAAGCTTCCGTATCTTTGGTCGGAGAGCGAGCCGTCTGACGCGATTCTAACAGCGAGGGTCAAGGCGCGTTTTGCGTCGTCCAGCCTGTCTGAATTCATGTACGCCACGCCCAGATTGACCAGCGCTTTTGCGGAGATCGGAGCGCATGATTGGGCGGTCTCCCAGAAAACGACTTCGTTGTCCCATGCCTTGTTGCGGTTTTTTGTGGCGAATCCGGACGCGACGATTGAGATCACAAGAATAAAAGACACGAACAAACGCGACAAAGAAGGATAAGGGTTGTCTCCGGATAAGAGAAATGTTTTTAACGCAAAGGCGATGGCTAAAAGAAATCCCGGAACCGCGATGTAAAGATACCTCTCAGCCATAACCACTCCGATTGGGATAATATTGCTGACAGGCAGAAGGGCAAAAACAAACCATGCGACCGCGAATCCGGCGGCCTTTTCTTTTCTCATTATGACGGCGCAGCACGTGGCGAATGCAACTATTGACAACAAGGCCGACAGAGTAGACGCGTCGAAGATTCCGGGAGTTTCAGAAAAAGCGTGTTCGACGCATTGTTTGGCAGGCCACAGAATAATAGAGATATAGCCTGCCCATGCTTGTATCATGACAATGAAAGTCTGCGCCGCGCCTCCGCCGTGAAAAACATACGATTCTGCCGGCCCCTTCATGGGGCCGAAGCGTATTACCAGATAAACGGCGGCAACGATGATGTAAGGAAGACAAAGTTTGATGGCAGAGATTATGCCTTTTGCATTTTTAACGAAATATACGTAAGCGAAGAAAATCGCCGGAGCCGCAACGGCTGTTTCTTTTGTAAAAACAGCGACAATAAAAGATATGACAGAAAGGGCCAGACAGGTCGAACGGCGGGCGATGTTTGTCGAATTAAAAGTGGATATGAGGAAGGAGAGAGAGAGCATAACAAACAACAGGCACAAGGGGTCTTCTATGAATGTGACGCAATTCAAGGCTTCGGTTTGTATGGGATGCAAAGCGAACAAAAGAGAAACCGCAGTGGCAAGCCAAGGCCTTCCAAGCGCGACGCATGCCAAGTGAAAAACCAGCATGGCATTGAATAGATGGACTGCGAGATTGAAATAATGCCATCCGGCGGGTTGGCTGCCCCAGAGAGCATAATTAAGCATGTGAGACATCGTCGCGACGGGGCGAAAGCTGATTTCCGCTGTTTGAGAGAAATACTCGCGAGTGAATATCTTTGCAAAATTGTCCGGATTCTGAATGAAAAGATTCTGTTCGATAAGATGGACATCGTCCCATAGGAAAGGGTTGTCCAAAGCGCCGTTATAAACCGCGGCTATGCCGACAAAAAGAAACAGGGTTGTCAGCAATCTGTTGAACGGTGTTGATTGTTTATTGTAATCATTGTCCATTTTGTTTGACGCGAGACAGGCTCTCGATGGTTAAGTGTAGAGAACGGACTTCGGGATGGTCCGGGAAAGCGTCGAGCGCCGGTTGAAGCGCGTTTGAGGCGGCTTCAATTCTTCCTGACATGAGAAGCGCGGCGCTCAAGCTGATTCTATTCTGTACGCTTGAAGGATTAAGCTCCACAGCCCTCCCGAAGCTCTCAATGGCTTCATTATAGTTTCGGCGTTTTATTTCCGCAATTCCGAGTCCGTGCCATGCTTTCTCATAATCGGGTCGCTCGGACACGGCCATCATAAACTGCTCGGACGCCTGCCGATATTGTTTGTTTCTATTGAAGGCGGCTCCAAGATAGTAAGATGATTCCGAGGCGGAAGGCTCAAGGATAATCGCGCTGGACATGAAGATGGCCGACATTGCCAGAAAACCGACGACGATGCCGACTGTTTCATCCGAGCGAAAACCGCGAGGGATGTCTCGCAGAATAAGCCACAAACCCGCCGCGATAATGATTGTCAGAGGCGCGACTAATCCCGCATACAGTCCGTGAAGCAGCGTGTTCGGCTCGAAACCTCTTATCATCAAAGGAATTATGTAATGAAAAATGGGAGCCTGAAACAATTGAGGGACATGCGGGTCGATAGCGGAAGTCGTGAAATGATGCGCTATCGAGAACAGCCCGGCTCCTCCGGCGACGCCGAGAGTTATTTCGGGCAGACGAAGCCATCCGACGCTGGCGAGAATGGCGAGAAAAGGCAAAGAGCCGACAAGAAAACGAGGTCCGGGAGAAAAACCGCCGTAAGGCTCATAATATGAGGCATTGATCAACAGTCTTGCGAGGAAAAAAGAAACCATCAAAGCGCACGCGAGTCGGGGCAGTCCTTTGACTCGGAATAAGGCGACGGCTCCGGGTACGGCCAAAAGAATCAGGGGTTGTCCCCAGAGCAAACCCCTCTGAGGAGCCGCCACTAGTTTCGCCAGCGAGGCAAGATTTGGATAAGTCACTCCGCCGAGACCTTGCCCCATGCCTTTGCTGAAGTAAGGATGCGCTTCAAAAAAGTAACCTATCTTTAGCGGATGTCCGAACGCGGCGTTATTGTATGCGGCAAGCACAATTAACGGAATCGCTAAGCCTGCGAACAAAAACGCCCGCGATTTCCAAGATTTTGACGTCCAAAGCCATGTCAAAAAAAGGATGGCTCCGGGTGCAGCGCTAGGGTATTCGGATATTGCCGCGTATCCGATAAGAAATCCGCCGAGAGCGCAGATGAAAGGTTTTTCGTTATTGTGGTTGTCCGCTCTTAAAAGCCAGACACAAAAAGCTGCGGTCAGGAGTACGGCGCTGAACTGGTGGTCGTAGAAGAGGGTGGAGTAGGGGAAAGCGAGGGAGCCGAGAGCGTATGCGAACAGCGGAAACACGGCTGAGCCGCCGGCGATTTTTTTCACAGCGGCTGCCATAAGCGGAATAACAATGGCGGACGGCAGAGAAATCAGAATAAGGATGAGCAAATAATTTGCCGCAGGGTCGCCCGGATGCCAAATGCGATTCGGGAAAAGCGTTTTTCCGGCGAATAAAAGCGGGGTCGCGGCGAGAGAGAGTCCGGGCGCTTTGTCGCAATAATAATGTCCGTCTTTGAAAGCCTTGTCGATTGTGTTTTCGTGGTATTCATCAATATTCAAATTGCCGCTTAACACAATTGAATAAGCCAGATCCAGCCGAGCGCTTTCATTGTCAAGAAACGACCTGTGGCTGATCATTGCAAACGCGACGAAGATAAAACATGAAATCAGCGTTATCGATATTCGCTCCGATTTAATAGAGCCGGCGAGTCGAACCGGAACGCCGTTCTGAACAGAAGGGCCGTCGCTTGTGCCTTCATTGTTTGTCAAGAAGTCGTCTCAGTTCCGCGGCGGCGCGGGCAGCATCGCCGTCTCTTCCGGTTTTTATGTATAACTGCAAGAGAATATGATAGGAAATCTCAATGTCAGGGTCAATGTCTACGCTTTTGAGAAGCGCCTTTTCAGCTTTGTCATAATCGCTGTTTTTGAAATATGCGTCTCCAAGCGCGGCGGCGTAAAGGGCCGAACCGGGATTCAGGTCGAAAGCTTTTTCAAGATGAGCGGCGTATTCCTCGCGCCTGTCAGGGAAATTCTCCGCCAAATATCTTGCCGTCACATATCTGGACAAAGCGTTTGTCGGGTCTGCTGATATTGCGTTTTCAAGAATCTGCAAGCCCTCGTCGAAACGTCCCGATGCTGCCGCCATTTTTGCGAGATGGTATGACGGTTCCGCAAAGTCAGGTTTCTGGTTTATAGATTCTTTGAAAGAAGATTCGGCTTCGGCGTCGCGTCCGACAGCCTTTGATGCCAGACCGATGTTGTAATGCAGTTTTGAAAGATTGCGTTTTTCACCGAATAATCGCGCATTTTCATATAGTTCAAGCGCTTTATCTGGGTGTCCCGATTTCAGGAACGCGTTGCCCAAGTTCATGTGAGCGGTGGCGCTGCGGGGCGCGCATTCTATCGTGTCTCCCCAGAGCGAAAAATCGTTCTGCCACACCGAGGCTCGCGACACGGTCATAGAGAAGAAAACGACTATAGCAGATGAAACCAAGATATATTTTAATATCTTTATTTTTTTTGTTGAAATTATGGCGGCTGCCGCAATGCTCAATGAAATAGCGGGAGCGTACATGTATCTTTCAGCCATTGCCGCTCCGAATGGTATGATGTTTGAAACCGGGAGCAACGAAACGACAAAAAAGATCATTGAAAATGCGATGACGCTTTGCTTTTTTCTTAAAGCGAAAGACATAGACACAAAAACGATGAGTCCCGCAACTGACAAAAACGCATAGAGAGAGCGAAGCGAAGTCAATGGTTCCACAACGTAGTCGGCGCATTGTCTAACGGGAGCGGCAAGAAGCCCCAAATACCGGCAAAAAACGCTGGACATTGTAAGGAATGTCGAATAAGGACTTCCTCCGATATATTCAGCCGCGCCTTCTGAATTGTTCATAAAGGTATAACGCAGAGCCAAGAAAAAAACGACGACGGCAAAAAATGGCAAGTAGTAACCGGCGCGCCGCTTTAAAAGAGAAAACAATTTCTCCTGCGGCGATGCGAGATACCAATCGTATGCGATGATGGCGACGGGGAATGAAGCCGCCATTTCTTTTGAAAACATCGACAATAAGAAGAAAAGCAGAGAAATTGACAGAGATTTCTTGCCGCCTCGTATGTGACAAGCGAAGGCGAGGAGATAGAAGAGCGCAAAAAGCAGTTCCTCTCTATTGGAGGCGAGAATGACTGCCTCCGTATGAAGCGGATGGGCTAGGAAAAGAAGCGAACCGAGAAATGAAGGGGCGCGGCCCATCCGCATCGCCAGCAAGACCGAAAACAAGGCAAGCGAAGCGAATATATGCAATGCCGTGTTGAAAGCGTGATATCCGGCGGGATTGATTCCCCACAAAGCCCGATCAAAAAAGAAAGTAAGGGTGGGCACGGGCCTGTACGTTCGTTCGCCGAATCGGTCAAAGTATTCTCTCGAAAAAACATCTTTAGCGTAGCTAAAGCTTTCAAATGTCTGCGGGCGGAGGATTATGTCGTTATCGTCATATAGGAATGGGACGTCGAAGGTTCTGTGGTACAAGGCCGTCCCGGCAAATATGATAATCAAAGAGAGAGCCAAAACGGCGATGCGTTCTGAAACGGGTTTTTGCGCGATGTCTGTTTGTTCGACTGTATTTTGCATAATAGTTTAAAAATATCGGAACAGAACCGCGGCGCTATTGTTCGATAGTAATGTCTGCGCCGCACTTGATCATCAAATCCGCGAAATTAGGAAAAGTCACGGCGACTGATTCAGCGGTGGAGATAATGGTCTCTCCTTCGGCGACAAGCCCTGCAAGAGCGAGGGCCATCACGACTCTGTGGTCGCTATGGCCGTCAACAGTCGCGCCTTTAAGGGCGCTCCCGCGAATAACCAGACCGTCCGGAAGTTCCTGAATATCCGCGCCCATCTTTGACAGTTCCGACTTCATTACGGCGATGCGGTCGGTTTCTTTAATGCGCGCTTGTGGGACGTTGACAAGACGGGTCGTTCCGTCAGCGGCGCAGGCGGCGGCCGCTAAAGCGGGAAGGGCGTCGGGAGTGTCGTTCAGGTCGAACTCGGCTCCTTTCAAGCCTTTTCCTTGGATTGAAACGCCGCCTTCGACTTGAAGGGTTTCCGCTCCCATAGCGCTGAGGATGGAAAGAACGGCTTTGTCGCCTTGAACGTCGCTGAGATCAAGCCCGCCGAGAACGATTTCTGACTGAGTCATGGCGGCTCCTGCCGCAAAAAATGTGGCTGAAGAAAAATCGCCGGGAATTCTCTGCGTGAAACCCTTAACGCGCTGTCCTCCGTGGATTCTGAAATAGGCGTACCCGTCGCGATCGAAAGAAAGCCCCAGCTTGTTCATCCACCAAAGTGTCATATCCACGTATGGTTTTTCAAGAAGCTCAACGACCTCGATTTCGGTGTCTCCGTCCGCGAAGGGAGCGCACATTAAAAGGCTGGTGAGATACTGAGAGGAGAAAGCGCGCAAAGCGGTTTTTCCGCCTTTTATGGGACTAGTTATTCTAACAGGCGGACAGTTGTTTCCCGTGACGCAGGCTGCGTCCGAGCCTAGATTATTTAAGGCCGAAACCAGTTCCCCGACGGGTCTTTTCCTTACTTGAGCGTCGCCGGTAAGAGTGATGTCGCTGTTTTTGGCGATTGCCGCTGCCCCGATGCCGATGCTCATAGAAGTGCCGGAATTCAAAGTGTCTATTTCAGCCCGAACGCCTTTGATAGCGCCGTCAAGACCGTTGACTTTAATGTCTCCGCCGGAGAAGGATATTCCGGCGCCCAAGGATTTGCACACTGATGTGGCAGCCGAAGTGTCAGCGGAATCGAGAGGCTGTCTTATCTGGCTCTCGCCGGCGGCAAGAGCGGCGAAAAATAAAGCTCTTATGGTGTGAGACTTTGAGCCGGGTATGTCCGCCGACCCTGAAAGCTTTGATTTCCTTACGATATATTTCAAATCGCCTCATTCATATGTCTTAAAAAGCGCCTAGGAGCGCTGAGCGAGACCATGCTGATAAGAGTAAAATATATTGTTTTTAACCATTTATGCAAGTTGCGCCCGGATGATGTCATTATGTTGAAGAGATTGTCGATGCGACGAAGTCTTTATAATATAATAGAATAAAGCTGAACGGATGTGATGGCTATGAAAAGACTTGCGGCTTATATGGCGATGATATTGAGCCTGTTTTGCGTCTCCGTCAATTCATTGGCGAAGGATAAACTTAGCGCGGAAGAAGAAAGAGCAAGGCAGCAAGTGGAACGGATATGCCTTTCGATGCAGCAGTATATGGAAAGGCCGGACAATTTGAAGAGCGTAAAACTTGATAAATCTCCGGAAATAAACGCGTACGCCGACAGCGACAACAATGTGACTTTTCTGATGGGAATGGTTGATTTCGTCAGGGACGAAAACGAACTGGCGGTTGTGTGCGGACACGAGTTGGCGCATCTGGCCGCAAAACATATCAGCAGGAGTCTTTTCACGCGGATAGTTTCTTCTGTGGCTGCAGACGCAATAGGAGGGTTTGCCGGCGATGTCGCCGGAACGGCGCTGTACTCCAAACAAAGCAGGAAGCATGAGAGAGAGGCGGACAGGCGAGGCCTGTTGTATATGTGGCAGGCTGGATACGATCCTAGAGCCGCATGGAAATTCTGGCAGTCTCTTGAAAATCAATACGAGCAGGGGAACGCGTCGATATCGAAATATTTCGGCACGCACCCGGTGACTAGAGAGAGAGTGGAGAATTTCAAAGTGCTTCTTGTTCGCAATTGTTACGATTCGCCCGCGCTTTCTTATTGCGGCGAGATACTTGCGGATGAAGAGTTGTTAAAGGCCTTTAACGAATATGAAGAGAGAGACTGAGCGACAGTCGGAAAACGGCTCATTACGGTAGACGTTTTGAAACGCAAACTGTTATTAATCGCAATATCGATATTGGCCGTAGCGGCAGTATCGTCGCCGTCAAAGGCAATGACCCAGATAAGCCAGTTCAACGAGGGCGAACTGGTGGAGCTTGAGCCTTTTCCATCGCTTGAGAAAAAGAACATCGATATCGCCGCTTTCAGAGGGAAGAAGAATGTGGTAATCGGCTTCTGGATGCCGACGTGCGATTTGTGCGCGGAGCAGTTTCATTATGTGATAAAGTCCATGAAAGATGAAAAACGAGAAAAAGACACCGCATTTATAACAGTCGTTCCGATGGGCGTTGAGAATGCCAACGTGGTAAAGCTTGCGATGGCGAAGCATAAGCTTTCCATACAAGTTATGTTCGACGCGGAGATGACGATATCGCGAAGATTCGGCGCGTATTATGTCCCATCGTTCGCGATCATCGACAAGGAAGGGCGATTGGCTTCTCATGTGATGTATGACGCGATAAAGCCGACGCGGGATATCAGCCTTGTTCAGGCTTTGGATACGATCAGGAAAGGAAAGAGGATTCCGCAGATTCAGAAGTATCCTTATATCGAAAACGAAGAGTTGAGAAGCATGATAAACGCTCCGGCTCCCGAGCTTAGCCTGTCGGATTCTTCGCCGGTGAAGGTTGCGATAGGGCAATATAAGGGGAAGGCTGCGATAGCGCTGCTATTCTGGCATCCTTATCAAACCACCGCTGAGAGGACGCTGAAGAATTTGACAAGCGCCGTGGAAAGCTTCAAAGAATCCGGCGGAGAAGTCGTGGCAATTGGAATATCTTCGATATACGGTCCGAGTCAGAAGGACGAGTTAAAAGCTATAAGAGAAGAACAGGGCGAGTCGATGATAATTTTGGAAGACGATGTCGTGAAGACCGGCGCTTCATACAAAGTTAAAACGATACCGACTGTATTCATAATCGATAAGCAAGGAACCATCGTAGACGTTATAGAGGGCGACAATCCCCGAGCCGGAGAACGGGCGCTGGCGGCGCTAGTGTCTTTTCAGCAAAAATAAGCAACAACGACAATCGCGGCTAAGCAAGGCGGCAGTCAATGGCTGAACTTGAGTTAAGCGCGCGCATGGACTTTTTCAAATAAGTGACAACCGTCATGTTTAAGCGCGCGATAAACGGGAATAACATAGTCGAAGCCGAAAAGGCAAACCCGTCGAAAGACGGCGACGCAAAGCTACGGGGCTAAAGCCGGAAGAAGAGAAGGACAAGGTCAAGCCCGCCGAGCTGCCGAAGTTTCCGAGAAGGCGAAACCGGAACGGGGGGTTTCGCCTGCGGAGCGCCGGGAATGATTGCAGGCGCTCCGACGAAAGGGGCGGAAACCAAGGACTTCGGCTCATCAGAAAGGGGTGATCAGAATGCTCGCCTTGCTGAAGAGCCTGTGGAGTGATGAGCGTGGTCAGGGTCTTACGGAGTATGCGCTCATCATAGCGTTCGTGTCCGTGGTGATCATCGCGGTGCTGGTAATCTTCCGCGGTCAGATCGAAGCGGTGTTCACGAGCGCAGGCAACGAGCTGTCAAACCCGCACTAACGGGTGGAAAAAGGGCCGCCGGCTAAAACCGGCGGCCCTGCTCGTTTTAGAACAGGAGTCCTTGTTATGTGGCCTCTGACAATAAACATCGCGCTTGCGGTATTAGTCGCCGCCTCGGTGGCAACCGATATCAAACTGAGGAAAATTCATAATGCCGTGACAATGCCGGCAATCCTGTCGGGGTTGATATTGAACGCTCTCAACGATGGCGCGAGCGGAGCGATGTTTTCATTATACGGAATACTATTGGCAACGGGCATGATGGCGTTGCCGTTCATTATGAAAGGAATCGGAGGCGGCGATCTGAAGATGCTTGCCGCGATAGGAGCGTTGAAAGGCCCTGAATTCGTATTCGTCGTTTTTGTGGCAGGAGGCATAATGGGAGGAATAATCGCCGCATTGTCGCTGAATACACGAGCAAAAAGAAAAGCTTCCATAAATCAAATCAAAAACATGTGTCTTACGTTTGGGCAAGGGAGCGCGAGCGTTGCGCGAATAGACACGCAGGATTCGTCAAATGCCATTCCATACGCAGTGGCGATAGCCGCAGGAACGGCTGTGGCGATTCTTGTCGCGCCAATATCGTTGTTTTGATCGGGCGTGATACTTATGAGAAGAAAAAATCAAAAAGGACAGGCGATCGTTGAGTTCGCGATTGTGCTGCCGGTAATACTGATCCTTCTTCTCGGAATGCTTGAATGGGGTTTTCTTATGTGGACGCAGACGACGTTTTCAAACGCGGTCAGAGAGGGAGCGCGCGAAGCGGTGGTTATAAACGATTGGAGCGCTAACTATTCAACCAGAGAAAACGAGGTCAAGAACATAGTTATAAACAGAATGGCGAGTCTTCCGGCCGCGCAGAAAGAAGACATCGCCGGAAGAATAACGATTGTTTTTGCGCCGAGCTTAGCGAACGCTCGTTCGATAAGAGTCGCGATTTCGAATCAGCCGTATAGATCGATGGTCGGGTTTTCGAGATTCGGGATTCCTGAAACTCTGACGGTGTCATCCGAATTCAGATATGAAAGAGCCAACTGAGGCCGCTGATATGAAAAACGCGCAAGAAAAAGGACAGAGCCTCACGCTATATCTGGCGATGCTGGGAGTGATACTCGGCGCGGCAGCTTTGGCGTTCGATCTGAGCCGCGCATACTCTCTCAAAGCGCGTATGCAGCACGCGGCGGACGCGGCGGCGCTGGCGGCCGCTTGGGAGCTTCCTTTTGAACAACTCGCCGGCGCGGTGGCCCAAGATTACGCGGCGAGAAACGGTTTCGCTCACGGCGTCGGAGATGTTGCCGTGAATTCATTCGTCCATCCGACGGTTTCTAACTGGTATGTCGTGGAAATCACCAATCAGACAGTTCATTTTCTAGCTCCAATAATCGGAAAGAGGAGAGCAACGGTAATGGTTTCCTCCACCGCTGAATACAACACCTTCGTGCCGATGGACATAAACGGAGGCGGCGAGTACGGCGCGAACGGAATTATGACGCTGTCAGTTTTCGGGCCTTACGCATACTACACATACGGAGACCCTTACAGCGCGAAATGGTTGAACAACGGCTCTGCGAATCCCGAATACAAATCAGGCGGATACAATTTCTCGATAAACGTCCCAAGCGACTACTATTCAAGAAACGGGACGAACACCGTTAAGGTTGAGATATTCGATCCTGACACGTATAACAACGGAGGAGACGACGCGTATCCGGGAGTAAGAGTAGATGAAATCAGAAGCGCGCCGCCTAATCCTCATCCGCAGCCGAGCAACCGCAGGAACACCACCGTATATTCTCTTTATGCTCCGGACGACACGCCTAACGACTATTCGGACGACGTTCTTATCGCCAGCGCAGAGTACGGGCCGGATGTAAGTTGGACGGACATGAAATGGGTTTCCCCTAGCGGTTTCTCTGTGAACATAAATGATTATGGAACAGGAAACTACCGGCTGAACGTTACAAGCGCGAACGGTTCTAGCGAAAACGGCTTCAATCTGCGCGCAGGCCCTTCGGGAGCGACTTTCAATCCCGGCAATGGGACAAGCATAAACGCCGTGGGGGCGTTGCCGATAAACTTCAACGACAAGGGAGTCGTGACGATTAGGCTGGGATATGTGAAGCCTGAGGCGGCGGGAGCGAAAATGCACATCGGCAACTTCGACACTGATGTCGGCTCAAAATCAATCATATATAGATGCGACACTCTTCAGGGCGAATGGCCGGGAAGTCTATCCAGCGACGGGAAATGGTCGTTCGACTCGATAGACATACCGTCAGCTTATGCGGGAGGCAACTGGACCGCGACATACACGGCGGGCCTTCAGGACACCTCCGTGTGGAGAATGTGGATTGAAGGAGTGGTGGAAGGGCAGCCCGGATTTGTCAGGCTCGTCAACTGAAAAGAGGAACAGACCATGTTAAGAGACAAAAAAACATTGTTAATATCTCTGGTTATAGGGTTGGCGGCGGCAGGCATATTCTTGGCCTATTCTAACAACTGGTTCAAAAAGCCTGCCACTGAGGAACTTGAAGGAACGTCGAGCAACGCGATGAAAAAATGCGTCGTCGCCGCGACGGACATTGGAATACGTTCTCCGTTGACTGAGGAAATGCTCTTGGAAACCAGCGTTCCATCCGACGTGGCGCATCCGTTGTGCGTGGAATCGATGGAAACTGTAGTCGGCCGTATCGCCCGCGACAGACTTGTCAAAGGCCAATATATCCTTCAGCCCAATATCAGCGACATAAAAACGTCGTCCGAACTGAGTTTTGTTCTGGCCGAAGGCATGAGAGCGATAACTATCAGCGCTTCGGTCACTACCGCTGTGGGGAATATGCTGCGACCGGGGGATTATGTGGACGTGATGGTGTTTTTTGACGATCAGACCGCAGGCGAAGGAGTGTCGTTTACTCTATTGCCGAAAACGCTGGTGTTAGCGACGGACACGATGATAGAGCAGGAGGAGCCGGCGGAAGGGCCGCTCGGCAAGGTAAGCGGCGCGACCGACAATATTAAAGGCTACCAGTCCGTCACTCTGGCGGCCGCTCCTGACGATTGCGCGAAACTGATATATGCCGAATCAGCGGGAAGGCTGAAACTCGCTCTCCATTCTCCGAGAGAAACGGAGATGCGGACGGATATGAAGCATGTGGTTTTCGACGACATCGCTAAAGAGGCTGGTTTCAAGGCTAAGAAGAATAACGCCGACGCAAAGGCGACGGGAAGCGCTTCGTCAGGCACAAGCGCTGTCTCAAAGAAAGCTGAGCCGAAGGAAACGGTTTCCCCGGCTCTTGTAGCAACCGACGAAAGAAAAATTCAGATTACTCGCGGCGTCGAATCGACAGTCGTGAATGTTTCGGATGAATCCGGCTTCAAATATGCCGCAAAGAGAGGCGAACAAAAATGAACAGACGATATCTTGCCATCGGATTCGCGTTAGCGTTCTCGTGGATGTCGGCTTGCTTTGCGCAGGCCGCGGCAATAACGCTGGAATTGTACACGGGAGAGACGCAAATTGTGAAAGTTGAAGGCATCGAGCATGTCGCTGTCGGCAATCCAGAAGTGGCGGACGTTCAAATATTCAGCGGAAGGCCCGACAGCTTATTGTTGAACGCAAAGAAAGCCGGGATCACCACTCTCACGATATGGAGCCGAGGCAACGCCTTGCCTGAAGAGTATGAAGTGAGGGTGTCTAGCGAATCATCGGAACTTGAACAGATGGTGTATCCGCTGAAGCATTACACTCTTGCCCGAACTCAGTACAACGAGTCGGTAAGCAGACTAAAAATCGAAACGGACGAAGAAAGCTTGGCGAGTCTCAAGGCGATGCTTTCTCCGATACTTGGAGAGAAAAGATTCCATATCGATGTTCCGAGAAACAGAGTGCTGATGCAGGGGAACAAGAGCGACTTGAACGCCGCGCGGATGATGCTTGACGAAATCGACAGGCCGCTGAGGCAGGTGCTAATCGAAGCTAAAGTGATAGAAGTCACCAAAGACGACCTGAAGAGGCTAGGCGCGTCGCTGCTGGCGCAACAGGGCGACGGCGCTCTGAACTCCGCCCTTTCCGGAAGCGACGACTCTTTCAATCTATCTTTCGACACGTTTACGGATCTTGCTAAAAGGTTCTCTATAACAATCGACGCGCTGAGATCCGAAAACGTCGGAAGAACGTTGGTTAATCCTAAAATCGCTACGCTGGACGGAAAGACCGCATGGATACTCGCGGGAGAAAAACTCCCGGTGGCCTCCAGAGACAACGACAAAGGGCTTGTTTCTTTCACATACGTCAATACAGGGATCATACTGGCCGTGACTCCGAGGGTTGGACATGACAGAACTATCACTCTGTGGATTAAGCCAGAAGTCAGCAACGTGTCGGGATGGGTCGGCGATCCCGAATCGTCCAGCAGCAACGCGGCCCCGATTATCAATTCGCGGGAAGTGATGTCAGAGGTCAGAGTGGCGGACGGCGAAACCGTAATAATCGGCGGTCTCAACAGAGACGACAGCATAGAATACAAAAGCAGCGTTCCGCTGCTCGGAGACATCCCGCTCATCGGCAAAGCTTTCAAAAAGAAAAGAACTTCGAAAACCACCAGCGAACTGGTGATAGTCATCACGCCCAGAATTTTGGACGGGCCTGACGACGCGGCGTTCGCGGTTCCGACAGAAGAAACGACGCTTCAAAAAGTCGAATCGAGCGGCGAAGCGGAAGCCGAAATCTACTGAAAGGAGCTGGCGCAATGGACAGGAAACTAATGGCGGCGGTGGTCAGTTCCAGAGCGTGGACGGATTTAAACGAATCTGTGGCCGCTTTCGACAATGTCGAGCTTCTGTCTCCTCTTCAGAATATGGAGGACTTGAAAAAAGCCGCGTCGCGGTCTTTGCTCGATATTGTCTTTATCGACATTGAGGAATTCAATCCCTCTCTTAACGGAAACGGCGTGAATTTCGACAAACTGGGCCTCTACGCTGTTTTTATCTCCCGACAGAATGATCCGATTCTCATGAAAGCCGCGATGAGAGCCGGCGGCAGGGACTTCATTGCCGGACAGGTCGGCAAAGAAGAAATTGGAGATTTGTTGAATAGAGCTAACGAGGGCAGAAAAATCGAAGTCGATTCGCATGGAAAAAAGAGTGAAGAACCTGAAACAGGCGGAGCTCCGGGGAAAGTAGTCACTTTTTTCAGCACGAAAGGGGGCGCCGGCAAAAGCGCGTTGGCTGTAAATTACGCCATTTCATTGGCGCAGCGTGAAAACTGCCGCGTATGCCTTCTTGATCTCGACCTTCAATTCGGAGATTTGGCTTTGATTATGAATCTGAAGCCTCGCGCTTCAATTTCAGACCTTATTGCTTCAGGCTCGAAAATCGAAGATGAAATAGACTCTTATCTGCTCAAAAGAGACGAGAATGTGTTTCTGCTGGCGTCGCCTCAAAAGCCAGAAGAGAGCGAGTTGGTCACAGGCGAACACGTGAAAGCAATAGTAGAAGCGTTAACTGACAGGTTCAAATATATCATTATCGACACGGCCGCTTCGTTTCACGACGTGTCTCTCGCCGCTTTGGACAAAAGCGACGTCATTCATATAGTTCTCACGCCGATAATACTTGCTGTCAAAGATTTGAAAGGCATGTTGGATGTGATGACGCGCTCTCTGGAATATCCGCCGGAGAAAATCAAGGTAATCCTCAACAGGTCCGACAGCCAGTCGGGCATAAGCGGGAATGACATTGAGAAACTGTGCAAAAGAAAGATGGACTACAGCATCCCCAGCGACGGAAACGTGGTGGTTCCGTCCATAAACACCGGGATTCCAGCAGTGATTTCATATCCGCGAAGCAAATTCTCAAAGGCGGTCAGAAAGATGGCGGAAGACGCCGGAGAAACCGCGCCTGTGGCCGTCGCCAAAACTTCAATCTTTAGCTTTTTGAAAATCGGAAACGCTAAAAACAAGAAGACTCTTATCAAAAATCTCGAATCGTGAAACTAGTTAAGATGACATGCGGCGAGGGAGGCGGTTATGGGACTTCTTGACAGAGTGAAGACGACAACTGAAAAAAGCGGGCCGTCACAACAACAGGCGGCCGCATCGGCTCAACTCGGCGCAAAAAAGAAGTCTGCGGCGATGACTGACATAAGAAAAAAAGCGTTGGAGTGTCTAATTGAAGAGCTTGGAGAAGAGATACTTTATGGAGACGTGCCTGAAGAAAGAGCGAGAAAGGCGATATTCAACGCGCTGGAGAACGCGTTGGGCGAATCCGACTGCCTGATGACTAACGCCGACAGAGACGGACTGTTGGACGAACTTTGCAACGAAGTTATGGGGTTGGGGCCGATAGAGCCTTTGGTGAGAGACCCGGAAATATCGGAAATAATGGTCAACGGCCCCAAGAATGTGTATGTGGAAAGAAAAGGCAGAATCATTCGATCCGATATGGTGTTCAGAGACAACGCGCATGTGCTCAGAATCATAGAAAAGATTGTTTCCCCGATTGGCAGAAGAATAGACGAATCGTCTCCGATGGTGGACGCGCGGCTCAAAGACGGGTCGCGAGTGAACGCGGTTATAGCTCCGCTGTCTCTGGTAGGGCCGTGTCTGACTATTCGAAAGTTCTCTAAAGACCCGTTGCAGGTTGAGGATTTGATACGCTTCGGGACATTGACGGCCGAGACCGCCGCGCTCTTAAAAGCATGTGTCGAAGCGCGTATGAACATAATCGTATCGGGAGGAACCGGCTCCGGAAAAACCACCACGCTGAACGTGCTTTCCTCGTTCATACCTTCGGACGAGCGCATTGTTACAATCGAGGACGCCGCCGAAATTCAATTAAGGCAGGAGCATGTCGTCACTCTGGAGAGCAGGCCCCCGAACATTGAGGGCAAGGGAACAATAAGCATCAGAGACCTCGTGAGGAACTGTCTCCGAATGAGGCCGGACCGGATAATCGTGGGCGAAGTCCGGGGCGGAGAGGCTTTGGACATGTTGCAGGCTATGAATACCGGCCACGACGGTTCGCTTACGACCGGCCACTCGAACTCGCCGAGAGACATGCTTGCCAGATTGGAGACGATGGTTCTGATGGCCGGAATGGAACTTCCGTTGCGGGCTATCAGGGAACAGATATCCTCGGCGATAGATTTGATTATTCATCAGGAGCGGATGAGAGACGGAAAGAGAAGAATCACTCATATCACCGAGGTCGCGGGCATGGAAAATGAAATAATCACGTTGCAGGATATTTTTAAGTTCCAGCAGAAGGGCGTGGATGAAAACGGAGGCATAGTCGGAGAGTTCAAGGCGTTGGGAATAGTGCCGAAATTCGTGGAGAAGTTCAAAGTGAACGGAATAAAGCTGCCACTATCGGTATTTCACCAGAAATGAGGAAGGAATATGAGCGCGGCGCTAACCGCAATACTCGTGCTGGCGATAGGCGCGCTGAGCGCGCAGACGGCGATCGCTCTTGTCGCGGCGGGCAGGCGTAAAATGCTCAAGGACAGGCTTCGCGCCGCCTATGCCGAAGCCGCAACGCCTGAAAAAAAGAAAGAAATGAAGAGCCTTTTCGCGGCGATGGACGGAGCCATTCGCGGAATGAGTTTGACAAGCGCGGTGAAAAGAGAGTTGGCAAAAGCCAACTGGTCTTTGAAAGCGTCCGAGTTTTTGGTGATGGTTGCGATGTTCGCCGCGCTTCCGGCTATGCTTGTTCTACTTGCGTACGACAACGCTTCATTGGCTGTGATTGTGATGGCGGCGGGAGCGGTTTTTCCCATCATAATGCTCAAACGCAGGCAGGCGGCCAGAAAAAAAATGTTTGCGGGGCAATTGCTCGACGCGGTGACTCTGATATCAAACTCCTTGAAGTCAGGATACAGTTTCCTTCAATCGATAGACCTTGTGTCGCGGGAGCTTCCGGCTCCGGTTTCCGAAGAGTTTCAAAAGATGATTCAAGAAATCAAGCTTGGGATGTCGTTTGAGGAGACAGTTGAACGGCTTGTGTCGCGCGTTGAGAACGAAGACCTTGATCTTGTGATGACATGCGTAAATATACAACGCGAAGTCGGCGGGAACCTTTCGGAAATACTAGACAAGATAGCGCACACTATAAGAGAGCGGGTAAGAATCAAAGGGCAGATTCAAACTCTGACCGCGCAGGGCAGGTTGTCCGGCATGATTTTGAGCCTTATGCCTGTCGGGCTTGGCTTTTTCCTGTACGCGATCAATCCCGAATACATCTCGATGTTGTTCACAAGGCAGGTTGGCAGAACTCTTATAGTGGCCGCCGTGACGACGCAACTAATCGGCATATTCCTCATAAAGAAAATTATAAATATTAAGGTGTGAACGACATGAAAACGATTCTTGCTCTGATGATATTCGGTTCGATAGCCACGTTTGTGGCGAGCGCTCTGGATTCGAGGTCAAAGAAGAAATCAATGGACGAGCGCGTAAAGGCTCTGGATACGACGCAGGACGGAATCTCGCTGGAAGAGATAGAGATGTCGAAATCTTTCTCTGAAAGAGTTCTGGTGCCTGTGTTTACAAAAATCGGCGGCGCTCTTGGCAATTACACCCCTAGCGGTTTTTTGGAACGCATCGAGAAGAAGTTGCTTTCCGCCGGTATGAAAAAGACCGACCCGCTGGCATTTCTGGGATTGAAAGGAATCATTTCTGTCTGCGTTCTAATAGCAGCGTTGATTGTCGGGAGCATAATGAACATAGAACCCGGCGCGTTTGCGATGAACCTGCTGGCATTGCCGGCAATTTCATTTGTTCTTCCTGACATCTGGCTGAGTTCGGTGGGTAGAGCGCGCAAAACGGAGATAAATGACAGCCTTCCCGATCTGCTTGATTTATTAACCGTAAGCGTGGAGGCCGGTCTTGGGTTTGAACAGGCTCTGAAACACTCTTCAGAAAAAATGAAAGGTAAGATTTCTGATGAAGTGAAACGAATGCTTCAGGAAATGCGCGTAGGGAAAAAGAGGAGCGAAGCTCTTAGAGACATGTCGGACAGAGTGGAGATACCCGACCTTACATCGTTTGCCGCGGCTATGATTCAGGCAGACCAACTGGGCGTCAGCGTCGCCGACGTCCTTCGCGTGCAGTCAGACGCGATGAGACAGAAACGCCGCCAGCGCGCCGAGGAAGCGGCTATGAAAGCTCCTCTCAAACTGCTGTTTCCCCTTGTGTTTTTCATATTCCCCACGCTGTTCATAATTCTATTAGGGCCGGCGTTCATAAGCATCATGGAGAATTTTCAATCGGGATGAACCGATAGATATTCGCGGAAGGGCGCTTCAATGGTTTTAGTTTTTTCGTTCTCTATCCGTTTTCACTTCGCTCCTCTTGAGTTCAATTCGGATGAACTCTAAAAGGTCTTTAGACGAAAACGGCTTGGAGATATATCTTTTTGCGCCGAATAGGAATGAGGACAGTCTTGTGGGCAGATCCCTGCGCGCCGACACGATGATGATCGGAATATGTTTTTTTTCTTCATTTTCGCTTATCCGGCGGCATACTTCGTCTCCGGGAATGTCGGGGAGCATAAAATCCAACAGGATCAAGTCAGGGGTGGCTTTTTCGAGATAATTCAACGCTTCAGTCCCGTTGTAAGCGGCGACAGTTTCATATCCGGCGCTTTTCAAGATGTCTCTGGACATCACGTTCATGTCCGTATCATCTTCCACTACCAGAATCGTTTTATTATCAGATATTGTGGTTTTATCTGTTTCTTTCATTTATGCCGCTCTGTATTGTTCAACGATACGACACAGTGGCGCGCGGGCGTTTCGTTGATAAGTCTTTTCTTCCTTAACAGTTCAGACGCGAAATGCTATCGATTAGTTAAATCTCAATTATCATCCATCTCTCAGAATCAAACTGCCGCTCTCGTTGTGTTTCGATGGTTGCAGAAAACCCAATCACAGTAAGAAGTCTTTCGCTTATTCAGACGCGGGTTCGGCGGTTTTTTTTGAGCGCGCCGCAGAACCGGTCGTCATGGGAACTCCCGCATACCAATCAAAAATGGGTTTCTCTCTTGTGTCGAAAGCTTCTAAAGGACTTTTTTTAGTTTCCGAAACGGTTTCGCTGTCGCCGGGCGCGTCTTTTGACTGTCTCTTGGGTTTCGAGTCTGATTTCATATCTTCGACTTCAGAGAGAGAAGATTTTTCGACGGTTGCCTGCACGATGCCAGTCGGGGTTTCAGATGTGATAATCGCGCTTAAACTTCTTATCTTCTCTTTTTCCCGGACGGTTTTCCTAATAACATCTCCCTCTCTAACAAAAAAATCGTCGCTTCGTTTCTCGATCAGGACAGCCATGTACGAAGATTCCATTTTAACTACTTTTCCGGTTGCGGCGACTTTTCCATAACTAAGAATTTCAACCGGTTCGCCGACGGTATAATCTTTGGAAAAATCCCCGATAGCAACGCAAACCGAGTCTTTTCCCAATGCCGATATCGCCGCTAGCGATTCAGCGTCAGCTATTCTGGGAACAAATGATAGGGCAATTAGAATTAAGACCGCAGAAAAAATATGTCCGCAAAGAATTCTTCTCATAACGCCCCATTTAACATGAACAGTTTACATTCTTTGATAAGAACTTTAAAGACGAACGCAAAAATGAGCGTCATTCTCCAAAAACCTGAGCCGTATAAAGCAAAAACTTGCAGTTGTCTCGTTTCCAGCCGTCGGGAGGCAGCCCGGCTTTCATCGCTAGATGAGAGAGCATTTCATCTCGGTTCCAGCCTTGTTCGGGAGCGACCTGCGGAAGGAATGTGGAAGCGTTCCATCCGCATTCCAGAATCACGCCGTGCTTGCCTATCTCTATATCCTTATAAGAAGACGCCGGAGCGGGCTGAGACAAAACAGAGATTTCGATGTGGATTGAGTCAAGTTCCTCGGGGCGGACAGGCGGGAATCTCGGATCCCGCGTGGCGGAAACGATAACTTGAGAGGCGGCAAGTTTGAATATCGGCGTGTCAGGCTCAAAATGTCCCATACATCCGCGAAGCTGTTCGTTTTTATTCAGCGTGACGAACATGCCGCGTTTGACCCGCAACGCAGGGTTGGCGTCTTCAGGCTCGTATCCTACTCCTTTGCGAATAGTGGATTCAAGGGATTTCCTTGTTATCGCTAACAGTTCATTTTGTGATTTTTCGTCAAGTTCGCTCGCATTATCCATTTCCGGCATGACGTCCTCCTTTGTCGTATTGGTTGCCGAGCCGGGGTTGCCGTCTGATTTCTTCGGAGAAGGAATGGCGGGGTTTTCGTTGAAAAGAGCAGCGGACATATATCCCACAACGCCTTGGCCGGTGGCTCCGAAGGTGTCCTGCGAAGTGGCGTATTTCAATACGGCGGCTTTGTGGGAGCCGAGTTTTCTTGAAGCTCTTATGACTGCTTGAGCCGCGCCGTGCCCGCACATACGACGCCCCGTGGGATCTTCTTTCATGATTTCCGCGATGCCTTTTTCGTCCATTTCTTGAACTTTTTCAAGAAGCTCGCGGTCAAGCCTTTTTGCTTCGTTCTGAGGCCAGAAGTGAGACATATCAGAGCTTGCCACCATAAGAGCGTTTCTGCCTTCAAGGGCCTTGGCAAGGGCGTCCGCTAAAATATCGATGTTCGCTTTGGACTGATTGCCCATTATCACTGGGACTAAGGAAAACTCCCCAAGAGCCGCTTGGAGAAAAGGCAATTGATTGTCCACAGAGTGCTCGTCTTTGAAAAGCGTTGGATTGTGGCGGATGACCCCTTTTCCGGCAGCGACCAATGCGGAAGTCGTTTCAGCGTCGATAGGAATGTCGCCAAGCGGAGTGCGAAACGCGCCGCTTTCAAACACTGCGATTCCGGGATCGTACACACCATGAGAAAATCCTACCACTATGACAGTGTCGTATTCTTTGCCCGCAATAGCTTTGTAACCGTGAGCCGCGACAGGCCCCGAGTAAATGAAACCGGCATGAGGAGAGATGAGAGATACTATCCGGCCTTTGATTTCAATCGGAGACGCGTCGGCGAGCATTCTATCGACCATGTCTCTCAGTTCCGCAGGGTTTCCCGTGAACCAGCGTCCGGCGCTTGTGCATGTAAAAACCGGGCCGGGCGATTGCGCGGCGGCTGTTTTTTTTGAAGTCTCATTTGACGTCGCTTTTTGGGGGTTCTCGGCTTTGGCGCATCCCGCGCACGAAACAAACACGAACAGCGCCGCTGCCAGAATAGAGTAGATTCTGCGCGTCATGTCAGCAACTCCCCGACGCTCCGCTTTCCGCTCTCTGTTTAATCCCATTAAGCAGCGCCTCGTTGTTTTCTCTAAAGATATTATCAATTATTTTTACCGCAAAAGGATGAAGCCTCAAAAGCGGGTGGTCCATCTCATAGTCCATGTCGATAGTCATTTCAGTGGAGTCTCCTACGGGCTTGAACGACCAAACGCCGCACATTTGTTTGAAGTGGCCCCGGCCTTCGCGGGCGCATTGAAAACGGCAACATTTGCAGTTGTCGTCCCAGCGGTCTTCTTGGATCCATGTCATAGAGCGCTTTTTTCGCACAGGCCGCGCTTCGGCGGTCCATTCGGCTTTTATATAATTGCCGTCTTCGGATGTTTCAAGAATCTTGATATTTTTTAGATTCGGAAATAATTCGGGAAAAAGATGAGGCTGCCTTCCGAGGGCGTAAAGGGTTTCAAGTGGAGCTGATGACACTACCCGCGCCCTGATTTTGCCCATATTGACTCTCCTCGAATAAGACTAGCTGAATAATTTTATCATACAATCCCGATGGCGCGCAAAAAAAGAGTTTTTGATTTTGATAAAGCTACATTTCAAAATCCACAAATAGTCTAAATATTTGAACTGACTTTCTGTGTGGCTGATAAATCGAGTTTAGTATAGAATAAATGCGTCATTCGAAAAATCGGAGGCGGATTCATGGTACAGGTGGATATCTTCTGGTCATACGCGCTTGGAGCCGGATATGCGGTTGCCGCCGCAAGACAACTCAAAACGATGGAAGAAACAAAGAATGCGGGCGGCGATTCAGGAAGGGCGGGGGCTCCTTTCATAAACAAATATTTCGTATTCTCGCTTTTCTACGCCGCCGTTTTCTTCGCTCCCTCCGGGGTGTATCTGTTATGGCGATTCACAAGCTGGGAAACCATGCATGTTTGGAACAGCAATATCAATCCGTTGCTGGTGGCGGTATTTGCGGTAACCAACGTCACGCAGAGCATACTCGGTTTCTGGATGGCGTGCCGCTGCATAAAAGCGGGAAGCGGATTCAGAGCGTATATACACATGACCGGGGCGTATTTTCTGATGTTTTTCATCTTAGTCCATGGATGGGACGGATCAGGATACCGCCGGTTCTTTTCGGCCACGCCGGAAGAATATCAATCGTGGCAATCGGCGAATGTTGCTGAATGGTTTTCATCCGATGTGGCATTGACACTGTATATCATGGGAATATTTTTGATACCGGCCCTGCTTGTCGCGGTTTCAGGTTGGATAAAAAATGGTTGTGAAAGGGAGTCAAAAATCGACGAGGAGGAAGCGGGCGAGATTGGCAGAACTCGAATTATGGCGCTCTTTCTCGTTTCTGTGTTCGTATGTTCGCTAGGTTCGGCGATTATTTGCAGTCTTTTGATACGCGCTACGGGATGGATTGTCGGGATAATTCTTTTTGCCGTGTTTGCTCGGTTGCTAATCTTGGGCAGACGGGCGGGTTTGTGCCGGATGGTGTATTCGGCAATGACGCTGGACAGACATGTGTAGAATGATTCCGAAGCGTGTCAGATTCCGCTCAGGCGCAAGTCGATCAGCGCGCTGACTCCGACGCCTTCCACTCTGTTGAACTTCAACGGATTCATGCTGTCGCTGGGAACGAACACCTCTATGTCTAGATTCTTCTGGCCGAATTTCGTTTCAATCTGAACTAGAACTTTGACTTTGTCCACAAGCTCCTTCGGGCCGACGACCTGTCCGGCTCCGACGCGAGTCCCGCTGCCGAAAGCTATTATCGGAACCACTTTGGTGTCGGCATGCGCCGGAACGCCGTTGTTCAAAGTCACTGTGTTGATAAACTTGTCCAGTTCGTCGGAGAGAGCGTTGGTCAATAGAACCAGCGCCGCGCCCTTCAGCACGTCTTGGACTTTGCCGCCGAGTTTAAGCCCGTATGATGTTTTCGACCATGCGGCTCCTATAACAACGCATACGACAAGAACCGCCAAAGCTGTTTTCAAGTTTTTTTTCATCGCCGAATTCCTCCAGAAAACTTTTTGAACGCGCGACATTACTTATATGGATAAAAAAGTCGCGATGCTTACAGGCTTATTATAAAAATGAAAAGCGGCGCCGTCACTACCCAGATCGAAAGGGACAACAACCGGGATAGAAGCGAAAAAGAACAGGGCTATTTTGCTTTTCCCTGATTCGCCACCGCGTCCTGCGCGGCTTTGAGCTTTTCAGGGTCTCCGAGATAGTAATTTCTGATCGGCTTAAGGTTGTCGTCAAGCTCGTAAATCAGCGGAATTCCGGTCGGAATATTCAATTTCAGTATGTCGGTTTCCGATACGTTGTCTAAGTATTTGACCAGAGCGCGAAGGCTGTTGCCGTGAGCCGCGATAATTACGCGTTTTCCGCTCTTTACAGCGGGAGCAATTTCGTCCAGCCAAAGAGGCATGAATCTCGCGACAGTGTCTTTAAGGCATTCTGTCGCAGGCAACAGCGCAGGGTCGATGTCTTTATATTTGCGGTCATTGGCGGGATGGCGGGGGTCGGAGTTTTCCAGCGGCGGCGGCGGGATGTCGTAGCTTCTTCTCCAGACAAGGACTTGTTCATCGCCGTGTTTCGCAGCGGTTTCCGCCTTGTTCAGGCCTTGCAGCCCTCCATAGTGTCTTTCATTCAGCCTCCACGACCTGTAGACGGGTATCCACATCAGATCCATATCGTCCATCATTGTCCACAGCGTTCTTATCGCGCGTTTCAGAGTGGATGTGAAAGCGATATCGAACGACAACCCCTGTTCAGATAGCAGCCTTGCCGCCTCATGGGCTTCCGCCATGCCCTTTTCGGTCAGGTCCACATCCGTCCACCCTGTGAATCTATTCTCTCTGTTCCACTGGCTTTCGCCGTGCCGGATAAGCGTAAGTTTGAACATCCGCGTCACCTCATATTAGGTCGATGTTAGAATCTCAAACAAATTCATAAATATGATAACATGGCTTGGAAGCCGTCTCAATCCTCGCGCGGCGTAATTATTTGGTAAGAGTGAGAACGCAATTGGACAAAGCGCCTGCGTTTAACATGTAGCCGCGCCACGGAGATATAGACCCGCCGGTGTTAGGCTCAATCTTCACATATCCCGATCCGGCGACATAGTAATATACTGGAGGAAGAGAGATGGGAGAGCCGCCGCAGGAAATTGAAGCGTTCGCGTTTATCCAAAGCGTCGATTGAGTGAATGGAGAAGCTATCATGTTCCATCCGGGCGTAAGCGGAGCGGAGCGGGATGAGCCGGAATACGTTGTTCCGCCGGACGTTGATATTGTTCCGAGTTCAGTTGCTGAATGAACCCAGTAAGCGGAGCCGATGTCCATGTAACCGCCGGAAGTGTGAAACCAAACGCCTGTGGAGCTTACTCTTGAAATTTGCGTGGAAGCGCCGGGCGCGGTAGCGATAATGGCGAACGCCATATTTTGTTTTGAGGCTCCGACAAGGTTCCAGCCTTCTCTTATGAAAAGTCCGGGAGGAGTCAGCGCGGCAGAAGCGCGCGCGCCGCTGGTTAGTCCCGCAGAGTAATTAAGCGCCCCATCGAAAGCGAACGCGGTGTAGTAATAGACCGGCCCTTCGGAAACTGAAGAATCTGTGTATGATTCTGCTGTTCCTTCATAAATTAAATCGCCGTCGAGGATATTCAGAGGGTAGTTGCCTTGTTTTCGGAGAATCTTCACCCCTTCAAAATCGGCGTCGCCCGGATTGGTCCAAGAGAGTGCAATCAAAGAATTTCCGGGTTGTGCCGAGAGGGAAGACACATCGTCAGGAGGTTCCACATCCGGGGTCTGGCCATTAGAGGAAACGACAGTGGACTCAAGTCCCGCGACGTCCACTGCTTTGACCGAGAAATAGTACATTTGCCCAAGAGAAAGAGTCAGACCGGATTTTGTCACTGATGTTGAAGCTCCGGCGGATGTCCATGAGACCACATCGGATGCTCCGGGGGATCTGCCGATTGCGTATTTGTATGAAGCGATGCCCGACGCTGAATCTGCTGATTGTCCCCAGTTCGCGGAAAGCTGAGTCAGGGAGCCGCAGAAAGTGATGTCGGTCGCCAAGCCGTCATATACGAAAGGAACAGGGGAGGGCGGGGTAAGATCGACCGTAAAACCGTCAGAAGACGCGACCGAAGACATCAGGCCGGAATTATTCTCCGCCTTGACCGAGAAATAGTATTTCTGTCCTTCTTGTAGAGATAGGCCGGTGAGAGTGGCTGATAGCGACAGAGCGTTGCTTGTCCATGCGGAAATATCATCATCGCCCGGCGAAGAGCCTACGGCCCTCCAGTATCTCACAACACCGGATTGAGGGTCTGACGAAGCGCTCCACCGAGCGGACAGGGATGTGGAAACGGAAGACCAGTCGATATCGTCTCCGCTCGCGCCGTCGGTCACTGTCGCTGGCGCCGCCGGAGGAGTCGCGTCGATTCTAATGCCGTCCGAGACTGTCGCGGATGATTCCAAACCCCAACCGTTAACGGCTTTAACGGAGAAATAATAAATGGCTCCGTCAGTCAGGGATAGGTCTTCCAGCAAAACGGAAACGTCAAGTCCGTTGTCAGTCCATCCGACGATATTTGTTGCTCCGGCGGAAGTTCCCACTGCGAATTTGTAGCTTGCTATTCCGCTTTCCGGGTCTGAGGATTCGCCCCAATTTGCCGATAATGTGGAGATCGACTGACTCCAATCCATATCCGCGCCTTCGCCGTCGTAAACGTAAGGAACGGCGGAGGGGGGAGTGAAATCCTCCGTATAAAGCGTCTGGCCGTTCGAGCATGTCATTGTGGAAGCAAGCCCGGCGTTATTCACTGCGCGCGCGCAGAAATAATAGGTGTGGCTGATAATGAGTGGAAGAGAATATCGGGTGACGCTTGTGGCAGAGCCGATGGAGACCCACGGCACGATGTTCGCGGAGCCCGGAGAGGTTCCGACTGAATAAGTATATCTATTGAATCCGGACTCCGGGTCGGAACCTGTAGCCCAGTTTGCGGAGATTTGAGTCGGATCCGTAAAGATATCAATATCCGCGCCCAGCCCGTCATAGACATATTCGAGAGGCTCCGGCGGCGTGGTGTCCACAAAGTAATCCAAACGGTAATTTTGCGAGTCGGAGTGAGAGTTTTCGACAGAGTCCACGCAAGCGAAAAACAAGGAGAGAGGTCCCGGCGCGGATGTTGATGCCGTGCAGGTGTGAGTCGTGGTCAAAGCTGCCGAGCACTGGTTTTCAGGCGGCATGGCGTTGTATGACAGGTCGCTAAAAAACCACCGGCAGATAGATGTCTCATTGGTAGTGAAAGTGATAGGCGGAGCAGCCGACGTAAGGTAGCCGCCATCTGGAGGGGAGAAGGAGGAGGCAACCGGAGGCGTCAAGTCGACAGTGTATGACAGGAGCGTGTTGGATGCCACCGTGTCATTGTTGCCGAGAGCGTCTTCGCAAGCGATGTAAATCTCCGACGGGCCTTCCGCAAGCCCGAAGACTGAACACTCATGAGACACATCGTCGCCGCTCGCGCAACTGTGAATCATGTTGAGATATGAGAGATCGGTCGCCGCCCACCGGCATTCCGCGCTTTCATCCGTTGTAAAAGCGATGAGTGGAGCGATGGTCCCAATCTTCGCGCCGTCTGAAGGGACGAAACCGTATTTTTCGGGTGGCATGACATCGACGGTAATGCCGTCTGAACTTGTCGTTGTGGATAGCAATCCGGCTCTATTTTCGGTTCTAATTGACAAATAATAAGTCTGCGCGTGAGAAAGAGACAATCCTGAAAGGGAGACCGCGGTGTCGTTTCCCAGATAAGACCAAGAGACGATGTCGTCGTAACCGGGAGAAGTTCCGACCGCGCGCCAGTAACCTGACACTCCGCTTTCCGGGTCCGAAGCGGCGTTCCAGTTGGCGGATAGCGAGGTTAAAGAAGTAGTCCATTCAATATCTGCGCCCAACCCGTCGTTAACTGCGGCAACAGGGTTCGGCGGCGTAGTGTCCACAACAATGCCGTCAGAACTTGACGCAGCAGACAACAGCCCGGCCCCGTTTTCCGCTTTTATTGAAAAATAATATGTTTGGCCGTGAGATAGGGACAACCCAGACACGACGCTCGATATGCCGGAACCATTCGCTGCCCATGCGGATATATCGTCTGAGCCGGGAGATGTTCCGACAGCTCGCCGATAGGCGGTTATGCCAGTGTGCGGATCTGACGATGCAGTCCAGTTTGCTGACATAGATGTTGTTGAACTGGTGTAATCAATGTCGCTGGAAAGACCGTCATTTACGTCAGTCGGGGCTGATGGCGGCGATGCGTCTATTCTGACTCCGTCCGATGTCGCGGCGGTCGAAAGCAGTCCGACTCCGTTTACGGCTTTAACTGAGAAATAATACATCTGTCCGTCGGTCAATGAGAGACTGGAAACTGTTGCGGATGTGGAATTCCCATTGTCGGTCCATGGCACGATGTTGTCGTTGCCTGAGGTGGTTCCAACAGCGAAACGGTAGCTGGAAACTCCCGAATGCGCGTCCGACGAAGCGCTCCAGTTTGCTGAAAGTTCGTCGGAGTCGGTTGAATAATCGATGTCCGCGCCCGCGCCGTCGTAAACGTATGAAACAGTCGCCGGGGGAGATGAGTCCACAGTCTGGCCGTTTGAAGATGTCGGAGTGGAAAACAGCCCGGCGCCGTTCTCTGCTTGAACCGAAAAATAATATGTTTGGCCGTCGGCAAGAACGAGACTGGAAACAGTCGCCGAAGTCGAATCTCCATTGTCTGTCCATGCGACGACGTCGGAGGCTCCGGGCGCGGTTCCTATGGCAAACCAGTAGCCGAGGATGCCTGAATGCGGGTCGGAAGAAGTTGTCCAGTTGGCAACAAGAGACGATGACGAAGTAGTCCAGTCGATATCCACGCCGGGGCCGTCATTAACGGTGGCGACGTCGGTTGGCGAGGATGTGTCCACGGTTTGGCCGTCTGAATTCGTGGCGGTCGAGAGAAGCCCGGCCCCGTTTTCGGCTCTTACGGTGAAATAATACGTTTGGCCTTCAACGAGAACAAGGCCTGAATGAGTGACTGTGAGCGATGCGCCGTTATCCGTCCAGCCGGCGATATCCGTGTCGCCGGGGGCGGAGCCTATGGCATACCAATATCGAGATATTCCGCTTTCGGAGTCCGACGATGCGGTCCAGTTCGCAGTCAACTCAGTAGTCGAACCGGCGAATTCCATGTCCGAATCGGGGCCGTCATTGACAGGTCCCGGCGCCGATGGCGCTGATGTGTCTATTGTTATCCCGTCGGAAACTTCTGTTGAGAAGAGACCCACGCCATTTTCCGCTCTGACGGAGACATAATACGTTTGACCGGATGAAAGCGATAAGCCTGTTTGTGTCATGGACGCGCTCAAAGCGTTGTCGGTCCAATCGACGATATCCGTCCCTCCGGGGGTTGCGCCTATGGCGAAAAGATATCTTGCCAGACCGGAGTGAAGGTCAGTAGCTGCGCTCCAGTTGGCGGACAATTCATCGGTGGAACTTGAATAGTCGATGTCCGCGCCTGAGCCGTCGTTGACGGGGGCGACGCTTGTGGGCGGGGAGGAGTCCACAGTTTGACCGTCGGAAGATGTAATGCCGGACAGCAACCCGGCTCCGTTCTCCGCTCTCGCGGAAAAGAAATAGGTCTGGCCGTCAGTCAAAGTTAGTCCGGAGCGCGTTACGGAAGTGTCCGTCCCGGTGTCAGTCCATGTCGAAATCTCGGTTCCGCCGGGCGTTGTTCCGATTGCGTGCCAATAACGGGCAATTCCGCTTTCAGGGTCCGATGACTCCGTCCAGTTGGCCTTGAGAGCTGAGGCGGAAGTTGTCCAGTCAATGTCCGCGCCTTCACCGTCGTAAACATCGGCGATGTCGTCCGGGGGGGACAAATCGGGCTGAATTACCGCGGAGTCGCCGATTTCAGGCGTCCTGACTGAAGCGATATATATGGTTTCTCCTATCGCGGCTCCGAGTTGATTGAGGGACTGATCCGATGAAGTGTCGTGCAGCGTGGCGGTCCCTCTGTAAATACCTGAACCGGCAGCGGTTTCGGTCAGCGTTACGTATATCCCTGATGGAGAAGTGGAACTGCTGCGCGCGTGTATGACGGTCTGGTTGATAATCGCCGGGTCTCCGTTGTTCCCGACGAGTTGTATGAACAATGTCGCGCCCGGCCCGGTATCGCCGCCGAGGTCGGCCAAATACGACGAGTCCGACTTCAGCTTTAACGAAGAAGGCGACATCAGTCTGTCAACTCCCGCAGTCAGCTTGTATTGAGTGTTTATCGGGCATGCGGGCTCGCAGTTTGTCCCTGTATCATTAGCATTGCCGGAAAAATAGTTGTGTGTCGCGTTTGTGATATCTCCCGCCGTTTGCGAATAGAGGGCATAAGCGTCGCTGTCGATGAAGTTGTTCTCCTTGAGCGTGGCGTTTTTTCCAGCAGGCTCGAAGAAAAACCCGACGATTTCAATGCCTTCGAAACTGTTGGCGACAGCGGTGATATTGGATTTCGTGTAAATGCCGCCGTAAGAGTCGGCAAAAAGATTATTGCGTATAAGAGCTTCGCTGTAAGAATCAGTGAATATCCCGAAAGAACTGGTTTCTCTGAACTCGCAGAATTCAACAACGGGGCTTTTTCCGGTTATCATCAGCCCGTATTTTGCGTAAGAGAAATTAATATAGGCGATTTCGAGGACATCAAGAGCCGTGCCGAATATAAGGAGCGCTCCCCAGTCTCCCTGCGCAGGCGATTCAGCAAGAGATGTGAATACTATTGGATCGGCTTCGGTTCCGCTGGCGATTATTCCGCCCCCGTTGGAGACGATGATGTCGGCCAAATCCGACCACCCGTAATCAGCATCGGCGACATGAGGAAAGAATTTGACGATGACTCCGGGCTCGATTGTGAGAGTGGCTCCGTCGGTTACGAAAATGTCTGTCGATGGACAATACGGGTTGTTGGCAGGCGACCAGACGGTGTCGTGTTCGATGTCATTCACAAGAATTATGCCGTTTCCTGACACCGTCGCAGGCGAAGCCTCAGGATATAGCGGGTCTCCCGCTCCGCTTAAGACTCCTGTAATAGCGACCTCATAAGTCACACATTCGCTTAGCGCGGAAGTTGTTAGTCTTATCGTCATTCCGTCCGGCATGGCAGTCGCCGCCGAAGGCTCTCCGATTCCGTTATTGACGTTGTAATTTGCGGGGTCGGCTGCTGTTAGGCTTGCGCTTATGTCGAGGTTGTACAGGATATCAATTGAAGTCGGCCCCGACACAGTGGCTGAAACGACAGTGAAAAACGCGTCCGAAAAAGATACGTCAAGAGTCATCGAAGCGCCGGGAACGGAAATGTTATCGATAGTTATTCCTGTAGCAATCCCGTTGTATCTGTCGGAATTCGGCGTCGAGGCGGGCGACAACTCATCTCCGTCTGTGTAGTAGTCGCCGGCGTCCGCCGTTCCTCCTGCTTCAATCTCTTCCAACCCGTCGGCTTCCATCAGTCTCAGAAGCTTCCTGTCCGTGTATGAGTTGTCATAAAGAAAATTCGAGCCTTGTTCGTTTAATGTCGAATCCACATGCCATATCGTTAGGCCTTCTCCCGGGAAGTTTGAATCGTTTCCGTCCTGAGCGCGATTCTGGACGATAAAATATTCATAATAATCCTTCCCTAACGACGCTTCAGGCATGACGATAGCCGCGTCGGATGAATCGTGCGAGGCGGCAAGGGATATGCTGTTTGTTCCGGAAAAATAGACGTCGGGAGTTATCCAACCGAGCAGAAACTTGCTGAAGGCGTTGTGGTCGCCTTGGCTTGAGTCCATCATGTCGAGGCCGCCTACGCCGCCGTCGGGGCCTACGCTGTCGTCATAGTCGTAATAGTCCGGCAAGCCGAGCGCGTGTCCGGTTTCGTGAATCAAGGTTTTAGGGTTCAGTTTTGCCGGCGGATCTGGAAGCTCATAATAAGTCTCCCAGTTCCACGAAAAAACGTCCAGCATTTTTCCGTCAATCGTATAAGCATAGTCGGTAAAGGTCGATTTATAAGACCACCAGAATCCGCCCCAGCCGCTATTCGGCCCGGCCCAGAGAAAAATTATATAATCAATCTTCCCGTCTCCATCGTTGTCGTATTGAGAAAAGTCATGGCCGAGCGAGTCGAAATAGTCCAACGCGTCTTTGATGAGTTCTCTGCGGTCAGCATTTGTCTCCGGGATGGAAGCGCGGGGAACTCCCGCGTCATACCATCCGAGGACATTGCCGGTTATGGTTAATTGTCCGTATGAAGAACGGTCATAATAATTCGCGAGGCTCTCGTAAGGAAAAAAATCGCCTATGAGAACATCGCCGTCGCCGAAAACCACATCGTCAATTTCCGCAGGCGAGTATGTCGCCGGATAGTCGCTGAATTCCAATCCTATGACGGGAATCTTAACGACGCCTGTCGTAGGCAATCCTTTCCAAGCAGGAGGCGGAGCCATCGCTGATTTCTCAACAATCCCCTCGGCAGCCATCAGTTGATCCATTTTGTACATAGCGCGCTTTAAAAGTTCAGGGGATATCTTATGATTTGAGATTTCTTTCATGAATTCGACGCGCGTTGAAAGAGAGCCGTCATTCTTGTAATCTGCGAGTTCGCCGGGAGCAGGGGGAGCGGAGCAAAACGCCGATTCAGAAAATGCTAACAGTATCGCGACGAAAGCCGCTTTGATAATCTTCAGGTTTAGTTTTGTTCTAATTTTTATCAACTCAATTAATGATAATACAAAACATATATATATCCATTGTCTCAAAATTGCTTGAAAATGTCAAAGAAGAGACAAAATGATGGCTCTAACAAAAAAAGAACCGCCGAAATAGCAAAAAAAGCTCCGGATGGTTTATCCGGAGCTTTGATTTAGCATTTACTAATTGAGCGAGCTTATTTTCTTCCGAAAATGCCGACGCTGCAAACGCTCATAGCCGGGAACCCGCCGAGGTTGTGAGTGAGAGCGAATTTCGGGTCCTTGATCTGCCTGTCTCCCGCGCGGCTAAGCAACTGGAGGTAGCATTCATAAATCATGCGCAGTCCTGACGCGCCGATCGGATGCCCGAAGCATTTGAGACCTCCGTCAGGCTGACTTGGCATCTTTCCATCCAGATTGAAAAAGCCGGCGTCGATATCTTCTTTAGCTTTGCCGATTGGCGAAATCTGAAGGTCTTCGAAAGTCACCATTTCCGTTATTGAGAAGCAGTCGTGAAGCTCAAGCATCGAGATTTCTTCGCGAGGATTCTTGATCCCGGCTTCAGCGTAAGCTCTTCTTGAAGCTTCGCGGGTGGTTTTTACATAAGTGCCGTCCCAGTCCGTGTAAAGAAGCTCTTCTCCGGATGTGGCGGCGATCTGAAGCGCTTTCACCGTTATGAAGTCGTCGCCTTTAAGTTTCTTAGCGATTTCAGGAGTGGCGACTATAGCGCAGGCCGATCCGTCGGAGACTCCGCAACAGTCGAAAAGTCCGAGCGGCTCGGCGATTATCGGCGAGCGCATGACTTGTTCGACAGTGACTTCCCGGCGAAGGTGCGCTTTGGGGTTCTTCGCTCCGTTGGCATGGCTCTTAACGGAGATTTTAGCGAGCGCTTCTTTGCCTTCGTCGCGGGTCAGGCCGTATTTTTCGAAGTAACGCGTGGCCATCATCGCGAAAGCTCCGGGAGCCGTGATGTTCGGCAGAAGCATTCGGTTTCTCGTGCCCATCGCTTGACCGAAATCCGGCAGGCCGCCGTATCCGGTGTCTTTAAGTTTTTCCACGCCCATAGCAAGCGCGATGTCGCACGCGCCGGATGCCACAGCGTAAGCGGCTCCCCTGAATGATTCTGTTCCGCTGGCGCAGAAGTTCTCCACGCGCGTGCAGGGAATGAACGGGAGCTTTAGAGCGAGCGAACAAGGTATGGCGGACTTTCCGACGTTTACTTCGTCAAAACACACGCCCATCCATGCCATTTCAATGTCTTTCGTTGATATTCCAGCGTCTTTCGTCGCTTCGCTAAATGAGTCCACCATCAGGTCTTCAGCGCTTTTGTCCCACTGTTCGCCGAACTTGGTGCAACCCATGCCTATGATTGCGACTTTGTCTCGTATTCCTTCAGCCATCTCAGTTCGCCTCCTTTCCAGCGGGCACGGCTTTCCATGAGTAGCCTGAAATGCCGCGTCCTTTGTCCACATATTTGCGCCGGAAGCTAAGCTCGACAGGCATGTTGACTTTCATATCTTTGACTTCGACGTCCGTGAAATCCATCCACAACCTGCCTCCGCCATCCATGTCCACCAGACCGTATATGGCCGGCGGGTCGAACGTGAACGCCAGCATGTCCGCGGTAAATGTGAAAAGCTTGCCTTTTTTATCCGCGAAAGAATAAGGCTCCATTTTGTCCTTGGCGTTGCAGGCCGGATTGGCGCAAATCCTCTGTGGCGGGAACTGCGGAGTCTTGCATTCCTTGCAGCGCGTTCCGACATACGCCATAATCGCTCGGCGGTCTTTCCAAAGAACGCTCAGCGCGGAAGCCGCGGGCGCCTCGCCGCGTATCCCTGTCTCGATGTCTTCTATTCCGCTGAAAACCTTGTATTTCTCATAGCTCGTAAGCTCTTTCCGGTTTGCCAGACACGCCTTGACAGCGCGGCGCGCGGGAAGCTTCGTTATCTCTTCCGTCGCTTGGAAAAGAAGAACGTCCGCTCCGCTTCCGAATCCGACGACCACAATCTGATCGCCCGGTTTGGCGTCTTCCAGAGCGGCGGCGAGCATAAGAACGGACAGAGCCGCTCCGCAGTCGCCGACCGTGTTCACCATTGATTCTTGGAATTTCTCAGGGGTGAGCATCATCTTCTTGCCCATTCCGCTCATGTCGGCGGGCAGGGCGATGCAGATTTTCGAGATGTTCGCCGGGTTTACCCCGTGCTTCGTCGCGGCTCCCATTATGGCTTCCGGAAGAATCTTCGAGATGCCGGCGTCGCGTATCCATCTCTCCTCCCAGTTGCGGTTGAACTTCTCTCCAGACGCTCTGCGCTGGTCCGCAAAATCATAAGAGAGAGAAAAAGAGCCTTTGAACTCGGCGATGACGTTTTCTGTCCCGAACAGCACGGCGGCGGCGGCGTCTCCGAACATGTGCTCGTAAGCTCCCCCGGGTTTGCCCAGCCTGCTGTCTGCGGCAAGCACAAGCGCTTGGTTCATTCTTCCGGCCTGAAGCGCGTCCAACGCTGAAATCATTGCGGTTGTCCCGGCTTTCAGTCCTCCCGTGATGTCAGCGGCGCTCACTTGCGACTTCAGATCGAGGGCGGTAGCCGCTATCGAAGCGTTCATCCTTTCGTCGTAAGGCAGCGTTGTAGACGCAAGGAAGAGCCCTCCTATCTTTCCACGGTCAAGTCCCGACACGCAGTTCGCTCCAGCGTTCACCGCCATCGACAAACTGTCTTCGTCGTGATTGCTTACGGCTTTTTCGCCCTTGGCGATGCCGTACGTGAAGGGCGAATACCATCCCATGGCTTGAAAAATAGACTGGCGTTGCAGCCTGTTCCACGGTATGTACGCCCCGTATGATGTGATGCCAATCATACAGTAACACTCCTTTCAGGGTGTATTTTCAATATATGCCGTTACGCGCTGCTAAACCTGATGAAATCCTTATGCGTATTCGACAACGCATTGTATAACGCTCCGGCGCGGACAGTCAATGCGTGATTTTATTCACAATTGAACGGCATAACCGGGCGCGGAACGCTCATCCGGCGTTCTGCATGTAAGTTTTCAAGCCCCGTGTTCATTTAATATTGAAAAGTTGGAATATAATATAAGAAAGGCAGTAACGAGGGAGTGTGAAAACAATGAAAAGATTAGCCGTAGCGGCAATCCTGACATTGACGATGGCGGTCGCGTTTGCCTCTGACGAAGCCGATAAAAGAATAAATCCGTCTGAAACAGGCGCGACCTATATAGGCGATGTCGTCGCGGACGCCATGCGCTCCGCGCTTGGGGCCGACATGGCTTTTATCAACGGAGCTTCTCTCGGATATGAAGCTCTCCCGGAGAAACTCGGCAAGGAAAATCTCAGCAAAGTAGTCCCATTCACTTCAGACGCGGTTGTGATGGTGAAAATGAAAGGCGATGCCATATTGAGCGCGCTGGAACAAAGCTGCTCCAGACTTCCACGCAGGTCTTCCACATTCCTTCAGGTTTCCGGCCTCGCTTTCACATGCGATGTTAACAAAGAACCGGGCAAACGAGTGTCAGCAGTGAAAATTGGCGCGTCCGCTCTCGAACCGAACAAAGAATACACGGTCGCCACGACGGAGTTTATAAGCAGCGGCGGCGGCGGATTGAAATCTTTCAAGGATTCCAAGCCTGCCGGAGACGAGACGATGACCATAGGCGACATAGTTCTTGAAAATGCGAATTACGACGGAAAAAAGGCTGGAGCGCCTTCGTCGCGCATAAAATTAATCGATGAGAAGAAATAATCTATTAAACCGAATCAGTCATTACGATTCGGGAGAAATCAATGTTTCTGTCTTCTGATGTGCTCTCGTAGAAAAGCGCGCTCGGCGCGTGTCAGCCGGTGAATTCCTTCCCTGTTAATCTTATCCAAGATCGCGTCAACTTTTTTCTGCGCCGATGCCGCGTCATAATAGTCGTCTCGCTCGGCCGGTTTGACTAGTTTCCCTGCGGCCCCTCCGACCGCTCTTGTTATCGTGGCCGGATTCCTGAGAAAAAGAAATCCGAACAACATGCCTCCCACGTGAGCGGCATATGATATTCCGCCTCCTTGCATGAATATCAGGTAATATAGTTCAAAGAAACATAATCCTATCACGAAGTAGAGCGCCGGAACGGGGAATACGAAGAACAGAAGAATCATCCTGTCCGGAAAAAGAAGGCCGAAAGCTAGCATAACGCCGAAAATCGCGCCTGACGCTCCTATAGTCGGCGCGCTCCAAAGCGACGCTGGAACCGTCATGGAAAGCGATTGTCCGATCGCAAACATTCCTGAATTGAACGCCAGCGAAAACAGTCCGGCTCCCAACCCGCAGAAGAAATAAAATATGACGAAAACGCGAGTTCCCATCCGTCTTTCCACTTCGACCCCGAACATCCAGAGCATCAGCATGTTGAAGAATATGTGGAACAATCCCGAATGAAGGAACATGTATGTCAGCGGCTGCCATATATGCAACCCGCCGAGACATAACTTGGGGGAGATTCCGAGACGAAGAATTATGAAGCTAAGGATGTCCGAACCGTAAAACCTGTCAACTAGCCCTGCTATGCTTGTCAGAATAAAAACAGCGACATTGGCCGCCAGAATCGTTCGAACAGCCGGAGTTATGCCGCCGGGGCCGAATTGCACCTGCTTATAATAATAATTCTGCATTTTTATTTGCCTTTAATCGCTTTGTAATTGTCCAGCGCGTCGAACGCTGCGCGGGTAAGCATCGCCCTGTAGATGAATCCACCCCATCTTGTCATCATCATCTTGTGGCATAACTCTCCCATCATTTCATCCCTCGTTATCAGTTTCACGCAGCAGATTTCCTTTGTGTCTCTCGGAGCCGGTTCACCCCCGTGGTCGTGTCCGAACATTACGTAAGATGTCCAGCCGCGCTCGTCTCCTTCAGGCCCTGTAAACACAACGTTCACAATGAGAGGGAAACAATCTATTGAAACTTCAAGCCCGGTTTCTTCGAGCATTTCCCGCTTTACTCCCTGTTCAATCGTCTCGCCGGGGTTAAGACCGCCGCTGGGCGCGCGAAAGATGCCTGAGTCCTTGTACATAGGTTTTTGTATGCCGATGTAACCGCCGTCCCGCGCGATGAACATCGTCACATCGTGCGCTCTTCCGCCTTCCATGCTTCCGACGAGCATCTTGTGCTCGAAATCCTTCATCGCGATAGGATCAAGCGCAAGTCTCAGTGTGGGGCCGTATTTTCTTTCCATCTCCAAAAGGTCTTGTCTGTCTACGAACATTGTCTGAACCGCGCAATCCATTGATGTGTCGCGACGCTAATTTCCGTAAACGCCGCGATGAAACTGAATCTAGTATACGATACCGGCGTAACCCACGAAATCGACAGGCTCGCCGTAAGGCCTTACATCGTGGCTGGTGGTGTATTCAAGCAGAACTCCACGCCGCGCTCCGATCTTTTCGGCAAAAGCGACAAGCGCAGAAATTGCTCCCGCTCCGCACGTGTTATGTCTGTCCCTCGCTTCTGAGACAATCGCCTCCGCGTTCATTCCGACAGCCAGTTCAATCACACGTTTGTCGTTAACGTTTCGCACCCATTCCAACGCTTGCCGTCCTGTCCCTTTAGGCGCGAAACCGAATCTAGGCCCGTAATGGCTTAAATCGGCGCTGCCGATGGCTACGACGGAATCGTCATTGCGGGCGACATCCGCCACCGCCGCGCCGAGCGCGAATGCGTTTTCATGCGCGGGAACCAGTATCGGCGCGATACGCGCTTCCGGAAAAAGCCTTTTGATAAATGGGACCTGCACTTCGATTGAATGCTCGCCGTCGTGCGCCGAGGCGTTTTCTTTAAGTCCGTCCACTTGTTCCAGAAGACGAGACGAAAGAGCGGAGTCGATTTCTATGTCGCCGAAGGGCGTTTCCCAGAATCCTTCCGCCATCAGGGCAGGGGGGCCGAAATAACCGTGAGAAGCGCCGAATAGGATGAATGTTTTGGGATTTACATGTTTTTTTATTGCAGCGAACACCTTGCCCGCTGTCGGGCCGGAGTAATCCCAGCCTGCGTGTGGAACTATTCCTGCACGGAAAACAACGTCTTTAACATCAATATCTGATACCGCGCAGTAATCTATCTTCTCCGCGCATTCTTCATGGCCATAAGGATAAAAAAGACCTCTGACGACGCTCCCGCGCCGGTTAAGCGACATTGCTCGAACCTCCTCTTGAGCCACTATCACGCTGAACTATTATATACATATTATTCTCATGTGTCATATCGCCCCAGTCGCTTCATTGTGCTAATATTCTCAGACATGGAATCATTAGTGACAATAATAACATTCTTAGCGATGAACGCGTTGGCGTTCTCGGCGGCATGGCGGCTCGGCAAAGCCGGCGCGCGCGGATGGTTGGAAGCCGCGATTGGGACAGGCGTATTTTTTTTCGCGCTCATCGTGACGTTGACAGCGGTTCTAGGATTTGTGGGCGCGGCGGGAAAATGGCCTTTCGCGACTGGCGCGGCGGTTGTATGGGCTGTTGTCTTGTTTGCTGTCAAACCTGTTTCTGTGAAATTCCCTAGTATCCCCATAAAAGTATTGCCTGTCTCAATAATGTGCGCTATTTCCATCCTCGCGATAGCGGGCATTTTTGTTTGGGACGTTGTGACTCCGCCTCCCGCCGGGGGCGACCCTTTTATTTACAATCTCACTTTCCCGGCGACATGGCTGAAGGCCGGTCGAATTGAATATGTGGCGTTGCCGTACGGCGCGCAAGCCGCAACTTACTATCCGCTTAATATGGAACTGTTCAACATGTGGCTACTGGCAGGGGCCGGAGGAGATATGGCCGCCAATCTGGCCCAGCTTCCCACTCTGCTCCTGTGCGGGCTTGGCGTCGCGGGAATCGCCAGAGCGGCCGGAGTCGCGAAACCCGGCGCGCTGATAGGCGCGGCATCGGCTATGCTTTCGCCGGGTCTTGTTCAGCAGGCAACCGTCGCCAGAGTCGATGTCGCTTTCGCGGCTTGGTTTGTGACAGCAATTTATTTCGCTTATATTTGGGGTTCTAGCCGCTCGAATCGTCATCTGGCTCTTTTCGGCGTCTCATTGGGACTGCTCATCGGAACAAAATCCCTCGGAGCGGTTTATGCGATTATTCCCGGCGCGCTTTTTATATCTCAGCTAAAAGGAGGCGCATCGAGAATCTTTTCCGATTTAGTCAGAGTATCTATTCTTGCCGTCGTTTTCGGCGGTTTCTGGCACCTGAGAAACTGGCTCGCGACTGGCAATCCTTTTTTCCCTTTGAACGTGTCATTATTCGGAATCAATATCTTTCCGGGCGCATACGAAGGAAGCGCGATGAGGGCTTTCCACACTTCGGACACAGCCGAACTCGCTAAAATCGGAGGCCTTTTTATTGGATTCTGGTTGCAACAATATCTATTGCTGGGCGCGGTAGTCGCTGGTTTTGCGGTCCTGTTAAAAAACCGTCTATCTCGCAAGAAGCTCGCCTATCTGCTATTGACTCCATGGGCGACTCTTGCGCTTTTCTGGTTTGTTAACCCGCACAATAATCTGACTAACGGCAGGTTCATTTTTCCAGCCGTTCTGATGCTCGGATTCTGTGTCGCAGTCGCAATCAACGACGCCAAAGGAATTGTTGGCAAAGCAATGGCATGGTTAGCCCCGGCGGCTGTCGTCGCCACCAGCTTCATCAAAGATTGCGATCACTTGCCGAGGCTGTTGAGGGATGTCGGCTCAGCGGCGGTCGGTATCGGCGGCGGCCTTCTAATTCCCGCTTCTGTAGCTATTGCGCTTTTATTAGGGGCGGTGGCCGCGGCGGCTCTAGCCCTCATCATGCGGCGAAAAAGATTTATTGCTTTTGCGTCATGTTTCGCCGCGTTGGTTTTGCTCGTTTCAGCAATGACCGCCGCTCTCGATTGCCACAAAGAGCACAAATACGATTGGCACGTTTTCTTCCCGGAGGGGAGGGCGTGGGCGCAACTTGAGCAGATGACCAAAGGCAGAAGCCTGAGGATAGCTTCGGCGGGCGGCGAAAGGGCATACGGCCTTTTCGGCGCGGATATGCGGCATAATGTGATGACTGTTAACATTGACGAACACCTTGACTGGCAGTTTCACGACTATTGGAAACAGGCTCGCATCGACGGCAAAGCCGACCCTAAGACTGCCGGAGAGAGACCTCAATGGCACAGAGAAGCCGGCGCTCCGAGCCTCTGGCTGAATAATCTTCAAGAAAAAAAGATCGATATTGTTTTTGCATCTGTTTTAGACCCGATATCGCGGTCTTTTATGGAGCATGACGACGCAGGGTTTCCGGTCGAGGTCGCGTGGGCGGATTCTATGCCTGATGATTTTAGAATGCTGTTCGCAAATTCCGTTTCGCGGATTTACGCTGTCAGGCCTGCGCCGGACATCGCGGACAATTGACCGGCGCCAATGACATTAAATATACTTTAACTTGTTGCTATCGATTGTTTGATAGACATGCGCGCGCCGCGCGCAAATGAGGCGGCATACGAATGGAAAGATATAAAAGAGAGTTGGCAAGGCTGCTAAAAGCGCGTTTCCCCTATATTCTTATACCCACGCCGGAGGAGCAGCGCGCTCTGGACATGATTTACGATGTGGCGGAAAACGAGGAACTGGTCAGGACGCCTCGCGTCGTATATAAGTGGACTGCGACGCGCGGAATGGTCAAGGATGACCGGCCCGCCGACAAGGGCGACACCAAACAGCCTCTCCGCGCTCTTGAATTCATTGAAAACAACAAAGAAGCCGCTCTCTTCGTGTTGCTGGATTTCCATGTATATTTCGGCGGTTGCGGCAGAGCTTCCGACCATCAGATCGTAAGAAAACTAAGAGACATTGTCTTCAATCTCAAGCAGAATCCGAATCCTCAGAACGTCGTCTTGATTTCTCCTGTGTCCGAACTGCCTCTGGAGCTTCAGAAAGACGTGACGATAATGGATTTCGACCTTCCGTCAAAGGAAGAGCTTCTCGAACTGCTTCGGGATATGATTGCGGCAAATAGACAGACGGGAAGAATAGAAGTCGAGCTTGTCGCGGAGGACGAGGAACGCCTAGTGAACGCCGCCCTCGGACTTACCATGCAGGAGGCGGAAAACGCCTACGCGCGAGCTATGGTTGACGACGGACGTCTTGACGCGGACGATGTCGAGACCGTGTTGCAGGAGAAAAAACAGATAATTCTCAAGAGCCAGATTCTGGAATACATCACCACCGACGTCACGATGAAAGATGTCGGCGGGCTGGAGAACCTTAAACGCTGGCTTGAAAAACGCGACAGGTCTTGGCTTGAGGAGGCCCGCAAGTATTGTCTTCCTTCCCCCAAAGGAATACTCATAACAGGCGTGCCCGGATGCGGAAAAAGTCTGACCGCAAAAGCGGTCTCCGCCGCGTGGCAACTCCCAATTCTTCGCCTCGATGTGGGAAAGATATTCAGCGGACTTGTGGGAAGCAGCGAGGAAAACATTCGCCGCGCTCTGAAAACCGCAGAAGCGGTCGCTCCTTCCATCCTCTGGATCGACGAGATTGAAAAAGGATTCGGCGGTTACACCTCTTCGGGAGACAGCGGGACGACTTCCAGAGTGTTCGCCACTTTTCTGACTTGGATGCAGGAAAAAACCAAGCCCGTATTCGTCGTGGCCACCGCGAACAACATTCACATGCTTCCGCCCGAATTTATGCGCAAAGGTCGTTTCGATGAAATATTCTTTGTGGACCTGCCCACGAAAAGCGAACGCAAAGCCATTCTCGAAGTCCATCTCAGAAAAAGACTGAAACACAAGGAAATTCTTACAGGATTCAAGCTGGACGCTCAGTTGATTGAAAAGATGGCCGATGAGACCGAGGGTTTCTCCGGAGCCGAAATCGAGCAGGCTGTCATCTCCGGTCTGTTTGAGGCTTTTGCCGAAAACAGAAGTCTTTCTTTCGACGACATTTTAAGGGCGGCTCGCAATACCGTTCCGTTGTCCGTGACGCAGGCAGAAGAGATACTAGCAATAAGGCAGTGGGCGAATGTCCGCGCGGTAGCCGCCACGCCGGCAGACGAGAGGGTCGAATATTCCAGCCCGGAACCCGGAGAGGAACCGCCGGGAGACACCGCCGGAGATTCGGACAAAACAAAAAAATCGCTGTTTTCAACTCGCGGCGGCAGGACAATTGACTTTTAACAATCGCGGCGCATTGACCGCAGTTTATTGCGTTTTGGAGGCGGCATTATGAGCACAGGAGTAGAAATCATACCTTTCTTCATAGTCATGTCTCTTTTTGCGGCGGCGACGGGCAAGACTATGGTCAACGGCATGGACCACAGCGGAATTTGGAAATGGGATATGAATAAGCCTAAGAATAGAATAGGCGCAAAAACAGAACAATCAGTTCAACCAGAGATGAATAAGGCAAACAACAAGACTTCCATCGACACCATTATGAATGACGAGGGCCTTTTACTGGCGGCTCTTGAAGACCTCGGACTCGACTTTATCAACGATGGCGGCAGCATAAAAATTTCAATCAATAACGTTGATGTCGCTTTTGCAAAGGACATGTCGGGAGCTTACTCCGCTGACTTCGAAGGCGGAGACGCAACGGCGGTGGCATCGCTGGTGGAGAATGTTTCCGAATTGTACAAACAGAAAGTCCAGCAAAAGGTTTACGACAATGTGATGTCGCGCGCTTCTGAAAACGGTCTTTCGCTCGAAAGCGAAAGAGTCGCCGCTGACAATTCAATAACATTGACTTTCGTTGTCAGGAGGGATTGACGATGGAGGAGAAAATCACGATAAAAATTATGCCGGACGGAAGGGTGCTCGCTGAAACCGACGGCGTAAACGGCCCGAAATGCGTCGACTATATGAAACTTATAGAAGACATCGTTGAAGGCAAAATCGTCAAGGAATGGCGAAAACCCGAATTCGACGCCATCGATCAAGCCGTTTTGAACAACGCTCAGAACCAGAGGATTAAGGAATAGAAGCATGAAGTGTCCGATTTGCGAAGCCAACACAAAACTGACCGACAGGTTTTGCCCCGCCTGCGGGGCATTTCTCCGAGGCAAGCGCTCCGGTTGCGATGAATCGAAAGATTTGAGGGTGGATATCAATAACGATTCGCTTGAACGAATTGAGAGGTTGCCCGGCATTTCACGGGAAAGAGCGGTCGCTTTAGTCAGAGAAAGAATGAACAGATCGGGCTTTATGAATCTTTCCGAAGTTATGTCATTTCTGAATCTTGATTCAAATGAGAAAATCGAATTTGGAAAAAGCGCCGTATGCCTGCCTGTCGGTGTCGAGATACCGAGCGAATGCGAGAAGACAGCCGCTCCTTCTCAAGCTGATGAATGGTCTGAGATGACTAAAAGGGAAGAGGCGAGAAAAAAGTCTTCTAAGACATCGCGTAAAGAAGAACGTCCAACTCCTGTTTCCGCGCGCAAAAAAGTTGATATTAACAGCGCGTCGGAGTCCGAAATCGCGGCTCTTCCCGCGCTTAACGCCATTATAGCGAAAAACATTGTGTCTGAAAGAGAAGCGCGCGGCGGTTTCTTGTCAATCGACGAACTGGCGCAAGCTGTCGGGCTGAAACAATTTATGATCGAATTGATATCTCCGATGGTAGAGTTCAAACCTATGGTTTCCAACAAGTCGGGAAGAAAGCTTAAAGGCAGAGTGGTTGATTATTAACTCTTAGATATTGATTGTTTCAAATCAAATATTTTTCCGGCGAAGAAAGAATGTCGAGCAAATGCGGTTCTACTAACGATCTGATTTTTTCATTTGCGTACCCTATCCATGAAACATCAGTGGTGGTGTCGAGGGGGCAATCAAGCGGCAAGCCGTCGCAACCTGTCACGACTGCCCCGGCTTCGCGGGCGATTAGTTCGCAGCAGAGATCATACGGATGAGCGCAAAGCAGGGCGGGACGCCCCTTAGCGGCAAGAATCGGAGATAAAGCCGCGCGGATATCGCAGACGAATCTGTCCTGTCCCGTGGCGAGCGCCGCAAGTTGGCCTCCGTTGCAGATATGCTGGTCTTCAAAATGAAACGACGGTCGTCCCGTCGCTTCCAATCTTGATTGCAACTCGTTCTCAATCGCCGTTATCTCTCTCTTTGCGCCCGGGAAAAATCTGTTGAATGTGGCGTATCCGTAGTGCAAGTCTTCCGCGCGCGACGGTGTCAGTTTTAAATTCGTCACTTTTCCGGAATCGATGTTGAACCTTTCTCCGTGCGCCCCTTGTCCCTTCACGGCCCACATGATGTCTGATACATTCTGTTTTATGGGAGGTATCTCGGTTTGAACCGCTATACAAATGTTTTTCATAGAAAGAGCGGCAGAGGTTCCGCGCGCCGCCGCCGACAACAGCCATGCGCTGCGTTTCCCATACATCAGTCCGCGCGTGCCGTCCAGCGGATCCATGATGACTGTATACTCGCAGTCGTTTCTCCGGCCCGAAGTAGAAAAAACAAGGTCTTCATCAGGCTTCCCTTCCATTATCAGCGCGAAAGGAGGCGTTTCCTTGGCTTGCCCGCAAAAATAATCAAGAATAATCTCCTCAATCGACGTGTCTATCTCATAGATGGTATCATCAGATGACTCCCGCGAGACAGCCGAGAGATCTTCGATGGGCTTTCGAAGAGTTTTCTCCCTCATGGCGATACATACGCATGCTCCTAGATTCCTGAGCGCCCGGAGCATTCTTTCATCGCCGTTTGAAATCATTATTCCTCCAGAACAAATTATCATAAAAAAGCCGGCGTTCAACAAGCCTGCATGGTCGGTCACGGCGACAAAAGGTATTTTTTTTCAAAAATTGACCCTTGCTGGCCTCTGACTTATAATGCAACGCTAGGCTCATACGCCAAAATAAATGAGCGAAAAAGGAAATGGAAGATATCGGAAACAGTAGTCGCAGCGGCGGCGAAGACCACCCTCCTCCCCGTAGGAGATTCGTCGCTTCGGCTCTGACACAACTGAATACAATCGTGTGGAAGGGGGTGAAGGCTCGGTAAGCTGTCGCCCCGCCGCATAGCGGCTCTGTGATTTTCCTCGGTTCGCCTCTATCCTCTTCCGCATGAACATACTTGTTTGACCGGAACCGGCCGCGCCGGAGGTGTGCCTTGCTGACAATTACAAAGAGAATTTCCTATATTCTTGCCACCGGTAACAAAACCCACCTAAAACAGTTTGTTTCATCTCACCATCCGGTTGACATCGCTGCCGCCATTACTCCTTTAAGACCCGAAGATATTCTAAACGTGATAGAAACGATAGGAAACCACAAGAGCCTTGAGATATTTGAGAATCTCGAGAAAGACACCCAGAAGGCTTGCTTGGAATACGCCGCGCCGGAAAGAGTCATAACTTTTTTTGACGCTCTTTCGACCGACGAACAGGCGGATCTCTTAAAACTGCTCTCTCCAGACCTGAAAACAAAGCTCCTTTCGCTGCTGGAAAAATCCGACCGCGAAGATTTGATGGGCCTTGTGAAGTACGAAGAAGACACAGCCGGCGCGCACATGACGACGAATTTCTTTTCGATGCGTCCGGACGTAAGCGCAGGTCAGGCTCTAACCGAAATCAAGAAGAAACATGAAGAGGCTGAGACGATTTACTCTATATATGTCACTGATTCGGAAGACCATCTCGTAGGCGTGGTATCCCTTAAAGACCTAGTGCTGGCTAATTCCGACGCGCCGATAGGCAGGTTAATGAATCCGAACGTGATTTCGGCTGTCGTGGACGAAGATGTCGAGATGGTGGCGCAGAAAATCGCAAAATACGACTTGTTCGCGGTTCCGGTGGTAAACGGCGTCAAGCAGATGAAGGGCATTATCACAGTCGATGACGTCATAGATATCGTCAGCCGAGAGGCGACCGAGGACATATACGCGTTGGGCGCCGCCGGCGCCCCTATTGATTATGTCGGATCAAGCGTTCTTCGCATCGCGCGCCAACGTCTTACTTGGTTGCTGGCCCTCGTATGCACTGGCTTCGTCACAGGCACTTTGTTGAAACTCTACCAGAAAGAGCTTTCTCTGCACGTTCAATTGGCTTTCTTCATCCCGCTTCTTAACGGTTCCGCCGGCAACGCGGGCACTCAGGCCGCCACAGTAATAGTTCGCGGGCTTGCCACCGGGGAATTGACCATCCCCATGGCTATGAACATTCTTTTCAAAGAGGTCCGCGTCGGCATGCTCGTAGGATCAGGCATGGGGATTCTGGCCGCATTGTTCGTGTTTATCATCACTAAGGATTCGCATCTTGCCGCGACAGTGTTGGCGTCGATGATTCTGGTGGTGAGTTTCGCAAAAAGCCTTGGCGGCTTGCTTCCCGTGCTGTTCAAGAAAATGAACTTGGACCCCGCTCTCATGTCAGGGCCGCTCCTCGCAAGCGTTTCAGACATATTTTCAATAGTGACTTATCTCACGCTCGCCAAGCTTATTATTCCAACACTGCCGATTTAATCAGTTGACATCATCAGATAATAAAGTAATATATAAAGTCAGCAATTTAAGGCCGTCTCGCGGCCAAAGCATTTTATAGCTGAAAAGGAGACGCTTATGTCCGGCATTATCCCGAAATTTTTCGGCCAGTACCTGCTCGAAAAGGACCTTCTTACCAAAGACCAGCTCATAGATTCCATTAACTACCAGAAGTCAAAAATACTCAAACTCGGCGAGATTGCCCTTCAGTATGAATATCTCAGCGACAAACAAATCGCCAAAATCCACAACGAGCAGAAACGAACCGACATGCGCTTCGGCGACCTTGCCGTTCAAATGGGATTGCTCACCGCCGCCCAACTCGAAGAGATTATCACGATTCAGAAAAACAACCATATTTATCTCGGCGAAGCGATCTGCGCCTGCGGCCACATGGACGAGGAAACGCTGGATCGCGAGCTGAATAATTTTAAGGAAGAGCAAAAGGCCGTTCCTCCCATCGAAGTCATGATCAAGGAAGACATTCCGGTTAAGGAACTGGTTGAGATTTCGGTGGACATGACAGAAAAGATGATGCGCAGGCTTGGCGACATGATCTCCAAATCCGGGCAAATCAAAAGAGAAAAGGAATGTATTAAAAATCTCGGCGTGATCTCATACATGGAGTTCAAAGGCGACATCAATGCGCGCTATGTCCTGAACGTGTCATGGGATATCGGTTTTCAGATCGCAAAACGGACCTTCAAAAAAGACGATCTGCCCTATGACGAGGAACTTATCAAAGACACCGTTTCAGAATATGTCAACATTGTCTGCGGCAACATCAGGTCGAAAGTGCTGGAGACGGGAAAGAAGCTCGAGTTCCAGCCGCCAGTCACTATAACGGACAAGACAAGCGACTCGTTGGCGGTGAACAACAACGAATACGCGACCGTGATACCGGGATATACCCAGATAGGCAACTACGAACTGGCTGTGGTGACAAGGATATAATCGCGCCGGAGGGCGCGCCCTAACTGCCGGGAGGAGCCGAACACAATGAGCGATACAAGAAAGATTCTTATTGCGGACGACAGTCGCGTCGCCGCTCACTTGCTTGGCGAGATAATTGAAAGCATAGAAGGCTGCGAAATCGTCGATAATGCCACATCCGGCGAGCAGGCTATCGAGTATTATGATAAATATATGCCTGATCTAGTCACGATGGACTTGTCCATGCCTGGCATCGGCGGCATGGAGGCCGTAAGACGCATTATCGAAAAGCATCCCGACGCAAAAATCGTTGTCGTCAGCTCTCTCGGCGGCGCTCAGGATAAATTGCTCGAAGCGTTGGAAGCGGGCGCGCTAAGCGTCGTTTCAAAACCTTTCGACGAGGACAAAGCAATCTCGGTATTCAAAAAACTTCTCGGATTGAAGTAACGGCTTTTTGTTCGCTCTCAGCTTTTAGCGATGCTCTGATGAATATCAATTATAATACTATTTCTGCATTGGTCTATGACTATTAACCATATTAAAAAAGAATTGGAATCGCTCGGCGACCCGGCTATGGCGGCGCATTCTCAATCTTTCTTCAAAACCGGCCCCGGCGAATATGGCGAAGGAGACCTTTTTAGAGGCATTCGCGTTCCTCGTATTCGCGCAATCGCAAAAAAATTCAATTTCATCTCCTTAAATCAAGCAACGGAACTGCTTAGCTCGGAATATCATGAAGACAGGTTTGCGGCTCTTTGTATCCTCATAGATATCTATAAAAAATCAGATGAGAAGATAAAAAAACAAATTTATACAGCCTATCTTGAGAATATGAAACATATAAACAATTGGGATCTAGTAGATGTTTCCGCGCCGAACATTGTGGGAGATTTCCTGATAGATAAGGATCGAAAACCGTTGTTCAAACTTGCGAAATCAAAGGATTTATGGGAGCGCCGCGTTTCCATAGTTTCAACTTTTGCTTTCATCAGACGATCCGACCTTTCAGACACATACGCAATTGCCGAAATTCTGTTGCATGATTCCGAAGACCTTATTCACAAAGCCACAGGCTGGATGCTGAGAGAGGCTGGAAAGCGCGACATAGAATCCGAGGAGTTGTTTCTGAAGAAACATTGCAAAACGATGCCGAGGACAATGCTGCGATATGCTATCGAAAAATTCCCCAAAAACCAGAGAAAAAAAATATTGTCGGGAGATTTTTAGTCCCATATCCAGAAATGCTGGATATTAGGTTCATGTATATTTTTTCATCCAGCGCTCAACAAGCAAGAGCGACCATATCAGCCATCCGTTATCAGATGAACCGCTAATGTGATTGTCGACCAGCCTGCGCAAAGCCATAGGTTCAAAATATTTCTCGCTTGCAAGCTCAGAAGCGCAAAGCGTCTTCTCAAGCAACGGGCGAAGCTCGTTTCTTAACCATATTCCGATAGGCAGATGAAAAGGCTGTTTTTTCCTGCGGACGGTTTCTAAAGGAAGCTTGTCAGACATTGCTTTTTTAAGAATATATTTGGTTACGCCGTTATTTATCTTCATGTTCATAGGAAGAGAGACGGCGAATTCCACGAGTTGGTGGTCCAGAAACGGTTCTCGCGCTTCCAGTCCCCATGCCATAGTCATCCGGTCTGTATAATTGAGGAAATCGTCAGGGAGGGTTGTTTTGAGTTCAAGGAAACTTATCAAATCGTCAGTATTTGAAGGCAAATCGCAGCCGAATACGCTTGCGGCCAAATTGCCTAGAGAATTGCTTGAGCGCGCTGAATAAAAAGAATGTTTATATAGTTTATTCTTCATGGATTCGTCAGCAACAGAAATCCATTCATAATAAATGTCGTTTTTTGAGGCGGAAGCTAATCTATTCAGTTTTGTGATGTTGTTTCTTAATCCGGCAGTAGAAGCAATAGCAACCGCCGCTTTACGGGCAAAGGGCGGCAGCATCTTGAAAGCGCGCACTATGTTCAATCTCTTTTGTCTCTGATAACCGCCTAATAATTCGTCGGCTCCGATGCCTGTCAGAGCGACTTTTATGTGAGGCGAGGAGAATTCCGATAAAAACCAAGTGTGAAGGCCTCCGCCGAAAGGTTCATCGAAATGATGAAGTATCCGGTCGATATTCTCCGATATGTCGAAGGCCGATGCGATGCGCTCATTTACTTTCGCGCCCAGAAAAGACGCGGAAACCCTAGAGGAATCTATTTCGCTGTATCCGGGCGCTTCCGAGCCGAATCCCAATGTGAATGTTTTAACTGTCGAACCGGAAATTTCGCGCATCGCCGCCAATACGGACGCGGAGTCGATGCCCCCGCTGAGGAACGCCCCTAACGGAACATCGCTTATCAATCTTCTTTGGACGGATTTATAAAAGAATTCTTTGAACCTTTCCACCGCTTCTTTTTCGCCGATGTCTATGGGAGCGTCAGGAAATTTGATTTCCCAATAACGTTCGATGCTATGACTTTTGTTCTCTATAGTCATTAAATGGCCGGCGCTGAGCTTTCGAACGGATGAATATATTGTCGTATCGAACGGAAAATACTGGCAACTCAAATATGCGTCCAGAGCCGGCATGTCAATTTCAGGCGGGATATCGGTGGCGGCGCGCAAACACTTTATTTCAGAGCCGAAAAGGAATTCGTCTCCGCGCCGCGTCCAGTAAAGAGGCTTGACGCCCATTCTGTCTCTGATGAGAGTGAGTTTTCTGCGTTTTGCGTCCCAAACTGCTATAGCGAACATTCCAATAAGTTCATTAGCGAGCGCGGCTCCGTGTTCTTCATAAAGATGAACGATTACTTCTGTGTCGGACTTGGTTGAGAATGAGTGGCCTTTAGATTCAAGCGACGCGCGGAGTTCTACATAGTTGTAGATTTCGCCATTGAAAATCACTGAAACAGAGCCGTCTTCGGAAGAAACGGGCTGCGCGCCTGTTTCCAAGTCGATTATGGAGAGGCGCCGCATAGTCATGCCGAAAGAGCCGTCAATAAGAGTCCCGTCGTCGTCGGGGCCGCGGTGGCGAATGCTCTCACCCATGCGCGCAAGTCTATTTGGTTCTATCGGAGCGCCTGAGAAATTATATATTCCCGCGATTCCACACATCGATTCATCGCCGTATTCTAATAACGCGAGGCCGCTATGAGGCCGAAGCGTTGTTGTTTCGTAAATCGCATTATAAAATATATGACGGTATTTTCCAAAGGTGTATAGTATTTATATGGGCAAGCCGGTCAGGACACTTTTCGTAACACACGCCGCTGAATTCGGCGGCGCGGAGCTTTCGCTACTTGAGATTCTTGAACGGTTGGACCGAGATAGAATCGAGCCGGTTCTTGCGAGTTTTTCAGACGGCCCTCTTGTGGAGGCCGTGAAGGAATCAGGCATTGACGTCAGAGTAATTAATGGCGCGGACTCGTTTGTGAAGGCGAAGCGAGCAGAAATGGCGGAAGTGTTATCAAATGGTTCTGCTATTTTTAAAGCTATGGCAGCTATTCCAGCGGCTTTAGAATTGGCGAAATTTGTGAAAGAGAGAAGAGTTGACGTGGTTTATACGAACTCCAGCAAAGCTCATGTGTTGGGAGGCGTAGCTGGAAGGATGGCGAGCGCGCGTGTCGTATGGCATTTCAGAGATATATTTCCTCAAGCGATATTAAAAAAGTTTTTTGCAACATCCGCAAATATGCTGGCTGAAACGGTGATATGTAATTCTCGGGCGACATCCGCTCAATTTGAATCGCACAAAGATTGCAGGGTCGTTTACAACGGATTGCCGGTGGAGAAGGTCAAGGCGATTAGAGGAATGGTGGATGTCAGGAATGAGCTAGGATTGAATGAAGACGCGAGAATCATTGGAATGGCCGGAAGGCTACAAAGATGGAAAGGAGTTCATGTCTTCTTAGACGCGGCTGGGATCATAGCGAAAGGGTCGCCGAAGGCGAGATTTATTGTGGCGGGATCTCCGATATACGGAGATGAATCATATCTTTCTGAAATGATGGCGGCGGCTCGAGATCTGGGCATAGGCGAGAAAGTAGTATTTACCGGATTCAGGCAGGATATCTATGATATTGTAAATGCAATGGATGTATACGTGCATCCGTCCGAGACGCCTGAGCCGTTCGGGAGGGGTATAGTGGAAGCGATGATGCTGGGCAAGGCAGTGGTGGTTTCTGACGCCGGAGGGGCGGCGGAGATTGTTTTGGATGGCAATACAGGGTTTCTTGTTACGGCGGGAGATGCGAGAATGTTGGCTAAGCGCGCAATAGAGCTAAATGATAATCCGGAGAAATCAAGGAGCATGGGCGAAGCGGGAAAAAAACGAGCGCACGAGTTGTTTAACGCAATAAGGACTGTAGAGGCGGTATCCCGAGCGATCGAGAATTGTTAACAATGTCGCAGATGCTTCAAATCGAAGATTTAATTGTCACAACTCAGCGATTTTCACTGTCTCGATGTCAGTAATTTTGCCATCTGAAACTTTGACCAAATAAATTGCCACCGGATGTCCGTCGGCAGGACGGCTGGCCGCTGTGGGCACGGTCACTATTTCGGTGTTTGCGTATCGTTCCCTGTAAATGCCGTGAACATGCCCGCAGAAGAAATAATCTATAGATTGCTTTTCAAAAAGCGATAGAAGCTCCAAGCGTCCTGTTTCAGTGAAAGGCACGATTTCGAACGGGCCGTTGACGTCTTTGACGGTGTTGGTCGGATTGTGATGGCCTAAAGCGATTTTTAGTTTGGATGTTTGCTTCACTTCGGCAAACATCGCGTCCAAAGAGAGAAGCTGCTCGTCAGTCACATATCCGGAATCGACAACTTCTCCCAAGCCTCCGAAAATATTCCTCTTATCAGGGGAAGCATTATAAGTGTTCACTCCCAAGATTGCGGTATCTCCGTATGAGGCCGAATAATCAAGTACGCCAAAAGAGCGCGTCCATTGAGCCAGAGTGTCAAAATTGATTTTGCCCCCAGCTCCAGACGTATAGCCGTCATGATTGCCCGGCACTGTAAATGTGGGGAATTTCGCGGCGGATGTCAGCGCGTCCGCATAGTCAATTATTTCTTTCTTTGAGCGTGGCGGAAGAAAACTGAGATCACCGCAACATACGCAAAATTCAATCTGATTTTCATTTAGAATCTGTATTTCTTTCTTGAATGTTTCCTCTACGCTGAAGTCCTTAATCATAGACGATATTCGCGGGTCTCCGAAATGCACGTCGGAGATGGCCCCGAAACAATAGTCGGTTTTGAATCGCTCAACGATTTTCACAGCGAGAGGTTGCTTTTCGAACCTTTTATTGGATCCCATGGAGACTTCGAGATACAAATCATACATTCCGGGGGGAGGGGGGACTGTTGGGATAAAATGACCGTTTTCAACAGAGAGAACAAACGGTTTTCCGCCGGGAGACGCAATCCATGCGCTGTCAATCGAGGCTCTCGCGCCAGAAGGAGAAAGCCTGAACGGAAACGACTGCCCGGAAAGCGCGATGGCCGGAGCCGCGAAAGAAGGTTGAATCACCGCGGAAGCGGCAAAAGCAGCTTCGCCGGATGAGGCGGAAAAAGCTATGCCCGGCAGAAATGCGATTGAAACGGCGCTTGCCGCGGCAATCCCTGTTGATTTTATAAACTCTCTTCTCGTTATGAACTCCATTATTTTGCTCCCAAGTTAGCATTCAACGCTGCGCACATGATGATAATAAAAAAAAAGCGGCTCTTCTACAAATGATATTTCCAAGCAATAACTTGCTACTGCTCAAATACTATTGTCGTAAAGAAAGTCTCCACAATAAAGAGTATCATTTCAATATCGTTATATTCACCGGATCGGAATATGTGTAATCGCCATCGCTCATGAGTTTCAGCACGAACCAGAAGCTGCCGCTTAAAGCTTTTTCATCAGCCTTGACGTTGACAGGGAATACGGATTCGTCAGACGCGGCGACTTCATAGGACGCTCTGAAAGGGGATAAACTCAACTGTAATGTGGAAGGCGATTCGCTCCATGTGCCTATTGGAGAAACGACGATTGCTTCGCCGGTTATCTTTTGAGACGAAGGATTGGAAATTTTAATGTCGATGTTTTTCTCTTCGCCGGGGCTGACGACGATGGATTCGGGCGCTGAAATAGTCGGTTTATCAATTTCACCCACATGAAGGGAGGCATAGAATCGCTGTTCTTCATCCGTGTAGATAGCTCTGATAATTCCACCTTTTGAGTTTTCAGCGGGCGTCACGATAATATCTTTAATTAAAAAAGCTCCGGGTTCCAAATCGTAACTAATCGCTGATGGTTCAACGCTCCAGCCTTCCGGAGCCAGCAACTCGATATTTCCCTTAGCCGATGAATCCGTGTATGAGCTTGCCACTTTGAGTTTGGCGGAGATGGTCGAGGCCGACTCAACGCTAACAGGATCAAAGCTCACAGTGAGAGGTTGGTATCCGAGCGGAGCCACGTTGTCATTGTGTCTCCAATATGCGGAATATACTGGTTGAACCGGTTCGGTTTCTCTTCCGATTCCGGCGTTCTTGCCTGAAGGCAAATCAATGTCCATAACAAAAGTTTCTATCGCTCTGGGTTTGATGATGGACGAGACAATGTTGTTCTCAATGGAAAGCTTGCCGGTCTTGTTTTCTCTCATATCAGCGAGATGGGCGGCTTTGAAAGAGAATCGAGAGGAAAGTTTGAAAGGAGCATCCGAATGAGAGTTGTTATACGCCCTTACAGCCAACGAGGGTTGTTTCCCGATTCGGGAGTAAACAGGAATCGAGTTGTCGGATGCTTTTACGGCGGAAACGATGACCGATTCCGGTTCAACGCTGAAGAACGACGCGCCCGAAGCAGGCAGAACGGCTTGTGGAGAGGATGCCGCAGGCTTCAAGACCGCCAATAGAGGACGATTAAATCCAAGCGCGGTTTGCTCAATGTTTTTAGTTTCGAAATCGCCTTCGCCGGTCGCGACAGCGTATCTGAATCTGTGGTTCCAGTCTTCTTTTGAGAAAGTCCTGCTGAAAGCCTCTCCTCCGGGTCTTCCTGTGGCGCTTCTGAGGAGTTGGAGAGCGATTGACCCGTCGTGCTCAAAACGATATCCGTTGGAGCCGTTGTTGATAAGAGCAAAAGTGGCTGGTTTCAACGCGATATCCGGTACCGGCGACAACAGCATATCGTCTGAAAAATCGGCGCTGTTTTCAGACATGACGCTATTGAGAAGGTTCTCAGACGCTTCCGGGTCGGAAAATATTCTCTTCCCGATAAGCCAAATAGGCCTATCTCCGTCGAACAGAACCGCCATGCCTCTTCTGTTCACTGTGTGAAGAGCGGAGTTGAGATTAGAACCGAGCTTATCGACTAAAGGCTCGAAAGCTTCAGGGTCGCCGATATAAATAACCGAGTCTGTTGTAAGGTCTTCTTGCTGACTTTCAAAGAAGGTAACGCTTGGCGTTCCTCTTTTTATAAGAGCGGAAGCAAGGTTTTTGAGAAACTTTTGAGCTTCAGGCTCGTCTCTATTAACTACAATCGCGGGAACTCCCAGAGGGACAGATTTTCCGGAGGCTCTTAGATTGAACGAGGTTGACCATCCGGCCCACATGTCGGCGGGGAACTCTTCGCCGCGTTTTCTGGACAAAGGAGCGAATCTCTCGCCGTAGACCGGAGTAAGCCCTTCGTGGCCTGAAACCGGGAAAAGCAATTTGAAGAGCTTGTTCTCTCCATTGAAGTCATGCACATAAGTGGTAAAATCAATTCTGGGAACGCCTTTTTGCATATCGATGCGCTGCACGAGAGAAAAGCCGTCATGGCCGCTTCTTGATTCAATTCTTGTAAAAGCATTTCCACTAGTCACGCTGACGACAGCGGGAGAGTCGGTTGTGAGAAGTTTTGTGGAGTTTTCAGGGATATTGATTCTCCACAAGTCTCCTTTGTCCTCGTAAACGGCTATTGAATTCATAAGCGCGCCGGAGGACTCTGACGCGCGGTTTGTTCCTGTGGCCTTATCCACAAGCTTCACGATTCCTCCGCCGCGTTTAGGATCGACCTCGACCGAATAGAATTCGTTTTCGATTGAGGTTGCGCTTTGGGCAACGGACAAAGTGGATTCGGCTCCGCCGCGCGACGCGCGGAAGACGGAATATCCGAAAGCCGGTATGTCTTTTGCAGTGAATCTCAGCTTATAAGCGCCGCTCGATGGAAAAACGTCAAAGGGAACATCCGCGCCATCAATGGTTTTAATCGAATTTACAGGAGAGGAAACAGTCATCTCGACAATGTCAGTTCTAGGGAAAGAGAGAGTATTGAACACAACCGCGATGTCTTCGTTGTCGGACGCAGAGACATTGATCGAAGACGCGATATATTCCAACGCGTCGTCTCGGACTTCCTTTGAAAGAGATAAAGATTCGCGCCACCCGTAAAGAATATCAAGGTATGAAAGTTCGTTAGTGGTTCCCGGAATAGAGTCATGATGCTCGTTGTACATAAGCTCTCGGATGGCTTTATCGAGCGCGCGTGCGGGATGTTTCGCTCCAAGGAGGTTTGCGACTGTTGAAAGATATTCAGCGTCTAGGAACGTCGTCTCAGCTTCGCGGTTGGCGATCTTCAAGTCCGTTCTGGAAGAGTAGCAACCGGTAAAAACAGGGTTCAAGTCTTTAGTTGTGAATCTCTGATTCAGCTTGTCATCCTTTAACTGAAGAGCCACATCGTTGAAGTACGCGCTGGGCAATGAGAATCGAAGCGCTGGATAAATATATTTTGAATTCCAATACCTTGTCAGCATGCCAAGCATTGGGACAGGAGGCATGAAATCGTCGCCGATAGGAAGAAAAAAAGATTTCGCGCTGTGGATGTCGCGAAGAGCGGCGAATGTGTCGGGAAGAACTTCGCGCTCCATCAATTCGAACAATTCCATAGTCGCGTCTTCGCGTTTATCAAGCTTGACGCGGCCTGAAAATACTTTGCCGAGGTCTTCTTTCATGTCTAGGTCGAAAGAAATAATTTCAGAGCCATCGGGAGCCATCCAGAAGAACTGGCGCGGGAATCCAATGGGGCCGCCGCGCAGAAATGTGAAAGAATCGAATCCGCTCTTGCGAAGAATCTGCGCGAACTGGGGAGTATGCCCGAAGTTGTCTATCTGCCATGCTGCGGTCGCGCCTCCCCCTTTGATAACAGAGTCCATATATAGTTTGCCGTAATATAAGTTGCGTATCAGACCCTCGCCGAACACGCTGCTCTCGTCGGGTTGAATGTATGAGCCTCCGACAAGTTCAAGCTGTTTGCGGGAAATCAGGTCGCGCAAAGTGGCCCTGTCTTCGGGATATGTGTCCCAAAATGGTTTCAGATAAGGTATTTGTTCTAATACGAACGAATAGGTGATATCTACGCGGGCCGCGTTGATATATTGTTTTATAAGATCGAGAGCGACAAGAGCATAGCCGCGTTGTCCGTCCTTGTGAATCCAGACAGTGTCGTAATGAAAATGAGTGGCAAGGTGAATGCGCCGCCAGTCCGGAGGAATCCTATCGATGGAGACCTTCCAATCATAGGACTCATCTTCGATAGAAGCATTTATCGAGAAGTCAGCCGTTCCGGAGCCGCCTGCGGGAAGAGCAGCAATTAATGCGCGGGCGAAAGCTGAAGCTCCCGGTTCTAAAGAAGAGATGGTTTCATTCCGCGGTTCGTCCATTAAAGAGCTGGAAATGGATATGGCAATATCTTTTACCGGCTCGCTTGAGTTGTTTTTGAATTTGAATGATATCACCTCTCGCGGTCTTTCTTTAGAGCCTGAGAACATGCCGGTGGAAAAGGCGCGTTCCAACTCCAGAGAGGCGAACGCCTGCGACTGAACCGACAACGCGACGATTGCCGCAAGAGCAATTAACAATGATTTAATAAAACGCATAAGTCCCCCGATGCGGCGGCGTCAATTCTCAATCAACCAGAGCCGCGCTTTTTTATAATATAGCTCTCATATTCCTCGAATTCTTCTTTGGTTCCCACGTCGGACGTAAACCCCGTCACAGGCATCGCTCCCACGCGCTTGCCGCTTTCAACAAGCATGTTGACGGCTGTGGGAAGTTCGTATTCGCCTCTTGGACTTTTTTCAAGTCTTCGCACTTCATCGAAAATGACAGGAGTGAATATGAACAGGCCGCGATTGTTCCATTTTGTTGTCGATTCTCCTTGCGGAGGTTTCTCGATTAATTTTGTCACGATGTCGCCGTCAACGTAAACCGCCGCGCCCGCGTACGGGTCGTCCACTTCGTTCAACGTTATGGAAGCGTCGAATCCGCCTCGACTATGAAAATCGGCTAGAGCAGAGTAGTTTTCATGGTCAACCAGAACGTCGCCGAAACCGAGCATGAAGTCGCCGCCGTTTAGTTCTTTTTCGGCGAGCATCAGAGCGTGGCCGGTCCCGAGAAGCTCTTTCTGTTCAAGCCAAGCAAGGCGCATCCCGGAATATTCCGAGCCGTAGTGGTTCCGCATAGCGTCTCCGAGATACCCGACCACAATGAACAGATCGTTCACGCCGGCAGCGGCGAATCCGTCGAGAATGTAATTAAGGATCGGCTGTCCGGCCATATTCAGCAAAGGTTTCGGCTTGTCGTCCGTCCACGGGCGCAGGCGGGTTCCTCTCCCAGCGGCAAGTATAATGCCTTTCATTAAATGTCCTCCCTGAAACCGTTGTCGATAAAAACGCGTCTAGGTTTTCCTCCCGCTTCTGAGATTGCCTGTTCCACATTGTCGGCGCAATCAGCGCTAGTGTATGCGAACATGCAACCTCCTCCGCCAGAGCCGTTTATTTTGGCTCCCCATGCTCCGGCGAAAACAGCGGAATCTACCATTCTGTCAATTTTCTCCGTCGACACTCCTATCAACCCGCTTAAATTCCGATGCTGCTTCGTCATCAAAGCTCCGAGCGAATCCGGCGCAACATTGTTTTTGCGCAGCATTTCGATGGCTTCTTTTGCTATGTCTCTGTTGTCAATATTCCCGAGCGCCGAGTTTACTGCTTCTATCGGAGCGTCCCGAAGCGCCTCGCGGGCGGTCTCGGCTGATATTATATTCCATTCGGCGGACGGCATGCTTTTTCTAATCAAATCCATAGCGAGCGACGCGTTCTTTTTTGCCGCTCCCAGAATTCCTGTGGTGTTTTTAGGTTGAAGCGAGTCGCCTAGAACAAACAAGCCTTCGAGAGGCGTTTTTAGTTGAAAAGCGCGCGCGTTTCCCGATGTCTCGATAATCAGCAGCCCGCCTATGGCGGACGCGTAATGATCCATCATGCCGCCGGGTTCGCCGAACTCCAGAACTTCCGCTCTGTGAGCGAGCCGGGCGCAGTCGGCAGAGGCAAGCGCGGGGCCTACAGTGGCGATTCGGCTCAGCAGCCCTATCCATGCCACAAGCATCGCCGACGAGCTTGAGCATCCTTTTCCGATTGGGATGTCGCTTCTGAAAACTATGTCGCGCCCTTTTTTAAATTTGTATCCTTCTCTTAGAAGGATGTTGACCCCGCTGAGCAGGTAGTCCCGGTTTGATGAATATTTCAACTGCGTTATAGGTTCAAAAGAAATTTCAGAGTCGATATCGGGCAGGCCGACGCGAAAAACCGAGTCTCCGTTTTCGACCGCCTCGAAACGGGCGCGAACATCAACAGCCGCCGCTACGACAGGCAAACCGAGATAGTCCTGATGTTCCCCGAAGAGGCATATTCTGCCGGGAGAAGAAACCTTCATCGCGCGAGCGCTCCGCAAAAAGCCTTTGTCAGACGTTAAAGATTATAACGCATCGCGTCTGTTATCGCTAAACAATATGCACCGCGCGGGGGCTTAATCACTCGTCGACATGCAGCTTCTCTTCATATCGCACGCCGCTTTTATTCGAAGCAAGCTTGAATGTCGGCGCGTCAATCTCGAAACTGAACGGCAACAGCGGTTTCGGTTCAGCGGGGGAGAGCGAAGGCTCGACTCCGCAGAGCCTTATCAGGGACGCCACATATCCGGCGTGAAGATTCAGGTTCATAACCGGAAAATCGGTGGTGGGCGTGGGAATGTGGAAATATGTTTCTCTAGGTCTTTCCGCGTAGTCGGCATTGTATGAATCCGGCCCGCTCCAAATTCCGTACCAGATATCGGGATCGACCGTTGCTTTCATAGCCATAGAGTTCTTCCTGAAAACGCGCCACGCTTTTTCCGGGTCTTTTCGTCCAATTCCCCATGCAAGGAGATAGTTTATGGCGAACCACACGCCTCCGTTCACATCCCACCCTTTGGCGAAGGTGTTGAAAAGAGCGTTTTTCGGAGGGTAGAGAACGAATTGCCCGAAAGCGGCAGGCGCGTCAAGTATGTCGAATATGTTTTTGACAACGCTGGCGGATATGTCGTCGGGAAGGACGCCGCTGATGAGAAGCCATACGTGATGCTCTAGAAAAAGTTCGCTGTCGCCTATCGGCGCTCCTTTTCCATCGAAACCCCGAAAGAACCACTTTCCGTTGTAACAATCGAGCATCGCAATCTTCAGAGAGGCGGCCGTCTCGCGAAGTATTTTCGCTCTTGCGGGATCGAAATGATCGAGCAGATCGGCGACTCTCGGCAAAACATAAAGAGCCATTGCGGTGTTGAAAGAGCTTTCCCCGTTTTTGACGAATTTCGCCCTGTCTTTCACAAAGAAAGAAATGCCGTCGCTCCAATCGCCGTCTCCGACTCTTATCAGACCATGTTCGCCTATCCCGATTTTATTATGAATGTAATCGACAGAGAGTTTGACGCGGTCGAGCGCGGATGATTCGCCTGACTTGCGAGGATAAAAAGGGACGACTCTGTCAAGGAAGTCGAAGTCGCGCGTAAAAAACACATAATCCGTTATCGCCCACAGAAGAAAAAGCTGCAAGTCGCTCGGCGATGAATGTACGACTGCTCCGGCGTTACAACCATAGCCGTGCGCCGCATATTTGATTTCTCCTTCGGAAGACACCATTCTCAGGCAATACTCCAAGAGTTCAGAGGCTCTCCGCGGAGAAAGATATATGAGGGCCTGATTGAAAAGAACTAAATCTCTTACCGCGCCGCGAAGCCCGTGAACGTATTCGTAAGCTCCGCCTTGAGGGAGATAATGATTCTCATAGTAATCATCATACAAGAGAGAGCCGCGAGTTTGACATGAATGCCAAGACAATTCTCGCGAAGCCCATTTCTCTTCGTCTGGAATATCGGGGATTGAAAACGCCGGCAGCCGAGGCGACCAGAGATCGGCGTTATACGAGAGTAGATCGCCTGATGAATCCGAAATATTTGAATATTGTTCACAAAGCTCAAGCGCCGCGTCCCGTTTTCCGTATCCGAAAAGAACGACTAATCTTTCGGATTCGCCGGGATCAAGGGATACGTTTTGCCCGGCGCAAAGACATGGATGCTTTGAAGAGTCAGACGAGCCTCTTTTCAGTTTGTCTCTGAAATTGCATTCAGAATCAAGCAGTTGTTTGGCGTCGGTTATGAAAAAGTCAGGCTCCCCGTGAACGACTGATATGAATAGCGGTTCAGGATAATAGTTTCTTGAAGAAACGGCGGATATTGAAGGGCGGCTGAACCTTGAATATGAAGGAATCACAGCCGCAATGTTGGAATCGAAAAAAACCGAGTCGAAATTAAAAAGACTTGAGAATCGCGCCCTGCGTTCTTCTATATCAAAAGCCTTTGTCAGTCCGAAAGCAGAAACTGCGGACATGAGAATCTTTCTAATTGCATTGTGGGCGTAATGCTTCCTGTCGGCAGAGACACACAAAGGAGTAAAAATCATGTATTTTAAGTTTATGCCGAAAAAGGAGAGAATCGAAGAATCCGCAGGAGCGTCCCCGGCGTTGGTGACGATGATTTCGGCAAGCAGAACCGGGTCGTCTCCGAACGGGGCTATTATGCGACAATCGATTGAAAACTGCGACAAGCGGGAGATTTTTCTGAAATAGCCCGTCCCGAATATTCTTCTGTAACCCCTGTCAACTTCCCCTTTTTCATATAAGTCGCTATGCATTCCCGTCGAATCATTGACTAGCGTTATCCCGCCGCCGGGGCAAAGGCGGGACTGATTCCGATGATTCAGCCACTGCAAACCTCTGGAAGATTCTATCGCTTCGACATAACCGTAGTTAGTTGCGATTACATTAAAACGGTCGTTGCCGAATTGATGCCAGTGCAATCTTGACGGCCCTTTGGTTGTGAAATATGAGGCGCTCGGATCGGAATCCTGATCGCAATCATATTCGTATGCTGGCAACCCGTTTTCGTCATTAAACCAATGGCCGAAAGCGCCGTCAGGGAATAACTTGATTTGTTTCTCAGTTCTTTTTTTCATGCGGGGTTCCCAACACAAGAATGTCAAAACCGGATCAAAGCATCCCGATTTTTTTCGCCGCGTCTATTGCGTCGTTAAGGATAAAGGCGTGGTCAAAAGCAAGTTCGGGGTCGTCTTCAGGCCCCAGAATTCGCACATCGTCGGCGTCGTCGGCAGCTTTCATTTCCCCGCCGGTTGGGATCGCAAGATAGACGACGGTTACGGTATGGCCTCTGGGGTCTCTGTTAGGGTCTGAATAGACGCCGAGCAGAGCGGCAAGGTCAACCTCTAGGCCGGTTTCTTCAAGAGCTTCTCTTCGCGCCGCGTCCTCGACTTTTTCCCCGATTTCGACAAAACCGCCGGGCAAAGCCCACATTCCTTTGTAAGGTTCGCGGCCCCTTTTGATCAACACGATTTTTCCTTCTTTGATAATTACGACGTCTGCGGTCAAAGACGGGCTTTTTGGTTTCATATCTCTTTCGCCTTCCACATTGTCTATTATAATAAGTCAGGATTGAATTATGACGCGGCGAATTGGCAATTTCAACTGTGTGGCGGTGTGCGCCTTAACATTGTGTCTTTTATGTTCTGCCGCCGGCGCTGCATCGGCGGCGGAGTTCAGAACCCTCGAAAAGTGGGATAGAAGTCTATCAACAGGCGTATCATACACTCAGTATAGAATGACGATAAACGGTTTGCCTCTCAGAGCGCACGTGTTGTCCGTCTCTCTGGCGCATCCTGACGTTTATGTCAGACCGATGCTCGCCAACAACCGATTGGACTCGCTTGAAACGGTGCCTTCAATGGCGAGGCGAGAGGGAGCGCGGGCGGCAATCAACGGTTCTTTCTTCAACAGGAGCTCCAAAGACCCTTTCCCCGTAGGTTTCATTATGATAGACGGAAGAACGTTGTATTTTTCTCATTTGCACAGGAGCGCTTTCGGCTTGACGGACAAGAATATTCCTTTGTTCGGATATCCGAAGACTCAAGGGATTGTGTATGTCGAGAAGACCGGAGAATATTTTTATCTTTGGGGGATGAACCGAAGGAGAAGAGAAAACGAAGCGCTTGCGTACACTCCGGAATTCGGAACGACTACCGGAACAAACGAATTCGGCGTCGAAACGGTTGTTTCAGGCTCAAAGGTGGTCGCCATAAACAACGGGAATTCACAGATTCCTTCGGACGGTTTCGTGGTTTCGCTGCATGGAGACAGCAAGCGTCTAGCCCCAAAATTCCAAGTGGGGGATCGCGTTTCGCTGTTTTTTCTGGTGGAGCCTTCTTGGTTAAAAGTGAATAACGCGTTGACGGGAGGGCCTTTGCTCGTACGCGGCGGGCGGCCGGTTGTAGACGAATCTACTGATGAAAAACTCCGACAAGGCACATCGAGCCGGATTCCTATTACAGCAGTCGGCAGCACGGCGGACGGCTATCTTCTTCTTGTGGTTGTTGACGGCAGACAGAAGAAATACAGCGTCGGTGTCACCTATTCTGAAATGGCTGATTTTATGAGGTCAATTGGAGCCGTCAACGCGATCGGCATGGATGGGGGCGGCTCAAGCGTCATGGTGATTGACGGCGAAATTAAGAATAGACCGAGCGACGGCTCAAGCAGGCCGGTCGCGAACGGCATTGGTGTTTTTTTTAGGTAAAAAAACGGAGGGCGGACTATGGGCAATGTTTTGACCAAATTCACATACGGTATGTACGTCGTCGGAGTCAGGGCTGGGGATGTCAGAAACGGAATGGCCGCTTCATGGGCGGCTCAGGTTTCATTCGAGCCTAAACGCGCTATGGTGGCGGTTAAAAAAACGCGATTCACTCACAGCCTTCTGGATTCGGCGGGCGCTTTCACGATAAGCGTGTTGAGAAGAGATCAGGCGGACATCCTCGAAAGATTCAAAGGCGAGAAAGAAGTCACTGAAACAACCATTGGCGGAGTTCCTGTGATCTCGGCTGAGAACGGAGCCCCGGCGCTGGCCGATTGTCTCGGATACATCGAATTGGAGAAGGTTCACGCGTTTGACGCCGGAGACCACACGCTTTTTGTAGGCGAAGTGACGCGCATGAAAACTATTTCTGAAGGCGGCCCGTTGACAAGCTCGGATTTGAATGGGCATTTCTATGGAGGATGATTAAGCCGGATTTTTCTTGCGTTAGATGCGGATTAGCGGTTCGGACATGCATGAAATAAGACTATAACGAAAGCATCGCGGTCAACAGCCTTGTGTCAATCTGAGAATTTGTTCTTCATGGCGTCCCTGATATCCTGAGAGCTGAACCTTTCGTCTTTTTGTTTCGCTCCTTGAGGGTCGTCCGGATTAAAATCGGATCGCGGGGCTTCTCTGTTTCGCCTGATTTTATTCACAATATCGACAGCGTCTCCGTATTTTTTGCGGACGCTCTTCTTGAATTCCTCAATGTTCAATCCGGTTTCGCGGAACTTTTTCTTCTTGTTTTCCGTCGTCAACATATACCCTTCGATTACTCGTTCCTCCTGATCGTAATATTCCATGACGATCTGCGGTTTTTGTTCCATCAGGATTGTCCCTCCGCTCTGACCTCGCAAAAGAGCGCGGTCTTTTGTGTGCGACATCAATATAACATTAATCAACTTCATCCCGCCACATTTTGCGCTAAACAGTCGCCGTATGTTGTGTCTGAGGAATCGAGTATATAATACCGTTTGTCAAGAAGAGATATATTGAGGAAACAAGACGCAATCGAGAGGATCGTCAAAGATGTCCACTTATAAAATGAAGGATCTGCCCGACCATGAACGGCCGAGAGAAAGAATGGTGGCCAACGGGCCGGGCGGGCTGTCTAACGCCGAGCTTTTAGCGATTGTGCTGACGAGCGGGACCAGAGAAGAGACAGCAGTGGAGTTGGCTGCCGCTCTTCTAGCTGAACACGGCTCGTTGGAAAAAGTCGCCACCGCGAGCGTGGGCGAACTTATGAGCAGAAAGGGCGTGGGTCACGCGAAAGCATGTCAGATCGCGGCCGCTTTCGAGTTGGGCAGAAGGGTGGCGTCTCACAGAGATGGTCGAAGACCGGCGATAAACAGTCCCGAAGCTCTGGTTGAAATAGTGCAAGCGGAGATGGGGTCTCTGAATCATGAGATATTCAGAGTGGCTATGCTCAATTCCAAGAATGAACTGCTTAGAGTCGTAACGGTATCCGAAGGAACTCTTTCGGGGTCTCTTGTGCATCCGCGTGAGACATTCCGCTCCGCCATCGTCGAAGGTTGTTACAGCGTCATACTTCTGCACAATCATCCAAGCGGCGACCCGGAACCGAGCGGGGAAGACATAAAAGTGACGAGACAACTTGTAGAAGCCGGAAGAACCTTAGGAATAAATGTGTTGGACCACATCATTATCGCGCGCAACTGCTTCAAAAGCCTGAAAGATGCCGGCGTGATATCATAAGCTGAAAATATTTCACTCAAGCAAAACTTTTATCGATAGATTCTGATGGCAAATTTTTATCGCTTCGGCGTACAGCCCAGCGGATGTTACAACATGCATCGGAAATCCAAATTTTGATGTGTCATGCGTTACTGTGTCTGAACATATCAAACCTTTGATCCATCCCTGCTCATACATTTTCGCAAGCCGTTCAGGGCCGGAACCTGAAAGTATCGGGTGTGTGCAAACAAGCAGAATGTCTCCGGCTTTGTGAGTTTCTTTGAGTTCTCTGACTCCGCTGTATACAGTGCCTGCGGTGTCTATCATGTCATCGACTATAATAATGTTTCTTCCCTCTGCTTTGCCCAGAATCACAGTTTCTTCAATTTTCCTGTTTCCGGCCACAGAGTAATCCTTGAATTTCTCGGCGGCTATCAATTCACACCCGCATTTTTGAGCGTAAAACTTTGCTCTTTGCAATCCGCCAAGATCGACGGATGCAAATGCAAGATTGTCGGTGTTCTTCATCGTTTCAGGATACAAGTCATATAAAGCTCTTATTAAATGTCTGGAAAAGTACAGGCTCTCGAATTTGACGCCGCTGAAACAACCGTGAGTCGCGTCGGAATGAACATCTAGAGTCATTACAAGATTCGCTCCGGCCACGCCGAGAGTGTCGGCCACCAGACGGATGGAAAGAGGCTCCCTGTCTTTTCTCTTATGCTGTCTCGCCCTGAAAAAATTCGGCATTATTACAGTGACATATCCGTTGAACCCGTTGCTTCTGCGTATCGCGTCTACCGTTTCGGCAAGTTCCCAGAAGTTGTCGGCGGGGGATCTGTCGGACAATGGGTCGTCTATCAGTTGCACGACATAAGTGTCCGCGCCTCGAACGCTGTCTCCGATAATTGTGGTGAATTCGTTGTTGGAGAACATTTTTATTTCGGTGGACGCGAGATTCGTATCGAGTATCTTGGCGATTTTTTCCGCCAAAGGCCTTCCGCTTCGGCATGAAAACAATACTAATTTTCTGCTTAATTCCATGGTGGAAACCTCATTTCAATGTGTCAAAGCAAACTGATTATAAGACTTCAAAGAGACGCGCGCAAGCGAGTTCCCGAACAATGCGAAACGATACAAAAAATTATGCGACTGTGAATATTATTAGGCGTTTATCAGCGCGCCGGCGGGGATTTTGTGCGACTTAAGATTGAGCTTTTCCACCTCGGCTCCGAGAGCGAAAGCCACTAATTCGGCAATGTGAAAAACAGGGAACGTCCTAAGACCCGTTTTCTTTCTTTTTATGAGAGCTTGACCGGAGTCGAATTGAGAAAAGCATGTGGGGCAGCATACAGCCAACGCGTCAATTTCAGCCTCGTTCATCCAATTGATTTTTTCAGCGGCGATTTCAAGCGACTCTTCGGTCAATCCGTTATTGATGCCGAGCGCGGCCCCGCAACAAAGGTCCTGTCGGTTGTATTCAACCGGCTCCGCTCCCAAAGCCTCGATAATAAGTTCCATAGAGTATGGCAAGGAATACCCGAGATCAAGTTTCTCATCCAGCATGATGTCGGAAGGGCGGAAATAGTGACAACCGTAATGAGTCGCTATTTTCATTCCGGTGAGAGGTCTTTTAAGTCGTTTTTGAATGAGGTCTAAGATGTCATTTCTCGCCAGCAGTTCGGGAAGCTGCAAAATCTTCATGGAGCCTTTGAACTCTTTTCCGTGGCTTGCGAGTATGTCGTGAACGAAAAGCCTTTTCTTTTCATCCATCGAAAGTATATGGTTCGTCTCCCGCAAAGTGTTGGCGCAACCTGAACACAGTGTCGCGATATCCAGATTCTTTTCTTCAGCCAGACAAAGGTTGCGCGCGGCAAGCGCGAGCCATGCGTCGAAGTGAACGGTTTTCAGTCCGGTGGGGGCCGGGCAGCAGCCGAATTTGACATCCTCAAGCTCTATGTCCAACGCTCGCGCCAGTTCCCGCATAGCCGCTTCCATGCCGGGATATTTAATAGGAATCACGCAACCTGTGAATAGCGATATTTTCATTTCAAATCCAGAATTTCGTCCAGTCCGGCTTCTTTGAAAATCTTCCTGATTTCCGCCGTGTCGGGACGTTTTAAGGGAGCAAGGCCGAGTTCAGTTCTTACTCTGTCTGATCGCGGCGTGGCTTGAATCGACCATCCGGTTTCCGCCATCAATGTCATCGCTGCCTTCATAGTGTCGGGCAGATTTCCCTTTTTTGCCGCAAGATTCTGTATGTGCGTCAGAAGTCCGCTTATCGTTATGTTGTGCGGACATCTTTCTTGGCAGGCGTGGCATGTCGCGCAGTTCCAAATCTCCTTCATGCCCAGAACTTCGTCCTCTTCGCCGTAAAGGATGTATCTGAGAATGATTTCGCGCGGATTGAATCCTTCCACGACGCGGGCAACAGGACAACTGCCTGTGCATATGGCGCACTGAAGGCATTTATAGAACTCTTCTTTTTCAAAAAGATCGAGCGCTTTTCCCATATCTCAGTCCGCCGCGCGTCTTATCACGCGTTAACGTCGGACGCTCCCCGCCGGAGTTTTTCAAGCCGTTTTCTTTCCCGGTCTCCAAAATACTTCATCGCACTTTTTATTTCCTCGGAAGGAATGGTTTTCAATTTCTTGGACATCGAATTGATTTTTTCCTGAAACCGCTGGCCTTCCGCCGCGCTTACCCACACAAGTTCTAGGCGGCTCGGGTCAAGCTCCGCTTGTCGCATGATTCTACGCGTTTTGTTGAATCTCTTTTCAGCGTGGGTGTTAGCGTCGATATAGTGGCAATCCCCAATATGGCAGCCGGAAAGAAGAACCATTCCGATGCCTCTTGCGAACGCGTGTTCGATGAACGCGGTGGACACTCTGCCCGAACACATAGTCCTTATTATTCTGACTTCAGAGGAATACTGCATTCTTCCTATGCCTGCGAAATCCGCTCCGGCATAAGAACACCAGTTGCAGCAGAAAGCGAGAATTTTCTTTTCTGCTTCGTGTTCGGTGAACGCGTCGATCTGCGCGAGAATTTGGTCGTCTGTGAAATGCCGCATCTCGATGGCCGCGAAAGAACATTCAGCGCCGCAAGTTCCGCATCCGGAGCAAGCAGCCTCGACGACGACGGCTTTTTTATCGCCGTCCAGATGAATCGCCTGATAAGGACAAACCTTCACGCATGCTCCGCACCCTGCGCACAGTTCGCGATTAACTCGGGGAGTAATGGCCTCGACCGTGACTTTTCCTCTTCTCATGATTATGTTAGCGCGCGCCGCAGCCGCGCTCGCCTGCGTTACTGCTTCTTTTATGTCTTTCGGCCCTTCGGAACATCCGGCGAGGAAGACTCCTCTGGTTGCTGTGTCCACAGGCCGCAGTTTCGGATGAGCCACCATGAAGAACCCGCCGCTAGTGATCGACAACGTGAGAAATTTCCTTATAACCTCGCTGCCGATGCTCGGTTTAAGCCCTATCGAAAGCACAACCATCTCGGCTTCAATTTCGTACAATTTGTTAAGGAGCGTCATTTCTCCCAGCAATCGAAGATTCCCGTTTTTAAGTTCAATGACTTCTCCCGGCAAGCCGCGAATAAACTGCACGCCTTCTTTTTTTGCCCGCTGGAACAAATCCTCGAAGCCTTTTCCGAACGCCCTGATATCTATATAAAAAACCTTAATCTCCGTCTCGGGCCAGTGTTCCTTTATGAGAAGCGCGTCTTTTATCGTATTCATGCAGCATACGTTGCTGCAATACGGATTGGTTTTCTCCGAACGCGAGCCGATGCACTGAATAAATGCCACAGTCTTTGGAATATTCCCGTCGGACGGCCTTATCAGATTGCCCCCCGTCGGGCCTCCCGCGTTGATTAGTCTCTCGAATTCGAGGCTTGTTATCACATTCGGCGCTTTTCCATAAAGATATTGCGGGATTTCTCTGGCGTCAAAGACGTCCACTCCTGTGCACACGACTATCGTTCCGACATCGAAACACTCCTCGCGGTCAACCGCGTTGAAATCTATGCATTTCCTTTCGCACGCTTCAACGCATTTCTCGCAAACTCTCACTCCGTTCCTATTGAGGCACGATTCCATGTCTATCAGATACTTTGAAGGAACGGCTTGAGCGAACGGTATATAAATAGCGCCGCGCGTCGCAAGCCCGATGTCAAACTCGTTCGGGGAGAGTTGCGGGCATGCCTTTGAACACTCTGAACACGCCGAGCAGTCTTCGGTGACATATCTGGCTTTGCGCTTGACCGTCACGTTGAAATTTCCCACGTAGCCTGAGATGTTCACAACCTCGGTGAGAGTCATAAGTTCTATGTTCGGGTGTCTGCCTGCTTCAGACATTTTGGGGGCGAGTATGCAGATCGAACAATCCATTGTTGGGAAAGTTTTGTCGATCTGGGCCATACGGCCGCCGATGCTAGGCTCTTTTTCCACAAGAACCACTTCATATCCGGAGTCGGCTAGGTCGAGCGCCGCCTGAATTCCGGCCACGCCTCCGCCTATGACCAGCGCCTTCTGTTTGACGGGGATGTCAATCTCTTCCTGCGGCTCTAGTAGTCTCGCCCGCGAAACCGCCATTCTGACGAGGTCTTTGGATTTCTCCGTGGCCGACGCCCGGTCATGCAAATGAACCCATGAGCAATGTTCGCGGATATTCGCCATTTCAAGCAGATAAGGATTCAGTCCGGCGTCCTGAACGCATTGCCTGAACGTAGGCTCATGCATCCTCGGAGAACACGCGGCCACTACAATCCGGTTGAGATTATGCTTCTCGATATCGCTCTTTATTCGTTCCTGACCGGGTTCAGAGCACGTGTAAAGCTGGGCCTCGGAAACGACGACGTCTTCCAGTTTTGACGCTTCTAAAGCAAGCGCCTCGCAATCGACGGACCCGCCGATGTTAAGTCCACAGTGACAGACATATACGCCTATGCGCGGTTCCTCGACTTCGCCGCCCGCCGTTATTTTATCTTCATCAGCCAAATCAAACTCCCTAATAACGCGCAAAGCTTATCTGCCGTGCGCGTATCCGGCTTCGAACGCAGCCGTATTCAATTCCTCGGTTCCGGCAGGAATGCTCGCAAGAACCGCTTGTTTCATTGATTCATATCCGACGACTCCTGCTTTTGACGCGATGAAACCAAGCATGACGATGTTGGCCACCATTACGCGCCCGAGTTTTTCAGCAATGGAAGTCGCGGGAATATAGAACAACTTGAGGTCTTCTCTGTCCGGCAGAGTTTTAACGAGGTTTTCATTTATTAAAACAATCGCATTTTCCGCCGCTGAATTTCCATAAGTTCGGGCGGCCTCTTCGGACATGATGACGAGAACGTCAGGAAGTGTCACTCTGGGGTAGTTGATTCGAGCGTCGGAAATCACCACGTCCGCGCTGCAAGCTCCGCCCCTTGCTTCAGGCCCGAAACTCTGCGTCATAACAGCATTGACATTCTCGTGCAGGGCCGCCGCCTTTCCCAGTATCATTCCGGCCAACACGATGCCTTGCCCTCCGAAACCGGCAAGCCTGACCTGTTTTTTGCCGACGATTTTCGTCGTTTCTTTTGTCGTCTTCATAGTCTAGCTTTTCTTTGATTTCTTTGGAGCGTTCGCGCGGCAGATAGCGCATTCGTCGTACATGTCCATGAATGTCGGTTTGTCGATATCCACGAATTCTCCCACGGCGATTTTTCCTTTCAATCCTATAGCGGTCTCTTCCGGATCAAGTTCAGTGGTCAGGACAGAGTTGTCACGGTAGCTCTTCATCATAGACAAGCCGTCGCCGAGTTTGTTTCTGCGGCCATGCGCGGTGGGGCAGGGCGTGATCGCCTCCACAAAGCAGAAGCCGGGTTTGTTCACGGAATGAATAATAGAGTCCCTTAGTTCATGCGTGTGCAGCGCGGTCCACCTTGCCACATAAACCGCTCCCGACGCTTTCGCAAGATAAACAAGGTTGAAAGGATGCTCGCTGCAACCGTATGGGGTCGTTGTGGTTTTTGATTCGAGAGGAGTCGTCGGCCCGCCCTGTCCGCCGGTCATTCCGTAGTTGAAGTTGTTTGAACAGATTACCGTGATGTCAACGTTTCTGCGAGCGGCGTGGATGAAGTGATTGCCGCCTATCGCGAATAGATCGCCGTCTCCGCTGATAACAACCACGTTCAGTTTAGGATTCGCGAGTTTCAGTCCTGTGGCGAAAGGAATGGCCCTGCCGTGCGTGGTGTGGTAAGTGTCGAGGTCCAAATATCCGGCGGCCCTTCCTATGCAGCCGATTCCTGACACGACGACTGTTTTCTTAGTGTCGAAGTTTCCCTTCTCCATAGCCTTTACGAAAGCGGCAAGAAGGATGCCGTTTCCGCAGCCCGAACACCAGATATGCGGGATTCGGCCTTTTTTAAGATATCTGTCGAGAGGGTGGTCTCCGTGCCCGGCCGCGAGGTTCTCAAAAATCCGCGAGGCGGGAGGAGCTTCGGCGTCTATGAAACGAATCTTCATTCCGCAGCCTCCCTGACAACGCGATACAATTCTTCAGGCGTGAAAATCCTGCCGCCCATGAAGCCAGCAAGAATAGTCTCGGCTTTCCCGCCCGCGCATCGCTCGACTTCGTACGCGATCTGTCCCGCGTTGATTTCGCAGACCACGAACTTTTTAACCCTTTCGAGTGCGGCCAGTTCAGAAATTTTTCTCTCGCAGAACGGCCACACCGTAATCAGCCTGATCATTCCGATCTTCATTCCGTCGGCTCGCGCAGTTTCAACCACCTCTCTCGCAGCGCGAGCAGAACATCCGTATGAAACCAATATGATTTCCGCGTCGTCTAAAAACGCGTCTTCTGTCCTGATAATCTCTTCGACATGATTGCGGATTTTTCGGATTAGTCTTTGAACGAGCCGTTCCTGAGCGTCGGCATTAATCGCCGGATATCCTAGCTCGTCGTGAGTGAGGCCGGTGGCGTGAACGTGATATCCTTCTCCGGCTATCGCCATCGGCGGCACGTCGTCCTCTTCGTGAGCGTAGGGGATGAAGTTCTCAGGCTTCTTCTTCGGAAGCTTGCGCGACACCGTTTTGATTTTCTTCGAATCAGGGATAATCACCTTTTCCGTCATGTGGCCCACAACTTCGTCGCTCAATAGGACAACGGGCGTTCTGTATTTTTCAGACAGGTTAAAAGCCTCGATAGTCAGTTCAAAAGCTTCTTGTGGCGAATCCGGAGAGAGAGCTATCACTTCATAATCGCCGTGAGATCCCCACCTGCATTGCATAACGTCCTGTTGTCCCACAAGCGTGGGAAGGCCGGTGGACGGCCCGCCTCGTTGGATGTTCACCACGACGCATGGAACTTCCAGCATCGCGGCCAAGCCGATATTTTCCATCATAAGAGAGAAACCGGGGCCGGATGTGGACGTCATTGCTTTCGCGCCCGCGCATGAGGCTCCGATAATCGCGGCCATTGACGCGATTTCGTCTTCCATCTGAATATATACGCCCCCTACTTGAGGCAGCCGAATCGACATTCTTTCCGCCACCTCTGTCGCGGGAGTAATGGGATATCCGGCAAAAAACGAGCATCCGGCCGCCATGCCTCCTTCGGCGCATGCTTCGTCTCCGCTCATAAAATGAGCGCCGGTTCTGACAGCTTTGCTACTCACGGCGAGTTCTTCTCCTTGAGCGCGACTGTGTTTTTACCACGTCTTCAGGCAGCAAGTTTCTAGGCTCAAGTTCAGTCACGAATATTGCGAACTCCGGACATATCGTTTCGCAATAGTTGCAGTTGACGCATTTCGCGTCGGATTTAACGTAAGGGGGATGATATCCTTTTTCGTTGAAGTCTTCTGATTCAGCGAGCGTGTTGCTTGGACAGAATTCAATACAATAGCGGCATCCTTTGCAACGATGGGAGATAATGTTCACCTTGCCAAGAACAATCTCCCGCCTTACTGCGTCTAAAGGCATTCGCCAATAGCTCATCAATTTTCCTTTCAGAGTCGCCTTTTTGAAACCGCTGATTCGGCATTATATCCAGAATATAAGCGTCGCTCAACTTTTTTCATAAAATCCAATTGCCACAGGGAGCGGAACAAACTACTCGCGCCGCCATTTTTAATTGAATTCATTGCGCATGAGCATTCTTTCTTGCGCCTCTCAATAACTAGTTGGATTATGTTAATATTATCCAGCGATGTTTTATAAAATGGAGGCTAGAGCGTATGCGGAAAGTGCAACTTGTGAGACATACTGCCGACCCTGACAGAGTGGTAGCGCTGGCCGCCCGAATCTGTTATTCAGGGATGGAATTCGATGATTTGAATGAAAAGATAACCGATAAGGCCGCAGCCGAGCTTGTGGCAATGTTGAGGAGAATGGGACATGAGTCTCCTTTCGAACATGCTTCATTCACATTCTGCGTTGAGGGCGTCTCGCGAACGGCCACGCATCAATTCGTAAGGCATAGAATCGCCTCCTACTCACAGCAGAGCCAAAGATATGTGAAAGCCGGCGAGGACGAGAAATTCGTGGTTCCTCCTGAAATCGAAGGAAATGCCGAAGCGAAAGAGAAAGTCTCGGCTCATTATCGCGTGGCTCTAAAGCTTTACTTCGAGCTGCTAGATATGGGAGTAAAAAAAGAGGACGCCAGATACGTCCTGCCCGAAGGGGCTGAGACCCGCATAATGGCGACGATGAACGCCCGAGAGTTATTTCATTTCTTTTCGTTAAGGTGCTGCAATCGCGCTCAATGGGAAATCCGCGCGGCGGCTGTTGATATGTTGCAAGAAGCGAAAAAAGTGGCTCCGCTGATATTCGAAGGGGCAGGGCCGGGATGTTTGCGCGGTCCCTGTCCAGAGAAGGAATACTCCTGCGGGAAATCCGCTGAAGTCCGCGAGTTCTTCAAAGCTCTGGATGAATCCATCGGCAAAAAATAGAAATCCGATGAATGAAATCAGCCGCTAGCCAAGAAACAATAGAGCACGGCAAAGCAAAATAAAAAGCTCACAACGAAATTATTTCGATTCGGCTTTCCTCTTTATTTCTTGCGCCAGTTCTCTCGTCAACTTCTGGTTATCGCGATACTTTATGGCCGCGATGCCGAATCCTAATATGTTGCCTGCTTCCCAGATTTTGACCACCTGCTGCTTGCTTATCGCGCCGTAGCTGTAGTTGTCTATCATATTCATCATCGTCAGTATGAAAGTTTCGGCCATGCAACCTAAAGTCGCGCCTGCGGCAAGGCCGGGGATGCCGAGGTCAATATATTCGGGCAGATGCCCGACGCCTCCCTGAATAGCGAGGACATCCGGGCGTTTCTTATATATCTCATTGGATATTGCCGGCGGCAGGCTAGCGTCGTTGACTATCGCGCCCGGTTTTATCCACGACGGGTCTATGAAAGACTGATCCGCGCTGACTGCGGAAACGACGATGTCGGCGTTGCGAAGATATTTTTTCGCGTTCGTAGTCAGGATAATGTGCGGGTCTTTTCCGTGTTTGAGTTGTATCGCTTGAAACACTTTTTTCCCGATGTCCGAGTCGGGGCGCTGATGGAATATCGACTTGACGAGATTAGCGATTTCTCGGTCGCGTCCAGTGTAGGTTTTGTTGATAAAGTCCGCGATTTTCTGTTCGTTAAACTTGAAATCGCGCGACATGAGAGCGGCGTAAGGCAATATGATATCCTGAGCGATAGCAGCCGGAAGCCCTTTGAGCTTTTCAGGCCTTGTTCCTCTGAGGATATCGACCGCGTCTGAATATATCGTGTAGGCGACGTTTCGAAGAGATTCAACGGCGTCTTTCCGTTCCCTGCCGATAAGTATAAGTTTAGGGCAGTCCTCGCTCAGAAGGCTGGCCGTGACGCTTCCGATATTGCCTGCGGCTCCTACGACGGCGCACACGCTTTTGTTCATGTTTATTCCCATATAGTCCGCCGCCTTGAGAACGCTCTGCCACACCAACGCGGATGTGTATGAATTTCCGCTGGTTATCCTTATGAACGTGTCGTCCATGTCCGTTCCGTTGTGAGTGACAATCGATGTGAAAGCTCCCAACCCGCATATCTGAGCGCCGAGGGTGACGCCCATGTCGACCCCTTTCTGCACGCCGTCGATAAGTTGCTGAGGATTCTCGCGCCTCAGTTCCACCATCTGTTTGGTCGTGTAGAGAAAACCGATGAAATGCGCGCGCACCTTGTCCCCGGTCCTCGGCGATTTTACATTGACAATGCGGTAGATGAAGCAATCCATCAGAGGAACAAGAGTGTCCCAGTACAGTTCGCGTTCGGTGCGGTTGGTTCCCGGCACAATCTCGTTTGAGAAACTTTGCAGAGACGGATCGAAGTCTTCGACTATTTGGCGGATGTCGAGCGGATGGATGAGGAACGCCATGCGGCGCGATTCGTCGAACTCCGGGTCATGCTTCTGCGCTCTTGTGTCGATATAGGTGAAATCCTGAATATCATGGTCCGAGCCGGGAGTTTCCTTGCCGACAACAAATTTTGTGAATTCGTACCCGTTTGATTTTTTTATAATCTCGCACGCGCGGCGCAATGCGGACACCACTCTGTCGATATCCTGCCGCGATATGTAAGCGGACGGTTCGATGCGAATAATGTTGGAGGGCTTTTTCGACACCAGCGAATTTAGAGGCGGAGCGGTGCGGATATGGTGCTCGTGCAACATGTAACCCGTCATGACCGAGCCAAGGACGCCTTGCTGTCCCATTCGGCTGAAGGTGAGGGCGCTGCTGTCAGCCAGCGTGTGAAACTCAATGCCTATCATTAGTCCTTGGCCTCGTACGTCCTTAACAACGCCGGGAAACTCGCTCTTTAGTTTCATCAACTCTTCGAGGAAATATTTCCCTTTCGTTTCGATGGACTTGATAAGGCGATTATTGTCGGCAGTCAGAAGTTCGAGCGTTTTCAGCCCCACTTCGCTTGAAACCGAGTCCTCAGCGAAAGTCGAAGTGTGAAGAAGTCCGAAACGCGGGTCGTGAATCGAATCCCTAATCATCAGGGCGCCTATTTTGTGCGTGCCGCCCCCGAGCGATTTTGACAAAACTATATAATCCACCGCGTCATAATCGACCCTGTATTTTTCGATAGCAAAAAGCTTTCCTGTGCGTCCCATCCCGCATTGAATTTCGTCCAAGCCCCACTCGAAGCCGTGTTTCTGCTTAAGTTTCTGAATGCCTCTCATATATTGCTGGGAAGCCACGACGATCCCGCCTTCGCCTTGAACAGGCTCGACTATGAGCAAAGAAACATTTAGATGTTTTTCTTCGACGATTTTGAGGTCGTTGCCCTCGACCACAAGCTTTCGGATCGTGAAGTATGAATCGTCCAGAACTTTCGAGATTTCATCGAGATTTCCGAATTCGACGAATCGGGCATCAATAGCGCTCAGACGCGCGAAAGCCTCTCGATACATCGGGTTGCCTGTAATCTGAACCGCTCCGGCAGTCTTGCCGTGGAACGAGCGCTCTGCGCATATCACCACGGGAGGCATTGATTCGAGAGTTCGCGTCTGCATTATTATGTCGCCCAACAAAGCGTCCACGCCTTTTTCCCTGTATTCCTTTGGCAGACGCAGCGCGCTGTGCATCCTGTAATAGTCCCGCATCTTGTTATAATTGCGGAACAGCGACTTGCCGATCTCCATGAAACGGTTCATGCGGTTCATTTCGGCGTGTTTAAGAAGAGCCTCCACCGCCTCCGTTCCTGAATTGGAGAACATTACAATTCTTTTCTCTTTGCCGGGATAAAGCGAACTGAGGCGAGAGGCAAGTTTCCCGGCGGATTCTCTTACCGAGCCTTGCGCGTGCATCGGGATTTCCCTGTCGACGCATTTCTTTATTACTTTTTTAATCTCAGGGTGATTGTGGCCGAGGATGGTCGCGCCGAATCCGCCGGCAAGATCAAGAACGGACACATCCTCGCCGGATTCATTCTTGTAATAAAGATAATCGCCCGCGCCTCGATTGTACTCTATATCCAGCCTCAATGTCTTAAGCAGATCGTACATCATCGGGCGCGTGAAAGCGCCATAGTCGGATTTGCGATCGTTCATAGATCAAGACTCCTTCCGTTGTGAATAATCAATATATTAGCATATAGACTCTTGAATGCGCAAATAAACGGCAAATCCCTCGCGCGTTTCTTTTGTGCGCCCTGATATTTATCTTATTCATTTGCTAGTCATTTAGGCTTTTGAACGGTCTTTTTCTCTCATGGCGAAGAAAATGAACATTGGAAAAAGTCCAAGCGCGCTCGCTCCAGTCAATATCGACAGCCATGGATGCGGGGTAGATGAGTTTACAAAGGTTGCGTCAGCGATAGCGATTGCGCGTCCGTCGGGTGGATCGTCGAGTATTCTACCTTTGTGATCAACAATTATCGCTCCATTAATGACATCTGCTTTAACTAGACTTCGCCTATGCTCCACCGAGCGGAACATCTGCATGGCGGTGTGATGTCGAGTGAGCCATTGAGCCAGATCGTCGGAGGCTATGACGAACATCTCGGCGCCCAATGCGGCGTACTCTCTCGATACATCTGGGAAATCCGCATCATAGCAAATCATTATCCCGACCAAGCCCGCCATCGTCGATACTAACTCAATATCCGTGCCCGTCGGGCCTTTTTCGATGTCTAAAGTGGTGACTCTATGACGCTTGACATACCTTGAAGCCACCCGGCCGTTAGGGGATATCACAACCGCCATATTTTTGTATGCCGGAACCTTTTCTTTCTCTTGTCCGGGCAGGAGAGAAACATAAGTGGCCACTAGATATATTTTGTTTCTTTTTGCGATCTTGCCGATTCTCAGAGCGATATCCGGGTAATCTTCAGGGTCGACATCGATGATGGTCTCAGGCCATACAACCAGTTTTGCGCCTTCCTGCGCGGCTCGATCAGTCATCGGTTCCAATATGTCCAACGCAGTGTGAGACGCTCCCAAACGGTCGTTGTTCTTTTGTTGCTCTATCCATTTCTCAAGGCCGGGATTGTCGCTCATTTCCCTTTTAAAACCGAACTGAACAGACGCAACCTTCATTATCCCGGTGATTTTGTCCTGACGGGCGTAAAGATACATGTTAACCGCCATGAGCGCCGCCACAATAGCGACATTCAGGGCTATATGAAACTGAACAGTTTTTAGATTCCTGATATTGGCCGCCAATAGCGCTATCGCGCAGTTGGACAACACTATCATAAACGTTATTCCGTAAACTCCGAAGAGGCTCGCTATTTGTATGACCGCTGGATTTGTGAACTGCGACACGCCGAGCGCTCCGTACAACGCTATCGGCGAATACTGACGGGCAAACTCTATACCGATGAAACCAGTCGCCGACAGAGCCGTGAAATAACGGAAGTTATTCTTTAACGCTATCTCTCTCTGCCAGAAAATAATTCCGAATACGACGAAAAAAGCGATAGCGGGAATCGCGTACATTATTTCATATCCGCTTGGAACCCCCCAAATCAAACCGAGCAAAAACACAGAGATGCCAGTGGAAAAAAACAACCCGAATGAAAATCTGGAAGGCGCAAGCTTCATCATTGCCACAAACATCGGAGCAAGCGCAAACCAAATCAGCCAAGAAATCTTATGCGGCGGAAAACTGAGAAAAAGCAACATGCCCGATATTGCCGACAGTATCAATCCTGTTGCAATCTTCATGTCTCACCTTTCAATGCCTTGCGCGAATCTCGCGTCAATTTCACAAGCAATCCTTCATAGAGTTCGCCGAGGATTGCGGCGTACAGGATTAATGAATTAATCCCACTTATATATAATATCAATATTTTTGCCTTATCTATAAACCGAAACAGACAATTTTATTTAAAGCTTGTTTGTTAAAACGACTCCTGAATGCCAGATAATTGACAAATTCGCAACGATAAAAACAAAACCGACAATACGGACAACGACAAAATTATAAGGGATTCTCAAGATCATCATAATCGTCATTGAATTTGTCGGGGTTTCTCTGACGAGCGGCTGGGGCCCGCCCAGAGCCGCCAGACGCTCCGCCTTCTAGTAGTTGCTGGATTTTGAACAATTTGAATCCGATACCGTCAATATCCATAACTACGCATTTGGCGTATTGCTCGCCGCCTCCGCGCCACCATTCGCATCTTGTTTTTAAGCATTCTCTTTTTATCAAGGGACAAAACTTACCCTGTGTTCCTTCGCTCATTGATTTGTCCTCCCTTAGCGCGAACTATCATTTTTTCGCTTGTGATTATCTATCTAATCGGCATCCGCGTCAAACTTGTCCGCCAGTTCGCTGTCCGAGTAAATTCATTAACATTAAGCGCCGCGTTCATAAGCGCGCGCAGGACGAAAGCGACAGAGGTCTGTCATCGGTCGGAATTGAGAGAATCAATTCAACCCGGATTCGTCGATAGAGCCGACGAACCGGGGCGATTTTCATAGCGGCGAACTGCTTCGTTGCCGCCGCATTTTTTGTTCATGAACCCTATGTTCTATTCACTGCAAAAATGCGCCTTGCGCCTCGCATTTCATCCGCTCTGAACAATCGCTTTCGAATCCTAATGACGGATTCGGGTTCAAACTTGATGGAAGAAAAATTTAAAATAATGTATTGATTTTTGCGGAAACATTGTGAAATAATTCACTTTGCCGGATGCGTTGGTTTTGATACAAGGTTCGCGTCCAATTACTATTAAAGCTATATAACCGGAAGCGCGCCGAACTTAAGAAGAATATTGTGGCGGCAAATCCGGAGAGCCGATTTGAAAAGGGTAGAGATGAAGCTGACTGCTTTTAAGGGTGGGATACACCCCGCAGAGAATAAAATAACCGCCGGGATGCCGGTCGAACAGATGACCGCGCCGAAGATGGCGGTATTTCCTGTTTCACAACATCTAGGAGCTCCCGCGAAACCTGTGGTCAAGATAGGCGACAGGGTTCTGCGCGGTCAAATCATCGCCGAACCCGGCGGTTTTGTCTCGGTTCCTATTCATTCGTCGATTTCAGGCGAAGTCGTCGCGATAGGCGATTTTCCTCATCCTCTCGGACTCACAATGACTGCCATCGTGGTTGAAAACGACGGACTGGACGAAGAAATCGGATATGAGGAGATGGATCCGTCAGGCCTAGACGCGGATGCTATCAAGAAGCGCATTCTTGCGGGAGGCGTGGTCGGACTCGGCGGAGCAACATTCCCGACTCATGTAAAACTTTCTCCTCCTAAAGAAAAGAAAATAGACACCGTGATATTGAACGGGGCTGAATGCGAGCCGTTCCTGACAGCGGATCACCGTTTGATGCTTGAGCAGGGCGACAGGATTCTTTCCGGATTGCTTATCATCATGCGCGCGTTGGGAGTAGAGCGTGGCTTTGTCGGTATTGAGAACAACAAACCTGACGCTATTGCAAGCTTGCAGGATTTGGCGAAAAAACACAAAAACATTGAAGTGGCAGGGCTGAAAGTGCATTATCCGCAAGGCGCGGAGAAGCAGTTGATTAAGACGTTGGTTAACCGCGAGGTTCCGCCCGGCGGGCTTCCTATGGATGTCGGGTGCGTGGTGCAGAACGTGGGCACGGCGGCCGCGGTGTACGACGCTGTGGCGTTGGGCAAACCGATAATGGACAGGATTGTCACCGTGTCCGGCCCTGCTATGAAGAATCCGAAGAATGTTCTTGTAAGACTCGGAACGCCTTTCTTTGAGGTCATTGAATACTGCGGCGGGCTAAGCGAGGACACAGCGAAGGTAATCATGGGCGGCCCGATGATGGGTATTGCTCAGTACACTCTGAATGTCCCGGTAATTAAAAGCACAAGCGGCATACTGGCCTTCACGAAAAGAGATGTGGATGAAAACGCGCCCAGAGCATGTATCAGATGCGGCAAATGCGTAAACGCTTGTCCGATGGGGCTTATGCCGAATGAGCTTGTCAAAGCCATAGATAATAAAGATTGGGAACTTGCGGAAAAACTCAATGTTCTCAGTTGCATTGAATGCGGTTCCTGTTCATTCTCATGTATCGGCAGACGGCCGATTATACAGTTGCTGAAATACGGCAAGGCGGAAACGGCGAAGTTTAAAAGAAATAGAGAAGAAGCCGAAAAGAGCAAGGCCGAACAGGCCGGGAAAAATTGAGAAAACGGCTGACATGGCAAAGAAGACGGTAGAAACCCCGGAAAGATACCAGTTGAGGCTGACAGTTTCGGCCTCGCCGCATTTGCGCGCAGGGATAGAGATACCGCGCGTGATGTTCGATGTTCTGATAGCGTTGGCTCCGGCGCTCATAGGCGCAGTGTATTTTTTCAGACTCGGAGCAGTGAAGGTCGTGGCTGCTTGCGTCATATCTTCGGTCGCCACCGAATACGTTTGCTCCAAATGGCTGTTTAGAAAAAGAGTCATGATAGACGACTGGAGCGCCGTGCTTTGCGGGTTGCTCTTGGCATTCTGTCTGCCTCCGACGACTCCAGTCTGGGCGTCAGCCGTCGGCGGGATGTGCGCGATATTCTTCGGGAAGATGGTCTTCGGCGGGCTGGGACAAAACATATTCAACCCCGCCCTCGTGGGGCGCGCAATCCTTCTGATGTCTTGGCCTGTGGCGATGACGACATGGACCACGCCGATTGACGGCGTCACTTCCGCTTCGCCTTTGGCGATCGTTAAACAGGGCTTGAAAGATGTTCCCTTGCCCGGATATTGGGATTTGTTCATAGGCAACGTGCCCGGAAGCCTAGGCGAAACATCCGCATTGTTGCTTCTCTTAGGCGGTATCTATCTTCTATATCGAAAAGTTATCACATGGCACATCCCGGTCGCTTTCATTGGAACAGTGGCGGTTATGTCGGGGCTTTTATCGCGCGACCCGATTTTTGAGATACTGGCCGGAGGCGTTTTCCTCGGCGCTTTCTTCATGGCCACAGACATGGTGACTTCTCCGCTGACCCGAAAAGGCCAGCTTATTTTTGCAATCGGATGCGGCGTCATAACCTGCGTAATTCGCGGTTTCGGCGGATATCCGGAAGGCGTGTGTTATTCAATACTGGTGATGAACGCGGTGACTCCGCTTATAGACAGGTTCACTGTTCCTCGCGAATTCGGCAGAGTGCGGGGTAAGAACAAATGAAAAGCGCGTTTGAGATAATGAAAATCGGAGCGTTTTTAATGGCGGTATGCGCGCTCGCCTCTTTTGGTCTTGCGTTGACGAACAGAGCGACGGCTCCGCTTATTTCCGAACAGAAAAGAATTGCAAGAGAGATGGCCATGAAAGAGGTGCTGCCGGGAGCGGTTGAATTCGAAGACATCGAATTGTCCGACGGCAGACTGGCGTTCAATGGAAAGAATTCCTCTGGCGAAACAATTGGAATGGCAACCATCGTCAGTCCGAAAGGATACGGCGGGGTCATTGAGACGATGGTCGGAATGGACGTCGATTTCAAAGTGACGGGGATAAAGATTCTCAACATGCAGGAAACGCCGGGGCTTGGAGCCAAAGCCGGCGATCCGGCTTTTTCGGGCCAGTTCAAAGGTAAAACAGGCGAGCAACTCTATCTTTCAGACAAAGACGTCAAAAAGGGCGAGATTGACGCTATAACCGCTTCCACAATAACGTCGAAAGCGGTTACCGACGGAGTGCGCGAAGCGGTGGAGGCGATGAAAAATGCTGAATGAATTGACAAAAGGCATTTTCAGGGAGAACCCGCTTTTAAGGCTTCTTCTCGGGACATGCCCGTCTCTCGCCGTTACATCTTCTCTTGAAAATGGCTTCGGGATGGGGGCCGCGACAACCTTCGTGCTTCTATGCTCGAACGCGATGATTTCGCTTCTTAAAGGGATAGTTCCTTCAAAAGTCAGGATTCCTGTTTTCATAGTCATAATAGCCACATTCGTCACAATAACCGACCTTAGCATGTCGGCTTATGTGCCTGATTTGCATAAGAATCTGGGATTGTTCATACCTCTTATAGTCGTCAACTGCATTATTTTGGGCCGCGCGGAAGCTTTCGCTTCAAAGAACGGGATTGTCCCGTCATTGCTTGACGGCCTAGGCATGGGCATCGGCTTTACTATGGCCTTGAGCTTGATAGGCTCTATAAGGGAGATTCTCGGAGCCGGCACATTGATGGGGGCTTCCTTGTTCGGACCGTCTTATCAGCCGTTCCTGATGTTTGTTCTGCCTGCCGGCGCATTCCTGACTTTGGGATTGACTATGGGCGTTATGAACTGGATGGAGAAGAGAAAAGCATGATGAACGATATCGTTGTTCTTGTCATAGGCGCGATTTTCGTAAACAACTTCGTGTTGGCGCGCTTCCTCGGGATATGCCCGTTCGTCGGCGTTTCCAAGAGGGTAGGGGACGCGGTAGGGATGGGGATGGCGGTAATTTTCGTAATGATACTCGCCTCCGTCGCCAGTTGGCTTACTTTTTTTTACGTCCTAACTCCTTTAAAAATAGAATACATGACCACAATCGCGTTTATATTAATAATCGCGTCGCTGGTTCAGTTCGTCGAAAACGTTATTAAGAAGATGGCTCCTGCATTATACAAATCCCTTGGAATATATCTGCCGCTGATAACCACCAACTGCGCGGTTCTGGGGATTGCGTTGCTCAATGTGCAGAACGGCTACACCCTGACACAGACGGTTTTACACGCGGTCGGAGCGTCTGTCGGTTTTACGATGGCTCTTGTGCTTCTTGCGGGCATCAGAGAGCGATTAGAAAGGGCGGACATCCCACCCTCGTTGAAAGGCGCTCCGATAACTTTCATAACATCGGGTCTTCTTGCAATCGCTTTTATGGGCTTTATAGGAATGGTGTGAACAGTCGCGAAGGCTATGACGCGGAAATTTTGTTTTCTTTAGAGGAAATATGCCGACAGAACTGATTTATCCGATAGCAATGCTCGCCGGTTTCGGCTTGGCTCTAGGGATCGGACTTGCAATAGCCGCGAAAGTGTTTGCGGTCGAGGTCGATCCGCGCGTTGAAGCCATCGAAAAGCTTTTGCCCGGCGCGAATTGCGGCGGTTGCGGTTTTCCGGGATGCAGCGGATATGCCGAGGCTATGGTTCTCGCGGGCGCGTCCCCCTCGCTGTGCCCGGCAATTAAGGCTCCTGAACAGAAAAAAGTCGGTGAAGTTCTTGGCGTAGTCGTGGAAGAAAGAGCGCCCATGATGGCTGTCATTCGTTGCGCCGGCAAGGTATCCCCTGAGAATTTTAAATATGATTATATGGGCGAGCCTGACTGCGCGACCGCCGTGCTGTTGGCCGGAGGGCCGAACCCATGCCGCTACGGATGCCTCGGCATGGGAAGCTGCGTGAAAGCGTGTCCGTTCGGGGCTATGACACTAAGGCCTGACCTTCCGCCCATTGTAGACCCTGAAAAATGCGTTGCCTGTGGGAAATGTGTCTCAGCTTGTCCGAAAGCGCTGATAACTCTAATGCCTGTCGACAGGCAGATTATTGTGATGTGCAGTTCTCTAGACAAAGGGAAGCCTGTCAAAGACTTATGCGCTGTCGGTTGCATTGCCTGCGGGCTGTGCGCCAAGAAATGCCCGGAAACAGCCATAACCATGGAGAGAAATCTTCCGGTTATCGACTATGCCAAATGCACGTCTTGCGGCACATGCGCGGAAGTGTGTCCGCAGAATTCCATTCTCGACAAGAACAGAAAAACTGTCGCGGCCGGCGTCTGATTGTGGAAGAGATAGGCGTCGTAAGATCGGTCGAAAACGGCATTGCGCGCGTCGAAATTAACAGAAGCGCGATGTGTTCGCGTTGCGGATGCTGCATTCAGACAGGGCCTGAAACGATGGAACTTGAAGCGACCGACGCAGTAGGCGTTTCCCCCGGCGACAGCGTCTCTCTGGAATTCCCGGATTATATGTTCGTCAAAGTTTCCTTCGCCGCTTATGGATTTCCCGCAATAGCGTTCTTCGTCTCTCTATTTGTTTGTTTGGAAGCGTTCAAACTGAACGAATGGCAATCCGCGCTTGCGGCTGTCGTCGCGACGGCGCTCTCATATTTCATAGTCTCCAAAAACAAGTTCGCAAGATTCGGTTCAGATGACATGCGGCCAAAAATATTAAAACAGTCATCCGCCGACGAAAACGGATTAGAACAGAAATAGCAAGTTCTTGCTCTGATGTTGAACCAGAACCGCTTTGATGTCATTTATTTGTAGATGCCCGCATTTCGATCAATGCCGCGATGTTTCCCGCTATTATCAGGGCAATAGCAACGTCGAAGATTCGGCGATTTCTTTTTCGTGAAGGCGAACATATTCGCAACTCGGAGTGTTGCCGCATTTTCGGCACGAGATATCATATGCTGAATTCACAGTTCCGCACTCGGAACATGAATAGCGCTCAATCATCTCGACATACCATTTTTCAAAGCCAACTTCTTTTATCCGCTCCAGATTTTTCCACAGTTCGATACGGTGTGGATACTGCTTCTGAAATGTTTTCAAATCCTCGCAGGGATACTCATCGCATTCTCCGCAGAAATCCACGTTCTTTTCTTCTGCGCAACGACACATCTTGCATATATTTCTGCAAAAAAAAGAACGTTTGTCAGAGCGGCAGCCTAAGCATTCGAATTCTTCCTCAGGCATATTGAAACGCGCGGCAAGCCGCTTAATCCGTTCCGGCTCTTCACGGTTTCCTATATAAATTGAACATGCCGGACAGAATAATCCGCAGACGGCGGCAAGCCTGATGTCAGGAACTTTAAAGTCAAATTGCTCGACTGGCATGTTGCAATCTCCATTTATAAGAATTTGATAAACACGGATTTATCGATAGCGCATTTCTTGATGTTACCATTTGTTATCATTATAGTCATATTTCCCTATTCCATCGATGGGAATGCGCGCGCCATCTATATTGACGGAGCCTTGCGCCTTAACCAGCAGTTCATGGTAATCGATGTCAATGTAAGGCAATACGAAAGGGATTCTTTTAATTGTTCTGTGCGCGAGTATCGGCGACACATCTAGTTCGAGATCCGGCGACGTGATTTTCCAAGTGGCGAGAGGCGAGGCGGCATTGAACGAGAATTGAGCTGGCGAGTGAATATTTCTGTTCTCCGATCCTAGCCACACATAAGAATAGTTATGTGGCACGGCGACGTCGTACAGGCAGTCCATCACGACTCCCGATGCGGCGGGAGACCAGAAATGCAGCCAATTCGCCTGCGAGCGGCGCGGCTGCACGCCCCACGCGTGTTCGCAGTATCCGTAGCCGCTCAGATCGCAGTCCCGCCCGCCGAACGACACTCTGCCCTCCATTCGATTGAGCGCCGATTGCAATATCGAGTAGTCTATCTTTTTCGTCAGAAGCCTGTCGCGGCGCATGGCAGACACTTGGCGATGCTCAACTTTCGCGCGTATCGCGTCGGACTCGATTTCGATTACCCATTTATCTTCAGCGCAACCGGAAAAACGAAGGCTGCCCCATTTGCCTTGCGCGGACACATCTACAGAGTCGCCGGGTCGCGCTTCCACCCCGGTCAGTCGTTCTAATACAAACCGCCGCCCGTTTTTCAGATTTATCACAGTCAGCGAAACGTATCCCGATGGAAAACTTTGCATGGCCAGAAATACGAAATAGACGCCACGATCTTCGTCCATACCCTCGAACGACCACCATTGTTTCCTGCGGAGTAACGCTGCCGACCCTCGACCGCGCCATTTTATCGGTATAAAACCTTCGTCTATCATTCGCAGTTTCCTGTTTTCGGCGATAACACAGCCCCGGTTTCAAATCCTTGTCTCAAAAAACGAAATTAACGCGCGCCATACGACATCAGCGACATCTGACATATCCTCAATGGTCTCAAATGTTCGACCGATAAAGACATCGGTCTTCGGGTTTCGGATCGAAAAACATATCGTTGTCCGGCCAGAATTCCGGCAGTTCCGGGTGTCTCGCGCGAAACCATCTACCGCCCTTTCCAATAATTCGCACTCGCCGCACGGCATCAATATCTTCGAGCGGGTTGCCTTCGAGCAGAACCACGTCCGATTCCATTCCGGGCTCAACAGAGCCTATCCTGTCGTCGATGCCCAGAAGTCGCGCCGCGTCTATCGTGGCCGCCTTAATCGCTCCGAGCTTCGACATTCCTATGTAATGCAGACGTCTGATTTCATCCACGGTTTCACCGGGAAATGATGTCACCGCGCCCATGTCCGTTCCCGCGCAAAACGGAACGCCAGCTTTGTTCAACAGTTCGGCGTTCCGAAGAATATATTTCAAATTTCCTTTCAGGCCGCGCGATGCTCCGAAACTTTTCAGGTAGCCTGGATCGGAGAAATCCATCCATGTATCCGCAAGGGTTTTCAGAAACCCTAAAGCCTGCGGCTCAAACATATCCACAGCCCGCGCGCTCGATAGAAATTCCGACTTATCTTCAAACCGAAGCACGCTGTCCGTCATTGTCAAAGTGGGAACAACTGTGGCTCCGCTCTGCCTTACATGCTCGATTTCCTCAGCGCTCATTTCTCTGTCGATTGGAAGATGTTCGATTGAATCCACATCGTGCCGCAGGATGCCCTGAAGGTCGTCCGCGCAGAAATGATGCACTGCTACTTTGAGGCCGAGCGAGCGCGCCGCGATGCAAATCGCTTCGAACACGTCTTCCGATATAGTCGGCAGAGGTCTATTCGCGCTCATTTCCGCATTGACTGAGGTATATCCAACTTTTATGACATCTATTCCCTGTCCGCTCAGGTGTTTTACGGCTGCCTCCGCCTCCGAGGGCGCTTGAAGATTTATCTTGGGCTGGCCTATGAATGCCGCGACCACTGACGATAGTGGTTCGATGTAATCGGGATATCCGCCACGGCAACTGAGTATTGCGCCGGATGCGAGTATGCGCGGACCGATTATCTTTCCCGACGCGATGCCCTGCCTGTACCGGTTCATGAGTTTTATGGGCGACAACATATCCCTGACGCAGACAACTCCGCACTCCAGAGTTGCCGCGAGGTTCCGGCGAATCTGACGCAGCGTCCATGCTCCGGGGACTCCTTTTTGTTCCGCGATGAACGGGCTGAGAATATGACAGTGGCAATCAATGAATCCGGGCGAAAGAGTAAGCCCGTTGCAATCTATCACATCGCAGTCGGCCGCGTTGTCCGGCGCGTCGATATTTTCAATTACGCCTTTTGAGACAAGCGCGCACGTTGGGGATGACAGATTTCCCATCTTCACATCCAACACGCGCACATTGCGCAGAAGCATTCTTATTCTTTTGGCTTCGATTCGATCCAGCATAAATGATGAGCCTCAAACGCAATTATATAATCAGTTAGCTTCATATGTTAAATCATTTATTATGCAATGCTTTTTAGTCTGAATGAAGCGCGCACAATGATTTGACATCCTCAAAAAAGCGATTTATTATAGAAGCAGGCATATTTGTGAAAAAAATAACTTGAAGGCGAGAAGGAGGGAATGAAATGGCTTTGACAGCGGAAGAAAGAGAAATGAAGGCATGGGGAGCGGAGTCTTTCAAAGGGCCGTGGCTTGACCTTTGCGAAGTGTTTTCGAGACTGCACAACGGAGAAGAGCTTACAAAAGAAGAAGTGAAAATCGATCCGTATTTTTTGCCTTTTGACATCGACGCGCGGGTTCTTTTCAAAATCATGAAGGCGGGCGGAAAAAAGGCTATCCTCGGCGACAACGGAAGCATGCTCACAATAATCACCAACACGGTGGGAGACGAAATCATCTGGGCCGCCATAGAGTTGGAAGAGGACGGCGCATACACGGAATTTCATCCGCTGGCCGACAAGCTCGGACAGGATTGGGATAAAAAAGGCGCTGAAATGATTTACAATGGCGACATGGAAGGCGCTTTCGACCATTTCAGTTCTTGGGTTAAAGAACAGAGCGGCATGTCTCACATAGAGCTTGGGATTTTGAAGGTCGCCAACATACAGTTCTTCGGCGCTTTCAAAAGAGCTTATGAGGAATCGGACAACGGCGCGAAAATCCTTCTAATGGGCATAAAGATGGTTGAGGCCGTAAGTGAGATTATGGAAGAGGGATGGGTGAAATTTTATCCTGATATCAATCTCAAGAAACTGCTCGAGACCATCGCTCCCGCTTTGAACATACTCAGCCCGGTTAACACCGCTCTTCAGGGCGCGTTGTCCAAGCTGCCGTTCTGATTTAGTTATTGATGAATAAAGAAAAGAAAAAGGCTCGGAAGAGCCTTTTTCTGTTTTTAGAGCGTTTTCAAAGCGGTGAAACTGAAAGTATTAAGATTAACCGATATGAAAGCGAAGCGGATAAATATACAATCGAAGGGTTGCTTAATCTCGGAAAAGCAGGTTTATGAGCGCCCTTTATGTTTTTTGTTCTCTATTAAAGCCTTTCGTCACTGAAAATGAAGAATCAGACATGCGTCGGATTCGCTTGACTTTGCTCATATATATTGATAGAACTTTATGGTTTTAAGGAATCGAAATGGAAACGCGCGCGGGGGTTGAGCGCGAGCGAAAATCTGCGGCTGAACAACATCTATAGCGGAAAGGCAGAACCGATATGAAACAACTGCTGACGGGCAACGAGGCGATAGCGCGCGGAGCGTGGGAGGCAGGCGTGTGTTTTGCGTCCGCGTATCCCGGCACTCCGAGCACGGAAATCACGGAAGCAATAGCCGGATACGGGGAAGTGAACGCTGAATGGGCTCCCAATGAGAAAGTGGCGCTTGAGGTCGGAATAGGAGCGGCGCTGGGCGGCGTCAGGACTCTGGTATGCATGAAGCATGTCGGCCTCAATGTCGCCGCAGACCCGTTCTGCACATTGAGCTACACGGGGATTTCCGCCGGGCTGGTTCTTATCTGCGCTGACGACCCGGCCATGCACAGCTCTCAGAACGAGCAGGACAACCGCTACTACGCGCGTCTGGCTAAAGTTCCTATGCTTGAGCCTTCAACGAGCCAAGAGGCGAAGGACTTCGTCAAGCTGGCGTTTGAAATGAGCGAAAAATTCGACACGCCCGTCATGGTAAGGGTAACAACGAGAATCAGCCATTCGCGCGGAATAGTCGAGCTGAAGCCGCGAAAAAGCCTCGCGCGAAAAGTATTCAAACCCGACCCCAAGAAATACGTGATGGTTCCTTCAAATGCCCGAATGAGACACAGGGTGGTTGTGGAGCGGCAGAAGAACATCGCGGAATACGGCGAAAAATCTCCTATCAACGCGATAGAGCCGGGAAAAGGGGATATCGGAGTGGTGTCTGCGGGAGTGGCCTATCAGTATGCGAGAGAGGTTTTTCCGCAAGCGCATTTTTTGAAGATTGGGCTTTCAAATCCATTGCCTAAGGAAATGGTTAGGAAATTCGCCAAAGGCAAAAAAAAGATATATGTCGTCGAAGAACTTGAACCGTTCATGGAAGAACAAATTGCGGCGATGGGAATAGCGGTAGAGGGCAAATCGCGGCTGCCTGAGATAGACGAATTGAACCCGGATGTCGTTCGAGACGGTTTCGTGAAGAAAAGAAAGCCGCACAAGGCCGATGTCGTGGAAGGGCTGCCCAACCGCCCGCCCAACTTGTGTCCGGGATGCCCGCACAGAGGGTTGTTCTCAGCGATAAAGCCGTTGAAGCTTGTCATATTCGGAGACATAGGTTGTTACACGCTTAGCGTGCTTCCTCCGCTCAGTACCCATGACAGTTGTGTGTGTATGGGAGCCAGCATAGGGATGTCTCACGGGTACAGCAAGGTGGGCGGAAATACTACTCAGAAGAGCGTGGGCGTGCTGGGCGACTCGACATTCATGCACAGCGGCCTGACAGGCGTCATGGAAATGGCGTACAACAAAGGCTCCAACACGGTCATAATACTCGACAACCGAACGACGGCAATGACGGGCGGCCAGAATCATCCGGGAACGGCCCGAACTCTCAAGGGCGAAGATACGGTGTCTTTGAATCTGGAGGAAGTCTGTCGCGCTCTCGGAGTGAAGCGCGTTTTTAGAGTTAACCCGTTCGAAGTGAAGGCAACCAGAGAGGTCGTGAAGAGAGAGGTTTCGATAGAGGAACCTTCGGTGGTCATCTCGACGGCTCCATGTCCGCTGATATTCAAAGTGAAAAGCGCGCCTCTGGCGGTGGATGCGGATAAATGCAAAGAGTGCGGAGCCTGCCTGAAGATTAACTGCCCCGCTTTAACCAAGAGAGGCGAGAAGGCGTTCATTGTGGATTATCTATGCAATGGTTGCGGAGTGTGCGGACAGATTTGTCCGTTCGACGCGATTGGAGTTCCGGCATCGAAATAAAAAATTCGTCACTTCGGAGACACTGATATGAAAACGGCATCGACAGAGAAAAAAGCAGCCGGCAAGGCGACATCGAAAGAGCCGATCGACATTCTGATTGTGGGAGTCGGCGGACAGGGCATAATACTCGCGAGCAGAATAATCTCTCAGGCGCTGGTGTACGCCGGATACGACGTGAAACAGTCGGAAGTCCACGGAATGGCGCAGAGAGGCGGAGCTGTTTCCAGTCATATCCGCGCAGGCGAGAAGGTTTATTCTCCGCTCATTCCTTATGATTCGGCCCGTTATATGCTGTCTTTCGAATCTCTCGAAGCTCTAAGGTACATGAGCTATATCTACGCGGGTTCCACAGTGTTGTTGAACGACCAGAAGATAGACCCTCCCTCGGTCGCGTCAGGGCAGCAGCAGTATCCGCCCGACGTGATTGAGAGGATAAAGAAGAAGGCCAAAGACGTGAGAGTGATTCCGGCCGCGGATGTGGCTTTCGAACTGGGGAACGAAAGGGTCGTGAATGTGATTCTTACCGGGGCGTTGGCCGGCAATCTTCCTGTTAGCAGAAAAATATGGATGAAAACATTATCCGAACTTGTGCCTGCGAAACTCATGGAGATAAACACGAAAGCTTTTGAGCGAGGAATGCAGTTCAGCAATAGATAAAGCGGCGGATTGGCGGAGAGCGCCGCAAAAGACCCGATGAAAGAAGGATTGAGAATGGCGAAAAAACATCTTATCTGGAACGAGCGTTACGAATGCATGCCCGATTCGAAAAAGAAGGAATTGCAGCTTGAGAGGCTGAAGCTGCTTGTGAGCCGCGTGTACGACAAAGTCGCGCCGTACAAAGCAAAGATGGACGCCGCGGGCATTGCGCCGAAGGATATTAAGAAGCTCGAAGACATCGCAAAGCTGCCTTTCACCACGAAAGAGGATTTGGCGGCCAACTATCCGTTCGGCATGTTCGCCGTGCCGATGAAGAAAATCATAAGGATACATTCATCTTCAGGGACGACGGGAAAGCCCAAGGTGGCCGGATACACGAAGAACGACATCAAGATGTGGGCTGACGTGATGGCGAGAACGCTCACATGCGGCAACACGACGAAGAACGACGTTGTGCAGAATGCTTACGGATACGGTTTGTTTACAGGCGGACTGGGCGCGCATTACGGCGTGGAAAAAATCGGGGCCACGGTTGTGCCGATATCGGGCGGCAACACGAAACGGCAGATTCTCGTTATGAAGGATTTCGGAGTCACCAAGATGTGTTGCACGCCGTCTTACTGCCTGTTTTTGTCGGAAGCTCTGCGAGAAGCCGGGCTGGAGCCGGGCAGGGACATCAAGCTGAACACGGCTTTTCTCGGCGCGGAACCGTGGACGCGGGAACTAAGGGAACAGGTGGAGAAAAATATCAGCATCGACGCAATAGACATCTACGGACTGACTGAAGTGATCGGCCCCGGCGTTTCCAGCGAGTGCATGGAAAAAGTCGGATTGCATATATTCGATGACAACTTCTATCCAGAGGTTGTCGATCCAGATACCCAACAGCCTCTGCCATTGGGGGAAAAGGGCGAGCTGGTTTTCACTACTCTTACCAAGGAAGCTTTCCCGGTCGTAAGGTACAGGACAAGGGACATAACAAGGTTGATCCCCGAGAAGTGCGCGTGCGGTCGAACGCACATCAGGATGGAAAGGCTTACCGGACGAACTGACGATATGCTGATAATCCGAGGGGTAAACGTTTACCCCAGCCAGATAGAGAGCGTGATAGTTCAGATTCCCGGCTTGGAGCCTCACTACCAGATACTTGTGGACAGGCAGGGCGCGATGGACATGCTGGAAGTCTGGATCGAGGTCTCTCCCGGAATTTTTACGGACAATATCAAAGGACTTGAAAAACTGGAGAAGAGGATCAGGGGAGAGATGGAGAGCGTGCTGGGGATTGGAGTGAAGTTGAAACTGGTCGAGCCGAAGGCTATTCAGAGGTCCGAAGGAAAGGCGCAGAGGATAATCGACAGGCGGACTGTTTACGACAAATAGGATTTTGTTATAAAATATATAGCTTAAGCAATAGCCACAGAAGGAATGTAAATTCCTTCGGGGCGCGAGTCGAAAGGAGATTCCGGCGCATGGTCAAACAGATATCGGTGTTTTTGGAAAACAAGTATGGAAGAATGGCTGAAGCCACAGAGGCAATCGGAGAGGCGGGAGTCAACATACGCGCGTTGTCGGTGGCGGACACATCCGATTTCGGAATATTGCGCTGTATAGTAAACGACACGGAGAAAGCGCTGAAAGTGTTGAGGGAAAAAGGATTCACTGCGAGCGCCACCCCGGTCGTAGCCGCTGAAGCTCCCGACGAGCCGGGAGGGTTGGCAAGACTTCTGAAAATCCCGCGCGACAACAACGTGAACGTGGAATATCTTTACGCGTTTGTGACAAAGTCGCGAGACAACGCCGTTGTGATACTGCGCGTGGATGAATATGAAAAACTGATATCGCTGCTGGAGAAGGGGGGGGTGAAAGTACTGACAGAGCAGGAAGCAGTTTCGCTTTGAAGAAGGGCCGGTTGGAAGGCGGAATGCTCCGCCGAAATAAGCGCCGCACCCGCATGGCGCGAAAAAAAAAGAGGAGTTGACAATGAAGAGTAGATTGAGGATGTTGTGTTCCCTCGCGATAATCACTGGGTTGGCAATGGCCGCCGGGCTGCTCGCAGGTTGCAGCCAAGCCAAGAAAGAAAAAGTTGAAGAAGTGAAAGAGCCGTACAAAATCGGAGCGATATTCGCTGTCACAGGGCGCGCCGCGCCCCTCGGCGAACCCGAAAAAGAAACCGCAGAAATGCTCGTCGCTCAGATCAATGAAGCCGGCGGGATTAACGGTCACAAACTCGAACTCATCGTCGAAGACGACGAGGGCGACGAAACAAAGTCCCTGATGGCCGCAAAAAAACTTATCGAAAAAGACCAAGTTCTTGCTGTTGTGGGCACCACGACCAGCGGAACCACCCTCGCCATCATGAAGACGTTTGAAGAAGCGCAGACCCCGCTGGTTTCCTGCGCGGCAAGCGTGAAGATCGTCGAGCCGGTGAATCCTTGGGTGTTCAAGACCCCGCAGAGCGACAGAGACGCCGTTCTGAAAATCCTTGAATACCTCGAAGCGCAGGGCATCAACAAAATCGCTTTCATCAATGATTCCAACGCTTACGGCGTGAGCGGAAAGATTGAGATTGAAGCTCTCGCCCCGCAACGCGGCGTAGAAATAGTCGCGAAAGAGACTTTCGGCGGCGAAGACACTGACATGACGCCGCAGTTGACGAGGATTAAAGGAACGAAAGCCCAAGCCGTGATATGCTGGGGAACGAATCCCGGCCCGGCGATTGTCGCCCGCAACATGAAACAGCTTAAAATGTCCATCCCGCTCATTCAGAGCCATGGAGTGGCCAACGCTAAATTCGTCGAATTGGCAGGCGACGCTGCGGAAGGCGTGTTGTTGCCTTCAGGCCGCTTGATAGTGGCAGAGCAGCTTCCGGACGGTCATCCGCAGAAACAAATGCTTATCGACTATAAGACCGCTTACACGGGCAAGTACAACAAGCCTGTCAGCACCTTCGGCGGCCATGCGTATGACGCGATAAAGATTCTTGCCGGCGCTCTTGAAAGAGGGGGCGCGGACAAGGCGAAAATCCGCGACGAAATTGAAAACACCAAAAATTTCGTCGGAACCGCAGGCGTTTTTAATTACTCGCCGGAAGACCATTACGGACTCGACGTGTCCGCGTTCTCCATGGTGGAGATTAAAGGCGGACAGTGGCAGCTAGTGTCTGAATGAACAAGCAACTATGATACGCGGGGGCGGGGATTATGATTTCCCCGCCCCGCTTTTTTAAGGCATCGATGACTATAACAGAGCAGATTTTGCAGTATGTTTTGAGCGGATTGGTGATGGGCAGCAGCTATGCTCTTATTGCTCTCGGTTTCACCATAATATATAACGGAACCAACATCATTAACTTTGCGCAGGGGGAATTTGTCGTAATCGGCAGCCTGCTGATGGTGACAATGACGGAAGTCTACGAGCTTCCGATGCCGCTGGCGTTTATTATAGCCGTGGCCGGCACTGCGCTAGTGGCTTTCGCGCTTCAACGTCTTGCCATTCATCCTCTTAGAAACTCCAATGCGATGACCCTGATAATCGTGACAATCGGCGCGTCTATAGTTTTGCGCGGCATATCCATGTTTATTTGGGGAAAAGACGCATACGCTATGAGGCATTTCAGCGGAGAAGAGCCGATTGAAATTTTTGGAGCCACCATTCTCCCTCAAAGTTTCTGGGTTTTCGGGATAACTATAGCGGCGGTTGTGTTGCTCCAGTTGTTTTACAGGAAAACGCTTATGGGAAAGGCGATGCTTGCAACCGCCGTAAATAAAACGGCCGCCAGACTCATGGGTATAAATGTCGAGAATGTGCTTTTAATATCATTCGTGGTCAGCGGAGCGCTTGGCGCGACCGCCGGAATCATCATCGCTCCATTAAATTTAGCCAAATACGACGCGGGAGTCATGCTGGGCCTGAAAGGATTCTGCGCTTGCATTTTAGGCGGGCTTGGCAGCAGCGGCGGCGCTATAATAGGCGGAATCCTTCTCGGCATTATAGAGGCCCTCGGCGCGGGACTTATTTCTTCCAGCTATCGCGACGCAATCGCGTTCGTCATCCTTCTGTTGGTTTTGTTCGTGAGACCGCAGGGTTTGGCCCCTCTCAAAGAGATGATGATGGGGCAGGAAAAACAGTAATGAAATCTTTGTTAAAAAATGATTACGGGATTCTGGTCGCGTTGATGTTCGTTCTAGCCGCTCCGCCGATACTTGTCAAATTCGGGGCGATGAATTCTTACTATATCAGCATTCTTATCTTTATGGCTTTGAATACGATGATTGCCGTGGGGTTGAACCTTTTAGTCTGTCACGCCGGCCAGATATCTCTCGGACACGCCGCATTCTACGGAATAGGCGCTTATACGTCCGCGATTTTGACCGTGGTTTACGGTTGCCCGCTATGGGTGGATGTTATCGCGGCTATGGTTCTGTCCGGAGTCATCGCTTATCTGGTCGGCGCGCCCACTCTGAAGTTGAAAGGGCACTATCTGGCTGTGGCGACGATGGGCCTCGGCATAATAGCTTTCATCGTTATGAACGAGTGGCATTCCGTCACGGAAGGCCCTTCGGGAATCGTAGGGATTCCCCGTCTGAAGATTTTTGAAACCGTCATGAGGACGGATATGCAGGTGTATTACCTGTATTGGGCCATAGCTTTAATTGTTATTTTGGTGGCGATTAACATATTGAATTCCAGAGTCGGCAGGGCTTTGCGCGCGTTGCACGGAAGCGAGACGGCGGCGGCGGCTATGGGAGTGAATGTTAATTCCTACAAACTTAAAGTGTTTGTAATCAGCGCCGTGTTTGCCGGGCTTGCCGGAAGCTTGTACGCGCACTACATGACTTTCATAAGCCCTCCTTCTTTCGGGCTTCAGTTCTCGATAATGCTCGTGCTGATGATAATAGTCGGCGGAGCAGAGACCATCTGGGGCGCTTTGATCGGGGCGGTTCTGATAACGTCTATGAGAGCGTTTCTCGGAGAGGCTCTCGGCGCGTATAAAGACTACGATGTGATTGTCTACGGGCTTGTAATGATGGTGGTAATGATATTCATACCGGCTGGATTGGCGGGCGGAGTCTCCATTATCGCGCGAAAACTGAAGCGCGGTTCCGCTCAGCCTGAAGAGATCGGCGCATGAAACTCTTTTAGGGGACGGCTGTATATGGCATTCGCTAGAGGCTCCGATAAACAAACATTCGACGGACCTCTGCTTAACGTGCGGAATCTCACCATCAGGTTCGGCGGGCTGATAGCCGTAAACGATGTGAGCTTCAGCGTGAGATCGGGTTGTGTAAAGGCGATAATCGGCCCGAACGGCGCGGGCAAAACGACCATCTTCAATCTGATAAGCGGCATTTACAAACCTGCGTCGGGCGAGATATTTCTGAGGAACCACAGGCTGGACAAGATGCCGATGCACATGATGGCCGAACTGGGGCTGAGCCGCACTTTCCAGAACGTTCAGTTGTTTCACAATATGAGCGTTCTGGAAAACGCGATGGTGGGCTGTCACACTAGAACTAGGGCAGATTTGCTGCCTTCGATTCTGAGGACGCCGGGCATGAGGCGCGAAGAGCGCGAGTCTCGCGAGTGCGCGATGGAGAATCTTGAAAAAGTCGGGCTTGCCGGATTTGCGGATTTGCCGGCAGGCTCTTTGCCTTTCGGCAAGCAGAGAGTTCTGGAAATAGCCCGCGCTCTTGCGAGCGACCCGGAACTGCTTCTGCTCGACGAGCCTGCCGCGGGACTAAACACGACCGAGACCGGCGAAGTGGGCGAGATTATCACCTCGCTCAAGGAAAAAGGAATGACTATTCTGCTTGTAGAGCATGACATGAGCCTCGTGATGAACATTTCCGACGAGGTTGTCGTAGTGGACTACGGGAAAAAGATTGCCGAAGGAACGCCGACTGAGGTGCAGAACGACGCAAAGGTTGTATCGGCGTATCTCGGAGCGGACTTGGAAGCGGTATAAAGTTTGCGGACTCGATCAAATTGTCCGTTCCTATAAGGAGCGGCACGGGAGGCAATATGAAAAGGAACAGGTTTGGCGTGTTTTGTTCGACCGCTCTCAGCGTTGCGATACTCGCGCTCGCGCTGAGCGGGTGTTCGGGCGATAAGGGCGCAAAGAAGGAAGAATCCGCCGAACCTTATAAAATCGGCGCGATATTTTCCGTCACGGGCAGAGGCGCTCCCATCGGCCAGCCCGAAAGGGAAACCGCCGAGCTTATGCGCGATCAGATTAACGCGGCGGGCGGAATCAACGGAAGAATGATAGAGCTTATCGTCGAAGACGACGAAGGCGACGAGACCAAAGCTATGATGGCCGCGAAGAAACTTATCGAGAAGGACGGAGTCATTGCCATTATCGGCCCCAGCCTCAGCGGCCCGACCCTTGCTATTTCGCAATATGTGGCGGAAGCTCAGGTCCCGATGGTCGCATGCGCAGCCAGTGTTAAAATTGTCGATCCGGTCAACCCTTGGGTTTTCCAAGTGGCTCTTACAGACAGGCATTCCGTAAACAAAATTCTCACCTATCTTACATCGCAGGGCATAAACAAAATCGCTTTCATCAACGACAGCAACGCCTACGGGGTTAGCGGCAAGGCTGAGATGACTGCTTTGGCTCCGAAGAAAGGCGTCGAGGTCGTGGCATGGGAGGCGTTCGGCGGCGAAGACACCGACATGACTCCTCAACTGACCCGCGTGAAGGCTTCCGGCGCGGAGGCCATCGTGGTATGGGGAACCAATCCCGGCCCCGCCGTCATTACCAGAAATATGAAACAGTTGAAGATGACTATTCCTCTGGTGCAGAGCCACGGCGTCGCGAACATGAAGTACATCGAGCTTTCGGGCGATTCCTCAGAGGGCGTTGTTCTGCCCGCAGGCCGCCTCATCGTCGCGAATCAACTTCCTGATTCTGATCCGCAGAAACAGATTCTCCTCGATTATACCAAAGCCTTCACCGAGAAATACAACAAACCTCCCGACCATTACGGCGGGCATGGATACGACGCGATTATGCTGACCGCGAAAGCCGTCGAGAAAGCCGGCGCGGATAGATCTCTCATCAGAGAGACTTTAGAGAAAACAACAGGATTCATCGGCACGGACGGGATTTTCAACATCACGCCTGAAGACCATAATGGTTTATCTGAGGATTCTTTCGTGATGGTTCGCGTCGAGAACGGGCAATGGAAGCTTCTCGATCAGTAATTAGCTTCGCTGCGCGATAGTTTGTGAATGACGCGATTTGTTTTTTGATTTTGCTCAACGAAGGCGTTGCGGGTTATGCTGAAAGTTAAAAGCGTCAGAGCCGGATACGGCGCTATCAGAGCCTTGAAGGGCGTGTCTTTCCATGTGAATGAAGGGGAAATAGTCACGCTTATCGGAGCGAATGGAGCGGGCAAGAGCACGCTTCTGAACACGATCTCAGGGCTGGTCAGATCGACGGCGGGCGAGATTCTCCTCAGAGACAAGCCCATTCACAAGATGACTCCGGCTCAGATCGTCAGGCAGGGGATTTCTCAATCCCCGGAAGGCAGGCAGGTTTTCGCCTCTCTCAGCGTGCGCGACAATTTGATTCTGGGAGCCTATCCTCGGATGAGAAGTTCCACTCGCGCGGAAATCGCTCAGGACCTTGAACATGTCGAACAGCTTTTTCCCATTCTCAAGGAAAGAGACCGCCAGTCGGCGGGAACCCTCAGCGGCGGAGAACAGCAGATGCTAGCTATCGGCCGCAGCCTAATGGCGAAGCCGCGCATTCTCCTTCTCGACGAACCCACTATGGGGCTTGCCCCGATAATTACCGCCGAGATTCTTAAAACTGTCCGCAGGCTCCGCGATGAAGAGGGCGTCACCATAGTCCTCATCGAACAGAACGCGCGGGCGGCTCTCTCTATTGCCGACAGGGGATATGTCCTCGAAACAGGCCGCGTCTCTCTCGAAGGCAAAGTGGAAGAACTCTTGGAAAACAGCGAAGTAAAACGCGCGTACCTCGGAAAAGGGTACAAGGAGGTCTGGGAATAATGCCGATCTTCGACAAAGATGCCGAATTGATGAAACGCGGCGAAATCAGGCAGTTGCAGCTAGAGCGCCTTCAGGCAATCGTCTTTCGCTGCCACAAAAGCGTTTCCTTCTATCGGAAAAAATTCGAGAACGCCGCGCTCACCCCGGACGACATTCAGTCGCTCGACGACATCTCTCGTCTGCCTTTCACTACCAAGGCGGACCTCCGCGACAGCTACCCTTATGGCATGTTCGCCGTCCCGCTGCGCGAAATTGTTAGGATACATTCTTCCAGCGGCGCCACTGGCCTTCCGACCGTCGTAGGCTACACCAGAAACGACCTTAAAAACTGGAGCGTCCTGTGCGCCCGCATCATGTTCGCCGCCGGCGTGACCGCTGACGATGTTGTTCAGATAGCCTTTGACTACGGCATATTTACCGGCGCGTTCGGAATCCATCAGGGCGCAGAACGCATCGGCGCTTCCGTCATCCCCACCTCCGTCGGCAACACCGACAGGCAGATTAAAATCATTCAGGACTACAAGACGACCGCTTTGGCATGCACCCCAGCTTACGCGCTCGGCCTTGCCGAAAAAATGGCCGAGTCTGGCGTAGACCCGAACACCACCTCTCTCAAAATCGGCCTTTTCGGAGGCGAACCGTGGTCCGAATCGACCCGCGCAAAAATTGAAGACAAGCTTTTTATTCGCGCTATGGACAATTACGGAATAAGCGAAGTCCTTGGCCCCGGCGTCGCGGGCGAGTGCGAAGCCCGCTCCGGCCTTCACATCAACGAAGACCATTTCTACGCTGAAATAATCAATCCCGACACTCTCGAAAAACTCCCGGACGGCGTCGAAGGCGAACTCGTCCTCACCACTTTGACCAAAGAAGGCTTTCCGCTCATTCGTTACCGCACCGGCGACATCACAAAACTGAACACTGAGAAATGTTCCTGCGGCCGCGAACTAGCCAGAATGTCGAGAGTCTTTTGCAGAGCTGACGACACCATTATCGTTCGCGGGATAAATATCTATCCCGCCAGAGTCGAATCTCTGATAAAAACTCCAGAAGGCATATTGCCGGAATACCAGATAATCGTTGAAAACGTGGATTCTCAGGATCAGGTTCAGTTGCTCATAGAGGTTACCGAAGAACTATTCTTGGACGAGATGAGACGACTGAGGGAATACCATCTTAACTTGGAAAAAACACTCAAAGCCTCGCTCGGACTGGCAATCAAGGCGAAACTAGTGGAGCCGAAAGCGATTCCCCGCGAAGGAGGCTCCATCAAACGCATCGTCGACCGCCGATCAAACAATAGTTGTTGACGTTTTAGGCAAGATTATAATGCCTTTTCATATATGGTTGCGCTAATCAAAAATCTTGCTTTTCGAGAAGCGGGCTCAACGCAAACTCATCGAATATTGACATAAAACTAGACAATAAAAAAAGCCTCTTTCCAGAGGCTTTTTTATTCTGCTAAATTGACTCAGTATCGCATTCTGCAAATCAAACTTCGAGCATTGCTTCGAGAGCGCTTTTGTCTCCCGTGTTGAACATGAAATCCTTTGCGAAAACATCAGGAAGAATATTCGAGCAGAAGAACTGGGCGGTCTTGATTTTATTGAAGTAGAATTTGGCGTCCGCGTTGTCTTCCCGCACCGCTTTTTTCTTGTCGTCGTCATCCGCGCCTTTGGCGCTGTAAATGGCTTCAAGTTTATCGCCCGCGACTTTTGCCTGCTCCAGCATCAGATAAGCGCAGACGATGTGACCGAATATGAAGAGGAACGGCGTGGCGCAGAGCACAGGATAATATGGGTCTTGTTTGCCAAGCTTAGGAAGCTTTGCCGTAATGCCCGCCAATTTGTCTCTGGCTTTTCCAAGCGTGTCAACGCCGGACGAGAGGAGCGGGTTGTCCTTGTTGTCGGCGAGGAACTTATTCAGCTCCATCAAGAAGCTCATCAGCACCATGCCGCCCTTCATCCCGACTTTTCTTCCCAGCAGATCAAGAGCCTGAATGCCTGTCGTGCCTTCATAAATATTCGTAATCTTCACATCCCGGTAATACTGTTCGAGAGGATATTCGCGGCAATATCCGTAGCCGCCAAGAACCATAATGCCCAGTCCGGTCACATCGTTTGCCACTTCGGTGCAGTACGCCTTGCAGATGGGGGTGAGCAGTTCGAGGTAGCCGTGATACTTCTCTTTTTCTTTCGGGTCGTCGGCGCACATGGCAAAATCGGAGTAGTACGCGGCGCGGTATAGCAGGGCGCGAGTGGCCTCCGTGTACGCCTTCATCGTCATGAGCATCCGGCGGATGTCCGGATGTTTGACTATGGCGACGCGCGGCGCGTTCACGTCCGCCATATTCAGAATGTCGACGCCCTGAATTCTTTCGTTGGCGTACGCGAGAGCTTCCTGATACGCCTGTCCGCTCTGAGACATCGCCTGCACGCCGACGCCTATCCGCGCCTCGTTCATCATCTGGAACATCGCAACGATGCCTTTGTTCTTCTGTCCTATCAGCCAGCCTTGGCACTTTCCGTTCTCGCCGAAATTCAGCGTGCAAGTGGGCGAGCCGTGAATGCCCATTTTCTTTTCAATCCCGCCGCACGCCACGTCATTTGATTCGCCGAGCGAGCCGTCCGCGTTAATCTTGAATTTCGGAACGATGAACAGGCTGATGCCCTTCATGCCGGGCGCTTCTCCGTCCACGTGCGCCAGAACGAGGTGGATAATATTTTCAGTTATATCCTGATCGCCCGAAGTGATAAACGACTTCGTGCCGGAAATCATATAGAAGCCATCGGGCGCGGAAGGGTCCGGCTTGGCGGAAGTCTTAAGATCGCCTACCGCGCTCCCGGCGGACGGTTCCGTCAGGCACATCGTTCCCGCCCACTTGCCTGACACCATTTTATCAATGTACAAAGCTCTTTGTTCGTCCGTTCCGAAGCTCTCAATGACATGCGCCGCGGCGCGGGTGAGGCCGGGCGTCATCATGAAAGTCTCGCAGGCCCCAACGAACGCTTCTCCGATGGCAATGCCGACAACCGACGGAAAACCGCCCCCGCCGTATTCCGGATTCCCCGTCGGCGCGACCCACCCGTTATCGCAATACTCCTGATAGACGGGAATCTGGTCGGCCGGAACGCTTACCTTTTGTGTTGCCGGGTCATACTTCGCTCCGATTTCATCCGCGTTCTTGTTCAACGGCGCAATCTTCTCAGTAGCGAACCTTATCGCTTGGTCTATCACCATGTCGCAGTCTTCCGGGCCGTAATCTTTGAAGGCCTGAAGCGATAGTGTTTTGTTGAAATCCAGAACTTCTTTGATGATGAACTGAGCGTCTCTTTTGTCAAAGCGGTATGCCATATCGTTCCTCCATTATTATTGATGCGAACTTTTTGAGTGACATCTTGTGCAATATATCACAAGCGCGCTCCTTTTGTAAAATAAAAATTACCTGCAAATTCTCGCATGATTTTCAAATGCGGGCGATTGTCAAAACGCGCGCTTCAGTCTTTTTGTTCTTGTTTGAAATACTCTTAAAATTGAGGTCTTATTGTTATTCAACTGAGCCGGAGCGATCTTCGACGACTTTGCCGTACAGTCTCACGAGTTCCGGAAATTCATAGTACTCCACAAGCTCTCCATGTGAAAACACGACATATCTGCCGATGGGTATCCCATACAACGGATCTCCGTATCTCCATCTTTCAAGTATCTTTGCGCCTTTTGATATGATATCCTTGGCTACTGGCTCTCCTATCGCCGATACGACCTGTTCGTAATTCATCCCTATCAACAGAAATCCTCTTGAAGCATAAAACGCTTTTACAGGGTCCCAATCGGGATTCACTCTAAGCAGTTCTGCCGTTCTCGGATCATTTATTATTGATTTCACTCCCATTTTTTCAATAGCTTTATCGTCGCCTGCGGATAACGCTTTATCCAGAGAGTCGGATTCGCATTCATCGATAACCGCTATGCCGTAATTCTTCTCATCGCCTCTCGGAACAATCACTCTCCTGACTTTCAGGTCATACTCCTTGCCGTCGGCAGGGCATCTCTTCATTGTTCCGGTCAACACGGATGACGTAGGATTGCGGAAAGAGGCAATATAAACAAAAAGAATAACTGACGACGCGCAAAGAACAAATAACAATGCCGCGTAAAACCATGACATTCCGGATGCTTGCCCGGAAAAACGATTCCCTGCGCCCTTGTATCCACCTTCGCAGCGCGGGCATCTATCCGCGCCGCGCGGAATAGGCGCGCGGCATTTTGAGCATAGCGATGTCCCTCTAATATCCATGCTGAATTACCTTTGCTTCCGAACTCGGCGGATTTCATTTCGAGCCGCCGACTAAAGTATATTTTGTTTGCGGCGGATTGAAAAGCGCGACACTCTATATCGTTGACGATGCGGCAAACGGATGTTACTCTATCATTGAGGCTTCTACATGGTGACTCTTGTCTACATCTGCGGCAGTTGCAAAGGCGACATACAATCGCGAACGTTCGAAGTCGAGTACGCCGATGTTAGCGAAGCAGGCTCGGCTTCCGTCCCTCCTTGCCCGACATGCAAGAAAAGCCGCAGCGTGACAAGGTATTTCGGACACAATATCTACTCCGCCCCGAAAAAGAAGGCAAGCTGCATTCCCTCAGGATACAAAACGCTTGAAAACTCCGAAAAAAAAGCTGTCGTTTCGTTAGGCGTCAGGGTGGACGACGAAGAAGAGCGAAAGGCGGTACAGCACACCATTGAAGAGCTTACAGGCGGTATTCCAGTTGAAGATTTGTCTGATGCCGACGTCGATGTTCCGGAAACCAGACTCGGTCTGAAAAAAGGAACTATGGACAGAGCCATTTTCGATATGCGTCAGAAGAAAATGTTTAAAGAATTGGCCGAAGGCAAGAAAGTGAGCGGATTCTACCTTCCACTCACCGGCGACACCGGAAACTAATCGCAAATCAACCGTAAAAAGCAAACTGCGCGCCGCTTCCGCGCGTTTCCGCAGACTTTATACTTGACAGTGACAGTTCTAATATTACAAAGAATAAATAGTTTCGTCGACGATAGCGATGTAGTTGTCTTTCAGCGTTTGAATCGCTTTTTCCGTGTCGCTCACGCGGAAAATCAAGATGGCGTTGTTCCTGAATTTTCTCAGGTAAGGATAAAGGTAGTGAACGTTGACGCCCGCCGCGCCTAACGGTTTCAGCACCGAGTTAAGCCCGCCGGGATGGTCGGGAGATTCCACCGCTATGACATCTCTCTGCCACACGTTGTAGCCCGCCGCAGAAAGAACCTGTTCAGTCTGGTCCGGGTTGTCGGTGATAAGCCTGATCGTGCTTTTGTCCGCGGATTCGGCAAGCGATATCGCTCCGATGTTTATCCCGGCTTTCCCCAGAAGATCGCTGACTCCTGAAAGCGCTCCGGGCGCGTTGTCCAGTAGAACCGATACCTGCTTAATTGGTTTTGTCATGTCTGTCCGCCATGTTTGAAGTTGTCAGCTATGCCTCTATGCTCTCAAGCTTCTTGATTTGTTCTTTCGCATTGTCGTGCCCGGCCTTGATTGCCTTGATATTGAACTCGACAAGCTCTTTCTTTTTCTTCCCTGTAACCTCGCCGACCGCGTCGATTAGTGACTGGAAAGAAACGACGTTAGATACAGCGGCGTACGCGCCGAGCATCACCATGTTCGCCGAACGCATTGCTCCCAATTCTTCGGCGATGTCCGAGCCGGGAACCTGTATCTGGGTCACTCCGCTTCTTCCGAGTTCGACATTCACGAGAGAGGAGTTTGTGACGATATAACCGCCGGGTTTGATTATGTGTTGAAATCTGAGCAGGGAAGGATTGTTCATCGCCACCACGTAATTGGGAGACGAAGCGATAGGCGAGGAAATCTCGTCAGTCGATATGGAAACGGTGCAGTTCGCCGTTCCGCCGCGAACCTCCGCGCCGTAGCTTGGCATATAGGTTACGAATTTATCTTCGTTCATTGCGGCGGTCGCCACGCAAACACCCATCAGCAACACGCCCTGACCGCCGAATCCTGCGAATATCGTTTTAACCAGCATCTTTTTTTGATCCCTTCCGGGAGTCCTTTATCACTCCGAGCGGAAAATACGGAGTCATGACCTCGTCTATCCACTTCCATGATTTGACAGGGCTCATTTTCCAGTTTGTCGGGCACGGCGAAAGAATCTCTACCATCGAGAAACCTTCACCGTTCATTTGAGTGAGGAACGCTTCCCTGATCGCTTTTTTGGTTCTTCGGATTGCTCGCACTGAATTTACCGCGCAACGCTCGATATAGGTGGAGCCTTCGAGGGAAGCGAGAAGTTCGCTGACTTTTATCGGGTAACCCTCGCGATGAGCTTCTCTACCAGCGGCGGCGGGGGAGGTCGTTGTGCGCTGGCCGAGTAGCGTCGTAGGGGCCATCTGCCCTCCCGTCATTCCGTACACCGCGTTGTTCACAAAGATAACCGTAATATTTTCGCTTCTGTTCGCTGAATGAACCGCCTCCGCCGTGCCGATTGCCGCGAGGTCGCCGTCTCCCTGATACGAAAAAACGATCGATTCAGGATTCGCTCTTTTGATGCCGGTGGCGACAGCGCAGGCGCGGCCGTGCGGCGCTTCTATCATATCGACGTCGAAATAGAAATAAGCCAGAACGGCGCAGCCGGCGGGGGGCACGCCCACAGCGCGGTCTGCTATTCCGAGTTCCTCGATTACTTCGGCTGTAAGCCTGTGGATAACGCTGTGTCCGCAACCCTGACAATAATGGGTAGCAGCGTCTTTCATGGTTGACGGCCTTGCGGGCCTTCGTCTTTTCATGTTATTTCTCTCTCGCTATCTTGTTGTATGCTCTTGATATCACTCTAAAAAGCTCGGCGGGGGTCGGCACCACGCCTCCGGGCCTTCCGTACATCAAAACTTCGGCTCTGCCTTTTACGCCCAGTTGCACATCCTCAACCATTTGACCTGTGCTCATCTCGAAACTCATGAAATGCTTGACCGTTTCGGCTGTTTTGTAAATGTGCTCGTAAGGGAACGGCCAAAGCGAAATCGGTCGTATCAGTCCGACCCGCATATTCTTCTCGACGCATCTCTTAACCGCGGCTTTTGCTATTCTGGCGGCGGTCCCGTACGCGACTATCGCTAACTCGGCGCCCTTCATATAGTATTCCTCATGCCTGATTTCGCGCCGCTCTATTCGCTGGTACTTTCTGTATAACCGCCAGTTCTGTTCTTCCTCGACATCCACATCCAGCAGAAGCGACCTTATGAATCTGCTGGGCCTGTCTTTTGCCCCTTTGACTGTCCACGGTTTGTCGGGAAGCTGTTCAGGCAAAATCTCCTTGTCGTTGAACACCACCGGCTCCATCATCTGTCCTAGCATTCCGTCCGCCAGCACAAGCACAGGCGTTCTATACTCGTCCGCCAATTCGAAGCTTTTGCGCGTAAGGTCGTAAAGTTCCTGAACGGAAGCAGGAGCAAGCACTATGGTGCGATAGTCGCCGTGGCCGCCGCCGCGCGTCGCTTGGAAATAATCGCTCTGAGCCGGGGCGATGTTGCCGAGACCGGGTCCGCCTCGCACTATGTTCACTATAACGCAAGGAAGCTCCATCGCTGCTATGAATGAGATGCCTTCCTGCTTCAGGCTGATTCCCGGAGATGACGAGGATGTCATCACCCGCGCTCCGGTGGACGCCGCTCCGAGCGCCATGTTGATCGCGGCTATCTCGCTTTCCGACTGTAGAAACACTCTGCCGGTGTCCATCATCCGCCGCGCCATGTACTCTGTCAGTTCGTTCTGTGGAGTAATAGGATATCCGAAATAACACGCGCAACCGGCCCTCACAGCGGCCTCGCCTATCGCCTCTGAACCCCTCATTAACCTTTTTTCTTTATTCTTCATCGTAAACCTCTATCGACAACTCAGGACATACAATCATGCAGGATTCGCATCCGCTGCATTCCCCGTTTTCCACCGGCATAGCGGGGTGATACCCTTTGGAGTTAAGTTCTTTCCCTATGGCGATAGACTTTTTCGGGCATACTTCTATGCACAGGTAGCAGCCCTTGCATGTTTCTTTGTTAATCACAATACACGGCATATCGACGCCTCTCCATGCAGCGCCGCAAACTGCGGCGCGAACGAGATATTGTATTCCCCCGCCCACTTTTTTTCAACTGAATATTTCTGTGAAAGGTTTCAGAATCGCCCGGAAAAAATTAAAGCAGGGGTGCGCGCAGTCAGGGCCGGCTTCGCTCGCCGCCGCTTTTTTCACATTCTCTCGCAACGGAATCAAAATCTATCAGGAACCTATTGTAAGGATAAAACTTCAATCCGGCATCGATTATTTCGCGCGCGTCCCCGCATTCTCTGTTCAACAAGCTTGTGTGCGCCAGATAAAGATAAAGCTTTTCATTAAAATAAGGCGGACATTCTCCAATCTGCTTTTTGCCGATTTCAACGGCGGACATCACAAGTCCTTTCGAGCTTTCAATCACCGACTGGCGGTAAGAAAGCGCGCATCCGCCCGTGCTGCGCATCGTGTGTCCCGCAAAAACTGCCGACGCCGCTAGCAACGCTACAAATACTATTGCGCGGGGAACAACGCTTACTGTCCTTTTCGGACTTTCGAATGATTGTTCTTCCTCGCTTCCTTTCATCTTTATTAAAGCGAAACCCATAGCCATTAATAGCCAAAAATTAAGGAACTGGGGCAGGTTCTTCATCGGGAACTGAAAGAAAAAACTCTGAAAAGCAAAAACAAGGGCCGCGCACATTATTCCAAGAGTCAAAACCCTCGTTTCAATGTCGGTTTGCTTCCGAAGAACGGTTATTAAACTCATTGAAAAGAAAATGCCTATCGCAGCAAGGTAGCAGAGCAGGGCAGGGACGCCGCCTTCCGCGCCTAGCTCGAAATAATCGTTGTATGCGTCAAAAGTCATGCCGTGAGGATTGTATTTGAGGTCTGTCTGGTCGCTGTAGGCGGGATAAAAACGGGAGAAATTGGTCAGCCCGACGCCCCATGCGGGCTTGTCTTTCATCATTTCCGTCGCGGCTCGCCAGTATGAAAGTTTCAGATAGCCCTGCTCGTCAAGAAAACCTTTTGCTGTTGAAACTCTTTTTGTTATCGAAATTGAATAAGGGTTTGCGCGGGGTATCGCCATGATAATCGCAGGCGCAATGAAAGCGATGACTATCAGCGCGGTTGCGGTTTTAGGCAGTTTAGATGGAAAAAAATTCCGGCGGCGCACAAAAACGATTGCGGCAAACAGAACAAGAGAGCAAACAACCGCAAGCCACGCGCTTCGACTGTATGAGAAAATCAGCGCCGTTACAATGATTGCCAACGAAACGAACCGGACGAATCTCAGCGAAGGTCGTATATCAGGCTGAATTGCTTTGCTCAGCGCGAGAGCGCATCCCATTCCGATGTATCCCCCGAATAGATTGGGGTCGTCGAAAGCCGAATCAACTCGCTCTCCCCAGTCAATCGGCCATGTCCAGAATTCGATTCCGAAGTTCTCAAGAATTCCGACCAACGACAGGAAGACGGAAACGCCTATGAGAACGTCCGTCAGCGTTGAGACGCGCTTTTTTGATGTCATCGCGGTGGCGGCGATAAAGTAAACAGCCGCTATCGCCGGAAACTGAGCGAAATACACCGCCGCTCCCCCCTTAATCGGAGCAACAGCGGTGGAAACGCCCAGCAACGCGACGAACAAAATGATAGAGATGTCAGCGGGCGTTCTGTTCCATCGGGTGGCTTTCTTGAAGAGAAACTCGAACGCGAAAACATTGACAAGCGCAAGAGCGAAAAGAATAAAGAAGACCATTCTAGGCGTTCTATACATCGGGAACGGTTCCGGAACGAACACCAGCGGCAACGCGCAGACAAGAGCCGCTATGAGAGCGAAAGAAATTGTGTTTTGTCTATTGTTCTGCTTCAATTCTCTTCACTTATAGTCAAGATATTCGCATGCCGTCTAGTTGAGATTTTGCGCCTAAAAAACAATCCCAAAACCATTATTATCATTGATTCTATTATATTACTTCTTTCAAACAAAACAGATTTGCTGAAAAAAGGATAGACCATTCAACCCGAATCCGTCATTAGGATTCGGGAGCGATTGTTCAGAGCGGATGAAATGCGATGCGCAAGGCGCATTTTTGAAGTGAATAGAACTTATGGTTCATGAACAAAAAAATGCGGCGGCAACAAAGCAGTTCGCTGCTATGAAAATCACCCCGGTTCGTCGGCTCTATCGACGAATCCGGGTTCAATGCTGATAGCTGAATATGACTCTCATGCCGAGATGATTCTCTTTTTTGGCGTCATTCTCGCAACATCGGGAATCACTTTTATCTCCCCCCCGACATTCCTTTAGCGAGTCCCAACTTTCGCCCTAATAAAAATTACATATGCGCAAATAATAAAAGTCATCGGCATAAAGATGCTGATGACTTTTACGGAGAGGGCATGCCGCTCTGGAAGATACGGAGAAATGTATACCGCGAGCAGTGGAATCCCGGCTGGTTCTGGAACGGCAACATTATCCCCGTTGGATGAAAAATACAATCTGCATAAACCCTTTTTAAGTTCTTGGGGTTTAATATCATGATGCTTACCGGTATATCGAACCCGTGAATTCATTTAAGAGAATTCTTCACAGTTGATTCAGATCGTCACCGCGCTCGCGCCGCTCATTGTGGCCGTGCTCGGAATCCTTTTCAAACTCGGCCATGACGCGAGGGAAGAGCTTGCTCACGCGACATCGAGCGCGTTGAAACGGCTCGCCGCCGGCGAGATTGATTCCACCCGCGCCAAAGAGCTGATTCTCGCCACCGGGGTCGTGCCTGAAAAGAAAGTGGCGGGCGTAGTCGCCGCCGTGGACGCCGTTAACTCAAAAGTAATCATTCGCAAAAAGAAGGGAGAACCCCTCGAAGTCTTCACCGACACCCTCATCCCCGGCGTGGGCGTCACCGTCGATTCCACCGGAGCCGTCAAAATCGAGCCGACCACGCTCACAAACAAAATCGGCCACAAAGTCGGCAAATGGCTGAAGAAAACATTCTGAGGGGGTGGTTCATTTGACTGTAAATGAAGCCATCAGCGAGGCGGACGCCTTGCAACACATGGACACCCTGCACGGGAAATAGGCAGTCCCCGAAAACGCCGAAACTCTCTCTGAACGCCGCTGCAATGCCGGGCGGCGTTCTTTGTTTTTCAGTAGCCGGTCTTAATGGCTGTACCCAGCAATTTGGGTTTGATGATGATTGCTGATAAAAACTGAAGAAACTTTCAGTTGGTCGATCGCCAAGTCTGGAGGTAGTATAGGGTCTAACTTTCTCTGGATCCTATTTTTAGCAGGAGAGCTGGGACAATAATAAGTCCCTGCATTCCACCGGCTGCTCCCCAGATCGTCATATTGAGAAGGAATTTGTTCGCCAGACTGTCTTTCTCACACAGGCTAACAAGTACATCCATGAGGGGTATTGCACCGAATGTTCGAATGTATACAAATGTGACACCAACTACAAATCCGAGCAACCCGCACAATATCCCTAGAGGTTCCGCATTCCTGAGATTGCGGCCACCGACTCGTCTGATAATCCAAGCATATCCCTCGGCAAACAGATCGTAGCCATAGCCGTGCTCAACGCCTTACGGCATCAGAGGGTTGGATCAGGCCGGGAACGACTAGGGCAATGTTCGCCGGGGCAAGTGCTCAACGCCTTACGGCATCAGAGGGTTGGATCAGGCTATGCGCGGAATGGGACAACGAGTTGTGTTATGTGCTCAACGCCTTACGGCATCAGAGGGTTGGATCAGTACAAGAATTATCAAGTGGACGAGCTTGCCGAAACTGAGTGCTCAACGCCTTACGGCATCAGAGGGTTGGATCAGCCTCCACGTTCTCCGGGTCGACCTTGCATATCAGGTGCTCAACGCCTTACGGCATCAGAGGGTTGGATCAGTGGTATGTCGCCTACCGGCTTCCACGCGCACTTCATGTGCTCAACGCCTTACGGCATCAGAGGGTTGGATCAGCCAGAAGCCGGGGCAACTTCGAAAGTTCTCAAATAATGTGCTCAACGCCTTACGGCATCAGAGGGTTGGATCAGACCGCTGGGCGTATGGCGCGCTCGGCGCGATTGTTGGTGCTCAACGCCTTACGGCATCAGAGGGTTGGATCAGACTGCTCTTTTTGCCCTGTTTTTCGCAGAACGTTTCCGTGCTCAACGCCTTACGGCATCAGAGGGTTGGATCAGCCTACCGACTTGAGCATCGGGGCGTCAAGCTTAGGTGCTCAACGCCTTACGGCATCAGAGGGTTGGATCAGTCCACTTCAATTTCTACTAGGATTTATACGTTTTTTTGAGGCTGTTTTCAAGCATATATCAGGATTGCTCAAAAATATTGAAGAAAATGCGCCGAGCTGTGTATTAACTTTTCAAAGTTCAGAAAAAAATCCGTTTGTTGCGGATTGTTTTCATTCGGTAATGCTTTTCAAGCATCTCTTTTGTTGAATAGTCAGCATTGTTTCTGTTATCAAAGGCTTTTTTGTTTTTGCTCCGTCGCTCTAGGTTGAAAACTCTCTGATGCTTGATTTTGGATTCCATTGCGCTTGTATATATCTGTTTTATGTCGGATTCATGAATGAGAAAACCTGAAAAACTGAACAAGCGGGAAGCAGCCGCGCTGATTTCGCGTGTCTGGCGATTATATCAAACAACCTCGAAAGACGCAGGTTCGTCGGGCCATGCGCCTTTAGCGTGGGTTGATTTGAGTCGTTTTACGCAGTTTTCGCACAGTTCTATCATGAGCAGTTCGTCTTCGTCCTTCATGATTTTTTTGATTTCCCAGCGGAGTCGTTCGCGGCCCCTGTCGGTGAGGTAGCAGCAGTAAACGCTGAATTGTTTTCTTTCGCCGTAACCTTTCATTATTCTGCCGACTTTTCGAAGTCTGGCGGGGTCGCAGACGTCATACGCGACCAGATGCCAAGATTTTTCTCTCATGATTAACGCAGTCTCCCTCTTGCGAAAAGGCCGGGTTCTC
>Ga0116149_1000035_pt1 | contig 169891 bp, 141 predicted proteins | sample AD_UKC057_MetaG_FD_89787 | JGI IMG/M metagenome (GOLD analysis project Ga0116149, IMG submission 89787) | Active sludge microbial communities of municipal wastewater-treating anaerobic digesters from USA - AD_UKC057_MetaG | ecosystem: Engineered > Bioreactor > Anaerobic > Digestate | place...
CTCGCTACCCTTGTTGTTGAGGTCGAGGTCGGTCTGGAAGAACGCCCCCTCGAGCCCCGCGGCCAGCGCAGCCGCCGGGATGAAGGACGTGTAGAACGTCGGCCCCATCTCGCCCAGCGGCACGCGGTCGACGCGGTAGTCGTTGTTGATGTCCGGGTCGTCGGCCGCCGAGTAGATCCAGGTGAACAGGTCGACGTGGTCGCCGGGGAGGTTGCCCATCTGGGCGCGCACCGTCTGGCCGCCCTGGAGGGCCGCGATCAGCTCCTCGCCTTGGCGGCGGCCCATGAGCACCGACGGCAGGTCGACGAGGTAGCCGGTCCCGGCGTCGCCGCCCATGGTGATCGTGCACTCATCGGGATCGGAGTCCGGGATGTCCGAGCAGCGGCCGTCGTTGACCATGATGGCGCCCACGGCGCCGGCGGCCTGCGCGAGCTCCAGCTTCACGGTGAAGTTGCAGACGCCGCGGCGGAAGACCGCGATGTTGCCGGCCGTGAAGTCGGTGAGCTCGCTGCCGCAGCCGAGGAGCGGGTCGCCCTCGTTGCCCAGGCCGAGCTGGAGATTCGCCTCGAAGGGCTCGGTCGCCCACAGCCGGTCGCCGATGCAGGCCTGGAGGTCGGCGCAGCCGGTGCCGCCCTCATCGCAGAGAGCGCCGGACGACACCAGGTTGTAGAGCCCGGCGTACATGTGGAGCCACGGGAAGGTGGTCCACTGCGCGCTGTTGACCGAGTAGCTGTTGCGCAGCTCCTCAGGCTCGGTGATCACGACTCGTCCGGCGTTGATGCCCTCCATCGGGATGATCGGCATCTGCCAGGTGAAGGAGCCGTCCGCACCGGCGGGCAGGGGGTTCGGGATCATGAACTGATCGCCGGTGGTGTTGGGCATCTGGAGCTGCAGCATGTAGTTGTTGCACATGGTGTCGGTGTCGAACGCCCAGAACACATCGTTGCCGTTGGTGTCGGTGCCGATCGTCGACTCCAGCATGGTGTTGAAGCCGTCGCCCTCCGGCGGCCACGTCTGGGGCTGGATCGGCACCAGCACGTTCACGTTGATGTCGGCCGCCGGGCCCGGACCGAGGTTCTCGTAGGTCGCGGTGAAGGTCGCGAAGCCGTCGGCGACGGGCGCCGGTGGATCGGTCACCACCGCGCCGGTCATGTCCTGCGCCATGGCCGTCGAAGCCAGCGCGAGCGCGGCGACGCAGACCATGATCCACAAACGTCCCTCGAATCGACTCATGTTTCCCTCCTCATCGCGTTGATGTTGACGTGCAGTCCCTCACGCCGGGCGCTGACAGGAACGCCGTGCCGGGATTCTATCATGGGCCGTCCAGCAGCCGCACGATGGCCGCGGCCGGCACGCCGCCGTGCGCCGCTCGCGGCCGGGCAGCGCAGGGGACCGGAGGCTTGGTCGCGGGGTGCGTTGGGGCGGGCCGCCCGGGCCCGCGCGTCAGACCCGTCAGCCACCGCCAGCCGGCGCGCAGCCGCCCTGGGGCGAGGCCGAACCGGTCGAGGAGGAGCTCGCGAACACCGACAGCTGGCGCTCGACCCGCGCGCTGCCGCAGCTCGGGCAGCTGACGCCGTCACTGCCGGCGGACATCGGCTGCAGCTTCTGGAACACCTGACGGCAGTCCCGGCAGCGGTACTCGTAGATCGGCATTCCGGCCTCCGTCGGCTCAGCGCCTGCGCGCGCCGGCCCGGTCCATCTGCTGGCGGCCCTCGACGATCGTGTGGTGCTCGCGGTCGATGCGCAGCTCCAGCGAGTCGCAGACGTTGCGGCAGATGGCGAAGACCCCCGCGTCCGAGATCTGGTAGAAGACGTTGAGGCCGTCCCGACGGCTGTCAACGAGGCCGGCCCGCTTGAGCACCGAGAGGTGCTTCGACACGTTGGCCTGGCTGCCGCCGACGACGTCGAGGATGTCGGACACGCAGCGCTCGCTGCCCTGGAGGCTGTGCAGGATCTTGAGCCGGGTCGGGTCCGCCATCGCCTTGAGCACCTCGGCAATCCGGTGCAGCAGTTCATCTGATGCGACCACGGCCCCCTCCTCGCGCAGGACTCCACCACATCACCAAGCGGTAATATATTGGATGGCACATGGCGCGTCAATCGGATCGGGGGCTCCCGGGCGGAGTCGGCGCCTCCGCGAGGTCCGAACGCGGGAGACGACGCTTGACCCTCCCCTCCGACCGAGGACAGAATGGCCGAACGCCGGAGTGGCGGAATGGCAGACGCAGGGGACTCAAAATCCCCCGGGGGCAACTCCGTGTGGGTTCGAATCCCACCTCCGGCACCAGGCTTCGTTCTCGACCTCCGGGAGAGAATGAAGCCTGCCACGGCGAAGCGCAGCGAAGCCGGGCTGACCAGGTCACGCCATGCGGGCCGAGAACTACGCCCTGGCAAGCCAGGCTCGTTCTCGACCGGCGGGAGAGAACGAAGCCTGCCACGGCGAAGCGCAGCGAAGCCGGGCTGACCAGGTCACGCCATGCGGGCCGAGAACTACGCCCTGGCAAGCCACCTGGGTTTGCGTCGCCCACCGCCCATGCACCCTCGCGACGCGACGTGTCGCCGCCAGCGAGTGGCCGTACGCCAACCTTCCCGCTTTCCGGCCTGACCTCCCGTCAGGCCTGCGACCCCCTTGGCTACGGCCACCCATCGCTGCCGGCGGCACGTGCGAATCCCACCTCCGCCAGTGGGCTTCGTGGGGTAGCCTTCCAGCCTGCATTCCCAGCTCATCGGCTCACGTCGTGAGGCCTCTATCGGCGCTTTCCCAAGGCGAGGAGGAAGAGACGGGCGCGGGCGCAGAGTCGGGAACGGGAACCCGGCTCCACCTTCCGGCTCCGCCGTGGCAAGCGGGAACGGGAACGGGAACGGGTTCGGGAACGGAACGTGCATCGGGCGCGGATCCGGCTTCGTCCTTCGGACTACGCCGTGACAGGTCCGGCTTCGTCCTGCGGACGACGCCTTGACGTGAGCGGGCGGGGGGACAAACCCCAAATCTTATCCCCCAGATCCCAGATCCTGGGTGGGGGGTGGCGGCTCCGCTACCACCGATACTGGTAGGCGAGGGTGAGCTCGTCGAAGTCGGCGCCGGCGCTGGTGTAGGCGCCGGTGTGGGCCGCGAGCTTGAGCGAGTGGGCGCCGCCGAGCGGCAGCGACAGGGTGGCACCGACCCTCGAGTTCTTCTGCAGGTCGTCCTTCTCGACGCCGTCGATCGAGGTGCGGCCGCCCGTGTACCAGTTGCCGTCGACGCCGAGCCAGACCCCGCCCTTGAAGTTGTAGCTGAGGTGGGCCTGGAAGCTGCCGATCGGGTCCTGGGACTTGGTCGCGCCGAGGAAGTCGTCGTTGTCGGTCAGGAACCAGACCCCGGCCGCGGCCTCGAAGATCCAGGGGCCCCTGATGCTCGAGTAGCCGATCTCCGGTTTGAAGCCCCAACGGTTGTTGCCGAAGTTGATGATCCGGGTCGGGTCGTACTGGCCGGTGGGCGCGGACACCGTCAGGCTCACGCCGACGTTGCGGCCCTGCCTGTAGCGCGCGAACTCGGCCGGCGTCAGCGCCGGGCCGCCGAGCACGTTGACGGCGAGCCGCAGGCGCATGTCTCCGGAGCCCGAGCGGCTGTCGCTGATGACCTCGCCGTGGTAGAGGGCCGAGCCGCTGATGAAAGCGAACGGCACGGTTGCAGTGACCGACGCCGATCGGCCGAGCATCCCGAACGAGCGCAGGTAGCCGACGGTCGGGATCTGGAGGTCGACGTCGAGGTCCTCGATCGGCAGGCTGGGATCGGTGACCACGTTGCCGGTCGAGTAGCGGTAGGCGAGGATCACGAAGTTGAGCCCAGTGGGGATCGTGCGGTAGGCGCGGGGCTCCAGCTCCTGGGCGCCGGCCGTGCCCGCTGACAGGATTGCCAGCGCCGCGAGCAGCAGGGCGCACCGGCCGGCACGCTTCGTTTGGATGCAGCAGCGATCATGGACAGTCAGGTGATCCGGAGAGCTGTTGTCGCCAATCATGCCGTCCTCGCCACAGTCAAAGCTCTCAGGGCGTTCCGCGTCCCGGCTTCCGCCGAGGCGTCGGAGCAGCGGTCCGAACTCAGACACGTGTGCCGCCGACCCTCGCAGAATCGTGGCACATCGGCTCAGCCCGGTCGATAGGGAGTTCTGCGGGTCGCACACGCGGATCCGGCTCCGTCCTTCGGACTTCGCCGTGACAAGTCCGGCTCCGTCCAGCGGGCTCCGCCGCGACAGGAGCGGAAGCGCAGGAGTCCCGGGAACGGGGACGGGAATCCGGCTTCGCCTTCCGGCTCCGTTCGGCGAACTCCGCCGTGACGAGTCGGCTCCGCCGTGACAGGCGGGAGCGGGAACGGATCGTGAACCCTATCCCCCAGATCCCAGATCCTGGCCCCCGGGGTGGGCGGGGGTGTCACGACGCAAACAGCTTGTCGGTGGCGAAGCTGGGGTCGCAGGTGAGGTTGACGCCGATCCGGCGCAGCCCCCGTTCGTCCCCGGGCGTCGGCAGGTGGGTGAGGTGGACCTCGCAGCCGCGCAGGCGCGGCAGCTGCCGCATCGCGTCGTGGGCGATCGGGCTCGTGGTCGAGCTGATGCTGAGCGTGATCAGCGTCTCGTCGAGGTTGAGGCTGATCGAGCCGAGGCCCAGCACATCCTTGCGCAGGCCGCCGATCGACTGGATGACGACCGGGCTGATCAGGTCGAGGTGGCTGGGGATGCCGGCCAGCCGCTTGATCGCGTTGAGCACCATCGCGGAGCTGGCGTGCATCAGCGGCGAGTTGCGGCCGGTCACGACGTCGCCGTCGGGAAGCTCGAGCGCGGCGCCGCTGAAGACGCCGCGGTGGCCCTTGTCGGCGCGGCGCTCGGCGACGAGCGCTGCCTCGCGCGCCGGCACCACCACCGATCGGTCCTCGGGGCGGGTGTCGAACTCCTCCATCAGCGCCTCGATGCGCTGCACCGTCTCCGGCTGCTCGAGCCCGAGCGCGACGTCGCAGGCGTAGCGGAAGTACCGCCGGGCGAGCTCCTGCTTGCCAGCCTCGCGCGCCGCCTCGTCGTCGACGATCGCGAAGCCGGCTCGGTTGACCCCCATGTCGGTGGGCGACCGGTACATCGACTCGCCGGTGATCCTCTCCAGGATCCGCTTCAGCAGCGGGAATGCTTCGACGTCGCGGTTGTAGTTGACCGCGCGCTCGTCGTAGCAGTCGAGGTGGAAGGGGTCGATCATGTTGACGTCTCTGAGCTCGGCGGTCGCCGCTTCGTAGGCGGCGTTGACCGGGTGGCGCAGCGGCAGGTTCCAGATCGGGAAGGTCTCGAACTTCGCGTATCCGGAGCGCACCCCCATCCTGTGCTCGTGGTAGATCTGCGCGAGGCAGATGCCCATCTTGCCGCTGTTGGGCCCGGGCGCGTTGACCACCACCAGCGGGGCCTCGGTCTCGATGTACGGGTTCGAGCCGTAGCCCTGGTCGCTCACCACCCGGTCGACGTCGACGGGGTAGCCAGGGATCGGGCGATGGGTGTAGACCTGGATCCCGCGCCGCTCGAGCTTGCTGATGAAGGACGTGGCGGACGGCTGGCCCTCGAAGCGGGTGACCACCACCGCGCGCACCGTGAGGCCGTGCTCCCGCAGGTCGTCGATCAGCTTGGAGGCGTCGGCGTCGTAGGTGATGCCGAAGTCGCCCCGGACCTTGCGCCGTTCGATGTCTCCCGCCCAGATGCAGAGGATGATCTCGGTCCGGCCGCGCAGCTCCTGGAGCAGGCGAAGCTTGACGTTGGGGTCGAAGCCGGGGAGCACCCGCGAGGCGTGGTAGTCATAGAGCAGCTTGCCCCCGAACTCGAGGTAGAGCTTGCCGCCGACCCGATCGATGCGCTCCAGGATCGCCGCACTCTGCTCGGCGAGGTAGAGCTCGTTGTCGAACGCTCGCCGCTTGCCACGCGCCTCGGCCACAAACCCTCCAGAACCCGGCTCGATGTCGCGACGGCCAGCAGGATAGCAGGCGGCAAGGGCGGGGTCGAACGCAGTCGGCGCCAACCCAGTTCATGAGCGGTTTGAGCCGAGCGAGACGTCGTTTCGGGAACGGGGACGGGAACGGGAACGGGGACGGATCCGGCTTCGCCCGCGGCTACGCCGTGACAAGAGCGGGCGCGGAAGCGGGCGCGGCCCTTACCCCCTATCCCCCAGATCCCAGATCCTGGTGGGGAGGGGGGTCACCCCTTGACCACCGCCACTGGGCGCAGCCGGGCGACCTTGCGCGCGATCCCCGCAGCCACCACCGCGTCGACCACCGCATCGACGTCCTTGTAGGCGGCCGGGGCCTCCTCGGCGAGGCCCGGCATCGAGCCGGCGCGGACCCGGATGCCGCGCTCCTCCAGCTCCTTGCGCAGCGCGCCGCCGTGGATCGTGCGCTTGGCGCGGCTCCTGCTCATGGTGCGCCCTGCGCCGTGGCAGCAGGAGGCGAGCGAGCGCTCGGAGCTGCCCTCGGTGCCGGCCAGGACCCACGACGCGGTGCCCATGCTGCCCGGCACCAACACCGGCTGGCCAATGGCGCGGTACTCCGGCGGCAGGTCCGGAAAGCCGGGGCCGAAGGCGCGGGTGGCGCCCTTGCGGTGCACGCAGACCCGGCGCCGCACGCCGTCGAACGCGTGCTCCTCGGTCTTGCCCATGTTGTGGGCGATGTCGTAGACCTGGTGCAGATGGGGCTCGCGGGTGCGGCCGCGCAGGGCCTCGGTGAAGGCGCCGCGGGCGTGGTGCGCCAGCACCTGGCGGTTGGCGAAGGCGTAGTTGGCCGCGCAGCGCATGGCGGCGAGATAGTCCTGGCCCTCGGGGGAGTCGTTTGGAGCGCACACCAGCTCGCGGTCGGGCAGCCGGATGTGGTAGCGCTCGACCGCGCCCTGGAAGGACTTCACGTAGTCGGTGCAGACCTGGTGACCGAAGCCGCGCGAGCCGCAGTGGATGAGCACGGTCAGGAAGCCCTCCTCGAGCCCCATGGCCCGCGCCGCGTCGACGTCGAAGACCTCGTCGACGACCTCGACCTCGATGAAGTGGTTGCCGGCGCCCAGCGTGCCGACCTGGGTGCGGCCGCGGTCCCGGGCCCGCCGGCCGACCTTGGCGAAGTCGGCGCCGGCGAGCACCCCGCCCCCCTCGGTGCGGGCCACGTCCGACTCGGTGCCGTAGCCGCGCCGGCGCGCCCACTCGCCGCCCTCGCGGCACACCCGCTCGAGCTCGCGGTCGTCCAGCTTGAGCCGTCCACCGGTGCCAACCCCGCTTGGGCAGGCGGCGTCGAGCGCCGAGGCGAGGTCGCCGATCGCGCCCTCCACGTCGGCGAAGCGGACGTTGGAGGCGAGCAGCCGCACCCCGCAGTTGATGTCGTAGCCGATGGCGCCCGGCGAGATCAGCCCGTGCGGCAGCTCGGTGGCGGCCACCCCGCCGATCGGGAAGCCGTAGCCCTGGTGGACGTCGGGCATCACCAGCACCCGACCGACCACGCCCGGGAGAGTGGCGGCATTCACCGCCTGCTCGAGCGACGACTCGCCGCCGATCGCCTCGAGCAGTGCGCGCGAGGCGAACACCCGCACCGGCACCCGCATGTCGGCGCGCACCGAGGTCGGGATCTCCCACTCGTGGTCGCTGATCCGCCGCAGGTCCTTGAGATCGACCATGGTCCGCCTCGGCCCCGTTCCCTCGACAAACCGCCGCCCACGCGCGGCATTCGATCAGACGTCGAACACGATGCAGGTCTCGAGGCCCTGATCGGTGTCACGCACCTCGAGTTTGTGGTAGGTCACCGCCTTGATCTCCTTGGTCTGCGAGCCGATGGGCGCCCCCTCGAGACGCGCCTCCAGCCTGCCCTCGGCTGCAACGAGCTCGAGCACGTCGAAGGCCAGCCCCTCGGACTCGGCCAGATAGAGCAGCTCGGCCAGGAACTCGACCAGCAGGGACTCGCGGTCGGCGCCCTCGAGCTCGAGCCGTCGTCGCTGCCGGGGGCCGTCCGCCCGCACGACGCCCATCAGCCGGTACATCCCGATGGCAGCTTCGGCGAGCAGGGTCGCCAAGTCCGGCGCCCACACCTCGAGCGCCCAGTCGGCGGTGTGCCCGAGCTCGCGGTGTCCCTGCCGCGCCTGCATGACAATCTCAGACTATCACCGGGCCGCATCGAGCCCGCTGCGTCGCGGGACCGCGGTTATGGCACAGTCGACGACCACGCCGAGGTGTCGCCTGTCTCAAAGGTGTCGCCGAACACGACCGGCGCCAGGCACAGCGGGTACGAGGCGGCGGTCGAGGCGACGTAGGCGCTCATCACGTTCGGGACCCGCCACGGCTGGTAGCCCCACGGGTCGAGGAGGCCGAGGGTCAGGCTGATGTTCGACATGCCGGGGGTGATGGTGTGGCAGTAGCTCATGATGGTGCCGCAGCCGGCGCCGGGCGTCGGGCAGGGCAGGCTGGGCGGCCCGTTGTAGCAGGGCGGAGGGTCGCTGCCCCAGCACTGGTCGACCGGCGGCACGTAGCAGTTGGTGTGGCCGGTGTTGAAGTTGTGGCCGACCTCGTGGCTCACGACGTAGATGTCCCACACCACGCTCGGGTTCGAGATGTTGAAGCTGCCGGAGAGGTCGCCCGAGTAGCCGTAGCCGCCGCCATAGTGGTCGGTCGTTGGCGTCAGGCTGCAGCCCCAGCTCGAGATGTCGACGCTGAAGGCCGACGCGCACAGCACACCCACCCACGCGACGCCACCGCCGACCGCCTGGCCGCTCAGAAAGTGGGCGATGGTGCGGGGCACCTGCCCCATGTTGGTGTTCCAGTACCTGCCGAACTCGGCGAGGAGGCAGCCGCCGCTGGTCTGCGTCCAGGGGTCACTCGCGGTGGTCCATACCGACACGTGGGAGAGCCAGAAATCGGTGCCGACCTCGGTGGTGTAGTAGCTCGAGGCATAGCCGAAGAGGTCGCCGGCGTAGCTGACCGCGCCCGCGACGCTACCGAACAGCTGGTAGTACTCGTAGTCGGTCTCCACGCCGACCCGAACCGTGTGGGTGGCAGTCTGCCTCGGGCCCGAGCCGTCCGGCAGTCCTCCCGTCGGCCAGGATTCCTCCGGGCTCTCCGGCGATTGCCGGGGCAGGCGGTCGGTTCCGCACGCGAAGGGCCGGGCGCCGGCGTCCAGCGCGGGGTGATCGGTGACCTCCTGCAGAGAGGGCTGCGGCTCCCCCGATCTCTGCGTCGCCAGCCAGTAGCGACCATCGCTGCCGATCAGGCCGCGCAGCCCGCCGTCCTCCAGCACGGTCAGCATCACCTGCGACCGCTCCCGGCCGGCGACCGTGCCGCGGAAGTAAGCGTGTCCCGGCGGCGGCAGCGTGAGCGTTGAGCGGTCGCCGTGGACGACGATCCGGGCGTCCGGGGCAAAGACCCTGAAGCGCTCGAGCTCGAAGGCCTCGGGCGGGCCGCCGGGCTCGAGGATGGCGCCCTCGATGCGGAGCTCGCCCGATATCGGGACTTCGCGGGCCAGCGCCTGAAGCTGGGGGTCGCTCCAGAGCAGGGTCGGGGAAGCGGCCGGTGCGGTCCCGGCGAGGGTGGCGGCCAGAGCCAGCGGCAGCCACGCCGCGATGCGCGAGGCGTTCGTCCGGCGCGTGGTCACTGGGCGCCTCCATCGTGGTCTCGCAGCGCGGCTGCGCTCCATTGCCGGGCGACAGACGCATCCTGGTCAGTCATTGGCCAAAGATCCTGACCACACTATGGGCGCTCGGCGTCGCGTGCGCAAGTCGACATCGAGACCAGCCTTCCGCCCGGGCGGCACGCCAGCGCCGCCGAAGGCGACCGTTCCGGGCGGGTCAGCCTCCGCCCGCCCGGGGCGCAGCCGGGCCGGTCGCGCGGGCGGCCCCGGCGGTGGCGGGGTTCGAGGCCCAGCGCAGCATGCGGTGGGGGAACTGCGGATGGTGGTACTCGATGACGACGGGGGGCGAGCCGTCGAGCGATGCCAGCGAGCCCTCAGTCCAGGTGTCGGCATCGGCGTAGATGAAGAGAGGGCCGGCTGCCGGGTCGAGGGCCGCGGCTTCCTCGACGGAGCGCGCGAGGCGATGGCCCGGGTAGAAGTACACGAGGTAGTCGCGTGGGTTGCCCAGCTCGCCGCGCTCGGTCAGCAGCAGCACGGTCGGCGCGGCGTCGCTCCCGATGCCGAGCCGGCGGCCCTGCTCGAGCATGTCGGCCAGCACGACCTCGTGCAGCGTGGGCCGGTACTCGCGGTCCAGGGCGGCCAGGTTCCACGCGACCTGGCACAGCACCAGCACCGTCACGGTCGCGAGCACGGTGCGGGGGGTCCACGGTGGCTCGCGGCCCTGGAGCACGCGCAGCCCGGTCCAGCCCACGAGCAGCAGCAACGGTGGGATCACGACCAGGGCGCGCAGCATGTCGAAGCTCGGCGGTCGGATCGAGTAGCCGGTGAAGACCGTCGCGGTCACGATCACGGCGATCGTCCACCACGCGATCGCGAGGCCGGGCAGGCGGAGCCTGCCGGCGAGCCCGAGCACGATCACGGCCATGATCGGCAGGAACAGGGCGGGCGGCACGAACAACCTGGGTGCGCCGAACAGGAAGATGGCGAAAGCCTCGCGCAGCGGTCCGGCGAGCTCAGTCTTGACGGTCGCATTGGCGACCTCCTTGAAGAGGTCGTGCCGGGTGAGGAAGCTGAGGGCCGTGACGCCGGCGGTGATCGCCGCGGCGGAAAGCCAGCCGAGGGCGAGGCTCCGCTCGGACGCTCGCCACGACCTCGCGGCCGGCCACAGGGAAGCGACCGCGAGCAGCACCGCCGAGGCCAGGCCCGGGGTGTAGCTGCAGCCGAGCAGGGCGCCGATCCAGCCGAGGCCGAGCAGGGCGAGCACCGAGGGCCGCCGCACCGCGATCAGCAGCCAGCCGGCGGCCGCCAGGGTCGCGGACAGCGGGAAGCTCGTCTGCTCGTACCAGCGCAGGTGGTCGATGGCGTACGGGAACGCCGGCACGCTCAAGGCCGCGAGCGCGGCGGCCGCCTCGCCACCAGGCAGCCCGCGCCATGCCTCGCGCGCCCCGGCCCAGAACAGGAAGGCGCCGAGCAGGAAGGGCAGGGCGAAGCCGAGGCGAAGCGCCGGCAGGTTGCGGCCGAGCAGCAGGCTGGGCACGGCCGCGACCAGGTACTGCCGGTTGGGGTATCCCAGGTGCCCGATGCCGGTGTAGCGCCAACCCGGCTGCTGGGCCGCGTCGAGGCCGTCCGCGATCTCCTGCGTCGCCTCGTGCTGGAGCTGGACGTGCTCGATGCCGGAGATGCCCCAGAGGGCGGCGAACGAGACCGCCAGCACCATCACCAGGCTGGTCAGGCAGCGGTCCCGGATGGCGCCCGCCGCGGCCCGCGCGATGGCGAGCCCGCCCACCGCCAGGAAGCCGCACCCGCCGAGCGCCCACAGCCGCGCGGCGGCCCACTCGAAGGGCCCGTGGAGGAGGTAGGCCAGGGCCTCGAGCCCAATCACGGCGGTCGCGCAGCCCATCAGGGCGAGGCCGCGGTGCGTGGGAAAGGCCGGCTGCCGACCGATCGGGTCGTCCGGCTCATGGGATGACTGCGCTCCGCTCGAGATGGCCGCAACCTCCGGCCCGGTCACGGCACGGTTGCCGACCAGGCGCTCGTGTCACCCGACTCGAAGCCGTCCGCGAACAGCGGCGGCGCGGCGTTGGTGTCGATGACCACCCTCAGGATCCAGTCGCCGATGACGCCGAGCTGCTCGGCGTAGGACCACGCGCCGGGCGGGATGGCGTAGACGAAGTTCATCTCGGGCGTTATCCCGTCGAGGTCGCGGGCGAGGCCAGGCGGCGAACCGGCAAAGAAGAACTCGATGCCCACCCGGACCGTGCCTGAGGTGATGGTGATGTCGTTGAGCGACAGGTCGAGCTCGTTGAGGTACGCGGTCGACGGCGTAAAGGTGACGATCTCCTCCCAGAGCAGCTCGCCTGGCCCGAGCGAGGAGCCGTCGTCGTTCCAGACCTTCACCACCAGGTCGACCGGTGGGCCGTCCGGGCAGAGCAGCACCTGCACGCGCTCGACCGTGAACGGGTGGCTGCCGGGCGGCACGGTGAAGCGCGCGGCGCCGATCTCCTCGACCGCGAACCCGGGGATGCACCACAAGTCTCCGGCGCCGGTGAAGCCGTCGTTGGCGAGCGTCATCTCGACCGCGCGGGCAGCCGAGCACGGCAGGGTCGCGATCAGGAGCGCGACCGCGACAGGGCGCCAGCCTCGGTCGAGGGCTGGGGAGCTCACGCCTCCAGTTTCGCAGATCGCCGCCGCCGCGCCAGTGGGGTGCATCACTCCGCCGGCGGGCTGGAGCGGGCCGGGGGTCAGCGCCGGGCGAGCGCCGCGTCGAGGCGCTCGCCGAGCACCCCGCCGAGGGCGGCCAGCGACTCGAGGTCGGTCGGCTCGTCCGGGAGCAGGGGCACCTCGACCAGCGGATGGCTGCCGCCGAGCAGGGATCGCAGCTCGGCCACGCTCGCCCGGTCGCGCTCGCCGAGCCAGCGCAGGAGAGCGCGGCCATCGCCGGCGGCGCCGGCGAGCTGCGCTGGCGACGGCCCGGCGTCGGGGAAGGCCGGGTGGATCCGGTTGACCACGACCGGGCCCAGGCGGTAGCCGGCCTCGGTGAGCCGGCGCGCGAAGAACAGGGTGTCGGCGACGCGCCGGCGGCCGGGAGCGCTGACCAGGACGAACAGCGTCTCGGGCGCCCGCAGCAGCCGCTGCACCTCGACCGCCCGCTCCCGGAAGCCGTCGTACAGCGGGCTGAAGGCCTGGAAGAACTCCGCCATGTCGCGCAGCAGCTCGAGGCCGACGACGCGGTCGAAGAAGCCCTCGACGTTGCGGCCGAGTGGGCCGAGGCGCGAGGTGGCGCGCAGCTGCCCGTCGTCATCGAACCACGGCTTGAGGGCGATCCGCAGCGCGCCGGAGTCGAGGAACGACACGATCCGATCGGGGGCGCCGAGGAAGTCCAGGGCCTGGCGGGTCGGCGGGGTGTCGAGCACGATGCGCTCGTGCGCGCCGTCGCGCGCGACCTCGAGCAGCCGCTCGGAGGCCATGTACTCGAGGACTCCGGCGAGGTGTCCCGACAGGTTGTCGTAGAAGCGGTTGCGCAGGATGCGCTCGCGCGCCTGCTGGTCCGGGGCGTAGCGAGCGATCAGCCGGTCGAAGGTGGCGCGCGCGTCGAGCAGGCTGGCGCACAGGCGGCCGGCGGCGGCGAAGGGGACCTCCGCTTCCTGCTCGGCGGCAACCGCATCGACGCCGAGCACGCTCCGCAGCCGCAGCGACGGGTCGAAGGTCATGACCAGGGTGTCGCGCCCGGCGCCAGCGGACCCCACCCCGAGCGCTGCGGCGAGGGTGGTCTTGCCGACGCCGCCCGAGCCGACGACGATCACCAACGGGACGGCGCGGGGGTCCATCACGGCACCGTCACGGCGTGCTCGAGGCGGCTGGCCAGCGCCGCGACCAGCGGCGGGCCCGCGTCGAGCGGCTCCAGGGGCAGCTCGACGGTCGGCCCACGCCAGCACTCGTGGAGGCGAGCGAGCTCGCGGTCGTTGAGGCGGCGGCGGCGCGCCCACAGCGCGGCAGCGGGGTCGTCGTCGGCCGGGGGCTCGGGCAGCGGCGGGTAGAGGGAGTTGACCACCAGCAGCTCCGGCCCGCGCGCGAGCCGTTCCTCGACCAGCCGGATCAGCTCCAGGCTCTCCTGGACCGGCATTCCCTCGGCCGAGGTCACGACCACGACGCCGAACCGGTCGCGATCGGCCGTGAAGGCGGCGATCGTCGACGCCAGGTGCCCCACCGGCCCGCTGCGGATCACCTCCGCGATCAGCCGCGGCGCCGCCAGCCAGGCCACCGCGTGGCCGGTCGCCGGTGCGTCCAGGATCACGACGTCGGGCCGGGCCATGCCGCGCGGCAGGTGCCCCTCGACCAGGCGCAGGACATGGCCGAAAACGGCGGTCTCCTTGAGCCCCGGCGCGCCCTCGGTGAAGTGCTGGTGGACCGGGCTGGCGAGCACCCTGCGCACCAGCACCCCCACCCTCAGCTTGTCGCGCACCAGGTCGTCGAGCAGGCGGCGCGGGTCGAGGTGCTGGAGCTGCAGCCCGGGCGCCACCGTCACCACCTCGCCGCCGGAGGGCGGCACGCCGAGCAGGTGGTGGAGGCTCTCGCGGGGGTCGACCTCGAGCACGAGGACCCGGCGGCCACGGGCCGCAAGCAGGCGGCCGAGGGCCGCGGCGACGGTGGTCTTGCCGACGCCACCCTTGCCGGTGACCACCAACATCTGCCGCCGCGCGAGCTGCTCGAGGACGCCCACTGGACCGCCCGGCACATCGTACGCGGGCCGGGCGCTCGCCTCATAGGGGCGTGGTGGCAGGGCGACAGCGCGGATGGGCGAGAAATTTTGAGTCGACGTCTCAGGTTGAGTCGAGCGAGGGACGCGCAACGCGTGCCTGTCCGCCGGCGCGCAGCCTTCACGCACGTCCCGGGAGCGAACCATGACCGACGCGGCTCGCAGTCCGTTCGCGATCTCGGCGCCCAGGCCGCACCCGGCCCCGGCCGCCGGCATGCCGGTGGCTGGATCCAGCGGCAGCCCGGCCGACAGGGTCCGGCAGATGGTCGGATCGGCCGACATCTTCGTGTTCATGAAGGGGACGCCCGTGCAGCCGGCGTGCGGGTTCTCGGCCTCGACCGTCGCGATCCTGGACGCGCTCGGCGCGCAGTACGCGACCTTCGATGTGCTGGCCGACGAGGCGATCCGCGCCGCGGCCAAGGAGGTCGGTCAGTGGCCGACGTTTCCGCAGGTGTGGGTCCGTGGGGAGCTGATCGGCGGCGCCGACATCGTCGCCGAGCTCCACCGCTCGGGCGAGCTGGCGCAGGCCCTGGGGGTGGCGCCATGACCGCGGTCTCCGGCCGGCTGATCGTGGTGACCGAGCGGGCGCAGCGGGAGATCCGGGAGATCTTCGAGCGGGAGCGCCCCGGCGACGGCGCGGCCCTGCGGCTCGGGGTCATCGGCGGCGGTTGCTCCGGCCTGTCCTACGAGATGCGGTTCGACGAGCCGCGGGCGACCGATCAGGTGCTCGAGCTCGACGGCTTCGCGGTCGTGCTCGACCCCAAGTCGTCGATCTACCTGAAGGGCGTCACGCTCGACTATCAGGACGGGCTCGAGGGCAAGGGGTTCGTGTTCTCGAACCCGAATGCCAGCAACACCTGTGGCTGCGGTGAATCGTTCAACGTCTGAGCTGCTGCGGTACGACGCCGGCCAGTCCGCGTTCCCGGGGTGGGCGCTGATCGAGGTCACGGGCCGCCACCGCGAGCGCTTCCTGCACAGCCAGCTGACGTCCGACGTGCGGTCCCTCGAGACAGGATCGGGCCAGCTGTCGGCGCTGCTCGACGCCGGCGGCCGCCTGCAGTCGTTCTTCTTCCTTCACAAGCTGCCCGACGCGATTCGCCTGCTGGCGCCGGCGGGAGCTGCGCCGCACACCGTCGACCGCCTGCGGGCACGGGTCATCGCCGACGAGGTGGCGGTCGAGGGCCTGGAGACCGGTGCGATGAGGCTGGTCCTCGGGCCGGCCGCGGTCGAGCTCGCCGCCCGGCTGCCGCCGGGCAGGGCGTTCCCGGTCGAAGGCTGGGGGTCGCGGGGCTTCGTGTGCTGGGACGTCGACCCAGGCGCGCCCGATGAGCTCGACGCGGGCGAGCTCGAGGCACGGCGGGTGCTGAGCGGCCTGCCGCGGTGGGGGGCGGAGGTGACGGCCGGCATGCTCGTCACCGAGACCGCGCTGCTCGCGGGCGCGGTGTCGTTCGGCAAGGGCTGCTACCTCGGCCAGGAGACGGTGGCCAAGGTGGTGAGCCACCGGGGCCCGGCGGTGGCCCCGGCGCTGCTGCGCCTCGATCACGACCTGCGGAGCCCGCAGGCGCTGACCGGCACGGCCTTTGCGGTGGACGGCCGCGAACGCGCCGGCACGGTGAGGTCGTGGGCCCGCTGGCAGGGAAGCACCTACCTGCAGGCCAGCCTGCGGCGCGAGCTGCGGGTCGACGGTCTGGCCCTGACCTGCCGTTTCGACGGCGGACTCGAGCTCGCCGCGGTCGTCGTGCCGCTGCCGCTGCTGCGGACCCCGGCGCCCCAGTCCGAGGCCGAGGGGCTCCTGCTGAGGGCGACGGAGCTGGTCGTCGCCGACCGCGAGGACGAGGCCATCGCGCTGCTCGAGCGGGCGATCGCGGTCGCACCCGGCTTCGCCGATGCCTACGAGGGGTTGGGCGTGCTGCTCGGGCGCCGCGCCCGCTACGAGGACGCGATCGCGGTCATGCGGCGCCTGCTCGAGGCCGACCCCGACTCGGTGATGGCCCACACCAACATGTCCGTCTACCACAACCGGCTCGGCCGGATCGAGGACGCCGAGCGGGAGGCCCGGGCGGCGGCGGTCAAGGCTGCCGAGCGCCGGCGGCGTGAGCAGCACCGCGACGAGACGGAGCGCGGGGCGCGCGAGCGCGCCGCCGCGGACCGCGGCCGCCGCGAGGAGATGTTCCGGCAGGTGCTCGCGATCGATCCCGACGACGCGCTCGCCAACTTCGGTCTCGGACAGCTCAAGGTCGAGGCCGGGGACCACCGCGAGGCGGTGTCGCTTCTCGAGCGGGCGATCGCGGCGGACCGCGACCACTCGGCGGCGCACCTCGCCCTCGGCCGCGCGCTGGAGGGCCTCGGCGAGGCCGATCGGGCGCGCCAGGTCTACCGGGCGGGAGTCGGGGTCGCGGCCCGGCGCGGCGATCTCAAGACGGCGAGCCTGATGCACGAGAGGCTGGGGGCGCTCGACCGCTCGGACGGCGCGCCGTCCCCGCAGCGCCGGGAACAGGACGCGGACCCGGCAGGAGTATCCTCGTGATGCCGAGGCACGATGGGTTCGGGCTGGATGCAGCAGTCGGTGGGCCGGCGCCAGGCGGTGCTGGTAGTGGCGCTGGCGGTGGCCGGGTTCGGCATCGCCGGGGCGATTCGGGTGGTCGGGCAGCGGCTGACCCCCGTCCAGCCCGAGCCGCCGGTGCGGGTGCCGCTGTTTGTCGACCCGGCCGCGGTCGACCATGCCTCCCGCTTCCGCTTCAGCTTCGACCCGCCGGAGGCGCTGGCGGCGCTGCGGCGGCAGGAGCGCCTCGACGAGCTGGTCGCGGGCTCGGCATCCGACCGGGAGGCGCTGCGCCGGCTGATGGAGTGGACCGGCGACCAGTGGGCGCTGGGCGTGCCGAGCCCCTATCCGCCGCCCGACGCGCAGGTGATCCTGCGTGACATCCGGGCCGGGTTCACCGGCGGATTCTGCGCCCAGTACTGCTTCGTGCTGACCCAGGCGATCCAGAGCTTCGGCATTCCGGCGCGGCTGGTGACCATCACCGGCCACGAGGTGGTCGAGGGGTGGCTGCGCGACGAGGGGCGCTGGGTCCTGCTCGATCCGACCTACCGCCTCCAGGTGGTCGACGCCGCGGGGCGGCCGCTCGACGCGCTCGAGGTCCGGCGCGGCGTGGAGCGGGGCGACGCGGTCGCCGTGACCGCGGGCCACCGGCTGCCCGAGGCCGAGGCGGCGTACCTCGCCCGCTACCGCCGCTTCGCGGTGTGGCTCCGCAACGACCTGGTGAGCCGGCCGATGAACTTCACCGACTTCGCGCGCTACCTGGTCTGGTTCGACCCTCCGGACGAGAGCGGGCGGGCGCCGGAGTCGCTGGTCACGACCTTTGCCGCGGACCTCTACCCGGCCGGCGAGCGGGGCGGCCCGTGAGCTCACCGCGGGCCGTGAGGGGACGCCGCGCGGCTCGGATCGCGACCCGCCTCAGGCGGGGTCGATCCGCCAGACCCGCCACTCGCCGGCGGGCAGCCGCCGCTCGAGGATGACCAGCGCGCCGTCCTCGAGCTCGATCGTGAACCGGTCCCGGACCGGCTCCCCCGGGTCGGCCGTGGTGACGATGGCGTGCTCGAGGATGCCGGCAACCCGGAGCCGCCGGCCCCCGACCGTGACCGCGAGCGGCCGCTGCTCGCCTCGCGAGTCGGCGCGGCAGGAAACGGTCGCGACCAGTGGCACCCGCTGCCGCGGCACCCGCGCAGTGTAGCCGAGCCGTCACACCCGAGTTTCGACAGCGAACGAGCATCGCTCATCGCGCGACGAGGCAACCCGATCGGATCTGTGGCGACGGCCGCTTTCCCATCCCCTGTCCACGGCTGCGCGCAGCGCATCCTTCTCGGCGCGCATGGGCCGGAGGTCAGCCAGCGACCACGACGCCTCGCTCACAGCCCGAGGCCGACGACCCGCGTGCGCCGAGGGGGCCATGCCCCTGGCGCTCCTATGCCTTCGCGGAGCGCTCCACCCAGACGGTCAGGATCTCGAGCGTGGCCGCGACGGCCGCCGCCATCCACTCCAGGGACACCCACTCCCGGACCGAGTGAAAGCTCTGGCCGCCGGCCCAGATGTTCGGGGTGAGCAGGCCCATGAAGGAGAGGCGCGCGCCATCGGTGCCGCCGCGGATCGCCTGGCGCTTGGGCTCGATGCCGACGCGCTTCACCGCCTCCAGCGCGTAGTCGAGCACCTTGATGTCCTCGCGGATCTTGTAGGCCATGTTGCGGTAGGACTCCTGGATGGCGAGGTCGATCTTGGCGGCCGGGAAGCGGGTGCTGACCCCGGCGATCACCTGCCGCAGGTGGTCCTCGCGCTCGCGCAGCTCCTCGATCGAGAACGCGCGGACCAGCAGCTTCAGCTCGATCGCGGAGACGTTGCCCGAGATGGTGTAGGGGTGGAGGTAGGGCTGCCGGGCCTCGGTGGTCTCGGGCAGGTGGTTGGGGTCGAGGCGGTCGATGATCGCCGCCGCCACCCGCACTGCGTTGACCAGCTTGCCCTTGGCGTAGCCGGGATGCACGTCGTGGCCGGTGACCGTCACCAACGCCGTGTCGGCGCAGAAGGTCTCGTCCTCGATCTCGCCGAGGTCCGACCCGTCCAGGGTGTAGGCGTAGTCGGCGCCGAAAGCGCCGACGTCGAAGTGCTCGGTGCCACGCCCGACCTCCTCGTCGGTAGTGAAGGCGATCCGGATCGGCCCGTGAAGGAACTCCGGGTGATCGCGGAGCCAGGCCACGAGGGTCATGATCTCGGCCACCCCGGCCTTGTCGTCGGCGCCGAGCAGGGTCGTGCCGTCGGTGTGGATCAGAGTCTGGCCGACACAGCGGGCGAGGTTCGGGTTGCCGGTGACGTCGAGCACCTGCCCGGGGCCGAGCTCGATGTCGCTGCCGTCGTACGACTCGATGACGCGAGGCCTCACGCCGCCGCCCGGGGTCGCGAAGTAGGTGTCCATGTGGGCGATCAGGCCGATCGTCGGCACCGACCCGGCCGCCGGGTGGCCGGTCGGCAGGTTGCCGGGGATGGTGGCGAAGACGTAGCCCCATTCGTTCATCGCGGCGTCGCCACAGCCGAGCGCGCGCAGCTCGTCGGCCAGCAGCCGTGCGAGGTCCTTCTGCTTCTCGGTGCTCGGGCTGGTGGTCGAGGCGTCGTCGGACTGGGTGTCGACGGCGACGTAGCGCAGGAACCGTTCGAGCAGCTGCCGGCGGTCGGCGGCGTTGAGGGTGGCGGGCATCGGGCACCTCCTGGCGTCGGTCGGACGATCGAGTCTAGCAGGAGCCTGCGGGCAATGGCGAACATCAGTGAGCACGTCAGAACCGCGCTCAGCTGACTGTCGGCGTTCTCGATCGCGGCGGCGTTCAGGACCACTGCCCACAGGCTCCTCGGGATGCGCTGCGCGCATCCTGAGAGGGGAAGTTCATTCTCATGATGGACAATGTGGGTTGAGTTGCGGTCGCGTGACCGCCTGCAGCACCAGGCGCGCGCCCTTTCGCCGTACCCAGCGATCAGCTTCCCTGACGTCGCCCTTCAGAAGGAGCTCGCGCCGCAGCCGCCGTCTGACAACGCTTCGGTCCATCACGCCCGCCGACAAGGCCGTTGCGGCACGAGCTCCTAGGCGACCTCGAAGCGAGAGGACTCGAGGAAGCGGGCCGCCTCCTCGCTGGGCACCGGCCTGGAGAACAGGTATCCCTGCCCGTAGGCGCAGCCGAGGTCCCGGATCACGCTGAGCTGCTCGGAGGTCTCGATGCCCTCGGCGATCACCTCCAGGCCGAGCGCCTTGGCGAGGCCGATGATGACGCGCACGATCTCCCAGTTGTGGGCCGGGCCGTGGTCACCGCTGATGAACGACTGGTCGATCTTGAGCGTGTCGATGGGGTAGGAGTGCAGCGAGCTCAGCGACGAGTACCCGGTGCCGAAGTCGTCGATGTAGACCCGCACTCCGAGCGCCCGCAGTCGGGCCAGCACGCCGGCCGCCACCTCGGCGTTCTCCACGATCGAGCTCTCGGTGACCTCGAACCGAATCCAGCTCGGCTCCACGCCGTACTGGGCGAGGATGTCGCGAACGTGGTCCGCGAAGCCGGCGTTGGCGAGCTCCTTGCCCGACAGGTTGACGCTGACGTATGGGGAGGAGTCGCCGAACCGCTCGCGCCAGCGGCGGATGTCGCGGCACACGCAGTGCAGGATCTGCTGCTCGAGGTCGAAGATGGTGCCGATCTCCTCGGCGAGAGGGATGAACTCGTAGGGCGGCACCGGCCCGCCGGCGGCCGACCACCGGGCCAGCGCCTCGAAGCCCTCGATCTGGCCGCTCTCCAGGGCGACGATCGGCTGGTAGTGGACGTTGAACTCGCGCCGGTCGAGCGCCTGGCGGAGCTCCATCTCCAGCCGCAGCCGCGACACCGCAATCTCGTGCATCTCGCGGTCGAAGATCACGTGGTCGCCGCCGCTGCCGGCCTGGGCGCGGAACATCGCGATCTGGGCGTCGCGGATCATGTCCTCGGGCCGCTCGTAATGGGTCGAGGAGAGCGCGATGCCGATGCTGGCGGTCACGAACACGGTGTGGCCGGCGATCTCCATCGGCACTGCCAGGGCCTCCTGGATGCGCCGTGCGACCCTGGTGACGTCGCTCGCGTCCTTGAGGTCCTCGACCAGCACCATGAACTCGTCCCCGCCGGCGCAACCGATCGTGTCCTCCGGCCGGATCGAGGCGCGGAGGCGGTGGGCCACCTGCACCAGCAGCCGGTCACCGGCGTCGTGGCCGAGGCTCTCGGTGACCACCTTGTACTGGTCGAGGTCGAGGTAGAGCACGGCGAACAGGTGCTCGGGGTGGCGGGCCGACCCTGCGATCACGCGCGACAGCCGGTCGAAGAACAGCGCCCGGTTGGGAAGGTCGGTGAGGCTGTCGTGGAGGGCCTCGTAGAGCAGCTGGCGCTCCACCTTGCGGCGCTCCAGGATCTCGTGCTGGAGCCGGATATTGGTCTCGAGCAGCTCGGTGGTGCGCTCCTTGACGCGGGCGTCGAGCTGGTCGCGGGCGCTGCCGAGCTCGAGCTCGAAGCGCTTGCGTTCGGTGATGTCCTCGCAGACCGTGACCACCGCGACCGGCACGCCGTCGCCGTCGAGCACGACGTCGGACAGCAGCTGGACCGGGAATCGGGAGCCGTCCTTGCGGACGTTCACCGACTCGCGGCGCCAGCTCTTGATGGTCCGCGCCTCGTCCGGGCCGAGCGGGCTCCAGGAGTTGCGGGGCGAGTACAGGCGGACCGACTCGCCGAGCAGCTCCTCGGGGGCATAGCCGTGCATCCGCGCATCGGCGTCATTGATGTACAGGATCCGGCCGTCGAGGTCGGTGATGGTCACTCCCAGCTGCATCCGGTCCATGGCACGCTGGATCGCGACGGTGGCGTCGAGCACCGCCGCCGCGGTGAGCAGCCGCTCGGCGCGGCGCCGGGCGGGCGCCAGGCGGGCGTCGAGCTGGCGGTCGTCGGCGCGCCGGTCCACGACCTCGTCCGCGCCGGCCTGCAGCGCGAGCCGGTGGAGAGCGGGGTCGTCGCCTGCCGCGAGCAGCACGATCACGCACTGGTCCTTGCCCGTGGTGGCGCGGATCTTCCGGCACAGGGAGAGCCCGTCGGCGTCCGCGTCTGCGGCGTCGACCAGGACCAGGCGGTGGTGGTCGCGGCGGACTGCCTCGAGGGTGCCGGCAAGGTCGTCGCGGACCTCGAGCTCGGCGTCCCGCAGCGACGGCAGTGAGGCGAGCCGGGCGCACAGCTCGGCGTCCGATGAGTGGCAGAGGACACTCATCCCGGGGGGTCCCCGAAGGCCTGCTGGGCTGCGTGCTGCGGCGTGATTTCCACCCTTGCTCACTGCACCGTGGCGGGATTCAGCAATCCCCGTGCCAGTGCCCTCCCGCCTTGAGTGTCACCGAGGCGGTGATTTGAGACACGGTTCGATGGGGGAGTGTCTCAAAACGCGGCGATCCCGCCGTCCACCGAGGATCCGTGGGGCAGTCCCTCGGGCGACGTCCGGGTGGCCGCCATGCGCAATGAGTGGCCGGCATCGGCGGTTGTGCTCTCGGAGGTCATGGTGCGTCAGCCACTGCCCGCTCGTCCCGCGCCGCGGATCCTGATTGTCGGGGGCGGCTTCGGCGGAGCCTACTGTGCACAGGCGCTGGAGCGGCGGCTGCGGCCCGGCGAGGCCGAGGTCGTGCTGCTCGACCGCAACAACTACTTCGTCTTCCACCCCCTCTTGGTCGAGGCCGGCACCGGCAGCCTCGAGCCCCGACACGCGGTGGTGTCGATCCGCGCCTTCTTGAAGCGCGCTCGATTCGTGATGGGCGAGGTCGTCGGCGCGGATCTCGATGCCCGCCAGCTTTCGTACCTGCCGCCAGGCGGAGAGGAGCCGGCGCGGCTCTCCTATGATCACCTGGTGCTGGCGCCGGGCAGCGTGACCCGCCTGCCCGAAGTGCCTGGGCTGCGCGAGCGCGGCTTCGAGATGAAGAGCCTCGGCGACGCGGTTCGGCTGCGCGACCACGCCATCCGGCAGCTCGAGCGGGCGGATGGCGCCGGCGACCCGAGAGCCCGCAAGCGGATGCTGCACTTCGTCGTGGTCGGCGGCAACTTCACCGGGGTCGAGGTGGCGGGGGAGTTCCAGGTGTTTCTGCGCCGCGCCAGCCGCCGCTATCGGGCCGTCGACCCGGACGACGTTCGGGTCACCCTGGTGGAGCTGGGATCGCGAATCCTGCCCGCCCTCGACGAGGGCCTCGCGGACTACGCCACCCACCGCATGCGGCGCTGCGGGACCCGGATCGAGCTCGGGCTGTCGGTGGCCAGGATCGACCCGGAGTCGGTGACCCTGACCGACGGGCAGGTCCTCGAGTCGGAGACCGTCATCTGGTGCGCGGGCATCGCGCCGAGCCCGCTGGTCGAACGGCTGGCGCTGCCGCGGGACGGCCGCGGCTATCTGCTGTGCGAGCGCGACCTGAGCGTGGTCGGCCGCTCCGACGTCTGGGCGATCGGCGACTCGGCGGTCAACCCAGGGCCGGACGGGGGGCCGTACCCGGCGACCGCCCAGCACGCGGTCCGGCAGGCCACGCATCTGGCGGACAACCTGGCCGGCGTGCTGCGGGGTCGGACGGCCAGGCCGTGCGACATCCGGTCGCACGGCGAGCTGGCGGCCCTCGGCTGCCGCACCGCCGTCGCCAGGGTCTTCGGCTTCAGGCTGGCAGGCTTCCCGGCCTGGTTCCTGTGGCGCACCGTGTACCTGCTGAAGATGCCGGGTCTGGCGCGCAAGGTGCGGGTCGCTCTCGACTGGTCGATGGACCTGGCTTTCGCCAAGGAGGCCGTCCAGCTCGGGCTCACGTCCAACGGTGGCCGGCGACGTCCGGGGTTGCACGACGGCGCGGGACCTCTGGCCCGGTCGGGCGGCGCCTGACAGCGAAAAAATTGGCCCGCCGTTGCCGGCGGGCCGTACACACACGGAAGGAGGAGAGTGTGTGCGGAGCCGGCGGGGTGGGCCGCCGACTCATCAGGAACAACGCCGGTTCCGGCCCGGGCATTTCCGATGCCCGGTCGAGGGACGCGGCCTTCTCGTCGAGGGTGGTTTCGGGAACGGGAACGGGAACGGGAACGGGGACGGATCCGGCTTCCGGCTTCGCCTCCCGCTTCGCCGTGACAGGTCGCCTTCGACTACGCCGTGACAAGAGCGGGCGCGGAAGCGGACCCGGCTTCGCCCTGGGCTTCCGGCTCCGCCTTCGGCTACGCCGTGACAAGTCGCCGTGACAAGAGCGGGCGGGCGCGGATCCGGGCAGCCGCCCTGTCGCCCAGATCCTAGATCCTGGTCCCTGGTCGGGTGGGGGCGAGCGCCTCGCGGGCGATCCGGCGGACCATCGCGGAGAAGATGAACTTGTGGGCGACGAAGTAGTAGGCCACGTCCACGCCGGCGCAGGCAGGGCGTAGCGAGGCGGGGGCCTCGACGTCCCCGACCGCCAGCTCGACGTGGTCGGCCCAGGGACGCCCGGCGATGCGGCCGGGGTCGCGGACCAGGACGCGAACCTGATGCCCGTCCTCGACCAGCCGGGGCACCAGCCGCCCGCCAATGTAGCCGGTGGCGCCGGTGACCAGGATCCTCATCCGAAGCGTTCCAGGTAGTGCCGGACCGGCAGCTTGCGGGCGGTGTTGGCCGACGACATGTAGCGGATGGTGCCAAAGACGGGCCGCTCCGGCGCCCAGGGCCGGTCGTGCCGGCCCAGCACCCAGCAGATCCCCGTCGCGGAGTTCGGGTCGCGGCCGTCGAGGGCGTAGCGGTTGTTGAGCTCGAGCATGACGTCGAGGGCCTGGCGGGGGTCGTCGGTCCACTCCAGGATCTTCTTGCCCCACAGCATCCGCAGGTAGTTGTGGATCGCACCCTCACGGACCAGCTGACGTTGGGCGGCGTTCCACAGCGGGTCGTGGGTGGCCGCGGCGGCGAAGTCGGCGATCGAGTAGCGGTGCTCGCGGGGGTCGGCGGCGTGCGCCTCGAGGGTCCTGCGGGCCCAGGCGGGCAGCGACGTCCAGCGGTCGTGGTCCTCCCGGTGATGGCAGACGTTGAAGCCGAGCTCGCGCCAGGTGACGAGCTGATCGAGAAATGCCTCCGCGTTGGGCGACACTCCCCACCATCCGGCCCGCCGTCCGTTGGCCGGCGGGACCACGCTCTCGGGCGACCAGCCCTCGCCGAGCATCAGCTCGCGGAACACGTCGTGGGCGGACAGGTGGCCGAAGTGGAGGTACGGCGAAAGCCCGCTGCCGCCGCCGTCGTCGGGCCGGTTGCGGAGCTCGGCATACCCCGGGAGGCCGGCGTCGATGAAGGCGCGCAGACGGGACCGCGCCGCCGCGCTGCCGCCGCGCAGCCCGGCGATCGTCACCGAGTGGTCGATGGGGAGAGAGGCCAGGCCCTGCGGCCCGCGCGCCAGGTCGTCGAGGGCGGCCGCCGGCCAGCGCTCGGTGATCTCGGCCGGCAGGTCCGCGGCCGGCGGGAGATCCTGGCAGGGGTCCTCGAGCGGGAAGGGGTCGAGGTGCGCGAGCAGCTCGCGCTGCAGAAAGCGGCGGAAGGCGTAGGCGGTCGGGTGCTCGCGGTCGGCGGCCGCCATCGGGAGCAGGCCGTTGGCGTCGACCGCCTCCAGCCGGACCGCGAGCCGGTTCCCGGCGGCGGCCACCATTCGCGGCAGGAAGAAGGTCGGGAAGTCATCGGTGACCACGACTGCCGCGTGCTCGGCGAGAGCCGCCAGCAGCCCGCGTCCGGCGCCTGGGGCGTCCTCCACGTACGGAAAGTAGGTGACGGCGGTCCCGGACAGGGCGAGCCGGTTGTCCCGCATGCCGTCGACGATGAAGCGGTGGAGGCGATCGGAGGCCCACGGGTAGTCGCACCGAAGCGCCTCCAGGACGACCAGGGGCCGCCCGAGCCGGCGCGACCAGTCTGCCGCTCGCTCGAGCGAGAAGTTGGTGGCGGCGCGCCGCGCGGCGGTCATCCAGTAGAGCACCCAGCTTGCATGGTCGTGGACGGGCGCGTCGTTGACACACCGGATGCGCAGCGGCGGGACGCGGGGCGTCATCCGGCCGTCCCCGCCCGGACGGTCCGGCAGCCACCGCGAGCCCCCTGCTGCAGCGCGCCACCGCGGCGGCCAGGCTGACGCCGGGTCATGCCGCCGTGATTCCCGGGAATCCCCTGGACGATGGCGCCTGGTCGCCGAATCCTGCGGGACAGCACGGCCTGGGGTCCTCCGATCCGTTGCCACCACGGGCCGTCGGCCTGGGTGCCGCTGCCGCGACTCCGGTCATTCTACAGGTCGCCGGATGCACGGCGCCGGCCGAGCCCGCCGCCGCGCCGTACGCTTGACGAGTGACGGCGGGACAGGGATAGTGGCGGATGACCCGCCGGGCGTCTGCCCGGCAGCGGTTGACCACAGGAGGTCAAATTCATGAGACGTCATCTGATTCTTGGGTCGATTCTGCTCGTCGCCTCGGCGGCGTGTGCCCAGCAACCTGCCGAGGTGAAGGCCGGAGATGCCGGGGTCGTCGCCCGGTTCGCCGACCAGGCCATCACCGCGGCCGAGCTCGAGGATGCGGTGAAGCCCCAGCTCCTGTCGCTGCGCCAGCAGGAGTACGAGATCAAGCGCCAGCAGCTCGACCAGACCATCTTCGAGCGTCTGGCGGAGCGCGCCGCAGCCGCCGCCGGGCTCACCTCCGCGCAGTACCTGGAGCAGCAGGTGACGGCGCGAGTCGGCGAGCCGACCGAGGAGGAGATCCAGAAGGTCCTCGCCCAGTACCGGTCGCGGCTCAACCCCGACGACGCCAAGGCCCGCGAGCAGGTGGTGGGCTACCTCAAGCAGCAGCAGCAGGCGAAGCTCAACACCGAGCTCAAGGAGCGGCTGTTCCGCGAGGCCAACGTCGAGATCCTGCTCGAGCCGATGCGCTTCGACGCCAAGGTGACGGCCGATCACCCGGCGCGCGGCGGCGATCCCGATGCCCCGATCGTGCTCATCGAGTACACCGACTTCCAGTGCCCCTTCTGCGGGCGCGTTCAGCCGACCCTGGCCCAGATCATGGACCGGTACGGCAAGTCGGTCCGGCACGTCTTCAAGCAGCTGCCGCTGCCGATGCATCCGCAGGCCCGGCTCGGCGCCGAGGCGTCGCTTTGCGCCGGCGCCCAGGGCAAGTTCTGGGAGATGCACGACTGGCTGTTCGCCAACAAGGACCGGATCGCTCGCGACACCCTGGTCGCCCAGGCGACGGCGATCGGGATCGACGCCGAGAAGTTCGCGGCCTGCGTCGATACCAACGCCTTCGGTGCGCGGATCGACGAGGACATGTCGGAGGCGCGGAGCTTCGGCATCACCGGCACCCCCGGCTTCCTGGTCAACGGAATCGCGATCCGGGGAGCGATGCCGTTCGAGGAGTTCGTGCGGGTCATCGACGGCGAGCTCCAGCGCAAGGGGCTGCCGGTGCCGGCGGCCGCCGCCGCGACCGGCAGCTGATCCGTTCCCGACGATCGTGAACTGTGGGCGCGGGAAACCGCGCCCTTTGTTTCGCGGGAGCGTGGGTGGGCTCCGGGCGCTGGCCGACCGTCTCGGGAACGGGAACGGGAACGGGAACGGGAACGACGTCGGAAGCGGGCGTTGTGGGGTGGCCATCCTGGCTGCCCGCGGAAGCGGAGACGGGCACGGGTACGGGCACGGAGACGGGCGGGCGGGGGCCCTATCCCCCAGATCCCAGATCCTAGATCCTCCTAGTCCAGATCGATATCCCTGATCGGCTTGCCGTCGTCGCCGGCCTTCTTCGCGTCGTCGACCAGCTTGCGGAACCGGTCTTCGAGCAGGCGGCCCTTGGACTGCTCCTTGCGCATCGCCTCGGCCATCCGCTCGGAGGCGCGCCGTTTGTCGGCCTCGATCTCCTTGAGGCGGACGTCGAAATCGACCTTCTCCCGGTGAACGGCCGGCGGCGAGTGCTCGACCACGACTCCCGCCTCGACATCGAGGGTGAGGGCCGATCCGCAGTGCGGGCAGGTGACCTTGAGGGGTTCGCTCATGGCGCTGTCTCCGTCGCGGGCCGATTCTAGACCGCCCGCCGCAGCGCGTCACGCCGAGGGGCCACGGCCGGCGCGGTGGTATTCTCGGGCTGCCGGTTGTGGCCGGAGAAGGGAACCGGGATGAATCGACGGCTGCGAGGGGCGAGCGCGCTCGTCCTGGCGATCGCGCTGGTCGCGGCGGCAGGCTGCGAGGACAACGCGATCAGCCCCGTGCAGCGGGAGGCGCTGGACCGGGCGGTCGCCGGCTACCTCGGCGCCCTCGCCGAGTCCTACTCCACGCTCAGAGTCGAGCCGCTCGAGGAGTGGGCTTCGCCGATCGAGGTCGCGACGGTGCGCAGGATCCTCAAGTCGCTGATGACCACCGGCGACCGGGTCGAGGCAACGCTGCGCGACTACCAGGTCGATCGGGTCGCGGTGTTTCGCGGCATCAACGCCACCGTCTGGACCGTCGAGGTGTGGGACCTCGTCCGCTACGACGCGTACACCGGAATCGAGAAGGGGAGGACGGACAGCTCCGTCCAGCAGACCATGCTGCAGCTCCGCCAGGTCGAGGGCCGCTGGATGGTCATCGCCCGCAGCATCGTCAACGAGGAGCCGCCGGCGGCGGGCAGCTCGGGGGCCGGCGGGTGAGCCGCCAGCCCGTGATCGTGATCGTGGGGCGCCCCAACGTCGGCAAGTCGACCCTCTTCAACCGCTTGACCCGCAGCCGCCGGGCACTGGTCCACGACCTGCCGGGCGTCACCCGTGACCGCATCATCGCCGACGCCGAGCGGCCGGGGGGAGGCCGCGTGACGGTCGTCGACACCGGCGGCTTGCTGCTCGAGGACGAGGATCGTTACGTGCCGCTGATCAGGTCCCAGGCCGAGGAGGCGATCCGCGGCGCCGACGCCGTGGTGCTTCTGCTCGACGGCGAGGCGGGACCGATCCCCGAGGATCGCGACATCTCAAACTACCTGCGGGGGCTCGGCGTGCCGGTGGTGCCGGTCGTCAACAAGGCCGATCGCTCGGGGGTCGAGCTCGGCACACCCGAGTTTGCCGCCCTCGGCCTGGGCGATCCGGTGCCGATCTCGGCCGAGCACGGCCGGGGAATCGACGAGCTCTGGGAGGCGCTCGAGCCCCACCTCGGGGCCGCGCACGAGCCCGACGAGGGTGCTGGTCCCGTCGACGAGGTCCAGGTCGCGATCATCGGCCGCCCCAACGTCGGCAAGTCGTCGCTGCTCAACCGGCTGGTCGGGGTGTCGAGGGTGCTGGTGAGCGAGCTCCCCGGCACGACTCGCGATGCGGTCGACGTGGTCATGGAGCGGGACGGCGTGCGCTACCGTTTCGTCGACACCGCCGGCATCCGCCGCAAGGGGCGCACCGACCGCGGCCCGGAGGTGCTGTCGGTGGTGATGGCGCGGCGCCACCTGGAGCGCGCGGACCTCTGCCTGGTGGTCGTCGACGGTGCTGCCGGCATCAGCGGGCAGGATGCCCACGTCGCGGGCTATGCGTGGGAGGCCGGGCGGGCGACGGTGGTGGTTGCGAACAAATGGGACCTGGTCGAGGACCGGGCGGCCGCCCGCCGTGCCATCGCCGACCAGGTGTCGCGCCAGATGGCCTTTGCCCGCCACGCCCCGATGGTCTTCCTGTCGGCCCTCACCGGGAGGGGAGTGCACCGACTGTTCCCGCTCATGGCGGCGCTGCAGCAGTCGCACTCCAGGCGGGTGCCGAGCGCGGAGCTCAACCGGCTGGTCAAGGAGGCGTGGCGCGCTCATCCGCCATCGGTGGCCGGGCGGCGAGAGCCCCGCCTGTTCTACTGTGCCCAGGTCGGCACCGCTCCGCCCCGGTTCGCGCTTTTCACCAACCTCGCGACGCAGCCGCACTTCTCCTATCTGCGGCACCTCGAGAACGCGCTGCGGAGCGAATTCGGCTTTGAGGGGGTGCCGATCCGGGTTATGATCAAGGGGAGATCGCGCTGAGGGCTCGGGGATGGTTTTCTTCAACTACGCGTTGCGCAAGCTCAACGCCAAGATCGTCTACTACGGTCCTGGCCTGTGCGGCAAGACGACGAACCTGCAGTGGATCCACGACCACTTCGAGGGCGGCCAGCGCGGCAAGATGATCTCGCTCTCCACCGAGGGCGACCGCACCATCTTCTTCGACCTGCTGCCGCTCGAGATCGGCGCGATTCGCGGCATGGACGTGACGCTGCAGCTGTACACCGTCCCCGGCCAGGTGCACTACAACTCGACCCGACAGCTGGTCCTGCGCGGCGCGGATGGGGTGGTGTTCGTTGCCGACTCGCAGTCGACGATGCGCGGCTCCAACGTCGACTCGCTGCGCAACCTCGAGGAGAATCTCTCCCTGCAGGGCGTCGCCCTGGCGGAGTTTCCCCATGTCCTCCAGTTCAACAAGCGGGACCTCGGCGACCTGATCAGCGTCGACGAGCTGGACGCGGAGCTCAACCGGTCCTCGGTGCCGTTCTTCGAGGCCGTCGCCACCGAGGGCGTCGGCGTGCAGGAGACGCTGGAGGGGATCGTCAAGCTGGTGATGCGCAACCTCCGCGAGCGCTACGAGCCGGTGGTGGCGGCCGGCATCGCCGGGCCCGACATCGGCCCGGCGCCGCTCGACGTCGAGGTGCCGGTGGTGCCGATCCGCGCGGCGGCGCCGCCGATTGCCGCTCGAGTGCCGCCACCGCCGCCGCTGCAACCGCGGCGGCCGCTGGCGACGCCGATGCCTGCGGGCCGGGCGGTCTACACCGCCGCCAGCCGGGCCGGGCTGCAGGACGACGTGCCGACCCGGGTCTACCCGGAGGGCCGGCAGCCGGCCGCGGAGCCGACGGCGCCGGGAGGGTTCTGGGAGGACGACGACAGCAGGCCGGCCGGCCGCGAACGGCCCCTTGAGCCCCCGTCTCCGGCCGCGAAGGCGCGTGAGGACTTCGGTTTCGCGATGCCCTTTGCCGACCTGGAGAGCACGACCGACGTCGGCAGGGCCCTCGAGACCGAGCCGGCGCCACCTCCCGTCGAACCGCCGCTCGAGGAGTATCGTCACGCCGGTGACGAGCTCGAGCGGGTGGCGGCCGCGCTCCAGGCCGAGCCGGCCTCGCCCTTCGAGGTCGGCGACCTGACGCCGGAGCCGATGACCGCCGACAGCGTCTTCCGTGCCGCGGCGCCGCCCGCCGAACGGGTGGCGGAGGCGGCGGAGGCGATCGACCGCCCGCCCTCCTGGCCGGCGCGGCTGCGCGGCACGGTTGACGACCTGGTGGCCAGCGTGCTCGGGCAGCGTCCGGTCCGCGGCGCGACGACCGAGGCCCCCCCGCCGAGCGAGGTCCCCGAGCTGCGGGACGAGCTGGAGGCTGAGCTGGCCGGTCTGGCGGCCGCGCCACCCGCGCCCGGCACAGAGGCCGAGCAGGTGGCCGCCGACCTGGACTGGTGGGAGCCGGTGGAGCCCGGGAAGAGCGCCGAGGAGGAGGTCGTCCTCGTCGAGGGCAGCGGGCGCGAGCCGGAGGCCGCAGAGCCCGCCGCGCCCCGGCAGGCGGCCGAGGGGTGGTTCGCCGAGCCGGTCACTGACGGCGCTCGCGAGCCCATCGAGGAGCCTGGCGGGCCGTTCGGCGAGGACGCCATCTCGTACCACGATGCGGAGGTGCAGCAGCTCGTGGCCGAGCACGAGCGCTTCCTCGCCGACGAGCGGGTCGACGTCTCACCGCCCCCGCTCGCCGAGCGGGACTGGTACGAGGCGCACACGGCAGAGACGCTGGAGGCGGAGGGCGAGCCGGCTGCCAGTGTGGAGCCGCTGCCTGCCGTCCGGCCGGAGACGGTGTGGGCCGTCGAGCCGCCGGCCGCGCCCCCCGCCGGGGCCGCCGAATTCAGCCGCGAGCTGGCGGCGCGGCACGGCCTGATCACGCTGGGCGAGGGGGACCCCTTCGGCGAGTTCGTGGACGAGCAGCCGACGCCGGTCCGACGGGAGATCGAGCCGCAGGTCGAGATCGCCCCACCGTCGTTCCACAGCCTGGTGCGGGCCGACGACAACCAGCTCCACCTCCGGCTCCACGGCACCGGCGCGATCGCAGAGTCCGGGCAGGTGCGAGCGCTCGACATCGAGGTCCCGGTGCCGGGTCCCTGGGTCGGCAACCGGCGTGTTACCCTGCAGCTGCGACTGACCCTGTCGCCGGTCGCGGAGGATGACGATGGCGGATCAGTTGGTGCTCCCTGAGGGGCAGGACAGCTTCAAGCTGAACGAGGTCTGCAAGCTTGCCAACGTCCAGCCCTACATGCTGCGGTTCTGGGGCACCGAGTTCGAGCAGCTCGAGGCGGCCAAGAGCGGCACCGGCCAGCGCCTCTACTCCCGGGACCAGGTCGAGCTGATCCTCGAGATCCGCCGCCTGCTGTTCGACGAGGGCCTGACCATCGCCGGCGCCCGCAAGCGCATCGGCTCGTCGCACGGAACCGCGCGCCCGGCCCCGCCCGCGGAGCCTGTGGTCGAGGCGGCGCCCGCCGCCGCGGCCGAGGCCGCCGAGCCGCCCGCGCCGGAGCCCGAGCCGGCGCCGGCGCTGCCGCCGCGCCGGGCGGCTCTCGCCGAGAAGCTGGCCGCCGACGAGGCGGCGCCGCTGCTTTCGACGCTGCGCACCGTTCGCACCGAGGTTGCCAAGATCGTCGCCGAGCTGAAGCGCCCGTAGCAACCTTGTAGCGCAGCCATCCCGGCTGCTTGTAGCGCAGGCTTCCAGCCTGCCTTTCAGCGCAGGCATCCTGCCTGCCATCCTCGTGTTGACAGCGCCGCCGCGGCGCGTCATAGTCCGGCCGGGATCTCTCCAACAATGTGTTCAAGTCCACGTGGTTCGCGAGATCGGCTCGGCCACAGGACAGGGTGCGCGTGGAGATGCGCCGGCCGGCTACCGGCGCGGCCAGGAGGGAGGTCGGTGATGGTCAGGGGAAGGTGGTTCTTCGTCGTCGCAGCGATCGGTCTGACGGGCGCTGCCATCGCATCTGAACCCGAAAGCGCGGTCACCTGGCACGGCGGGCCGGCGGCTCCGGTCCTGGCAGGCGCATTCCTCGGTGAGCCGTCTGCCGGGAGCGGCGCAACCCCAGGAGCGGTCACCCCCGGCCAGCCGAAGGGCCGGGGCGCGGACGTGAGGATCGGCAGTCCCCGCCAGGGCGCCCAGGACGTGGCCCTCGACTTCGACCAAGCGACCGGCAACCTGTTCGCGGTCGTGGGGTGGAATGATCCCACGCATCCCTTCTGGAGGGTGAACATCTCCACAGACGACGGCGCCTCCTGGTCAGAAACCACGGGCGTTGGCGGGTCCAGCTTGTTCGATGCGGCGGTCGTCGACCAGTTCGTCTACGTCGCGTACTCGAACGAGGATTACAACGTTCTCCGAATGTCGCGGTTCTTCGTCGCCGACGGCACGATGGACATGTCGTACGGCGGTGGCGGACTCGTCAACGTCGCCATCGTCGACCCGAACACGATCCTCGACATCGCGGTCGGCGCCAACGCCGACGCACAGGACAACCGCATCTACGTTGCCTTCATCGAGAGCAATCACGCGGTGCGCTTCTTCTGGGACGTGGCCGACGATGGCACCACGTGGGCGGAGATGTCGCCATCGCCGTCGCTGGTGAGCGCTGCGTCGGGCCTGGACTACCACTGGGGGGGAGGCACCCTCGGGAGCGACCCGAACCGTTTGTGGCTCTCGTGCCTGGGCACGGATGGCTACGTCCACGTCCTGGCCGCGGCCGCATCCGGGAGCTGGAACCACTACTTTTTCTCTTTTACCCCTTACCCAAACCAGACTCGGACCCGGATTTCGGCCTACGGGAACTACGTCGTCGTCGCGTACACGGCAGCGGGGACCAACGCTGCCGCGCCGTTCTATCTCGTCAGCTACAACAACGGAACGACGTGGTTCTCTGGCTTCGCCTATGATCCACCGACCGGCGCGCCCGGCTGCTTCGGCGTCGACGTCACGGCTCGCGGCGGGTGGGGCACCGGGATCATCTACAACAGCGAGAGCAGCTTCGACACCGTCTCCGTGGCCACTCGCGAGGACTACGCCCAGGGATCCCCTTGGAGCCCGCCCTTCACCTTCAACGAGGTCGACGCCTTCTCCGGCAGTCCCTCGTTCATCCAGTACCTGCGTCCCCTCGGGGCCTTCGGGATGGTGTATCTGGCTGGAGACACAGCGGGGAATGTCATCCCGTACTTCGATTTCATCGCCCTGATGCCGTTCGACGACGGGTTCGAGTTCGGCGACACGTCGGCTTGGTCGAACACGGTGCCTTAGCGCGCGGTGCATGTGAGGCCCGGCGGCCCCGCTTTCTTGTAGCGCAGGCATCCTGCCTGCCTGTAGCGCAGCCTTCCAGGCTGCTGATGGGGTTCGATCGCCACTCTGGAGTATCCGCGGCGGATCGCGTACAATTCGCCGCTGCGAGGCGGGCGGGGTCTGATCGACGTCGCCCGGGTATCGCAACCGCGTCGGGACGTGGCGCAGCCTGGTAGCGCACCTGAATGGGGTTCAGGGGGTCCGGAGTTCAAATCTCCGCGTCCCGACCATTTATAATCAATGATTTAGCCCGCCGACAGCGGCGGGCAATTTTGTCTCGGAACACCCTGGGAACACTTTTGGGTCGGGAAAGGGCACTTCCGTCTACCGACCAGAGGCGATTGAGGCGCGTCGATAACACCAACAGGAACCGGAACTTGGGGGTGCCATCGTCGTGCTGGGAGCGGAGCGGAGTGCGCGTTGCCCTGCGGAATGGTCCCCTACGGGGCGGGGTGGGGGAGGGGGTAGGGCGCCCCTCGACGGGCGGGTCCCATCGTCGGCAATGCTGGCTCTATATCGGCGGATGACAAAAAGGGCCTTGCTAGTCGATCAACCGATATCGCTTGGCGACCGCGTGGGCGGCGTCCCAGGGGTCGGGGTTGGCGCGACAGATCTCGTCGATCTCGTCGACCAACCACGGAGACCAGAAGTGCACCTCCAGGCTCTTCACGCGTTCCTCCGGGTAGTTGTCGATGTGAATCGTGTCGCGCATCCGACGCGCCTCCCGATGGCGGCTTGTCGGGTTCTTCGGGTCGCACTGAGCCCGATACCACTCCAAGTGGTTTGTCCTGACCCGAGCCCCGTTCCCGCAGCGTCTGTTCTCCACTTCCTCCGCAATGTATGAGCCCAACACGTATGCCGTTGTTTCCTCGATGCGCAGGGCGTAGTCCGGGTCGAGATAGGCGTATCGGTCGAGGCCGGCAAACGTGAAGAGCGCGTGCACGCACTCGTGAGCGGCGATCCAGGTCAGATCACTGTCCGCGGCGTCCATGCTGACTCGAACCAGGATTGTGTTCGCCAGCGGAACGTAGGCGGCCACCGGGCCGCCCTCTGTCACGAGCACCTGGTTGACGTTCAGTCCGTGACCGACCACCAGCAGCGCCTCGTTCACGGCCCTCGAGAACACCTCGAACAGAACCGGCTCGTCACAGAGTACGATTGAACCCTCGTCGTCGCGATCGCCGAGCCACTTCGCTCCTGCAAGCTCCTGCTGCGCGAGCGGCAGTCCGACCATTGCGAAGACCAGCAGCCACAACGCGAGGCCCGGCTGCCGGCGCGTGAACCTCGCGATCCGCCACTCCGGCCGCTGCCACCGCCGCCTCCTCGCGCTACTGAACTGGGTGCGTGGGTGCTCCCACCGCTTCGGTCGGGGATCCAGGCGCTGAAGCAGATCCTCGATCGAGATCTGGCTCCTCGCCATTGCTCTGCCAGGACGTGCCCCAGGGGTCGTCATCGGTTGGATGGGCAGGCCTGCCGTTTCGATCACCGGGCCCTCCTAGGGTCGACGTGCCGTTTGGTGATCTGGAGATTGCTCACGGCCCGCTCCTCTCGGCTGATGCCGAGTAGCAGGCGTCATGCCAGAGTCTGGAGGCGGGGTGGTGGAGTGTTCCGGCCTGAGTGCAAGGTTCCTTGTGCTCGAACAAGGCTTCATCTCAGCCCGTTGCACTCGCGGACGACAGCAGAGGCCAGCGCGAGTGTTGATCACGCCGGGAATGAACAGCGGAGAACGAGGGATGCGCAGGCAGCTCGTGAGGGGCGGTCAGTTCAGCCCGCGCCGGCGTCGGGACTGCTCCTCACGAGCTTGAGTGATGATGATCTCGGCAACGACGTTTGGCGATTCCGCGTCGAAGCCGCAGGCCTCGAGGAGCTCGAGGTTTCCGGCCTGAAGACCGAACTGATCGGAGATGGTCTCACGCAGGACTTCGCACTCATCTGACTTTGCCGGCACGTCGTCCACGATTTGCAGCACGCGCTCGACCGCATCCGCGACCGTCCGCGGCCAGCTCAGCCACTCGCGCACGACTCTCCTCGGTGGGTGGGCGCCCTCCCACACGATGACCCCGTTGATCACGAATGCCGGCAACCTCATGGCGACGCAGCTCTGGACGAAGTCCATGTCAGCGGGAGCCGTCAAGACGAGCACTTCCGCCCCCTCCTGCGCGATGATCCTCACCAAGCGCTTCGCCTCGCTGTCCGCCTCGTCATAGTCCAGGGATCGGATCTCGATGATGTTGGGCATCGTGGTGGAACCCTCCCCTCAAGGCTCCAGCAACCTGCGTGCCAGGTTGATCCTGTGCCTTGCGTTAACACGGGCTGCGGCGGACACGTGCGACTGAACAACTTGTTACAGGTACTGTTCAATATTGACCGGAAGCACTTCCTTTAGGGAGAGTACGAGCTCGGGACAGGGAGATGAACAGTAGTAGTACCCTTCGCGATCGAGGTGGTAGGTTTCTCCCGCGTGCTCGCCAGACGACGCAGAGATTTTGTGCCCGCCGACAAGGACGACCGCTCGCATGAAGTCTAGTCCGGTCAAAACGTCGGGGTCCACGCCATCCAGGGCTGGGTCATCTTTGAGCCGCAATACGTAGACAATGCTGTTATTGAGCGTCTTGAAAAGGCGCCCTCCCTCGGGCGGGACAGGTTCGAAATCCCCATGTGGCGCCAACTGATTTAGCCAACCCTCGAGCGTTTCCACTGCCTCACGTATCTTCGACACAGTTGACCTCCCAGCGTTTTCGATACTGTTGATTGACGAACACCGCGGCACGAAGGAGTGGGTGATTACGTCGTATATGTGTCATCTCACGCACCCTCCTCGGATGCGAACGCTCTCTTGATGCACTCGAAAGCCCAGTTGATCCGCTTTGTCTCTTCCTCCGCAGTCTCTCGCAGTTTTGTTCCGAGCGCAGCGACTCGATCCGGGTGGTATTCCTGAATTCGCTTCCTGTATGCCGCGCGGGCCTCCTCGTAACTTGTATCGCGGCCGACCCCAAGAATGTCGTAGGGATCGTCAGACGGTCGGCTGGTGCCTCCGCGCTGACGGCGGGACCCATCGCTTTGACGACTTGGCCCTGTTCCCCCCGGGGCGATGGGCTCAACAATCACGTTGCCGGAGCGTCCGACTTTGACTCGGAACCTGCACGGACAATTCGGACATTGGACAGTGCCGGTCTTTATGGGATACCTGAGACGGAGCTTCATTCCGCACGTACAGGTGATTGTTTCGTCGTTTCTTATTGGCGGTTCCTTAGCGATGGGTTCGACATCGACCTTTCCGGAACGGCCAACCTTGATTAGAAACCTGCGCAGACACTTCGGACACTGGACAGTGCCGATCTCTATGGGATTCCTGAGACGGATACTCTGTCCGCAGGGACAGGTGAAGGTCAGGTCTTTTCTTGAAGGCGGTTCCTCAAAGTCAACGGGCTCGCCGGTGAGATCCCGAATACGCCTTTGGACTTCGACCCGAAGCTGTACCGCCTTCTCGGAACGCCTTCGGCACAGCTCATCGAAGATCTCGCCGAGTCGGGCAGGATTATTCCAGTGCCCCTTTGCCATCTGTCTGAGTTCGAAGTGGCTCAGATTGAGGTATGGGCGCGACATTGACTACCTGGCCCCTTCGTGACGGCTTCGTCCACCGGTGGCAGCGTTTCGACTCTGGGGAAAGGACAGCAACGTACTCTCGCAGAACATGTACTTCAGCCCGCTTCCTGTACCGCGTACCGTCGGTAAGTACCTCCGCCGATCAGTCTGTGCGCCAGAGGCCTCTCTCGGTGCTTGCTCCCTCGCTGCGTCTGGGCCTGTGCAACGCATTAGTGGATTCCCCACAAATGGGGCACTCTTACTCCTCCTCGAAGGCGAAGTCGTCGAACTTCAGGGTGCGGGCGTTCTCGGTGACGATGCTGACGGTGCGGTCGTCGATGCCGGCCGGGACGTGGGCGTGGATCTCGAGGGTGACGCGGACGTCGGCAGTCAGAAGTGATTCGATGTGGGAGATGACTTCATCCGCGATGCGGCCGGCGTCGCGTCCGATATGCCCGCTCGAGAGAACTGCGGAGCCGAAGAACACGGTCGGCCTCTTCGCCACCGGTTCGGGTTCAATCACCTTCTTCTTGTCGACATCCTTTTCGCTGACCCCGTCGCCGCCGCCCACCGGCGGCGGGTACTTCTCTTTCTCGAGCTGTGCTCGCGCCACCGCCGGCTTGATGAGGCAGGTGCGGTTGTCGATGGTGGTCGGGACGCTGCCCCCCATCCGGAGGCCGGCGTAGTGGCCCTTCTCGGGATCGAAGCTCTCGGCGACCGCAAAGGTGTCGTCCACGGTGACGCGCGCGACGCCGTCCCTCACCGCATCGAGGATGGTGTCGCGGTCCCTGAGACGCTGCAGGTAGAGGTACCTCGGGAACCACTCGCACAGCTCGCTGACGGTGACGTGATCGCGGTCGCGCCAGAGGTACTTGTCAAGCTCCATGCGTAGACGCACGCCACCGAAGGAGGACATCAGCGCCTCGGCAGATGCCAGCTTGGCGGACGTCCGCTTGGCGATCGAGTCGCTCCCGCCGACCCTGGTCTCCTCCCACTCAATCTCCCCGGCCGGGTCGTGCTGGACAGGAACGAGCGCGTGCGCCCAGGTCGCCCCGATCCTCAGGTCGACCGTGCGGTCGAACTCCGTCACCTTGGACTCGGCCTGCGCGAGTTGGAACTGGTCGAGGTTGAGCGCCCTCTTGTCCCGCAGGATGGTCGACCAGGCGAGGTGGGCGGCGGTGACGCCGAGCAGCCCCTCCATCTCCTTCTGGTCCGGCGTGACGAAGACGAGGCAGTTGCGGTTGATCCGTGGCGAGCTGCCGCGCTTGTTGAGGATCTCAATCACCGCCTTCCGAGCCGCACTGTCCTCCTTGCCTTTCCGGTGTGCGAGCTCAGGGCCGAGGATCACCAGTCGCGCGGCCGGGTCGTCGGGCACGTCGGAGCTGTCCTTCGGGCAGATGTGCACGCCCGCGAACTCGCCCCGCGTGCGGTCGCCCTCGAGCCGCCGGACGATCTCGGCGTGGAGCTCCTCCGGCTCGCGCAGCAGCTGGGCGGCGCGATCCTCGGCGGTGCGGTTGAGGTTCGGGCGGGTGGAGATCCAGTGACGGTTCCCGTCCTGGTGGATGAACGTGGCGCGGTCACTGACCCTGCGCAGGGCGTCGCCGAAGGTGGGCACCGCCTCGCCCGGTTGGGCGCACCCGAGCATGATCCGCTCGGCCCCAACCCCCGGCGTGTCGCCCTCGGCTCCCGGGGCGGTGCCGATGTACAGCGCGCGGGCGACCCGCCGGCACGCGGAGTAGCGGCCGAGAGTGGGATTCTCCTGGTCGATGGCCAGCGGCAGCGAGTCGGGGCCGTCGACGTCCTTGCTGATGATCGGCTCCCAGACGTCGGAGAGGTAGCGGGTCAGCTCGCTCTTGATAGCGTGGTCGTCCATGCCGACCGAGGCGGGCATGATCAGCAGGCCGCCGTCCTGGCTCACCCAGAGCCGGTGGATGACCTTGGCGAGCAGGCGCAGTACTCCGCGAGTGCGCTGGAACCTGTCCAGCGTGCTCCACTCGCCGTAGAGCCGCTTGAAGAGCTCGGGGTGGATGGGGTAGCTCGCGCGCATCTCGTCGCGGTACGAGCTCTCGCTGCACTCGCTCGGGAACTCGCCCTTGGACGTGCGGTACATCTTGGAGAACGCGTCGATGACCGCGTCGCGGGCCGCGAAGCTCTCGCGCCCGGACATCGGCTCGAAGAGCCGGCGCCGGACGATCTCGAAGCCCTCGTCGGAGGTGGCGGGCCGCCACGGCTTGCCGACCCTCTCGATGACGTTCTTCAACGCGTCCAGCGCGTACTCACCGTGCTCGCCGCCGATCTCGATCTTCGAGGACGGCACTGCGGCTACCACCATGGTCTTCGAAGCCGCCCTGGCCGCCTCGGTGATGGCCTGGGCGAAGGTGCTCTGAGACTCGAAGGTGCCCGCCGGCAGGTCGCTCTTGCCCACGAGCTGGCGCGCGTACGCGACCCACTCGTCGATCAGCACCAGGCACGGGCTGTGAGCCTTGAACACCTTCGCAAGCTGGGCCGACCCCGGGCTGGTGCCAGCCTTGTCGGATTCGGCGACCATCGCATAGCCCTTCTTGCCGCCGAGCTGCCACGCCATCTCCCCCCACAGCGTGTGGACCTCGGTGCCATCGGGCTTGACGCTCACCTCGCCGGGCGACAGCGCAGTCCCCACCAGCACCGCCCGGCAGGCCGTGGGCGCCGCCGCGACCCCGGCGTCCTTCACCACCGGCTCGAGCCCCTCGAGGCTCGCGGTGTCGACCCCACTGAAGAGGTGGTAGAGCGCCAGCATCGAGTGGGTCTTCCCGCCGCCGAAGTTGGTCTGCAGCTCGACGACCGGGTCGCCACCCTTGCCCTCGAGCCGCTCCAGGGCGCCGGACAGCAGGTCGCGCAGCCCCACGGTGATGAAGGTGCGCCGGAAGAACTCCTTCGGGTCGCGGTACTCGTCCGAGCCCTCGCCGCGGTAGACCTGCGCGAGGTCGGCCGCGAACTCGGCCTGTGCGTACTTGCCGCTGGCCACGTCCGGGTGCGGGGTGATAAGTGCGCGCCACGCCTGCAGCCCCTCCTGCGGCGTACCTTCGAGGGTCAGCTGCTTGTAGCGGGTCACGTTCCGCGCCTGCTCGGCGTAGACCTGGCGCTGGAGGTCGGTGCGCAGCTCGTCCAGTGCCTTGACCTGCTCGCCGGCCGAAACCGCCTGCAGGAGCCGCTGCATGGTGTCGAGGGCGCGGTAGACGTCGTCGGACGTGAAGGGGTCCTCGTGGGCCCACATGTTGCGGACCTCGAGGAGCTCTCCCACGTAGGCCCTCTCGACGAAGCCGAGCACGTCCTTGAAGACGCCCTGCCAGTTGTCGACCATGGCCTTGAGCACGGCCTGGGTGTCCCAGTGGACGACGCCGTCCTCCAGCCGAATCGCCTTAATTCGGGTGGCGACCTCCTCCTTCCAGTAGCCGCCGAGCTTGGCCTTCAGCTCGCGCTCGACGAACGGCACCAGCCCGGTCACCAGCTCGTCCATGCCCTTGCGCACCCGGTCCCTGTTGCTCAGCGCCATGAATCACTCCCTCTCAATCGAAGAGCCCGGCCTGGGTTTCGGCTGCTGCGGACGCCCGTGTCTCGCTCGCCAGCTTCTCCAGCTCCGGCCAGGCCAGGACCAGGCCGTTGTAGGCCAGCGCCTCCTCCGCCCACTTCTTGCGCTCGCAGGTCGTGAAGAGGCGGTAGGCGAGGCTCCGCGCCTGCTCGGCAGTCGGGCCGAGCTTCATCAGCAACTCGGCGGCGTCGCGCTCGCCGCGCTCTTCGAGCCGTTTGATGAGGTGCTGCGTCGCCTCCCAAACCGTCGGACGACGATCAACCGACGGGTCCCAGTCGTCGGGCAATTCGGCCCGCCCAAAGAGTCGAAACTGTCCCGCGGAAGCGTGGCCGATTCCAGCTCGTGTTATGCCGTCGACCGAGTTGTTTCTCGCCCTGGCCAAGCCATCGGCCACCCCGAACGGACCTCGCGAGAATCCATAGTTCTCAAACCAGTCGACAGCGAACTGTGAGTCATGGTCAAGTTGCCCAGCCTGTTCACTGAGTAGGTCAACTAACGTCTGGTTGATGATTCTGAGGGCGTCTCGAACTCCCATTGCACACCCGTCGCCGTCCAAGACACGGTTATGCCTCGAGTAAACCCGCATACCCGGCCCAATGAACGCCTGGGCGAGATCAACCGGTGCTATGCCTGCAAGCATCAGCTCTTGAAGTGCTTGTGGGAGCTCGTTGCGCAACGTCCAGACAAAGTCTCGTCTCGTAATGTCGGCTGCGTCCTCCGGCTTTGGCGAACACACAAGCAGGACGTACGTTGCGAGTGCGTTGGAACGCTGCCCACGCAGCCGCGATCCTCCCGTGCCGTGAATGGGCCACGTACCCACGATGGCAAGGCCTGCGTTGCAAATGGCTTGAAGCATCGCTTCCCATCCACCACCGCCACTACCTCCGATCGCTAGCTCCTTCTCCTTTGATGCGTATACAACGAGGATGGGGAAGTCCTGGCGTGCTACCGATCGCAAATGCGAGAACGTGCTTTCGAAACCACGAACGAAGTAGTCCTCAGCTTCATCCCCTGACTGATGGCGACCTGGATCTGCTATCAGTTCGCTCGCCCGCGGTGCGCAGACGGTTGCAAACAAGTCAGGTTCGATCGAACCCAGAGCCCTCCGAATCCAAAGGTAAAAGAAATCGGACAGATCGGCGTAGCCGATCGCATCAAAGTACGGAGGGTCCGTGACCACCAGAGCTTCACCAATGAGGTCGTTCCCGGCCGTCCTCGCATCAGCCACCCTCACAGTTGCCGCCGGTCCGTTTGGGTCGATATATTTGAGTGCGGATAGGGATGTTTCTACCACTCGGAGCCAATCACCCACAGATCGACCGAACGGATTGACTTCAACATAGTCCCAAGTCATGGGAATATCGTTTCGCCCGAACCCACCCTCCGCCTTTCCGACACCGTTTCTGGAGTCAATCTTCCAGAGTGTTTGTTGGGAGCTGAACTGAGCGAGCTTCCCGACACAAAGTCCAAGCGCACGGGCGATGGCTCTCCCCCAGTCTTCTTCTCCTCCATCCTTCTCAACCCAATCTGGTATCTTGGAAACCAACCCAGCGAAAGTCGACAGCGCCACTTGTTGGCGTGCAGTAAACAGTTCTTCCCAATGGCGAATACCGTATGGCTGGACTCTAAACCCAAGGCCCTTTTGGGGCAATGGTGAAAGGTCAAGTTCTGGGGCTTTGACGCTTAGCCCGAGGTCTTCGTGTTCGGGTGTTGGGCTGTGGTACCCCCGCCCCCTTTCCCCATAACTCACCATCGCGATCAGGCGCGTCCCAAGGTTTCCTTTCGCTCCCTCTTCTTTCAGGTAGTTAAAATCGTAAGGAGAATCCGTGAAAACACATCTGCCTTGTGCGCTCGGTTGGGGTTGCCCACTCCTCCGAACTTCAAACGACACGCGCCGACGCGCTGTGTTGACTACCGGTTCGACGTATGCCTGTTTACCCTCTTCTCTTGAGAGCCACCAAGTGCGTACAACAGGTGTATGGGCTCCTGCCGTAGATGGATCGGGGCTCCTGACTGTGCGGCACCACCACCACGCTATGACCGGATCACCATTCGGAGACTTCGGATAGAGGCCCTGCAGTTCCTCCCAGGCGGCCTCGTAGATCCTCCGCGCATATGACCGGACATCGTGGAGAAAACCCCCTAAGCTCGAAAAAGCAAGATTGTCGTGGTCGGTTACTGGGTCACGGTCTCTGAGCCTCGGTGGATCCTCGGTGAGCACCCGGGAAATGAGGACGGGCACCGGGTTCAAATCGGATCCAAAACCCAGGAGCCCGAGCCGTTGGGCTTCTACTAAAGTGGAACCAGCGCCACAAAAGGGATCAAGAACAACAGGGAGCCTTCCGTTAACCCCTTGCTCTATTCTCTTCTTGGCTTTCTCAAGCACGACGCCAGGTGGCGACTCAACTCCTGAGGCCACCAACTGTTCGACGAGTTTCAACAGCTCAGATAATTCGGCGTGATCTTCAGGGGCGTCAACCAGTGCAGAGAAGATCGCTGCGCGGAGGGCGGGCACTGGCATTGGTGCAAACCACTTATGGAGGTTACGAATCGTCCCAGTCTTCCGATTCTTGTCATCTCTACATGCATCGTTAATGGCATCCAGTGGGAGTGCGACCTCGATGAGCTTCTTGCGGGTCACTGTCATGAGCCGTTCCCCTCGGCCATCAGGTCGGACGCCTCCGTAGCCCCCGTCACGTCGCGGATCCGATCCCAGATCGCGTCGAGGCGCTGATCGAGGAACCCCTCGAAGTCGTCGTGTTTCAGAGGCGACCCATCGTCGGCGTTGATCAGGTGCGAATCCATCAGCGTCTTGAACGATTTGGGCTTGACGTCCTCCAGGGCCTTCGTGATCTCCTTCAAGTAGTCGGACGGCGCCCGCGCCCCGATCCGCTGGTTGGTCGCGCGGTCGATCAACGTCCGGTTCAGCACGCAATCCCTGAGGCGGGCGGGCTTGCCGTGCGCATTCGACCAGGCCTGCGGGAAGATGTGGTGGTCGTCGATCTGCTGGTCGGCGATCATCTTGGCAGTGATCTTCTTCACCGAGTGGAAGTCACGCGACCCGCCGGCGAGCACGAGGGCGATGACCCCTCTGTACAGCGCCCGTTGGCGCGGTGTCGTGTCGAGAAGGACGCGCGGGTCGAACCGGAATGCGGTGACCGAGTCGGGCGGCTGACCCCCCTCAAACCAGCGGACCAACTCGCCATAGTCCCTGGCGCACTGCGAGTTTGCGGCGCGTTCGTACTTCTGACCGAAGACCGAGCACCAAAACCACTTGCGCAGCTTCAGTCGGTCCGCACCTTCACGGGTCGTGCCGAGGGAGGCCGCCCGGGCAAGCGCCGCACCCATGGGGATGAGCATGGAGTAGTAGGGAAGCCACTTCGGGACCAGCACGCCGCAGTCGTCGTTCAGGATGTCGAGCGCGAGGTCGAGGCCGTCAACGACAATGCCCCACCACTTGTTGATCGCACTCACGTCGAGCGCGAGCACGTCGCTGCGCTTGCAGGCCGGATGCTCCCGCGTTGTCAAGGCTATCATCTGCAGCAGGTAGTACGGGTCGACCTCGAAGTCAGTGATCTTCTCGCATCGGTTCCTTGCCCCGTCCCAGAGCTCGCGAAGATTGACGTCCTGCGGCCAGAACCGGGCCGTGAGCAGTTCGAAGACGCTGAGCTTGACTCCGGTGCGGTTCAAGGTCTCGAAGATGGTGCACACCGCCTCGGCGCCGGTCGTGTCCGACAACGTCACCACCGGGAACTGGTAGTCGTCAATGGTCTGGATCCAGTCCGTTCCGATCTGCTTCAGCTGCTTGATGACGTCGATTGGGTTCTGCTCGTTCTCGAGCCGGGTCGCGACATCGATGGTCCACCCGTTGAAATCACCGTTGCCGCCCTGAAGCACGCTGAGGGGCAGGATGAGGTCCCGCGCCTGAACCTCCAGCTGCTGCAGCGCGCGGGATCTCTTCGCCTTCTCGCGAAGGTGGAAGATGCACTCCTCGAAGTCGAGGCCGTTCAGCAGCCCGCGAAGGTCGAGGTAATAGCGGTGATCGCCGACCCCGTAGAAGGCCTGGTACAGCGAGGTCAGGCGCTGTTGCCCGTCAAGCACCAGATACGTCGGTTGGTGTTTGTTGAGCGCTGGGGCGCCCTGAAACTCGCGGCAGGCGAAGTAGCTGTGGGTGTTGCGGATCCGAAGCAGGCTGCCGGCGGGGTAGTTGTGAGCGATCGAGACGATCAGCTCTTGCGTCGCATTGGGATCCCACACGAAGTCCCGCTGGAAGTCCGGCAGCGCCGCGTCGCTGCTGTAGATCAATCCAAGGAGCTCCTTCAGCTCGCGCGGGTTGGTGTCCTCGAAGATGCTGGGCATGGCGGCTCCTCAGGTCGTGGTGTTCGTCAAGTGACGGCCGACGTACGCAACGACGATCTTGTCCTTCCTCAGCCTCGTGCTGAAGTGAATCGAAAGGCACTTGTTGGCATCGCCCGCGCCGATTGTGAAGTGCTCCTTGAAGAGCTCCGATTTGCCTCGGTAGTCGAAGGTGTACTCGCCTCCCCACTTGTTCCGCGTTTTCTCTGAGATCTTCGACTTGTACTCCATACCGATGTCTCTGAAGTACTCCTTCCACCCCGTGCCCAAGCGTCCGTCGGCGTCGCGTGCAGCGGCCGCCACGTCAAGCGCCTCGAGGTGCGCCTTTACGCGGTCCGGGAACTCGAAGTTCCGCGGAACCTCAGCAGCAGAGTCGATTGCGCTCTTCAGAAACTCCAGCTGCCGCAGCGCGCACGCCGCACTCCCAACGATTTCGGCGACAGTCTCGCCCTTCACCACTTCGGTCGGCGACTCCGCGAAGTCTGAGACGCCAACTCCCACAGCCCGCGAAAGCTCCGCAATGTTGCTCTGGGCAGTCTTGAGGCCAAATTCGAGCGCCCGGATCTTGTCGTTGCGGGTTTCGAGTTCTGCATCCAGAGCCGCCACTCGCCCAAGGAGGGTCTCGACTTGCGCCTTGGCTTCGTTCAGCAGCTCGTCCGATGCCTTTTCGCTTTCCTCAACCTGCTTTTGGAGACTCTCCAGCTGGGATTGGTGTTGATTGCGGGCGAGTCTCCTGAACGCTGCAAGGGCTGGAGGATCGCTGACCGAGACTACCGCGCGCTCCGCCAGGCGGCCGAAGAGAAAGTCAGCGAACTCAGTGGGCATCAGCTTCTTTGCCCGCATGGTTTCGCCGAGGAACTGCGGGTGATCGTAGGGATCATCGGTAGGCCAGAAGTTCGGCGAGAACACGCGTACGGCGTCCGGCTCGAGGCTGAAGTTCGGGCCGAGGTACTGGTTGATGACCTTCAGCGTCAGTCCATCGCGAAGGGCGACCACCTTGGCTGTTCCGGCGAGTCTCAGGGCGAGGTCTTTCGGCTTCACGGCGTAGTGGCGGCCGTTGTCTACCGTGGGAGACAGGAGGACCAATGCGACCTTGCGCCCGGGCCCATAGAGGTTCTCTGTGCAGAAGTCGTCGACATCGTGGACGGTGATGGTCTTTTCGGTGAGCGGGAGCTCGGTGCCGCCGCTGATGCACTGCCAGTGTGGGTTCCCCAGGAGGTCCGGAATCAGCCGCGGCCTTCCCGGGCGAAGGTCTCTCGGGACGGCGCTGTAGTCGTCCGACTCCACGCCCAGCGTGAACTGGAAGTCGAGCTTCCCCTCGGCAAATGCAAGGTCGCAAAGAGTCGTCCAGTTGAAATGGCCACCGTCTGCGGCCGGGTGAGTCCAGTAGACGGCGCGGTGAAACTCACCGGACTCCAGGCGCGACTCCTTCATTTGAAAGGGCTGGTCACGGCGGCGGGTGATCTCCATGACCTCGACGGGCGCCGGCGCGGTTTCTCTGACATGGTCGTAGTGGCTCCGGATCCACGCTCTGACCGAAGCCATCACCTCGTCAGCCACGGCCTGCTGCGGGCGGCCAGTATCGGGCTCGATCCTGAACTGAGTCTTGTAGAGAGGCCTCACTTCACTTCCTCCCAGACATCGAGCCAGCGTTGACCCCGCCGGCCGGCGCGTCCGCCCCCATGAGCCGCCCGGGGAGGGAGCTCATTCTATGGCTCCTTCCGACAAGCCATAGGGCCATCCCATAACCAGTTTGTCTGCAGTCTCTTGCAGAGATCCGGCACACCTCTATGGCTCATTCCTATGGCTCCCTATGGCTCTTGATACCGGCCGCCGCGCCCACCACAGGTGCAGCGTGCTCGGGTGCCCGTGGCGGATCGCCCTTCCCCGCATCGACGCCTGGTTAATGGCATCGAGCGGGAGCGTCAGCTCTAACAGGGTCCTCATCATCACCTCACTGATTCCGCGGCCTCGCGCTCTCCGCCGCAGTCGCTATCTCGTCCAGGACCTGAACAACTTCATCCTCTAGGTCTGATGGGTCCACGAATGGCGCCAGCGTGTGATAGTCGGTCTTTCCCATCAGGTTGGGCAGGTTTAGTTTTTTGTAGAAACGCTTGAACAGCGGATCGAGAAAATCGTCGCTCGTCTTGATGTCTTCCCCCCAAGGAGAGGGCTTTCCAAGGTCTGCAAGTGCGGTCTCGATCTCGGCGATAGCTTCCGTCATCGCGACGCGCCAGGCACCCCCGAAGAGGTTGCCAAGCTGAGCGCAACCCTGCGCTTCGGCAAAGGCGAGCAGAGTCTTGCGCTGCGCTATGTAGCTCTCGATCTCGCGCCTTTGCCACATCATCTGCTTCAGGTTTGGGTCCACAGGTGGGGCCTGATCGAGACGGTCATAGAGAGCAACGCCAACGAGGTCTTGCTTGGCCTCGCGTAGACCGTAGAAGTGATCCTGTGCCTTTCGTGGCTGGTTACCGACGTAGTGTACGAACGGTCGCTGCAGGGCCGCAGCCGCGCGGTGATTTGTAGACAATGCCAGTTCGAGGAGGATCGCCAGGTCGGTGGATCCCTCGAGGTACAGCACCCATCCAACTACTTCGGCCTGCGCATACTGGTCGTGACCAATATCTTTCAGCGCCTTGAGGACTTGGCTCCCGCGATCGTCAATCCTGTGAGGACTGCCGATGAAGGCAACGACGGTGTCACGATCGGCGGCCTCGTTCAAAATGACTTCGGAGTGACTTGCAGCGATGATCTGGCTCCCACTTTTCGCGGCTGCCGCCATCAGCACGTGGTAGATCTGACGCTGTCGTAACACTTCGAGATGGGCATCTGGCTCGTCGAGTAGAAGCACGGCGCCGGGGTTAGCCGCCATGTGCGCAAGCAGAAGCAGCGTCTGTTGCTGTCCTCTTCCGCTTGCAGATAGGTCGAGCTTTACGCCGCCGAGGGTGCGAAAGGACATTACAATCTGGCCGCGTTCCTTGAGGTAGCTGGGATCGTCAAGAGTGACGCCGAACAGCTCCCTGATCTGGTCCACGATTCGCAGCCACGACGCCTTATCCCGCGTAAGGACTTGCCAGCAGATGTTGCGCAGGACTTCGGCTGTACGACCCTCACCAAGGCGAACGTTTATGGAACCTTCGTCCAATCGGTCCTCGCTGGAGGCCAGCCCCGACATTGGCGGCAGGTATGCCAGCTTCACCGCAGCGGCGGCGGCCGGCACTTCCAGGCGAGTCCCATCTCCACCGACGCGCGACCGGCAATAGAACGACTCCTCGTTCGCATAGTCGAACTCGAGGCTGGTCTTCCAAGTCTGTGCTTCGTCGATGCCTTCGCAGTCGATCTCGATGAGCACATTCCGGGTTTTCGTCCGGTCGCCCTCTCGATATCCTTCCCGCACGTGCAGGTCGCGCCACAACAAGTTGGCCGCAGGAACCGGTACGGCAATTAAGTCGCGCCGGTTGATGGTGACGCCCGCTCGCTCCTTTGGGACATTGCCGGCGCCGCGCTTCTCCACCCAGCGTCGCACCCCAGCGTTCCACAGGGCGAGCGCTTGAAGAGCCGAACTCTTCCCAGAGTTGTTGGGTCCCACGAATACGACACGCTCGCCAAGCTCAATCTCGATCTGATTGAAAAGCTTGAAGTTGCGGATGATGACCTTGGTCAGCATGTCTTTCGCCTCCTTTGGACCGAGTCAGTTTTCAGCAAACCCCCTACCTCGGTCTGTGGCTCCATACGATTCCTCAATCCTGAGCCTAAGCCGCACTTCGGCCAAGTCGAATAGGTGTACCTATCCCTCGCCGTAGTCCTTCTTCAGTCTGCCGATACTCTTGTCACTCCTCGCGTCTCCTCCACCTGGGTTGACGATCTTCACGGAGCCCTTTGGAAGTCCATGGGTTCGCTCGATACTTCTCTCGAGCGGTCCAACTTTTCCGTCTTGGCGAGCGTCCCGCTGACGGCGAGGTGGGTCGATTCTCTTCTTTGTCATTTGTCATTCCTTTCTGCACTAGTGCCGGGGATGTTTATCGCACATGTCCTAAACGTAAACGAAGAGTTCAAAGCGAAGCTCCGAACCCGAACTTCTGAGTGAGCTGATAAATGGGTAGTCGGTGGGGGGTCACTCAGGCGGTCCTCCGTGGCGCAGAAGGCTGCTGAGGTTGAACGACGACGAGTCCTGGGCGAATCCGGGCTGTCCGTAGTCGAACTCGCGGACGTAGACCACACGCTCGGGCCGGTCGTCCCGGACGAGCACCACCGCCAGCCGGAACTGCTGCGGCACGTTGTTGGCCTTGCGGATCTCGTTGGTGGTCAGGGTGACCTGAGTCGCGACGTGAGCGCGCCCCTTGACCTCGACGAAGACCAGCGTGCCGTCCGGCGTTTTCGACTCGATGTCGTAGCCGAGGCCCTTGGTGGCGCTGACGTCCGCCGGCTCGCGGCCGAGCAATCTCTCGGTCTCCATCACCGCCCGCATGGCGATCAGCTCGATGCGTTTGCGGGCTTCGGCGTCCACGCCGTCGTCCTCCGACAGCGCGGTGCGGCCGTGGAGCTTCTCCAGCATGCCGCGAGGCACTACGAGCGCTCCGCCCTTCACCGTCGGTGCGCCCGCGAAAATGTGGCGCTCGATCTGGAGCTCGTCGAGCCGCGCGCGCAGGCGGTCGGCGAGGCGGTCGGCACGCTCCTGGGCGACGTCGGCGGGGAGCCGGGTGTCGTGGCCTGCCCGCTCCTTCTCCTTGAGATCCTGGGCGCGGCGGTCCCAGTAGTTGATCTCCTTGGTCAGGCGGGCCTTCACTTCGCGCTCCACCTTGTCGATTTGCCGGAGGCGCTCGGTCCTGACCTCCTCGAGGTGGTTGGGCACAATGCCGGCGACGGCGAAGCTCGTGACGTCCCGGTCCCAGTCGCGCTTGAGCCAGGTCGCATCCAGCTCGGACTCGAGCACACCGTGGTCGACGTCAGTAGCCGGCCGGTAGTCGAGGTAGGGCGCTGCCCCGGCGTTGCGGTACTGGCCGTCCGCATCGACCTCCACGAACTCGAGGCGCTTGGAGATGGTGAGGGGCTCTCCTCGCCGGCCCCGGCGGCCGTCCTGGATGGTGTGCTCCAGGTAGAAGAGCAGGCGCGGTGACTCCGATGGATCGTCCTTGTCGACTAGGACCGCACCGCGCTTCAGCAGATCCGCGTGCTGCTCGAGGAGGAGGTCGATGACGGCGTCGAGGAGGGGGTTGCCCGGGCAGATCAGCTCCGCGCGGGGCTGCTCGTCGACCCTGTCCTTCTCGAAGCAGATGCGCTCGTAGCGCCTGAGCACCGGGGCGCCCATCCCGATGTGACGGTCGCGATCTCTCACGGCGGCAGGTACGTGGGTGATCTCCCAGCGGCCCTCCTCGCGGCGGTGGACCTTGCCACCCAGGCGAGGGAAGGCGTCGAGGAAGAAGGCCTGGATGAAGTGCGGCTGGAGCCGGCGCGCGTAGGCGCGCTCCATTTCCTCCCGGATGTTCTGTATGCGCGTGGTGTCCATGGCGTCGCTGACGAGGGCCCGCTCGTCCAGCACCTGCTGGATGCGCTCCCGGTCGACAGCACCGTCGGCCTTCTGGTTGATCCGCGCCCGGACCACCGGGTCGTCCCCGTAGCGGATCGCCTCCATGAGGAGCTCGCGCAGGGCCTTCTGGTCGAAGAGCCGGCCGAGGACGTCGTAGACCTTGCCGCCGAGCGCCTCACGCTCCGCCTCGAGCTTGACGAGAAGGCGGGCGTAGACGTCACCCTCGCGCGTGTCCTTGGCGATGAGGTTCCAGAGGTGGCACACCTCGCGCTGCCCGATGCGGTGGATCCGCCCGAAGCGCTGCTCGAGGCGGTTTGGGTTCCAGGGCAGGTCGTAGTTGATCATCAGGTGGGCGCGCTGGAGGTTGATGCCCTCACCCGCGGCGTCGTTGGCGATGAGGATCAGCACCTCGGGATCGTTCATGAAGGCGTGGACGATGCGGCGCCGCTCCTCGCGGGTGACCGAGCCGTGGATCTCGACCACTGCCTCGGCGCGGCCGAGGCGGTTGCGGACGCGGCGGGTGAGGTAGGTCAGGGTGTCCCTGAACTCGCTGAACACCACGAGCTTCCGGCGGTTGCCGTGCTCGTCGGTCATCAGCGGGTCGTCGAGGATGGAGTCCAGCTGGTTCCACTTGGCGTCCTGGCCGGAGCGCACCATGTCGCGCGCCAGCTCCTCGAGACGTCGAAGGGTCTCGATCTCCTTTTCGAGCTCCTCGATGGTCGCGGCGGCGGTGGCGTTGTCGACCAGCCGCTGCTCGAGCTCCTCGCGTTCGTCCTGCGGGGCCTCGTCGTAGGCGTCGTCCAGGGTCTCCTCGTCGAGCGCGTCGAGGACGGAGTCGCCCCACTTCAGCCTGGTTTCGCCTCCGCGCAGGAGAATGCGTTGTTCCGCCAGGCGGCTCTCGAGGCGCTCGCGGCGGCGCACGAGCGAGCGGAAGATGGCCTCCGGCGAGGAGGCCAGCCGGCGCTGCAGGGTCATGAGGGCGAAGCCGACGTTCACGGCGCGGCGCCCCTCGCCGTCGTCCACAAAGCGCTCCGCTCGGTTCATTTCCTCGCGGACGTACGCGGTGACCTCGGCATAGAGGTGGGCCTCGGCGGGGGATAGCTGGTACTGGGCGGTGTGGGAGCGCCGCTCGGTGAAGAGCGGCGAGCCGTCGAAGCGGAGGAGGTCCTCCTTGACCAGCCGCCGCATGAGGTCGGATGGGTCGGCGGTGTGGACGCCGTCCCGGAACTTTCCCTCGAAGCGATCGCCGTCGAGGAGGGCGAGGAAGATCTGGAAGTCCTCCTCCTTGCCGCTGTGGGGAGTCGCGGTCATGAGCAGGAGGTTGCGGCAGTGTCCACCGAGGACTTGGCCGAGGCGATAGCGCTTGGTGAGCTTGATTTCGTTTCCGAAGTAGTGCCCGCTCATCCGGTGGGCCTCGTCGCAGATCACGAGGTCCCAGTCCTGTGCCGCCTTGAACTTCTCCTGGATTTCCTCGTTGCGGGAAAGCTGGTCCATGCGGGCGATGAGGTAGCTGTTGTGCTCGAAGGGATTGGCGGTTCGTGCCGCGTGAATCATGTCGCTGGTCAGGATCTCGAAGGTGAGCCCGAACTTCTCGGAAAGCTCGTCCTGCCACTGGTCGGTGAGCGAACCGGGCGTAACGATGAGGCAGCGGTCCAGATCGCCACGGATCTTGAGCTCTTTGATGAACAGGCCCGCCATGATGGTTTTGCCAGCGCCGGGGTCATCGGCGAGGAGGAAACGCATGGGCTGGCGGGGCAGCATCTCCTCGTAGACCGCCGAGATCTGGTGCGGCAGCGGCTCGATGATGCTGGTTGTGATCGCGACATAGGGATCGAAGAGCCACGCGAGGTTGATGCGGTATGCCTCGGAGACGAGGCGGAGGAGCTCGCCGTCGCCGTCGAAGGACCATGGCCGGCCGGCCTCGACGAGCGCCAGCGACTGCTCGTCGTCGCGCAGGAGAAGCCGCTCCCCGAGCTTGCCGTTCGAGTCGCGATAGGTCACCTCGGCGACCTGCTCGCCGTGCCAACGAACGTCAAGGACGGTGACGGCGCCGCCGGGCGTGATGCCGGTGACTCGTGCGTCGCGGGTGAGGTCCTCGAGCTTCAACGGGCAACTCCTGAGATCGTGTTCAATCCGCGCTCGCTGCTGACAGGCGCCTTTCTGCAGAAGGCCACTGCACTCTCCATGCCACTCACTCTCCCACCCCGTACTTTCCCAGCCAGTTCGAGAAGGTCTGATAGCTGGGCAGCCCGACCAGTTCGGCGGCGCGGGACTTGTTGCCGCCCGTCTCCTCGAGCGCTCGCCTGAGGTAGTGCTGGGCGACCTCTGCCAGCAGCTCTCGGAGGTCGAGGCCGTTGCCGAGCTGGCGGTTGAGGATGGTCTCGCCGGTCGGGGGGATGCCGTGCTGGAAGGCCTCGCGCATCTCGACGTCGCGGATCACCTCACCTGTGCACCAGATCACGGCCCGGGTGAGCGTGTTCTCGAGCTCGCGGACGTTGCCCGGCCAGCTGTGGTGCAGCAACAGGTTGCGGGCGTTCGGCGACAGCCGCCGGTCCTGCCAGGCAGGGTCGTGGGCGTGCTGCTCGGCGTTGATCTTGGCGAGGAAGTGGTCGATGAGAAGGCCGACGTCGCCCTCGCGCTCGCGCAGCGGCGGCAGGATGAGCACGGCCACCGCCAACCGGTAGTAGAGGTCGGAGCGGAAGCGGCCGGCGACCACGTCGTCGACCAGCTTGCGGTTGGTGGCGGCCACGATCCGCACATCGACCTTGTCAGGCGTCGTGCTGCCGACCGGCGTCACCTCTCCTTCCTGGAGCACGCGAAGGAGCTTGACCTGGGCCTCGGGCGGTAGCTCGCCGACCTCGTCGAGGAGCAGGGTCGAACCGTGGGCGGTCTGGAAGAGGCCGCGCCGGGTGCGGTCGGCGCCGGTGAAGGCGCCCTTGAGGTGGCCGAACAGCTCCGACTCGATGAGCTCGCCCGGGATCGCGCCGCAGTTGACGGCGACCATCGGCCGGGCGTGGCGCGGCGAATGGGCGTGGATGACGCGCGCCAGCAGCTCCTTGCCGGTGCCGGAGTCGCCCTCGATGAGCACCGGAACGGAGCGCGGCGCGACGGCCCGGGCGCGCTCGAGGATGACCTGCATCGAGGGGCTGCGGCCGATGATCGCGTCCACCGCCGGCGATTCAGGCGGGACCGCGGCTGCGAGGCCGGCGATCCGGCGGTCTGACGGGCGGAGGAGCTCCGGGATGTACTCCATCGAAATCTCGAAGGGGAGCTCGACGTCGCGCACGCCGGCCTGGCGCGAGGAGTCGATCAGGTGCGCGTCGTAGCGCGCCTTGGCGAGCAGCAGCCAGACCGCCGCCATCGCTGGCGTGCCGGGGCTGAGGTGGAACGTCAGGTCGAGGTCCTTGCCGTGGTCGGCGCGCGCACACTCGACCGCCTTCACCGCGTGCTCGAAGATCGCGCGGTAGTCGACGGGCGTCGGGAGGCTCACCTGGCGAACCTCGAGGGCAGGGGTGCCGCCGGTGCGGGCGCCCAGCCACGCCGCGTACCGGGCGGCCTCGTCCTCGGGGTAGGTATTGAGGAGCACGATCCTTTCGAACGGGCGCTCGGCAAGGGCACCGGCGATTGGGCCGGCCCCGAGGCGCGCTTCGTTGGAGACACCGTCCAGGTCGGCTTGGCCGAGCCAGGCAAGCAGGAGCTTCATACAAAGACTGTACAAGATTTCTTCAGTTTGAGACAAGAAACGTGACAAATCGACGGATGTCAAAATTCAGTACCAGAGACCGTTTGTTCGTGCAAACATCTCCTTCTACTCGGCTTCTGATGATTCCACAGCGTACATCGCGACCGATGACGACGGCTGGCACGGCTTGCACTGAGGGTCTGCGGCACCGGCAACTGACCCGGCGCAAGAGAGGTGGGCTCCATGAAGCGTCATAACCTCGCCACCATCGTCCTCGCCCTCGTGGGGGCACCGGCCGGCAACGTGATCCTCGGTGGGCTCGTCGGCGCCGCCATCGACGCCGGCTCGGGAGCGATGCACAGCCACAAGCCCAACCCGCTGCACGTCGTCATGGTGCCGTCACACGAGGCGACCTCAGGCCCTGCCGCGACGATCCCTCCGGCGTCGGAAGCGGCTCCGGGCAGTGTGAGCCAGTGAGGAAACACCTCCGGCTGAAAGGAGATTACGATGACGACCGTTCACCGCCATGACGTGACCTGTTCCGTCTGCGGCCACCAGAGCGAGACGATGGTGATCGGCAGCACGAACCAGTTCGGAGCATCGGACCTGGACTCTCGCCCACCGGAGATGATGCGATCCACCATCGACTACTGGCTGCAGGAGTGCCCGAGCTGTGGCTGCTGCGCCGTCTATCTCGCCAAGCTCGACCCGCGTGTGCCCGATGTCGTGCGGAGGCCTGCCTTCCGGGCGATGCGTGAGGGGCTCGGTGAGCTCTCGGAGTCGGCGCGGAAGTTCCGGACCGCCACCTTCATCGCCTGCGAGCTCGGAGACTACTCCGGGGCCTTCCTCCGCGCCCTGCACGAGGCCTGGGTCCACGACGATGAGGGGGACTCGATCCGAGCCAGGGCGGTCAGGCTGGATGCCATCGACTTCCTGCACCAGGTCCACCGGGCTGGTCTGCGCGTATACCCGGAGATCGGAGCGGACGAATTGGTCACGGTCGACCTGTTCCGTCGGGCCGGTCAGTTCGATCGCGCGGCTGCAATCTGCTCGGACGTGCTGTCGAAACCCTGCTCGAACGAGGTCCGCGCGGTGCTCGAGTTTCAGCGGAAGCTGTGCGACCGCCGGGACGCGGGCTGCCACACCATGGACGAAGTCTTCGGCCGGAGCTGAGTTGTCGGAGGTATACATGAAACGTCGATTCTGTCTGGCGGCGTTTGCTGCACTCGTGGTACTGGTGATGCCGTGTCCACCTGTGGACGCTTCGGACAGTGAAGCCACGATCGAATGGAGCGCACTCACTGGATCGAGACAGTTCCAGACCGTGGCGGACGCACCGGACTGGTCGGTGATCACCGGGCCGCCTGAACTGGATCTCTGCGGACTTGCGTGCCCGGTTTTGGAGAGACTCATAAGTCGGGAGGAACTCGCAGGAGCACAGGACGAGATGGGATGCGGCGATCGATCCAAACAACAGGGGTTTCGAGGGATCATGCTCTCGCCGCTCATCGTTCCATCCGTTCTTGGTACGCAGTACGGGGGGAGCCCCCCTCAGGAAGTTTCCCTGGCGGCAATCGACGGCCGTGTCGTCGCTGCATATGTCGGATGGGTGCCCGAAGGCGAGCGACGAGCGATGCGCGTCGTCAAGAAGGTGGCGAAAGATGTCGCCAATCGGATAGGAAGAGAGCCAGACACTCACGGCATGCGCGGCAACATGTCCATTTGGTACAGCCCCGAGACGAACCCCGAAACGGCAACCGGGGTCCTCCGAGTCGAGAACCACGTCGGCGTGATGTGGATGTGCATGAGCGTTGCGCTCGAGAATCGGGAGGATCTGCAACACCTGCTCGACATGGAGGGGATCGTGCAGGCCGATGCCGGCGGTTTCCTCGCTGAACGCAACTCAGAGCTGCAAGCGGCACCCCGCATGGCCTGCACCGACGCCGGATACGCCTCACATTCTCGGCGTGCCCCAAAAGACGCAATTGCCGATCGGGTCCCAGAGTCGACGGGTGAGTAGAGACAGCAGAGGGGTGCGCCGCGCGACGAAGTGCTCTGCGGGAGGTGGTGGTTCCCAGCACCGCGCACCCGTGCTGGTGGTCAGACTCGCACGCAGGATATGCTGAGGGGGCAAACATGCAGAGTCGCACGACTTTTCCTCTTGAAGATATCAACGCCCTACGAATCCTCGCGCAGAGCGCATCTCGGCCTGGTCGATCCGGCCCTGAAGGGTGGGCGATCAGCAACGTTGATCCAATGAAGGTCGTCGCTGTCTTCCATCCTGTCCTGTGGCTGAAAGCAGGGTGGACGCTCCACGCCTATCAACTTCGCGACAGTCCAAGCGGTGGAAACGGCAACGGGGTTGTCTGGGCCCTACCCAGCAAGTCTTGGCTCCCAGAACCGGGTAGTTCAATGGTGTTGTGGGGTCGACGCCGGTTTGGAGAACCCTCGGCGCACTTGATGCTGACCATCCCCAAACCGCCGGACGCGATCGAGGACTTCCGCGAGGTCATCGAGGGGGATGGCACACCTTTGTCCTATGCGCTCGCCTCTATTCTCGCTCGCGAGCTCTACGAGTTTGGCGCAATGTGGCACGGCCTGAATTGGAATGACGTCAAACTCACGGGGGAAACGGAAGTCGTGATTCATGACCTTGGTGTCACGGTCACTCTCGAGACTTCCGGGGGAAGACCTATCGATCACTACAAGAAAGGCAGCTACGTGTACTCGACTGACATGACTGACTACTACGGTTCGTGCGTGATCCATTAGGGCCCTCAAGAACGGGGGCTTAAGGAGCACCTGAGCCGACAGTCCTGCAGTCCTGACTTACCCGCGCGGAAGGGTCAACCAACCGTCCGTGACTCGTCCACGTTGCACCAATGTCACTTTGAGTGAGACGGACGGGCTGGCACTGCAGAAGATCGCAAACCCAACAAACCCCTTGCGCTCTTTAGAATACTCAGACAGCCACTTGAGGTCGCCTTTCATGCCTTTTCTTGAGCCCACCTTCCACTCGAGGATCGCCAGAGGGTGACGGGTGGGCTTGCCATGGCTATCCCAGCAGGTCATACCGGGGTTCTTCCAGATCACGAGGTCCTTAGAGACTTGAGGCTTCGCATTCGGTCTCGGTATTTGCGGGACGGCAACCTCAATCCCGATCTGCGTGGGGTCGTGAAGAACAGACTTCGGCTTGCAGTGTTTCCGCAAGAACCCGAACGCGTACAGGCTGATGAGTTCCCGCTCTCTGCCCCGCCACGTCGTGTCGGACAGGAACTGAGCGAATTCATTCAAGGACGTGCGAACTGTCTGTTCAAGGGTTGGCAAGTACTACCCTTTCGACTTCTGCAGTGTCGCGGATAACCGCTCGAGGCTGCGTTCGACGGTATCCAGCCGTTCCACGATGGACTGCATGGTCGGCAGTTGGAGAGTCCCACTTGGTGGACCCTCGAAAAGTGCTTCCATCTCCTGTTTGAATGCGGGGTCGGAAAAAAGCCGCTGCGCATCCAAGCTCGAAAGGCCTCGGCTCCGCAATGCAGGGTCGAGGAACTTCAATGCAACTAGTTCTGCCGCCGCGCGGTTTACCACTCTCTTGAACTTTTTGTGCAGCCACCATCGTACCTCGGTGACGTAGTCGGGATTCAAGCACGCTGCCGAAGTACCGGTGGCGATGCTGCTATCGCGCAGAATCAGGTGTTGCACGATCCGCTGGCGCAGGTTCCCGGCGATGCCCACGTATGCGAAATAGCGGTTGGCACTGCTGCCGCCCATCAGTGCGTATACCCCTGGCTGGTTTGGCACACTCGCGATCGTGGCGGTGGTCTTCACGCAATCTACGATACCGTAAGAGTGCGATTCATATGCACGGAAAGGACGGCTCGGTGGAGGTCAACAGCGCGTGGGTCGATCCGCGTGATGATCCCAGCCCGGTAGCTCGAAGGGCTCTATCACGAGTAACAGTAGACCCAAAGGAAATAGCTGAACTCATCGAGCTCTGTAAGACGGGTCGGATCTATGCCGTCGAACGCTGGATCAGATCTGGAAGACCGCTTCAGGTCAGAATGGACGACGCCGACCCCTGGCAGCGCCCGACAACGCCTCTGGTTGTCGCCATCGAAAGCGGTCAGTACGACCTGGCGCTTCTCCTCCTGTGCAACGGCTACAACACGGAGGTGGAGCCACCCTCAACTCTGAACCTCGTCCTGGAGCGGAGAGCGTGGGAGTACTTGGAGCTTCTCCTCGCGTGGGGCGCTGATCCGACACGCGCACGTCCGTACGCGGTGCTTGACACCTACCAGACCCCGATCATCGAGCGGTTCTGGGAGTACGGCGTCGACTTTTTCGACGACAACATCCTCGCCCACTATCTGGCAAGCACGACCAGCAACAAGCCGGCGTACGGATGGGCGCGGCGACATAACGCAGACCCCAGGATTGGGTATCAGCTCGCTCTCGCCCTCGGTGATGCCGTGTGGGAAGGGCGTGAGAAGGCAGTGGCCCTGCTCATGTGGGCGGGAGCGGATCCGCACCGCCAGGTGCCGAGCATCAGGTGGGGCTCAGGGGTAGAGGATGATCCAGACGACGATCGTCGGTCAGCGATCGAGGGCGCTGTCCACATGGGTCATGGCAATCTCCTGCGATATCTGAAGCCGGACCCGGCTGTTGACGACTTCGACGAGCTCTACGCCTGGGTCTGTGATCCAGATGCTGTGGACCACCTGTTCGACCTGCAGCCACCAACCGACTGGTCAAAGGCGATCGTCCGCAACATCTCGGAGCTGAGCTGGCCGTTCGGTGACCGACGGCGCAACGTAGTCTGCCTGGAGCGCATCTTCGAGCACCACTGGGGGCGTCTGAGCCATCTCGACCGCGAAGAGTGCCGAGAGCTCCGCAGGCACCTCCTGAAGATGGAATCCGACAGCGACCTTTCGCGGCTCCTTCAGACTCTCTCAAGACCACGCCATTGCGACGAGGCGGTGTTCGCCGAGCTCACGAAGACGACCGCGATCAGGGACCGACTGAAGCGCCTTGAGCTGGCCAGCCTGCTTCCGCAAAGGACGTCGAGTCCAAGCGCCGATCGGTCACGCCAGCGGGTAGAGAAAAACAGCCAACACCGGTCGGGAAAGAGCGAGAGAGATCGTTGGTTCGCCAGTCTTGCCCCGGAAACGCAGGCCGATATCCTCCGAGGATTGATCAGCCGCGATCAGCTCTACCAGGAAGTCTGGAGCGAACCAGCGACAAAGGTCGCCGAACGGTACGGCGTGTCCGATGTCGCTGTCGCCAAGTGGTGCCAGAAACTGAACGTGCCCAGACCGGGTCGCGGCTATTGGGCTCGCGTCAACGCGGGCTACCGCGTGAAGACAGTGCCATTGCCGGAGGCTGAGGAAGGTCAGCGGGAGTACGTCAGTCGTCCTACGCCGCGTGAGAGAGGCCCCAAGCCGCCTTCAGAGATTCCCGGCCTGGAGCTCTTCGAGAAGCCAATACCGGTGCCAGCAGTTCTGGGCCAAGAGCACCAACTGATTGCAGAGACAAGGAGGGCCCTGAAGGTAGCGGAGAAGGACGAGCAGGGAATCCTCTGCCCGCAGGGACGGAAGACACTCAACGTCTGGGTTTCTGAGGCAAGCGTGGATCGCGCGCTGCGAATCATGAACGCCCTGATCCAAGCCCTCGAGGGCGCGGGCTTCAACGTAGAGATCACGGACATTCTCGACTCCAACGGACACGTTGCCGGTCGCACAACCGCGGCTGTCATTCATGACGAACGGATCGCGTTCTCCATCACCGAGAAGATGGAACGCAAAGAACGGCCGCCGAACGGCGAAGAGCGCGCCGAGATGAGGCAGAGGCCCTGGAAGAAGGGGCCGTTCTTTGAGTACCTCCCAACCGGTCTGCTGTCACTTCAAATCGAGAGCGGCCGATACCGCGAGCGTCACCGTCGCACATGGTCCGACGGCAAGAACCGCCGCCTGGAGGACTCCCTGTACGTCTTCATTCGATCCCTGCTGCTGTCCGCTTCCCTGCGTGAGAAGCGGACGGCTAAGGAGTAGCTTGGTCACATTGACCGGCAGCTTCGCCGGGCTGAGGCCAACATATGTGGACCTCGACACGCGCCGCACGAGGCCACCATGTGTGGACCTCGCGACCGGTCGACATAGTGAATCACCGCGCTCAAGCTCAGTCCCGGCGACGCGTTCAGCTCGTTTCTATGCCCTCGATTTTCTCTGAGAGGCTGTGGTTCAGTGCGTCTCCATCGATCCCCGAGTGAATGCGCCGGTGGCAGTTCGGGCACAGCGCAGCAACCCATCGGGGATGATCCGGGCCCTCATCGGCGAGGCGGCGAATGTGGTGTGGCTCCAAGTACGGTCCGCCGTAGCGGTTCTTGAACGGCGCCGTCTGCCCACAGCACTCACACCGGCCGCACGCACGCTTCAGGACGTACGCTCGGACCGCCAGGCTTCTCCGTCGCTCGATCTTGGTGCGCTTGCGTGGCTCTGCATCACTCGGAGCCGGCGTGGTCGCTAGTCTGTACAACGCCGAGAGGGACATGCGGGACAGCCCCAGAAGGGGGTCGGCGCCGGCGTCGGTGGCAGTGATGGCCTGCCCACTCGCATGATTGAGGAACGCGAGCCGAAACGCGATCGCTCGTCTCGGATCTCCATTCTTGTCAGCTGTCACAACCTCGGCGTGATCGACGTAGGCCACCTCGCCCTGGTATTCGAGCTTCCGGTCCTTCCTGGACTTGAACAGGTACAACCTCTCGCCGTTGAGGTGGTGGTCGCGGATGGCGAGGTTGCCGAACTTCATCCTCATGTCACCTACCTGGCCCTCCCCGAAGTACCGGAAAGTTCCATCGTCGAGGAACCCGTCCCGATAGCCAAACTGGTGTCCAGCTTCGCCGGTAAAGAGGAAGACCATCGGATGGTTGGCGGGCGTACTGATGCCGCCCTGGCGTTGCCCGCCGTACTCGTCGTGGAGCTCCCGCCGGTTGTACAGCCGACCCGGAACGAAATCCATGACCGCCTCCTCTCGGCGAGCCTAGTAGCTCTGCTTCGCTGGGATCACTCCCCGGACACCCCCGCGAGGCGAAGCAACGTCGCCTGCCCTACGCGGGATCAGGTGCACGTGCGCGTGGAAGATCGTCTGGCCGGCGGACTCGCCCGAGTTCACCCCGACGTTGAACCCGGAGATGGAGGAGTCCGCGGATTCAAGGCGCCTGCGACACTCGGCGAGAAGCCGGTCGATGGCGTTCTTCTCCGGCTGGTACAGATCGAAGTAGTCCGCCACGTGTCTCCGCGGCACGATCAGCGTGTGGCCCTCGGTCGCTGGGTATCCGTCCCTGACGGCGAGCGCGAGCTCGGTCTCGGCCACAACTCGACCGCGAGGAGGATCGCAGAACGGGCAGCCCGCTTGACGATGGCTGTAGCTCGCGTGGACGGCAGCGAAGTCGGTGTCGTCCCTGTCGCTCTTCTGCGAGTTGCAGGTCTCGCAGAGTGCCTGCATGTTCGCGGGGTCGTCGCTCCCCCCAACGTTCTTCGGCACGATGTGGTCCACCTGTAGCTGGCGCTCCAGGCTGCTGACGCCGCACGCCTCACAGCGACCTCGCGCCCTGCGGATGATCTCGTACCGCAGGCTGCCGGAGATGTACCCTCTGTGCTTCCTCCGGTGCTGCCACGGAGCGATACCACGAACCTCGAGGTACTCGCACAGTTTCTTCTCGCACTCTGCGATGAGACTTTGCCGGTCGTCGTCCGAGAGGTCCCGGAAGTCCTGAGTGAGCTGATAGTCGTCTCCGACCTTTTCGACAATTCCGTGGCTCCGGAGCACTCGGCCCGGCATGTTGTGGACGATCGTCTCGTAGTACTCGATCTGGCTCCTGTCCTGCTCCACGAACGCCTTGGCGATGGCCGTCTTCGATGCGCGCCCGCCGTTCTCCAACAGCACGCGAAGCATCACGGGCTGGTAGATGTGCGACATGCGCATTCGCTCTGCGATGAACTCGTGGAGGCGATCGTACGAGCCCATTCTGGCCCCCTTGGAATCTCGGTTCCTCTCAGTGGGGAGGATAGGCGGGCAGCCTCGGCACGTCACGCTCTTGAACTCGAACTGGGCGCTCTAAGCCTTCGGCGCATTCGTCCAGTCCTCTTGGTCAAGGACCTGCAGTTCGAGTTCTCGCTCCTTGCGCTGCAGCTCGGCGAGCTCCTCCACTCGCCGCTCCCCCTGCCGAGAGATCCGGCGAATCACGATCGTCCACACCACCATCATGACGAGTAGCAGCGCGAGCACGATCAGGTTGGTGGTAGTCACGCGGCGAGAGTAACACCTCGCCCCGGGTGGCTTCGGCGTTCTGGTGTTCCTCCACTTCACCGGCCATGTCGATATACCTGACCAGCAGGTGCTGCGCGAGAACTACTGCACCGAGTTCTGAATCCCCTGCTCGATGGCCTCGAGCGCCTCGCGACGGAGTCGCTCGCGGACGGCGTGGGCGCGCTCGGGGCCGAAGTGAACGTACGTGGCGGCCATGGTCCAGAGGTACCAGGACATGGTCTCCTGATCGAACCGAATGAACTCCCTGAGGTCGATCGGGCCCTCCTGGATGATCAGGCGCGCAACGTCGTACGGGTACTTACCGTAGGTGCCTCCCCAGCCCAGATAGCACCCGGCCATGACCGGGTAGCGCAAAGCCTTGCGGATGACCTCGTAGACGATCTTGACCATCTCGTCTTCGGTCCTGACCCGGCCGTCCCAGAGCATGGGGTCGTTGTTACGCGCTTCCGGATCAGTGGGCAAGTCCTCGAAGATGGGACCGTCCGGGCCGTAAGAGACTAGGTGCCAACCGTCGTCCGGCTTCTTGGCGTCGTCACTCATGGCTGCCTCCTTCGTGGTTGCGCCGCGGCCGCACGACGGGAGGAGGCGCCATCGCCATCGAGAAGGCCCGTCGACGACGCGACGGGCCGAGAAGGCGATCTTCTGTCCGTTCGCGCTTTAGCGGCATTTGTTTATGGCGCCCGCAAGCTGCGATTCAAATCGGCGCCAACACTCACTATACCACCGGTTGCATGCCCCGAATTGGGTTCTCCGGGCGCTTCCGCTCCGTTCCACTCCGATGCACCAAGTCCCAATATCCAACACACTCAGTTTCCACGTCTTGTATTCACTCATCGCGATTCGGGCACTTACCTTGCGTACGAGCTTGCCGTGTTGGTTTGGGAAGACGTCTATGTGCGACGATAGTCGTCGGAGGAAGTCCCAATGCGCGCCAACTTGATGTTGGCTTGTCTGATCGTTGTGTTTGTCTCGGCAGTGGCCGCTCCCTCAGCCGACTGCTTGGAGCTAGTGGGTCGCTGGCCGTACGGACCTGCGTACGCCGTCGCGGCTTCCGGCGACTATGCCTACTTTGGCAGCGGCACGGCGCTGATGGTGGCGAACATCTCCAACCCGGCGGCGCCGCAGGTGGTAGGCGACGTGACGTTGCCTGGCGTGGTGTACAGCGTCGCGGTGTCGGGGGAGTACGCGTACATGGCGACCTACGATGCAGGCCTTCGCGTGATCGACGTGAGCATACCCTCGGCGCCGGTAGAGGTTGGGTATGTCGCCACGCCGGGTGAAGCTTGGGGCGTCGCGGTGTCGGGCGACTACGCGTACATGGCGACCTACGATGCAGGCCTTCGCGTGATCGACGTGAGCATACCCTCGGCGCCGGTAGAGGTTGGGTATGTCGCCACGCCGGGTTTCGCCCGTAGCGTCGCGGTGTCGGGCGGTTACGCGTACGTCGCGACTGGGTATTCTGGCCTTCGCGTGATCGACGTGAGCATACCCTCGGCGCCGGTGGAGGTTGGGTTTGTCGACACGCCGGGTGATGCCGGGGGCGTTGCGGTGTCGGGCGGTTACGCGTACGTCGCGGATTCCGGGGCGGGACTTCGTGTGATCGACGTGAGTGTGGCATCAGCGCCCGTGGAGGTGGGGTTTGTCGACACGCCGGGTTTCGCCCGTAGCGTCGCGGTGTCGGGCGGTTACGGGTACGTCGCGGATACATCGACGAGACTTCGTGTGATCGACGTGAGTGTGGCATCGGCGCCGGTGGAGGTTGGGTTTGTCCGCACGCCGGGGTTGGCCTTCGGCGTCGCGGTGTCGGGCGGTTACGCGTACGTCGCGAATAGAGAGGCGGGACTTCGCGTGCTCGACGTGAGCGTGGCATCGGCGCCGGTGGAGGTTGGGTTTGTCGACACGCCGGCTTACGCCGAGGGCGTCGCGGTCGCTGGCGGCTACGCTTACGTCGCGGGCAGATACGACGGACTTCGCGTGCTCGACGTGAGTGTGGCATCGGCACCGGTGGAGGTTGGGTTTGTCGGCCCGCGGAGAACGGCCGACACCCTCGGCGTCGCGGTGTCGGGCGGTTATGCGTACTTCGCGGACAACACGGCGGGCCTGCGGGTGATCGACGTGAGTGTGGCATCGGCGCCCGTGGAGGTGGGGTTTGTCGACACGCCGGGTTGGGCCGAGGGCGTCGCGGTGTCGGGCGGTTACGCGTACGTCGCGGACCACGACCGGGGTCTCCGGGTGATCGACGTGAGCGTGGCATCGGCGCCGGTGGAAGTTGGGTTTGTCGAGATGCCGGGTTGGGCCACTGCCGTCGCAGTGTCGGGAGCCTACGCGTACGTAGCCGCTGGCGGCCTTGCAGTGATCGACGTGAGCGTGGCATCGGCGCCGGTGGAAGTTGGGTTTGTCGAGATGCCGGGTATCGCCCACGGCGTTGCGGTGTCGGGCGGTTACGCGTACGTCGCGGATGGCTGGGCGGGACTTCGTGTGATCGATGTGAGCATACCCTCGGCGCCGGTGGAGGTCGGGTTTGTCGACACGCCGGGGGAGGCCGAGGGCGTCGCAGTGTCGGGCGATTATGCATATGTAGGGGACAGCCACGAGGGTCTTCGTGTGATCGATGTGAGCATACCCTCGGCGCCGGTGGAGGTCGGGTTTGTCCGCACGCCGGGGTTGGCCTTCGGCGTCGCGGTTTCGGGCGGCCATGTCTACCTCGCGGACCAAGACGCTGGTCTCGCCGTGTTCGCCGATACTGCACCTCCCTCAGTATCAAACACGACGGTTACGCCTTCGTCGGGGTATCCAAGCACGATGTTCCTGATCCAGTCGACGGTGACTGATGAATCTGGCGTTGAGAGTGTTACGGCGATGATCCGTAAGGTGGAAGGGGGATACGTTCAGGAGTTGCCGATGACGCCGGCGGGGGGTGACGAATATGCGGCCACGTTTGACTCGACCGCAGCGCCCTCTGGCGCCTACGTGGTGGATATTTTGGCGGTCGATTCGAGTCCGTACGCGAATCAGCAGACAGTAACGGCGGTGGCGGGGTTTGATGTGGACCTGCCGCTGCCGGGGGCATTCGGCAAGGTCGCTCCGGCCGATGGCGCTACCGGGCAGCCCATCGACCTCACCCTGAGCTGGGGCGAGAGCACGCACGCCGCCAGCTATGAGTACTGCATCGACGCGACTGCCAACAGCACCTGCGACGGGATGTGGACCAGTGTGGGCGCCGGCACCAGCACGAACATCACCGGTCTTGACTACGAGACCACCTACTCGTGGCAGGTGCGGGCGGTCAACACGAGTGGCTCGACCCAGGCCAACGGCGGCACGTGGTGGACCTTCACCACGCTGCCGTTGCCGGGCGCCTTCTCGAAGCTCACCCCAGCCGACGGCGCGACCAACCAGCCCGCCAGCCTGACCCTGACCTGGGGCACGAGCGCCGACGCGAGCAGCTACGAGTACTGCGTCGACCTGACCAACAACAACGCCTGCGACGGGTCCTGGACCACAGTGGGCTCCGGCACCAGCGCCGTCCTCAGCGGTCTCAGCTGGGTCACGACGTACTGGTGGCAGGTCCGGGCCGTCAACGCTCAGGGGTCGACCCAGGCCAACAACGGCGCATGGTGGCACTTCACCACCGAGAATCAGCCGCTGCCGGGCGCTTTCTCGAAGCTTACCCCGGCCGATGGCGCCACCGGCCAGCCCGTCAGCCTCAGCCTGACCTGGGGCACGAGCACCGACGCCGCCAGCTACGAATGCTGCATCGACACGACTGACAACAACGCCTGCGATTCCCTCTGGTTTAGCGTCGGCCTCGTCACCAGCACCGAGGTGACAGGCCTCACGGAGTGGACCGCTTACTACTGGCAGGTCCGAGCGGTCAACACCACCGGCTCAACCGATGCCGACGGCGGCACCTGGTGGTCGTTCGTCACTACTCCGTACCTGTTCGGCGACAGCTTCGAATCAGGTGACACGTCGCGATGGTCGGCGACGGTGCCATAGGCACTCATGGAAATCGGCGGGTCTCGAGCCCAGGCACCGGCATCTGTTGAGCTTGGTGTAGTTGTTAATGTCTGTAGTGAACACAGCGCAATTCCGCGCCGAATCGGCCATGGCACGACCTGGAGATACCCATGAGACTGGCGATCGGTGTCACCCTCGTCATCATTGCACTTCTGCCAAGTGGTGCCACTGCTCAAGTGCCACAAGTCGAACGCGAGGCACTCATTGCCTTCTACTACGCGACAGGTGGTCCGAACTGGATCGACGACGATGGCTGGCTTGGTCCGGTCGGCACGGAGTGTAACTGGCTCGGCGTCGACTGTTTCACATTCTTCGACAACTACGTGGTGGGTCTCTATCTAGAATCCAACAACCTGAACGGATATGTTCCGCCGCAGATTGCCGACCTTGGGAATCTGGGGACTCTGCAATTGTCCGACAACAGTGTCACGTCCCTCCCGCCGGAGATCGGCAGCCTCAGTGAACTCCGGTCCGTCTATCTGGACGGAAACCCGATTACCTCCCTGCCCGCCGAGTTCTGGACACTAGGCGTCACTGATCTTGACCTGTCGCGTACCCAGCTCGGTTCTTTGCCAGCTGAGATCGGTCAGTTCACGTCGTTGTTCAGCCTCTACGTCGAGGAGATGCAACTCACGGCACTCCCAGAGACAATTGGTAACCTAATCCATTTGTACAGACTTCACGCAGCAGGCAACAACTTGGCGTCGCTACCCGCCTCGATTGGGGACCTGGCGTCACTCTACGAACTCGACGTCAGCCAAAACCAGCTGACCGCGTTGCCCCTCACCATTGGGCAGCTGCAGGTTCTTTATGAGCTGCATCTGGAGAGGAACAAGATACTCACGCTACCCCATGAGATTGGCGACACAACCAACCTTCGTCGTCTGTACGCGTCACACAACCGCCTGTCGGCGCTTCCACCCGAAATCGGGAATCTCGCACTGTACACACTCGAGGTTTCGTCAAATCGAATCACCACGTTTCCATCCGAGATTGCTGACTGTCCTGTAAGCACTCTCGACGTGTGGTGGAACGGTATCTACGCCGACGATCCTGCACTCTGGGGCTGGCTTGGCCAACGCCAACCGAACTGGGAGGAGACTCAGACCGTTCCCCCCTCATCGGTCAGTTTCAGTCTCATCACCGACCACACACTGATGATGGAGTGGTGGCCTATCGAGTATGTTTTTGTTGACGGTGGCTTTGAGGTCTTAGTCCGCGAGTCGTCAGCCAGCCAGTGGGTCACCGCCGGCTGGACGCCAGACAGGTACGTCACCGAGTTTCCAGTTGTAGGGCTAACACCAGGGGTGGCCTATGACGTGGCGGTGCGGTCTTTCACTCCTGCTCACCCAAACAACTCCAACGACATCATCTCGGAATTGAGCGTCCCTGTTACCGCAACAACGTCAACGAGCGGATGCGAAATGCCGGTCATTAGCCAGTCAGGGGGCAATCCGACCACTCTGACAGCTCCAGCGGGAGCCGCGTTCTACCTGTGGAACACGGGAGAAACAACACAGTCGATCCTGGTTCAGCCTGTGGACCCCACCTGGTATTGGGTGACCGTGTACGACGGCGGCTGCCAGGAGTCTGCGAGCGTTCTGGTAGACGGCGTGACCATGTTCACCGATGACTTCGAGTCCGGCGACACATCTGCGTGGTCCGGGACGGTGCCGTAGGTGACGCGCGAGGGGTGCCGCCACCACGAGGTCAACAATTGTTGACCTCAGGCCACCCGACTCGGGGAGCTATCATTCCTTGTCGACGGACTCTACCTTCTCAGCATCCACAACATCGTCGCGGCCCGGTCCGAGCCGGGGGTCCGTGGCACGGTGAAGCACGACCACAACCTCCCTCGGGTGATCCTGCTCGACCGTCACCTTCTCACCGTAGATGTGGGCCCTGCGGTGGCGAAGCAGGAAGATGTTGTTGACTGGCTGCTTGCCCGCGAGAGCATTCTCGAAGACTACTTGCTCGACGGCGTCGAGGCACTGCTCGACGATTTCATCCCAGGCCGCCGCGAACTCTGGATCGGACTGCCGCAGCTTGTAGAGGCTGGTGCGGTTCCGGCCGATCGCCTCCGCGGCCTTCGAGACGTTGAACGTCGTCCTTAGGACTTCAAGGAACTTCTTGCGCTCCTTTGCTGTAATCGCCGTGCCTTGCCTCGGCTTCAACGCTTTCGACATTAGAAAAACCTCCAACATGGTGTTCTAGCTGCGCGTACCTCCTCACGATGACGGTGGGTCCCCGCAGAGGGGCCCACATCCCGGTACAGGCGCGGTCCAAAAGAACCGCTCACGTGACCACCTCCTCCAAGATGGTCTCACCCGACCCTCGAAGGGCACCGTCCAGTTGAGCCCTGATCTTCTCCTCTGCTGCGTGAGCGATGGCGCGCCCCAGTCTTGCGTGACACGTTGAACATGTAGCGTACAAGGCGCCGGCGAATAACCGCCCATCGGAACGCCGGAACAGGACTGCCACGTCCCTTGTCACCAGCCACAGAGCTAAGACATTGGGTCGTTCGGAATCGCAGACTGCACAGCGTGTCGGGTACGCGATGACGCAGTAGCAGGGTGCGGCGAAAACGCTAGTCGCATAGTCCTTGAGCACGGACACGTACTTCTGAATCACACGGTCTTCCATCAATTTCTCCTCCGATCATTGTTTGAATCCTGGTCTGGCTCCGGGAGTTGGCCGGCGCCTACTTGGTGGTCCGGATCGGTCCGGTTGGGACTGCCCACCCAGCGGCCTTGATCCGAGTCGTCCCTGGCCTCGTCCCACGTCTTCCCCACGACCGGCTGGACGAGGTTCTTCGTGGGGATGCCCGGTAGGACAGCGGTTGCAGCGTCGATGAGGGCGTCGTAGATGGCCTGACCGGTCGCTTTGATGCAATCGTCGTTTGCGACCACGAGCACCTCGTCGTGCACGGTAGAGACAATCCACGCGTCGAGGCTGCGGAGACGCTCTCGGAGCTTGACCAGGGCCACCTGCATGATCTCTGCTGCGGAACCCTGAATTGGCGTGTTGAGGTGGGCATTGGCCCAATACTCGCCTCGGCCGGTCCTTTGCAGGTCACGAACTCGTCCAAGGGCGGTTTCTTCGACGTACCGATCTTGCTCTCGGCCTCGAATCCCAGCGTGCCAGTGCCCAATCTCCGGGTACGCCTCGAAGAACTTCGCGCGCAACGAACTCGCCTCTGCGGGAGTCAGCTTTACGCCGTAGTTCGCACGGGCATACTCGATCAGGCCCTTCGCTTGTTGCCCGTACAGAAGACCGAAGTTGACCGCCTTTGCCTTCGTGCGTGCACCCTTCGGCAGTGGTTGGCCTTCCGGCGTATCGGTGATGATTCGCGCTGTTCGGTCGTGGAGATCGCCCCCCTGTCCGAAGGCCTCGAGCATCGCCTGACATTTCGTGTGGACAGCGGCGACCCTGAGCTCGATCTGGCTGTAGTCGGCGCGAATCAAAGAGTAGCCCTCGGGAGCCCGAAACTGGCGCCGGACAGAGCTGTCACGGGGGACGTTCTGCAGGTTGGGGTCGCTCGAAGAGAACCGACCGGTCGCAGCGCCGGCGATCTTGAAGGAGCCATGGACGCAGCCGGTGTCCGGGGAGTAGTGATCCCGCAAGGCGCGGGCGTGGTCGAGGCTCTTCTTCGCCCTTCTATAGTCGAGGATAGGTGCCGCGAGCCCGAGGTCCTTCCCCTTTTCCTGCATCCGCTTCAGCGTGGTTGAGTCCGTCTTGTACTGACCGCTCTTCTCTGCGCGGGGCCATCGCGTGGAATCGGGTTTGTGGGCATCAATCCACTCCGACAGCCTCGACGTGTGAGACGGCGTGATATTGGGGTCGCCGACAAGCTCGCGCAGCGAGGCGAGGGGGCTTGCGAGGGCACCCTCGGACTCTTTGACGAGCGCATTGATTCCTTCGATGTCTGCAGGAATGCCCCTCAGCTCTATTTCGGCGACAGGGAGGATGCAGGGGCGCATCGCTTCCGCGTAGACGGCAGCTTCGCCGTACCCGGGCGCGAGGCTCTGGTACAGGCGATACGTCGCAATGGCGTCTGCAGCGGCGTACTGGATCGCCTCGTTGTCAAGCTCCTGGTTCCAGTCCCACCGCTGGTAGCCCTTGTCTGCGGGGAACTGGTCGTCGAGGACGTCCGCCACGAGGTCCTTCAACCCCGAAGTCGGGAATCCGGCAGCACTCGCGAGGAGCATCGAGCAGTGGGGGAGTGTTGGGTTCAGGCCAGCGTGGAGAAAGAACTTCAGTTCGAAGGCGGCGTTGTGAGCAACCCAGGCCTTCGTCTCGAGTACGGGCCGGAGGGTCTCGATTCCTACCGCGTCGATGTCGAAGATGTAGACCTGAGCCCCGTCGAACACCTGAACGAGCCGGATACGGGAGTGGTGCGGGTTGAGTGCATTGTCGTGTTCAGGGTTGACGGCGGTCTCGATGTCTACCCCCAGGATTCCGTCGCTCGCGAGGAGGGCGTCAACCGCAGCGAGGGCTGCATCAGGATCGGCGACGACCTGACGCGGATAGTCCCATCCATTTATCTGCGGTTCCCCCCTGCCGCCCCCGGTTCCGAGCCCCTCAAGGGCTCGGGAACCGAGGGGCCCGCAGGCAGCAGGTGACACCCCTCCGGTTCCGGACTGGTTCCCGATCGGTTCCGCCTTGTTCCCGCTTGCATTGCCAGTGAACTTGGAAGACCCACCATCCTGGGGCTCAGAGGGGGGTGTTGAACCGGTTCCCGAACCGGTTCCCTCGCTGTTCCCGATTGGTCCGGGCTTCCCATCGGAGCGACAATCATCAGGCCCGCCTGCGACGTGGAGTCTGGACGCCTGGCCCTCACCTCTGTCGATGATCTTGCCGTGGGTGAGGAGGTAGTCGATCGCTTGCAGAACGCCCTGCTTCCTGCCACCGCATCCGCGCACGACGTCGCTCTTCGATGACCCGGGGTTCTTTCGGATGAACGCAAGGACAGTCTCTCTGGGGTTGATGGGTTCGCCGTCCAGTGGGCGCAGCCCCTCAGCTGCCTTGATGAGGGAGAAGTTTGGTACGCTGAATCTCCCAACCACCTTGAAGTGCCGGACGTTCTCTCGGGCGGGCTTCCCGTTCATGGCCTTGTCGATGGTCATGTGGACGATGTGATCGACTGCCGCCCCAATAGCAGTCGAGTCGCGGTAGCCGGAGTCATCCTTGGTCGCGTGATGATTGAGGACAATTGCGACGCCGGTGTCGTGCGAAAGGTCTGCAAGATCATTGACAACTTTGGCAATTTGATCCGCTGCTGACCACTTAATGGGCTCACCTTCAGCCGCCTGCGGTCCCCACTTCACCAGGGTGTCGATGATGACCAGCTTAGGATGGTGTAATTCAATGAACACTCGGAGGGCAGCGACGCCATTCGGGATGTAGCGACGCGTCGTGTGGAGGTCCCTCGTTCTCGGGTCATCTGGGTCGCTCGGGAAACCCATTTCTGAGAGCTCTTGCACGAGATCCTCTTCAGCCTCTTCAAGCCCAACCCAGAGAACGGGCCCCTTCGCCACCGGCTCACCCGCGAACTCTCCCGTGATGACGAGCCCAAGAACCATGAATCGGCAAACGGTCGACTTCCCAGTCTTTTCGCGTGACGAAAACAGCGTGAGGCGACCCTTGTACGCGAATCCGGGAATGACCGCTTCTCGTAGATTGCCGTTACCAACCTCGTTGAGAAGCTCGCCGTATGTGAGTACCCACTTGTCGTCGGTGTGCTGCTCGGCGGCGCCCTTGGGGGTGTCGGTGCCGATCATTACTGGGGAGCTGGCAAAGTCCCTGTTGATCCCGAATGCGCACGAGTCGCAGAAGTCGGCTGCCGGTTTGCCGCTTGCCAGTGTTTCCTGCCTGAAGGACCTGCAGGTTCTCGGCTTCATGTTGCTTCGTGCTTCCGCGATGGCGCCTTCAACTTCCGTCTCGTCGAAGTTCGAGTACCCCCGACTAAACTCCATGGCTACGTTCTCGCCGTCCTCACAGCAGACGAGGTTAGTCAGTGCGCCCAGCCAGATGTCGCGGTTGGCATCATCTGGGTTGTCGTTGAGGTGCTTCAGGAGGGCACACCCAGCGAAGACCTTGCTGGCGTTCGCCGGCGGAAACTCTGGCGTCGCTGAGGTCGGCGACTTCTCTGTGATTCGCGGAATGTGGTCCAGAAGCCACTGTGGGGCCAGTGGGATTGAACCGTTCAACAGAGGACACGGACCGACGTAAGGTTGACCGCTTGTGTGGGTACTCGGGGCTACCACGATTGTCGAACGATGAGCTTTAACCTCTACGTCTTGGAGTCCGCCAAGTCTACCGGATCGGAGGCGGAGTTCTGGCGGAACCGCGAGGTAGATATGTTCGCCACCAGACCCCGACTCGACCGTGGCATTCCGAGGTATTGGACCGAACTTCGCTTCCAGCTTGGCAAGCTGGAGACGCCCGTCCCTTGACTCACCTTCCTCTGCGACGTGCTTCACGTCGACATCGAGGACGATGAAGCCCTCTCCCGTAATGACAGCGATGTTGAGTTCGGTGGGCGGTGCGGCGATGTACGCCCCGTTGGACTTCGAGGGACACGACCATTCGCCCGCTAGGAACCTCTCGACGTCCTCGGCGGTTCGCAGTGGGGAGTTGAAGTAGTTGGAAATCGCTGGGTGCTTCCCGCACTTGTGGGCGGAGTTGGTGTTTCCACAAGCACACTTTCCGGGCTCAAAGACACCGTGGAGGGGGACGACCGCGTGTCCGGCGTTGATGAGCTGAAGAGAAGTGCTGCGAAAGGTCGTTTTATCCATGACGACCCCCCCACAGCCAGGAGGTGTTTCGTCTCATCGATCACCTCCATCGTCGCCGCCAGTGGAGGTGTTCTCTTCAATCCACGCGAGGAAGTCGTCAAAACGCACTCGGATCTGGTTTTGTACCCGGAAGTGCCGTGGTCCGTGACCGTCAGCGATCCAACCGTAGAGGGTCGTGCGCGAGATCTGGAGCAGTTTCGAGATCTCATCAACAGTGAGCATCGCATCCAGCGGCGTTTCGCTGACACCCACAAGGCCGAGAAATGCCTCGAAGGTCAGGGGCTCGGGGGCCCTTGTGACCTCGGTGATCAGGAGCGTCACGGGCCACCCTCCTCGAGCCACGCGAGATACTCGGCCGGTGAGAAGCGGATCACCGAGCCGACTTTGAACGCACGCGGGCCGCGACCCCGGTGCACCCACGACCGGACGGTGGACTCTTTGACGTTTTGAGCGTTGGCGACGTCCCGCGGCGTCATGAATGGGGCACGCAGGAACCAGCCTTCTGGTAGGTCGGGCTCGCTCTGGACTCTGATGAATCGGATGGCCATATCTATTCCTCCCAGATAAATATGGTCGAAGTAGACCAACACTTCTCAGAAGTATTGGAGACCTCTAACTTCTATTCTGTGAATTACTTGCGTTGAAACTTGGCGGGTAGGCGCACTGGGTGGCTGTCCACGCGGTGAGGCGATGGGAGCGTTCTCGACAGTAGCGTGAAAAAGCTAAGCCTCGAACGCCCCCAGGGGACGACGAGCCTCGCGGCCGCAACAGATAGACATGTCGTTACCAGGACGAGTCAATCCGCCTGCCGTGCCCAGATTTCCGTGATCTGCTGCATTGAGATCCTGTTGTAGATGGTGGAAGGGCTGAGGCCATCGATTTCGTTGGATACCCCATTTGCCACCATCGTCTTCTTGGGTGGAACCCGAGGATCAAAGTTGCCGACCTTCTTCCATCTCTGGGCGATGTCCGCGAGTACCTCCTCGAGCGCTTCCCACATGCGCTCGTCACGATCCTCTGCATTCTCGCGATGGGTTTGTGCAACTTGATCGACGCGGTGATCTTCCTTCGTCAGGACGGGCGAGATCCCGGGGTACTGTTGGATGAGGGTATTAAGCGAGCTGTTAATCACCGCGACCGTAGCATTCCAAGCGGCTAGCAGCCCGGCGACGAAGCTCGGGAGGCCATCGGGTTGATGCTCCGAGATCGCGTCGGCAATCGTTCGGATCGCCGCAGCGGCTTCCTCAAGACCCGCCACAGCAACCCCTGTCGCATCCTGATCGGTCCCCCGTCTTCCTTTGACGCTCGGACGGCGTCCTTTGCTGAGTGTCTTTATCTTCGCGGGAGGGAGTAATAGGAGTTCCGCAGCGCCCTCGAGCGCGTCAGAGAACTGAGAGATGTCGACTTGTGCGTTTCCTCCATCAAGTTCTTCCTTGATGTTCAATATGACCTGACCGACCATTCGGTGCATCAGAAGAAGACGTAACCCCTCGACCTTGTAGTCTTCGGCCCGTTTCATGACGCAACACCTGCAGAAGAGGGGTGAGCAACGACTTTTGCGAGCTTCCTTTTCCCTAGCAACAGATCCACGGCCCGCTGAAGCCCATCGCGTCTTCTGTCGATTGATACTTGTGCGTACACCGACGTGATACCGAGGTTGTTTGGTGAATGTCCGAGGGTGGCCTGCACGACCGCGAAGTCGACGCCAGCATCAAGGCCAGCCTGCGCGACGGTTCGCCGGAGGTCATGAGGGTTGGCCTTCTCGATTTTGGCTGTTTTCCAGGCCTTCTGCCACGCTTTGCGGAAGCCCTGACGGTGGCTTGGGCTCGAGGTCGAGCGGAACACGAAGGTTTCGTCCCTTTTCTTGTCTTCGGATCTGCGCTTGAGGACTTCGATCGCCTCCGGAATGAGGGGGACCACATGTTCGCGGCGCGTCTTGAATCGTGAAGCTGGGATGGTCCAACGAGGGGAGGGTCCCGAAAGCACAACCTCGGACCATCGCATTCCGAGGACGTCACCCTTCCTCGCGGCTGTCGTGAGGAGGAGCACGATGATGTCGCGGGTGTCGCCATCCGGGGCTGCTTCGATCAGGGCTTGCACTTCATCCGGCTGCAAGCACCGGGTGCGCGGAGTCTCCTTTCTTGCGCTGGTCTTCGCGACGGGGTTGCTCTCGACCAGCCCTCGTTCGATTGCCCAGGTGAACAGCTTGGAGAGCGCTGCACGGGTGCGATTCGCTGCCACGGGCCCTCCTACCGTTCGCTTTTCCTCCTCGACCTTACGCGATCGCGCGGCCTTCGCGAGAAGCGAGGCCACCTCGGGGCCGGTCACGTCCTCGATCTTCCTGTCACCAATGACCGGTCGGACGTGTCGCTCGAAGAGGTACTTGTTCTCGACTACGGACCTTTCGGACCATGTCGTGTCGGCCAGGAACGTATCCCAAGCGCTGCCGACCGTCATGGCCTCAGGATCGCCACGGAGGGCGATCCTCGGATCCTTGCCCGTTCGCAGTGCCTGGTTGCATCTGTCGGCAAGGTCTCGAGCGTCGTCAAACTCAATCTCGTCGAGATCACAGAGCTTCAGGCGATGGCTTCGGCCGTCAGGGCCCTTTCGTTGCCAGTAAAGTGACCGGTGACCCTGATCGGTTACTTCCACGTGGAAGCCCGGCGTAGTTGAGCACCACAGGCGGGTTCGTTTCTTGCCGGCTTTGGGTTTCAGCCTGCGTGCGGCAGTGACTTTGAGGGGCCGTTTGGATTGAGCCACGGGGACCTCCTGATTGGCAGTTCGGAACACCCTGGGAACACCTACGATTCACGAATTCTGCGTTTCAGACCAAGATGAGTTTACCCCAGTGATGGCGTAAGTGCAACAAAGAATAGTGATATCAGATCAGTTCGTAGTCGCAGAAGAATGAGGAGCACCTGAATGGGGTTCAGGGGGTCCGGAGTTCAAATCTCCGCGTCCCGACCAAATTCGACCGTGATCGCCGCCCCGCACGGGGCGGCGTTGTTGTCTGCAGCCGCCGCCGCCCTCGCTGGCGCTCGGGCTCGCGAGCTCTCGGCCGGCACGGCGCGATCGCGAACGCTCGCGCCGCACCCGCCTCGAGCTCGCGCCGGCGTCGCCGGTGGTGGCGGTTGTGCGTCAGTCGGCATTGAACTCCGGATTCTGAGGGTGGGGGTTGCGGCCACCGCTGCGCTGCGCTTCGCAGTGGCCGCGACGCACCCGGACCAGCGAGTGCCGGCGGCGCCGTCACACCTCGATGACGACCTTGCCGCGGGCGCGGCCCTCGGCCAGGTAGCGGACCGCGTCGGCCGCGGCGGAGAGCGGGAAGACCTGGTCGATCACCGGCCTGACCTTTCCGGCCTCGATGAGCTCGGCCAGGAGCCGGAGGTCCTCCGCGCGGCACCGCGCGATGAACATCCGCAGGGTGTGGCGCACGAACGCCGACAGCAGCACGGCCCGGAGCTGGCGGTCGATGCCGCCGATCCAGCGGTCGCCCCCCTCGGCCCCGACGATGACCAGCGTGCCCCGGTCTGCGAGGACGCGCCGGAGCTGGGAGAGCGGGCGAGCACCGGCCGTGTCGAGGATGAGGTCGTAGCGGTGACGAGCCTGGGTGAGGTCGTCGTGCGTGGAATCGACGACGTGGTCGGCGCCGATCGACCTGACGAGGTCCACCTTCGGCGCGCTGCAGGCCCCGGTGACCTCCGCTCCGAACGCCTTGGCGAGCTGCACCGCGAAGGTCCCCACGCCTCCCCCCGCGCCCGTGACCAGCACCCCTTGCCCGGCCTCGACCCGGCCATGGTCGCGCAGCCCCTGAAGGGCGGTGAGGCCGGATACGGGCACCGCCGCCGCCTGGACGAAGGTGAGGTTCGCGGGCTTCGGGCCGAGATTCCGCTCTCGAGCGCACGCGTGCTCGGCAAACGAGCCGTCGCACATGCCGAACACCGGGTCGCCCGGCCGGAACCGAGTCACGTTGCCACCGACCGCCTCGACGGTCCCCGCGACGTCGTAGCCGCGGACGCGGGTCCTGGGCGCGCGCAGCCCGTAGCCCATGATCCGAACCACGTACGGCAGGCCGGTCATGAGGTGCCAGACTCCTGGATCCACGCCGGCTGCGCGAACGCGGATCAGAACGTCACGCTCGCCGACGGGAGGCATGGCGACGTCGGTGAGCCGCAGGACGTCAGCTGAGCCGTACCGGTCCTGTGTGATCGCCTTCATGGGGCACCCCCGACAGCGAGCCGGCACTGGACAGAGGTGCCGTCCGGCTTCGCAGTGTGCTAATCTTGCCACAGAGTCTCAGTTAGGAGGAGCCCATGAACGATCTGAAGCGCCTGGTCGGGGTCGTGGTGATCGTCGGCTGCGCCGTGGTCGCGGCTTCCCAGGAGCCGCCGGTGATGCAGCCGACAGCCGAGCACAAGCAGCTCGAAGCATGGATCGGGAGCTGGGCCGGCAGCGGCGAGCTCAAGCCTGGGCCGTTCGGGCCGGGCGGGCCGATGAGCTGGACCGAGGACTGCGCGTGGTTCGAAGGCGGCCGGTTCCACGTGGTGTGCCGGTCGGATGGGACCTCGCCGATGGGACCCATGAAGGGCCTCGGCATCGTGGGGTACAACGCCGAGAAGAAGGTCTTCACCCACTACGGCGTCGACAGCACCGGCTGGTCAGGGTACGCCGAGGGCACCAGGTCCGGGTCGACCTGGACCTTTCGAGCCGACGAGCTCATGGGTGGCAAGGTCATCCACGGTCGCTACACGATGACTCTGGTGACGCCGACGAAGATGACCTTCAGCTGGGAGATGTCGGAGGACGGCACGAGCTGGGTCGTGATGATGGACGGCACGACCGAGAAGAAGTAGCAGCGGCCGCGCCACCTGGACATCCTCGCCGACATCATGGCGGTGTCGCGGGCGCCGGGCCGGCTGACGACCGACGCGCACCTGGCCGCGCTGGCCATCGAGACCCAGTCGGAGCTGCACTCCAACGACGTCGACTTTGCGAGGTTCCCTGGTCTGCGCTGGAGGAACCCGCTGCACTGAAGGCTGGGGCGCCGCTGCCGGCGCCTCAGGCTGCCCGCTCCAGCCCTCCCCACCGGGGCTTGTTCGTGGCGCTGGCTAGGGCACGACCAGGGACCATGCCGAGGCGTCGCCGCTCTCGAAGCCGTCGGCGAAGAGGTCGCCGCCGAGCGGGGCCGCACAGTAGCGGCTTCCCTTCTGGGTGTCGTTGACGCCGCCCCAGATGATCATCTCGGTGCCGGTCCAGACCGCCGACCAGCGCCCTCCGGCGCGAACCTCGGGCGCGTCGACCAGCGTCGTCGGACGCCAGGTGTCGGTGAGCGGGTCGTAGCGGCCGCCGCTGGAGTCGTTCTCGCCGCCCCAGAGCACGAGCTCGCTGCCGGTCCAGACTCCCTGCGCGATGCGCGGGGTCGGAGCCCCGACGAGCGTGGTTGGCGTCCAGCTGTCGGTCGTCGGATCGTAGCGGCCCCCGTCGTTGAGGTCGCCGAGGAACAGCCAGTCGTTGCCTCCCCACACGATCATCTCGGTCCCGGTCCAGACCCCGATCGGCCACATCCGGGTGACGGGCGAGCCGGCGACGTCGGTCGGCGTCCAGCTGTCGGTCGCCGGGTTGTAGCGGCCGCCGGTCGGGGTGATCCCGTCGTTGATGAAGCCGCCCCAGATGATCATCTCGGTGCCGGTCCAGACCGCGGCGTGGTGGTCTCGCGCTCCGGGAGCGTTGACGAGGGTGGCGTTGGCCCAGGTGTTGGTCGCGGGCCGGTACCGCTTGGCGAGCGTGTCGGTGCCGATTCCGCCGAAGACGATCATCTCGGTGCCGGTCCAGACCGCGGTGTGCCCGTAGCGGTTGGTCGGCGCGTTGGCGGTGGTGGTGAGGCTCCAGCTGTCGGTCACCGGGTCGTAGAGGCCGCCGGTGCCGGGCGTGAAGGGATCGCCGTCCGGCTCGCCACCCCAAAAGATCGCCTTCGAGCCGGTCCAGACCGAGGTGACGTTCTCGCGGCCATAGGGGGCGCCGACCTCGGTGAGCGTCCGCCAGCTGTCGGTCGCCGGATCGTAGATGCCGCCGGGCCTCGATACCCCCGAGGAGAAGCCGCCCCAGATGATCATCTCGCTGCCCGTCCACTCGGCGGCGTGGAGGCCGCGCGCCGCGGGAACGTTCATCGTGCCGGTGGGGTGCCAGGCGTCGAGCTGCGGATCGTAGCGGCCGCCGTCGTTGTGAAAGAAGAAGTCGTCGTCGAGGCCGCCCCAGACGATCATCTCGGTGCCGGTCCACACCGCGCTGATGCCCTGCCCGTTGTTGGCCGAGTTCACCGCGCTGGTCGCCGTCCAGGTGTCGGTGGCGGGATTGTAGCGGCCGCCGGCGACCGCGCCGGGAGTCCCGCCCTGGACGATCATCTCGGTGCCGGTCCAGACCGCGGCGTGAAACCAGCGCAGCGACGGGGCGTTGACCAGGCTGGTCGGAGCCCAGGTGTCGGTTGCGGGGTCGTAGCGGCCGCCGCTGACGTCATAGCTGGGGTAGTTGAGCCCGCCCCACACGATCATCTCGGTGCCGGTCCACACCGCGCTGTGGTAGAAGCGCGAGTTGGGGGCGATGACCCCGCTGACCGGACTCCATGAGTTGGTGGCGGGGCTGTAGCGGGCGCCGTCGCCGTACATCTGTCCCAGGTAGACGTTGTACCCACCCCAGATCACCATCTGCGAGCCGGTCCAGACCGCCGCGTGGTAGGCGCGCGGCGTGAGCGGCCCCGCCGCCATCGACGACCAGGTGTTGCTGGCCGGGTTGTAGCGGCCGCCGGTCGACAGGACGTATCCGCCGTCGTCGCCTCCCCAGACCAGCATCTCGGTGCCGGTCCACACCACGCTCGCGTTCCAGCGCGGCGATGGCGCGTTGGCGGTCGAGGTCGGCGTCCAGGAGTCGGTGGCCGGGTTGTAGCGGCCTCCGGTGAGGTCGTACACGCCGCCCCAGATGACCATCTCGGTCCCGGTCCACACCGCCGCGTGCGACTGGCGCGGCCCGGGCGACCCGGCCGTCGACACGGGCGTCCAGGTGTCGGTCGCCGGATCGTAGCGGCTGCCGTCGCTGAACACGGTGCCGACCGCCTGCATCCCGCCGTAGACGATCATCTCGCTGCCGGTCCACACCGCCGTGTGCCAGTAGCGGGGGTCGAGCACCGACAGGGTCGGCCTCCAAGTGTCGTCGACGCAGCCGGAGCCCAGGACCTTGGGCAGCCGGTAGCCAAAAGCCGGCGCCCCGGTCGGCGGCGCCAGCGTCTCGCGCGCCTCGCCCCACCACTCGTCGAATGAGCGCTTCGGCCACTCGACGGTCGTGAGCTCCGCCTGCTGGTCATCGAGGGCGTGGACGGCGACCGCATAGAACCGGCTGTCGTCCTCGCGGACCGGGCTCACGCGGCCGAGGGTGAGCTCGCCGCGCTGCCCTCCAATCGCCGCCCTGAGCTGCCGGACCCGCTCGTCGAAGTCGCCCGGCTCCAGCTCGAGGACGCCGGGGACCCGAGCCGCGCCGCGGCCCCGCCGCCACTCCACCGTGCTGATCACCCGGTTCGTCCGCTCCCGTGCGGGCCTCGGGCCAATCTCGGTGACCTCGCGGGTTGCGCGGGCTCGCGTCTCTTCGTGCAGCTGCCGGTCGCGCGCGTAGGAGGTCCGGATCAGGCGGTCGGCGAGCAGCGGACGTGCCAGGCACTCGGCGGCCTGCAGCGGGTCGTCGCCAAGGGCGGCGAACAGCTCGCGCAGCCGTTCCGGCGACTGCGAGTGGGCCGCCATCCGATCGAGCTCTGCCTGCAGCTGCTGCGGCGTGATCACCACTCCCCAGAACCGCTCGAGCGCGGCGGTCTTGAGCAGCGCGTCCTCGGCCTTGCGCCGGGCGGTTTCCTCCGGGACCGCCTGCTCGAACGGGACCTGGGAGCCGGCGGATCGATGGCTCCAGTAGACCCGCTCGAGCGCCTGCTGGCAACGGACCCGGCCGTCGAGTCCGAGAGTGGCGGCCGAGGCGGCCGGAGTTGCGGCCCCAGCGGCCAGCAGTGCGGCGCTGAGCGCCGCGGCGCGGGCGATCGTCGTCCGTTCGTGCATGCTCTCCCCCTTCTCGGCCGTCAACAGCCTTCGCATGCAAGTGATTCCACCTCTCAAGTCGAGCCCGGTGCGGCTCGCCGTCGGCGTGAGCGGCGCGCGGACCGCGGCTCTCGGCTGGGGGCAGCGTCACGGCCTCGCCATGGTGTGCAATGCTGTGTTCGGACCAGGCGTTGCCGGAGGTTGACGCGCAGGGCGGGCGTTCTCTGGCGGGCAGGGGCGCGGGCTGGAGGAAGGGAGCGGGGCTGATGCGGCACGATCATCACTTCGGCCAGGCCGAGCCGCAGGCCGGCGAGGCGCGCACCCGGATCGTGGTTGCGCTGACCGCGGTCTTCATGGTGGTCGAGGTACTGGCCGGGCTCGCCTTCGGGTCGATGGCGCTGCTCGCCGACGGCCTCCACATGGCGTCGCACGCCTCGGCGCTCGGCCTCGCTCTCGCCGCCTACGTCTACGCGCGGCGGCACGCTCACGACCGGCGCTACAGCTTCGGCACCGGCAAGGTCAACTCGCTCGCCGGGTTCGCGAGCGCGGTGGCGCTCGCCGTCTTCGCGCTCGTGATGGCGGGCGAGAGCGTGCGCCGCTTCATCGAGCCGGTGGCGATCTCGTTCGACGAGGCGATCGTGGTCGCCGTGCTCGGGCTGCTCGTCAACGGCGCGAGCGCCGTCATCCTCCGCGTCCGCCACGATGGCGAACACCCGGATCAGGGCCACCAGCACGGCGAGCGCGACCATCACCACCACCACGACCACAACCTGCGGGCGGCCCAATTCCACGTCCTCGCCGATGCCTTGACCTCGACCCTCGCGGTCATCGCGCTGGTCGCTGCGAAGCAGCTCGGGGCGGTGTGGATGGACCCCGCAATGGGCATCGTCGGCGGCCTCCTGGTCGGTCGCTGGTCGTGGCGGCTGCTGCGCGACGCCGGAGCGGTGCTGCTTGATCGGCAGGCGCCTGCGGCCGTCCTCCAGTCGGTCGCTCGGGCAGTCGAGGCCGGCGGCCGGTTCCGCGTCGTCGACCTCCACGTCTGGTCGATCGGCCCCGGTTACCGGGCGGCGATGGTCTCGGTGGAGGCCTCGCAGCCGTGCGATCCGGGGGAAGTCGAGAGGCTGATCCCCGACGACCTCGGCATCGCGCACCTGACGGTCGAGGTCTGCCCCGAGGAGGTCGCAGCCGACCACGCGTCGACGTGACCGAACGCCTCACAGGACCCCGGGTGACGGATTCTCCGACCCCGCGAGCTGGCCGTGTCGTGTGCGACTCCCACCACGGCCCGTCAGAACCGCCGTTGGCGCGAGTCGTATGACCTAGGGGAACGAGGGCTCGCTCATGCACCATTGTCTGCTGGCCGAGGTGGCTGTCGCGCTCGCAGTTTCGCGAGCTGCGGTGGCAGCCACCCCGGTTGTGGATGGCCACAATCACGACGGCCTTTCAGTCGCCGAGGGGCGGATTGAAACCTCAAAGCTGGAGGGCCTCAGCGCCCGTGGAATCCAGGTCGTGATGGTCCCGCTCCCTGTGGATCGTACGCGTACTCCGGGCCTGGATCTCGAGGCGCGAATCGTCCGCGAGATCGACTGGCTGCGGCGGGTCCCGGGGCGAGACTTCGTGTTCCCCGTCGTCGGCGATCCGGCGCAGTTGCTCGGCGGCGTCCCCGGAGGGGAGATTCGAGTTCTGTTCTCGATCGAGTGGTTCGGCGAGATTCTCGGTTCTGACGTGTCCCGGGTGCGACGCTTTCGCGACCTCGGCGTACGCATGATTGGTCTCGCGGAGGAAGATCACGACCAGCTCTTTGGCTCGGGCGATCGGTCTTCGTCTCTGAGCCACCTCGGGCGGGCGGTCATCGCAGCCATGAATGACGTTGGGGTGCTGATTGACATCACTCACCTGACTCACGCGCAGCAGCTCGAGGTCATTCGGCAGTCACGAGCCCCGGTCGTTGCGTCCCATTCGCTCGTTCAGGCGGTGACGCCGGTGGCGTTCAATCTACCCGACGAGGTTGTGGCTGCTCTGGCGGAGACGGGCGGCTCGGTCTGGGTCTCCTTTCAGCGTTCCGACCTGCTGGGTGACATGAGGGATGCCAGGGCGGCCGATGTTCTGGTCGACCACATCGATTACCTTGTGAAGCGGATGGGTGTGGATCGGGTCGGTATTGGCACCGACCAGCAGAGGGGCGGGCAGTACGTGCCTGAGCCGCTCAACCGAATGGACGCCTTCGCCGAGATCGGTGCTCGATTGCGGAAGCGCGGTTACTCGCAGCAGGCGATCGAAGGCATCCTGGGTGGGAATGTGCTCCGAGCTCTGGCCACGGCCGGCGGGCGGGGGGTCCGCAGCGCGTCTCCAAACCCTGGGCCGTCGAATTCGTAACCCAGGGAGATGCGACCGGCGCGGTGGCGCCTGACCCCGCGACAGCGTCGAGACGCCGCGGCCGCGAACCAAGGGAGAGCCGATGAGCCGATTGACCCTCGCCGTTGTGTCCATGACCGTCCTCGTCGCTGCCGCGGCGGCGGCCGAGCAGCCGACCGCCGGCCAGCCGGCGCCGGCGCCGGCCCAGGGCCCGACCCTCACCGCCGAGCAGATCGTGGCCGACGTCGTGGCGGCGATGGACAGGAGTGCCGATCCGTGCCGGGACTTCTACCGCTACGCGTGTGGGACCTGGATCGCCGAGACCGCCCTGCCGGCCGACAAGCCGCAGTGGGTGCGGAGCTTCTCGGTCGTCAGGGAGCGCAATCGCGAGCTGCTGCGGGAGATCATCGAGGAGGCCGCAGGCAGCTCGACCGACGATCCCACCAACCGGCTGGTCGGCGACTACTTTGGCGCCTGCATGGACGAAGCGGGTGTCGAGCAGGCCGGGATCGCACCGCTGCGACCCATCCTGGAGGCGATCGAGGGGGTGGATGGGGCGGGCTCGCTGTTCCGCGTCACCGGGGCACTTTACCGGCAGGGGATCGAGCCGCTGTTCGGGCTCGGCGTCTTCGCCGACTTCAAGGATCCGGGAACCAACGTCGCGCACCTCGTGCAGGGCGGGATCGGCTTGCCCGACCGCGACTACTACGTGAGCGACGACCCGACCAAGCAGCAGCTGCTGGCAGAGTACCAGGAGCACATCGGCCGCATGCTCGCGCTGCTCGGCGAGGAGCCCTCGGCCGCCTCCGCCCACGCCGCCGACGTCGTGGCCTTCGAAACCGAGCTCGCGAAAGCGTCGCGCGACCGCACGGCGATGCGCGAGCTCGACCGGCAGTACAACCGGGTGGACCGGGCCGGCCTCGCCCGGCTCGCGCCGGGGCTGCCATGGGGCAGCTTCTTCGAGGCTGCGGGTCACCCGGAGGTGGACGATCTCAACGTGCGGACGCCGGAGTTCTTCGAAGCGCTCGAAAGGCTGGTGGCGAGCACCGATCCCGGCGTGCTGCGCAGCTACCTGCGGTGGTCGGTCGTCGACCAGGTTGCGGACCAGCTGCCGGCGGCATTCGTGGCGGCCGACTTCGAGCTCTACGGCAGGAAGCTGTCAGGGCAGCAGGAGATCGAGCCCCGCTGGAAGCGCTGCGTCAGCGACACCTCGGACTCTCTCGCCGAGCCAATCGGCAAGCTGTACGTGGAGCGCGCATTCGCTGGCGACAGCAAGGCCAAGGCGCTCGAGATGATCCGCGACATCGAGGCCGCCTTCGACGCCAATCTCGACTCGGTCGCCTGGATGGACGACGCCACCCGGTGGCGGTCCCACCGCAAGCTCGTGGCCGTGCGCAACAAGATCGGGTATCCGGACGCTTGGCGCGACTACTCGTCACTTCGGCTCACCCGGTCGGGTTACTTCGCCAACGCCGCCGCCGTGGCGGCGTTCGACCTCGACTTCGCCACCGGCAAGGTCGGACGGCCGGTGGATCGGAGCGAATGGGCCGGCATGCCGCCACAGACGGTCAACGCCGGCTACAACCCGATCGGCAACGAGATGCTGTTCCCGGCCGGCATCCTGCAGCCACCGTTCTTTCATCGCGACTTCCCGGCCGCGATGAGCTACGGGGCGATCGGACTCGGGATCGGTCACGAGCTCACCCACGGCTACGACGACCAGGGCCGGAAGTTCGACCCGTCAGGCGCCTTGAACGAGTGGTGGGAGCCGGATGTCGCCGAGCGCTACGAGCGGCAGGCGCAGTGCGTGGCCGACTACTACGGGGCGCTCGAGGTCGAGCCGGGCGTCCGCGTCAACGGCGAGCTGACCCTCGGCGAGAACATCGCCGACATCGGCGGCCTCAAGCTCGCCCACCAGGCGTATCAGGCGTGGCGGGACCGCCACGGCGCGCCGACGCCGCTGATCGAGGGGATGACGGACGACCAGCTGCTGTTCGTCGCCGCGGCGCAGCTCTGGTGCACGGTGGCGTCCCCTGAGTACCTGCGTCAGATCGTGACCACCGACCCGCACACTCCCGGCCGGTTCCGCGCGACCGGCCCGATGGCCAACGTGCCGGCATTCGCCGAGGCATTCCGGTGCGAGCCTGGCACGCCGATGAACCCCGTCGCGCGCTGCGAGGTGTGGTGACGGGCGGCGGCCGGCGCCGCCCGAGGACGCCACGATCAGCACCGGGGGCGAGCTGGACAGCGGCGCCGCGGCGCGCCTCGCCACCGTCCGCTGTCGACCGGCCTGGTCGAGCGGGAGGCCGGTTGACCTCGAGCGCAGGGGCCTCCATGGGGGCGGAACGCTGGTTCTGGCAGCAGGCTTTGGCGCCGATTCCAGCTTGAGGTCACGGCGTTTCAGTGAGCGCCGACCTCGCTGCCCACCATCGTCGCCAGCCGGCGAAGGAAATGCAGGTCGTGACTGAAGTAGGAGCTGCGGAAGGGGCAGTGGCCGGCGTCGCTGACGGCGGCCGAGCACCGGCTTTCCACCCCTGACGCGGCGGCGCGATCTGCCGGCCACGCTGGGCCCTGGCGGATGGCATGTCCCATCGCCCTGCGCAACCGGCTGAACCCGCTTCCGTACCAGATCTCCGATATCGAGGAGGCGCGGACGTCGGCCAGGATGCGCTCCTGGCGAGCGCAGCACACCGGAACCGTCCCGTCACTGCGCACGGTCATGCTGTACCAGGGCCGGATGCACGGGTCCACGTTGTTGCGGAGGTGCCGCCGAATCTCGACCGAACGGCGCATCTTCCAGTGGTGGTTCCACTTCTCGCGCAGCGTGAAGTCGCGTCGGGCCAGCGTGGCGCGAAGCCGCTGGAAGCGGTTGAGCCGATTGCGGGCGTCGCCAATCCGCGCCTCGATCCGCTCGACCATGCCGCTGAGGTCCTGCTCGAAGCTGCCGATCCCCAAGACGCGGCGGTACTCGTCGAGGAGCATCACAGCCTCGAGGTGACCGGCCATCACCTGGGTCTCTGCAGGCGTCATTCTCATCGCCGAGGGCAGGAACGACAGGCCGTTGAAGATGACTCCGTCGACGCCGAGCGAGCGCGCGTGCTCGTACATGGCCGGCACCGTCTGGACGTTGTCCCGGTAGATCAGGTACTGGAGGATCACCGACGGCCGGCGAACGCGGCCCCGGCGGCGCCGCTCCACGAGCGCGGCGATGTTGCCCGACACCCGCGAGAACATCGCCGGTGTCGTTCTCATCATGGCGGCGTAGGACAGCTCGTCACCGCAGTTCAGGCTGACGATGACCTCGTCGCAGCCGGTCTCGATGAGCGCGTCTGCGATCACCGTGTCCAGGCCCTGTCCGTTCGTCGTCAGGTGGCTGACCGGGACGCCATTCGTCGCCAGGATGGCGACGACGTCGGAGATGTGTGGGTGCGAGAGCGGTTCGCCGCCACCGGACAGACAGACCGAGCGCGTGCCGAGCCCTCGCATCTCTCTGGCGAGCCTGTCGATGGTCTTGAGCGGGAGGTCCTCGCTGGTGCGCCACGAGCGCGTCGAGCAGAAGAAGCAGCCGAGCCCGCAGCGGGACGAAGGGTGGATCTCGACGTGGAAGGGACCGCCGTGGGCCGACCCGTCACGAACTCCGCGCAGAATTGCCGCCTTGTCGCGGCGGTTCAATCGCGACCACCCGTAGCTGTTCATCCTGCCGGTGCTACGGTCGCGCAGCGGGCCCTGTCTAGGAGTTCGCACCGCATTGGCCTCTTCGGCGGGCGTGGGTGACCGAGTTGTTGTCGGACGGCCACTGCGGCACGAACGCCGAGGAGACTGTGGGTAGAGGCCAACAACAATGACCACGTCAGGAACCCATCCGGGGGCGTATGCCCTGCAGGCTACTAGCCTGACGGCATCTCGCCCGGCGCCGCGGTCAGCCGGCCTTGCGGTAGCGCCAGAGCAGCGCGATGGTCGCGCCCAAGCTGGCGACGATGAACCCGACCAGGCCCATGGTCATGGTGGTGCTGTCGAAGTCCACCGGGTCGGACAGGTTGGCGCGGTAGACGAGGTGGAAGGCGAAGATCAGGAACAGGTTGACGATCGCGCCGAAGCTGTGGCCCCAGGCCGCGAGCTGGCGCCGGGTCTCGGCCTCGCGCTCGGCGGCAAACCAGAAGTCCCGGTTGGGGAGGTTGACCCATCTCGCCGGTATCCGGGCCATGATCCAGCCCATGAAGCAGAACAGCGCGGTCAGGACGGCGAACAGGCCCTGGGCGAGCAGGACGTGGGTGTCCCTCGCCATCCAGCCGTTCGCCACGCCCGAGGCGCCGAAGTGGCTCGCCACCAACTCGGGCAGCCCTTGGCGGTGGTAGGCGAGGAGGAGGACGCCGGCGGCGCCGGTGGCGAGCAAGGCGGCGAAGGGTAGAGATCGCATTGAAGCCTCCCGCCGAATCATACGCGCTGGGCCGGACGAACGCCGCGGGCTGCTGCGGCTCGGCCCGCGCTCGCCGCGGTCCGGTCGGCGCCGGTGGCCTTCCCCGACCGGAAGGCATACCATGGCGCCGAAATGCGCGAGACCTGAGGGAGGTTCGACCCATGAGAACGATCGCCAGAGTGCTGATCTGCGCAGTGGCCGTCGCCGCGGCGGCGAGCCTGTTCGCACAGGATTCCGTCGCCAAGCTCCAGGACCTCGTCGGGGTCCGCTGGGTCGACGGGAGCGACGCGATTCGCGAGCGAGGCTTCGCCTTCGTCCGCAGCATCGACCCGAGCACCAACCAGGTCACCTACTGGCGGGAGGGCAGCACCGGGAAGTGCGTGTCGGCCCTCAGCGCCAATGGCCGTTTCGCGGGCTTCTTCTACGTTCCGGTGGCCGACTGCAAGCCGGCCTCCGGGCAGAGCGGGTCGCCGGCCGCCGGAGGGGCGGCGTCGGCCAGCCGGGGACTGACGCTCTACCGGGACCTCGACCTCAAAGGGGCCAGTGAGCTGTTCGCCGGCGACGTGCCCGACCTGCGCGGGTCGACGATCGGCGACAACCAGGCGACCTCGGTCGCCATCACCCGCGGCTGCCGGGCCCGGCTCTACCGGCAGCTCAACTATCAGGGCGGCTACACGGAGATCGACGCCAACGACGGCGACCTCCGCGGCTCGACCGTGGGCGACGACGCCGTCTCCTCGCTCAAGGTGAGGTGCGACGCCGGCGACGACGGCTCTGCGGCGCGGGGAATAACGCTGTATCGGGACCTGAACCAGACCGGGGTCAGCGAGCTTTTCACCGACGACGTTCCCGACCTCCGGCGAACCCGGATCGGCGACGACCACGCGACCTCGGTGAGCGTCAGCGAGGGGTGTCGGGGCAAGCTCTACCGGGACCTCGACTTCACAGGAGCGTTCACCGAGGTCGAGGCCGGCGTGGCCGACCTCCGCGGCTCGCGGGTGGGCGACGATTCGACGACCTCGCTCAAGGTCGAGTGCGAGGACTGGTGGGAGGGCGTCGACTGGGGTGAGGCCGGCGGGGCCGTCAAGCGGGGCGTGACGCTGCACCGGGACCTCAACTACGGGGGCGTCAGCGAGCTCTTCACCGGCGATGCGCCGGATCTGCGGTCCTCCAAGATCGGCAACGACCAGGCGTCGTCGGTGAGCGTCAGCGACGGCTGCCGGGCGCGGCTCTACCAGAGCCTCAACTACTGGGGGGACTACACCGAGGTCGACGCCAACGTCGGCGACCTGCGCGGCTCCGAGGTAGGGAACGACTCGGTGACGTCGCTTCGAGTGCGGTGCGACGTCGACGCCGCGAGCGCTCCGGCGCGGGGAGTGACGCTGTACCGGGACCGGAGCTTCGCCGGGGTCAGCGAGCTCTTCACCGGCGACGCGCCCGACCTGAGGTCCTCAAAGATCGGCAACGATCACGCGACCTCGGTGCGCGTCAGCAAGGGGTGCCGGGCGAAGCTCTACCAGAACCTCGGCTTCGAGGGGCAGTCCACCGAGGTCGACGCCGACGTCGCCGACCTGCGCGGCACGACGGTGGGCGACGACTCGGTGACCTCGCTCGAGGTCGACTGCGAGGACTGGATCTGGAGCGACGACTGGGAGGCTCAGGAGACCGAGCAAGCGGTCGATGAGTGGGCCGAGGAGCGGCCGGCGGTGGGGAGCGAGGGCACGCGGGGCGTGACGCTGCACCGGGACCTGGACTACACCGGGACCAGCCAGCTCTTCACCGGCGACGTGCCCGACCTGCGGTACTCCAAGGTCGGCAACGACCAGGCGACCTCGGTGAGCATCAGCCGCGGTTGCCGGGCCCGGCTGTACCAGAGCCTCAACTACCAGGGCGCGTACACCGAGATCGACTCCAACGACGGCGACCTGCGCGGCACGACGGTGGGCAATGACTCGGTGAGCTCGCTCAAGGTGCGCTGCGACAGCCTGGCCACGGCGACCAAGGCGCGCTCGTGATCCGGCTTCCCGGCTGACGCGCCCGCCCGCGGCGTCAGATCCTGAGCGTGATCCGGCGGCGGGCGAGCCAGGCGGCGACGCCGGTGACCAGGAGCGCCATCGCGATCGACCGGGCGAGGCCGACGGCGAACGGCGTCGCGAGAAGACGCAGCAAGTTGGTGGTCCCGGTGAGCTCGGCGAAGCCGCCGAGCGCGGCGTAGAGGACCGGTGCCAGGATGTAGGCGAGCAGCGCGTTCTTGCCGGCGAGCTCGGGCAGCTTGGACCAGAGCGGCTGCGGCGCCCGGTCGACCAGCAGCGACACGGCGACCAGGCACGCGGCGGTGATGGCGGCCGACAGCAGGCACCACGGCGGCGTGCCGAGGATCTTGTTGATGATCAGGCACGGGACCCGCTCGTGCGGCAGGTGGAGCAGCCAGCCGGCGAGCGCGAAGCCGGCGGCGCACAGGGCGCCCCAGGCGGCGCGCGACGCCGGGGTGTGGCGCGGCGCCTCGGGCAGGTACATGCGTCCCATGAAGGCTCCGAGCAGGACCAGCGCGCCGTGCGACCCGAGGGTGGCCCCGGCGCTGCCGAACGGCGCGGTCCGGTGGAGCCACTCGACCCAGCCAGCCTCGAGCGCAATGAAGAAGGCGAACAGGCTGGCCGACGCGGCGAGCAGGAGCACGGGCCTACCGCGCACCAGGAGGTAGGTGAGGGTGGCGACCAGGTAGGCCCAGCCGATCAGGCCCAGGATGCCCCACCAGTGCGGCCGCATCTGGAACAGGCCGGAGCCGCCCTCGGCCCGGTAGAGGAGAGCCGCGGCGATCAACAGCACGACCCCCACCGCCTGGAGCACGCGCTGCAGCCGCGTGTCCCGCGGGCCGCGGCCGGGCCAACGCACCCAGAGCAGAATGACGCCGGAGTAGGCGAGCAGGTTCCAGAGGTTCTCGTCGAGCAGGCCTGGTGAGGCGATGTGCTCGGCGTTGACCATGAAGACCCCGATGACCAGCAGCGACAGGCTGCGCATCAGCACGTGGCGGACCGTCGCGGCCGCCGCCTCGCCCTTGGCCCGGCGGCTGCGCAGGGCGAGCGGGATCGACAGGCCGACGATGAACAGGAACGCCGGGAAGACGACGTCGACCAGGGTCATGCCGTCGGCGAGCGGAGGCTGGATGTGCTTGAGCCAGGCCGGGGTGTCGGGCACGCCGGCGATGTCGTTGACGAAGATCATCGCAAGGATCGTCAGGCCGCGCATGACGTCGACCGAGATGACGCGGGCAGGCGCGGGCGTCGGGGGCGGTGCGTTGCTCATGCCGTCGGCCTTCACATGCGCTCAGCGAGCGGCGACTGCCGCCAGGTACCAGGAGGCGTGGGGCAGCCACTGCTCGCCCCATCGCCAGTCGTGGTCGCCGCCGGTCGCCTCGTAGGGAAGCTGGAAGTCGATGCCGAGCTCGTCCTCCATCCCGGCGGTGATCCCGTTGCAGATCCCCCCGGGGCTGTTGGTGTACTCCCAGAAGCCGAAGAAGAGGTACCAGGGGTTGTTGCGGCCCGAGCCGTCGAGCATGCAAGCGTCGAACGGGTTCAGCCCGAGGATCCAGTCGAGGCTGCGCTGGGCGTAGGCGCGGAGCCGGCCGGCGAAGCCCGGATCGTCGGCGAAGCGCCGCGCCGCCAGCCTGGCGGCGAACGCGAGCGATCCGAGGCGGGCGTTCTCGCCCTGCCACCACTCCCCGGTCTCGGTGTCGTGGGGGAAGAAGAACGCCGGCCGCCGCCGGCCGTCCGTGCCCTGCACCAGCTGGCGGGGATAGCCGAAGGGGTTGGCGACCTCAGCGGTGATCGCCAGCTCGTGCTCGAGCGAGCGCCGGACGGCCGCCAGCGCGAGCTGCCGGTCCGGCTCGCCGGCGATGTCGGCCCAGCCCAGGAGCGCCACCACCGGCAGGCCGGCGTCCGCGGGGTGGAAGAACGGGCGGTCCGCGTCGTCGGCGCGCCAGTAGTCGCGGTGGGACTGCCACGAGGCCAGGCGCGAGCCCAGGCTGCGCGCCCGAGCCGCCGCCGCCTCCCGGTAGGCCGGCTTGCCGGTGGCCCTGTACAGCTCGGTCGCGGCCAGCAGCGCGCAGTAGTCGTCGACGATGTTCTCGCGCCCGTCATTGGTGTAGAGCAGGTTGTGCTGCTCCAGGTAGGCGAAGGCCTCCTCGGCGACCCGCAGGTAGTCGGCGCTGACGTAGTCGCCGGAGACCGGCGCGGTGCTCGCCATCGCCAGGGCGGCGATCGACACCCCGCCGCCGGCGCGGTAGCCGACCTCGTACTCGCGGAGGTCGGCGCCGCCGGGCTCGGCGATCGCGGCGTGGTCGCCGGTGTCGGTCTGCGTCCGCTTGATCCGGAAACCGGTCATCGCCGGGGCGACGACTCGGTCCGATGGCGCCTTCTCGAAGCCGGGCGCCGAGACCGACCGGTAGAACGAGCCGCCGGGCCGGTGCACCCGCACCAGGTAGTCGGCGCCGACCATCGCCTCGTCGAGCATCCGCCGCTCGTACTGCCGGAAGTTGCGGTCGGCCCGCGCGGCCAGCAGCTCGCGGCTCCTCAGCAGCGACCAGGGGACCAGCGGCAGCTGCTGCGGGTTGAAGTAGGTGGAGAACGAGAGGTGGGAGAGGTGCTTGCCGTAGTCGCCGGTCGCGTCGTACCAGCCGCCGCGGGCGTCGATCGTCGCGCCCTGGAGGCCCTCGAAGCGGACGGCGCGATCGGCCTTGTCCTTGACCCCGTCGCTGCGCTGGCCCTTGAAGTAGGCGATCACGTCCGAGATGGTGTGGCTCTCCAGCAGGTCATCGGCGATGGCGAACGGGAACGAGCGCAGGCGCCGGTCGGGCATGACGCACTCGACGATGTAGCTGCCCGGGGTGCGCAGCTCGTCGAAGTCGATCGTCCAGAACGCCCAGTCTCGCCAGCGGTCGACCCGGCCGGCTCGGACCGGCACGATCTCGAGCACCGCCCGGTCGCTCGCCGCGTCGCGGATCGTGCAGGCGCTGAGCTCGTCGCCGTCGGTGAGCTGCACGACCGCCCGCTTGGGGCCGTCGGTCTCGTAGCCGATGTGGTTGGTCAGCACCCGCCGGGTTTCGGCCGCGTGCGCGGGCGTGGTCAGCAGTCCGGTCAAGGTGACAAGCATGAGGCAGCGAGCTCGCATCGGCAACCCTCCAGCGCTTCCGCCCGGGCGCCCGGGCGCTGCGGCGGCCAAGGCGCGCACCATGCTACGCCGGAGGCGGGCGGCGCGTCGCGGTGCCGGACGGGATCGGCCGGTCGCCGCCCGGGATCGACGGCGTCCGGATGGTGGCCCCGGTCACGCGGGCGAGCGGATTCTCGCCGCGCCAGCGAGTGCGGGGCGCGGGGGCTCCCGGCCCCCGGAATGGGGGCCGGAGGCTGCGCGGTTGGTCGAGACGAACTCTCAACTACGGAGGTGTCGAGATGTCCATGAAGCTCCGGTTTGCAGCGGTCTCCATCGCGTTGATCGCCGCCGGCACGGCGGTTGCCAAGGACCCCGTCGCCATCAGCCCCGATCAGCAGGCGTACATGGAGGCGTGCCAGAAAGCTGCGACCCCCGGGCCGCAGCACGCCACCCTGGCAAGGATGGCGGGCGATTACACGCTGACCGTCAAGTCCTACATGGAGCCCGGAGGGGAACCCGAGGTGTCGACCGCGAGCTCGACCCGGAAGCTGATCCTCGGCGGGCGCTACCTCGAGGAGTCGGTGCGCGGCTCGGTGATGGGGCAGCCCTTCGAGGGCCGCGGGCTGACCGGCTTCGACAACGTCACCGGCCAGTGGTGGGGGACCTGGGTCGACTCCATGTCGACCGGGGTCATGACCACCCGCGGCAGCTGGGACGACGCCGCGGGCGTCGGGACATTCACCGGCGAGTACAACGACCCGATGACGGGCCAGGCCCAGAGCAGCCGCACCGTCACCCGCCGGCTGCCCAACGGCGACGAGGTGATGGAGATGTACATGAGCACTCCCGCCGGCGAGGTCAAGGCGATGGAGATCCTCTACCAGCGCAAGTAGCCGGTCGTCACCCGCACCCGGCGGGCTCTCGAGGGCGGGCACGGCGGCCGTGACGGGCACCCGACGCTCCTCCCGGGGCACTCGGTTACACTGAGTCATCCTGAGCCGCGGAGGACTCATGCCGATGAAGCTCCGGACCAGCCGCTCGGTCGTCCGCCGTCTGCCGAACGGGGACGAGGGCATGGAGATGTACATGTCCACCGACGACGGCGAGGTCAGGGCGATGGAGATGCTCTACCAGCGCCAGGGGCCCGGCCCGGCGCCGCCGCGCGACGCCCGACGGGGAGCGTAGACTGGCTCAGGCGGCGGGCCGGGGCGCCGCGGCGCCCCGGCCGGGCCGGCCACCGGAGGGAGGCCTCGGCGGCACCATGATCACCCTCGAAGCGGACGTCGGCGCGACCGGCCGGCTGCGCTCGGTGGACGTTTTCCGGGGAGCGACGATGGTCGCCATGATCCTCGTCAACAACCCCGGCGACCCGGCCACGGCCTACTGGCCGCTCCAGCACGCCCGGTGGCACGGCTGGACGCCGACCGACCTGGTCTTCCCGTTCTTCCTGTTCATCGTCGGCGTCGCGATCGTGCTCGCGCTCAAGCGGCGCGCGGACGCCGGGGCGCCGGTGGGGCCGCTGCACCTCAAGATCGTGCGCCGCTCGGCGATCCTGTTCGGGCTCGGCCTGTTCCTGTCCGGCTTCCCGTTCGGGCTCTTCGGCGCGCGCTCGTTCGGCGAGCTGCTCGAGGTCTGGCGGATTCCCGGCGTGCTGCAGCGGATCGCGGTCTGCTATCTGGCCGTCTCGCTGCTCGTCCTCCACTGCCGGGTTCGCACCCTCAGGGTGCTGACCGTCGTCGCGCTCGTCGGTTACTGGGCGGTGATGACCCTCGTGCCGGTGCCGGGGCAGGGAGCTCCGGACATCGATGATCCGGCCGGCCACTTGTCCGGATGGCTCGACCGCGCGGTGTTCGGCGACCACGTGTGGGAGCAGGCCGCGGTCTACGACCCGGAGGGGCTGCTGAGCACCATCCCGGCGCTCGCGACCACCCTGTTCGGGGTCTTCGCCGGGCTGCTGCTGGGCGCCAGGGTCGAGCCGGTCGAACGGGCGGCGCGGCTGCTCGTGGCGGGATCGGCGCTGGTTGCCTGCGGCTACGTCTGGGGCTGGTTCTTCCCGATCAACAAGCCGATCTGGACGAGCTCGTACGCCGTGTTCACCGCCGGCCTCGCGTTCTGCGCGCTGGCGCTGTGCTACTGGCTGGTCGACATCCGCGGCGAGCGCACGATCTCCGGTCTGCTCGTCATCTACGGCGTGAACGCGATCGCGGTCTACGTCGGCAGCGGCGTCCTCGCGAGAACGCTCGCGGTCGTCGAGGTCAATGGCGTGCCGGTCAAGCGGCTCATCTACGACGCGCTGTTCGCCTCCTGGCTGCCGCCCCACGCCGCGTCGCTGGCCTACGCCGTGGCCTGGGTCGCGGGCTGGTTCCTGGTGCTCGCCGTCATGTACCGGCGGCGGGTCTTCATCAAGATATGACCGGCCGTCGTGTGACAATGGCCGGGCGCGCTGCGACCCGAAACGGAAGATGATGTCGATTCGCTCCGTCACGCCGCTGCTCGGGCTGGCGATCCTCTGCTCGGCCGCGGCCAGAGGAGGGGACGACTGGCCGCCGTACTTCGTCGGCGAGGTGGTGGTGGTTGCGGAGTCGGACGACCCCACCGCCGGGCCCGGCACGGTCACGGTGCTGGAGGCCGACGACATCCGGAGGCTCGGCGCCGCGACCGTCGCGGATGCGGTCCAGCACCTCGCCGGCGCGTCGATGAGCGTCGGCGCGCGGGACGAGCAGCGGATCTGGGTGCGCGGGTATGAGCCGGCCGATGTCCTGGTCCTGCTCGACGGCATTCCGATCGCCGACCCCTACTCGGGCGAGGTGGACCTCGGCCAGGTGCCGGTCGGCGACGTCGCCCGCATCGTGCTGAGCCGCGGCGCCGCTTCCCCGGAGTACGGGCCGGGCGGCATGGGCGGGGTCATCAACATCGTCACCGTCCAGGGCGCCGGGGCGGCGGGCTGCTCCGGCGACCTCGAGGCCACCGGCGAGTCGACGGTCCGCGCCCACGCCGCGGCCGGCGGCGCGGCGGGCAAAGCCGACTGGTACGTCGGGGTGGGCTACGAGTCGTCCGAGGGCTGGCCGCTGAGCGGCGACTTCGAGCCCACGCCGTACGAGGACGGCGGGCGGCGCGCCAACTCCGACCTCGAGCGCTGGTCGGCGCTGGCGCGCGTGGGTTACGGCTTCGGCGAGCGAGGCCGGCTGACCGCGACCCTGCGGCTGATCGACAGCGACAAGGGCATTCCGTTCTCGACCGAGCGCCCGGCCGGCTTCGTGCGCTTCGCGCGGTTTCCCGAGTGGCGGCAATCGACGGCGGCGCTCGGCTGGGAGGGCGAACTCGGCGGCGCGGCGACGCTCCGCGCCCAGCTCTACGGCCACCGTTTCGACAACACCCTGGATGCCTACACGAGCCAGGATCTCGATGAGCTGAGCCTCGAGTCGACCTTCAACGACGACGTGCTCGGCGGCTGGGTGGTGACGAACACCACGGCCGGCAGGCATGCGCTGTCGGGCGCGCTCCACCTGCGCGAGGACCGCCACGAGCGCCTCGAGGCGCTGCCTGGTGAGGAGGCGGAGGCGACCGAGCGCTACACCGTGCGCACCGGCTCGCTGTCCGCGGCCGACCGGCTGGCGCTCGGCGCCCGCACGGCGCTGACGCTGACCGCGGCCGTCGACGACTACCAGGTCGCCAGCGCCTGGCGCGCGGACGGCCTGGCGGGCGGCGAGGGGTCGTCGACCCTGTTCTCGCCCCAGGCCGAGTTCGATGTGGCTCTCGGACGCGACGTCGCGGGGTCGATCGCGGTCTACCGGCGCAGCCGTTTCCCGACTCTGCGCCAGCTCTACGGCGGCGATGTCCCGAATCCCGATCTCGCGCCGCAGCTCGCCACCGGCGCCAGCGCCGGGATTGACTGGCGGCCCGGCGGCCGCGGCCGGCTCGCGATCACCGCGTACGCCGACCGCGTCGACGATCTCATCACCCGCCGTGGCCGTGACTTTCCCTACGAGAACCAGGACCGGGCCGAGCTCGTCGGCCTCGAGCTCGAGGCCCGCAGCGGCTGGCGACGGGTCGACCTCGGGCTCGAGGCCGCGGTCCAGCAGGCCGACTTTGTCGAGTCCGCCCAGGGGCTGGAGGAGGTCCCCTACGTGCCCGAGGCGGCCTTCGACGCCGACCTGGGCGTCGCGGTCGCGCGGCGCGGCGACCTCAGGCTGCACTGGGCCTGGGTCGGGACGCGGGTGTGGTACGACGGCGCCGACCGCCGCGAGCTCGATCCCTATCAGCTGCTGAGGGTGTCCCTCGGCTGGCGCTGGCGGGGCTTCGCTCTCGAGGCCGCGCTCGACAACGCCCTCGACGCCGATGTCGAGCAGGAGTGGGGCTATCCGACGGCCGGCCGCCGGCTGTGGGTCGCACTGCATGTCGGTCGCTGATCCGCCTGCAGGCGCTCGTTTCGGCCAGCCGGCCAGGGGTCTCGCGGTCCGCCGGCTCTCGGTGCGGTACCCGCACCGCGGCCGGGGCCCGCTCGCCGGCGTCGAGCTCGAGCTCGCGCCGGGTGAGGTGGCATGCCTTCGCGGCCGCTCGGGCAGCGGCAAGACGACTCTGCTCGCCGCGATCAACGGGCTGGTGCCGTGGTTCGAGCCGGCGACCGTCGAGGGGCGCATCGAGCTCGACGGGGCGGCCCTCGACGACCTCGATCCCGGCCAGCGGGCACCCCTGCTGGGATCGTGTCTCGACCGGGCCGACTCGCAGCTGTTTCTCGCCACGCCCCGCCACGAGCTCGCCGCGGCGGCCCGCCTTCACGGCGGCTCGCCGGCGGCGGTGGACCTGGTCGGCCGGCTCGGCATCGGCCCGCTGCTCGACCGTCGCACGACGACGCTGTCGAGCGGCGAGCGCCAGCGGGTGACCCTGGCGGCGGCCTTGACCGCCGCTCCGAGGCCGGTTCTGCTCGACGAGCCGACCGCGCACCTCGACCCGGGCGGCGCCCGGGCCCTCGCCGCCGCCCTCGCCGAGGTCGCGCTGGCGGGAGGGTCGGCGCTGATCGCCGACCACGCCGGCTGGCGCCTCAATGGCGCGGTCGGGCGCTGGCTTGAGCTGCGCGATCGCCGCGCCCTCGCGACCGGCCCGCCGCCGGTGCCCCGGCTGCCGGCCCCGGACCACCGCCCCGGCGACGACCTGGTGCTCGAGGCGCGGGGGCTGGTCCTCGAGCGGTCGGGCCGGCGGCTGGCCGGGCCCGTGGACCTTGAGGTGCGGGTGGGCGAGGTGGTCCTGGTCAACGGTCCGAACGGCGCCGGCAAGTCGACCCTGGCGCGCGCGCTGGCCAGCGGGCGCGCCGCCGGCGGTGCGATCCGGCGCAGCGGGCGCGTCGCGCTGATGCTGCCGGACGCCACCATCCAGCTGCTGCAGGGGACCGTGCTCGGCGAGCTCCAGGCCCTCTGCCGCGATCGGCAGGTGGTCGCCCGGGTGCTGCGGCGCCACCGCCTCGAGGCGCTCGCCGCCCGTGCGCCCTGGACGCTGTCGCGCGGCGAGCGGCAGCGGCTGGTGCTGGCGGCCCTCGACGTGACCAGGCCCTCGCTGCTGGTGGTTGACGAGCCCGCGCAGGGGCTCGATCCCGAGGACCTGGCGTCCTTCGTCAACCTGGTCCACCGCCGCGCGGCCAAGGGTCGCGCCTGTCTGCTGATCAGCCATCGCGAGGAGCTCGCGGGGGCCGCGCACCGCAGGCTGGTGCTCGATCACGGGCGCCTCGAGGAGGCTGGACGGTGATCGATGCCCGCGCCTGGACCCGGGCCGCGCTGGTCGGCAGCCTTTGGGGGGCGCTCGAGCTGTCGGTCGGCTCGGTGCTTCACCTCAGCCGCATCCCGCTGTCCGGGATGGTGATGTCGGCGATCGGCCTGGCCTGCCTGCTGACGCTGCGCCGGCTCAGCCCGGTGCCGGGCGTGTGCCTGGTCGCGGGCGCCGTGGCGCTGGTCGTCAAGGTGTTCGGCATCGGCGGCCTGTTCCCCGGCCCGCTGATCGGCATCGGCGCCGAGGCGCTGCTGGTCGAGCTCGCAGTGACGGCGCTGCCGCGCGGTGCGGCCGCCGCTATGGCCGCCGGCGCCCTGGTCTTCCTGTGGGGGCCGGTGCAGAAGATCGCCATGGTGCGGATCGTGGCGGGACAGGACGCGATCGATGCGGCGATCGTGCTCGGTGGCCGGGCGGCGGCCGCCGCCGGCCTGGGTGGAGTCGCGGCCGGCTGGGTCGTCGGCGCCGCCGTGGCGGCGCTGGTAACGGTGGGCGGCATCGCGGGCTGGTCGGCGTGGCGGCTCGGCGGCCGCGTCGCCGGCCGGCTGGGAGTCGAGCGATGACGCGCCGGATCGCCGGTGTCGGGCTGGGGCTGGCGGCGGCGGCGACCCTGTCCGGCGACCTCCGGGTGGTGGCGGCGGCCGCGGCGGTGGCGGTGCTGTCGGCGGTCGTGCTCGACCCGCCGGTGGCGCGGTCGGCGGTCGGCGTCGCGGCGGGGCTGACCGTGGCGCTCACGGCCGCGGCGGCCGGCGCCGCCGTTGCCCTCGTCGAGGGGCCGGCCCGAGGCCTCCTCATGGCGGGCGGGGTGGTGGGCCGGGTGCTGATCCTGTGGATCGCCGCCGGCGTCCTCGGGCGCCGGGTCGACGCCGACCGGCTGGTCGGCGGCGCGCGCCGGCTTGGCCTGGAGAGACTGGGCCTCGTGCTCGGCCTGGCGCTGAACGCCCTGCCTCGGCTGGCCGAGGCCGCTGGCGAGGTCTGGATGGTGCACCGGCTGCGCAGCCCGGGCCGCTGGGAGGCGATCCGCCGCGGCCCCCGGATCGCCGAGGTGCTGCTGGCCAACGCCGTCCGGATCGGAGACGACGCGGCCGGCGCCGCCGCGCTGCGCGGCCACGGCGGGCTGGCCCACCCGCGCCGGCCCGCGCTCGAGCCGCCCGCGCCGGTCGTGGTCGTCACCGGACCGCCGGGCTGCGGCAAGACATCGGTGATCGAGTCGGCGGCCGCGGCCCTGCGCGCGCAGGGCAGCTGGCCGGTGGGCATCACCCAGCCGGGCGTCTACGCGCGCGGGCGGAAGGTGGGGTTCCTGGTCCGCGACCTGGCGACCGGCGAGGAGGCCGCGCTCGCGCAGATGGTCGAGCGCGGCAAGGGCGAGCACGGCACCTCCTACCGCTTCTCGCGCGAGGGCCTCGATCACGCCGCCCGGGCGCTCGGCCGGGCGGCAGCCGGGAGCGTGCTGGTGGTGGACGAGGTCGGCCCGATCGAGCTGCGGGGCGACGGTCACATGCCGGCGCTGCGCCGGGCGCTCGCGACACCCGGCCTCACCGCCGTGGTGCTGGTGGTTCGCCGTCAGCTGGTGCCGACGCTGCTGGCAGCTCTCGTCGCGACCGAGGTGACCCTGGTCGACGTCGAGGAGGACCCCGACAGTGGCGCCGATCGCGTCCTGCGCGCCATCGCCGGCACCGGCTAGCGCCACCGGCGGGCCCGCCGGGGAGAGTCAGTCGAAGAACGAGCTCAGGAACTCCTCACGGAGGTACTCGTGCATCGCGCGGTTGCGGCTGCCCTCATCGGCGGGCTGGAGGTAGGCGAAGGCCTCGGCCTCGTCGTTGGCCAGGATCGAGTGGCAGACCGTGCAGTCGTCGGTGATCCACGCTCCCTCCGGGTCCTTGAGGTCGCGGGTGTGGCAGCGGAAGCAGCCGGGTGCCTGGGTGTGGCCGAGCAGGCTGGGGTAGGCGCCCCAGGTGATGTTCATCCGGTGATGGACGTTGCGGGCATAGATCTCCTGGAGCACCGTGACCGCGGCGTCGATCCGGTCGAGCCATGCCGAGGCCCGATGCGGGTACTCGCGGGCGTAGAAGCCCTCGAGCGCCGCCCGGATGCCCTCTGATCCCGCCTCCCGCGACGGGTAGCCGCCGGTGATGGCGGCCACCGCCTCGCGCCGGATGAAGGGCAGCGAGCGGTCGATGCGGCCGATCCGGATCGCCGCGTCCACCGCGCGCCCGGGATCCTCGTAGACGTGAGTGGCACGGTTGTGGCAGTCGACGCAGTCCATGACCCGGACCAGGCCGGACTCGGCGGTGGCGGCCGGCGCGCGGGTGTTCTCGAAGCGGCGCCACTCCCCGTCGGGCCGCCGCACCTCGACCCACAGCATCTGCTCGCGCTCGTCGTCGACCGACGAGTAGCGGACCTCGACGCCGCGGGCGACGTGCCAGTGGACGCCGGTCGAGCCGGCGGCGCCAGCGTCGATCTTGAGGTTGAGGGTGGTGTAGTGGGGAGTGGAGGCCTCGTCGTTGTCGTACCGGATCCGGGTCGTGAGGCGGTTGCCGTAGAACTTCTCGGGCCAGTGGCAGCGCTCGCAGGTCTCGCGCGCCGGCCGCAGCTGGAGCACCGGGGTCGGGATCGGCCGCTCGTAGAGGTCGAAGGTGGCGGAGACGATCTGCCAGGCGCCGTTGAGCTTCGAGTTGAGGAGGGCGCCCATGCCCTCGCCGACGTGGCACTCGACGCAGGCGACGCGGGCGTGCGGCGAGGCCTGGTAGGTGGTCCACTCCGGGCTCATCACCTGGTGGCAGGCGGTGCCGCAGAAGCGCGGGCTGTCCATGAAGTGCAGCATCTTGATGCTGGTGCCCCCGAGGATGAGGAGGTTGGCCAGGGTCAGGAGGGCGACGGTCCGGAAGACCCGCGCGCCGGCGACGCTGCCGGCGACCGCGTCCGGGCCGAATCGGGCCTCAACGAGCTCGCGGGTCGACAGGCCGGTGCGGCGGCGCTGCCGGTACCAGGCGACCGGGATGATCAGCAGGCCGACGACGAACAGCACCGGGAACAGCATGTAGACGATCAGCCCGACGTAGGCGTTGGTGACGATTCCGGCCAGCATCGCGAGCTGGAGCACGACGAAGCTCGCGAACGACGAGGTCGTGAGGACCACGCCCAGCCGACCGAGGCGGTCGATCGAGACCGCCCGGACGAAGTCGACATAGGAACGGAGCATGGTCACTCCTCGGTGAAGAACCTCGCGTACATCTTCTGCATGTCGCCGGATCGGATCTGCTTCGTCAGGTCGGCGGTCTGCTCGCGCACCCAGCGGTGCATCGGGTCCGACTCGAGGATGCGATTGACGAACGCGTTCACCTCGGGGTCGTTGAACTCGCGCGCCTCGGGCAGCAGCTTGAAGTAGAAGTGCTGGGCGACCTCGTAGAAGCCGTGCCACCAGGTGTAGTCAGGCCCCATCATGGCGGCGCCGTGGCGGGCGCGCCGGCCCTCGTGGTGCCACAGCTCCCAGTAGCTCCACTCGACCTTGTTGGAGAACGAGGCCGGGTTCTCGAGCAGCTTGCGGTCCCGGATCAGCTTCATGAGCTCGGTGGCGGGCCTGGCGAACTTCTCGTTGTAGAGCCTCACCGACGCGTCGAACTGGTGGAAGTGGCCGTCGGTGAAGGTCCGGGTGTGGCAGGCTGCGCACACCTCCTGCATGTTGGCGCGCTTGGCCTGCCAGTCAGGCTTATGCTCGGAGATCGGCGGCCGCAGCGTCCACGCGATGCGGCGGCCGACGTCGTGGGTCGCCGGCTGGCCCTTGGCCGCCGAGATGTGGCAGGTCGCGCAGGTCGGCGCCGCCGAGTAGTCGACGCCGACCACCCACGATTCGGACTCGAGGTTCATCGCCGCGGTGTTGGTGAAGTAGGTGTTGCCGTGCTTGGACTCCTCGTAGACCTCCTTCTGGGGATGGTCCGGGCCGAGGTGGCACTTGGAGCAGGCCTCGGGCTGCCGGGCCTGCGCCTCGGAGAAGCCGTGGCGGGTGTGGCAGGCGTTGCAGGAGCCCAGCGAGCCGTCGGGGTTGATGCGGCCGATGCCGGAGTTCGGCCAGCTCCGGCGGGCCAGCCGGTTGGGGCTCGAAGGGTCGATCTGGACCTTTGAGCCGTGGCAGCTCTCGCAGCCGATGACGGCGACCGGGTCGCCGGCCGTGACGTGCGCCAGGTAGGCGTCGGCCGAGTCGAGGATCTGGCCGGCGGTCGCGTGGTAGGAGCTCCCCACCTCGTCGGCCTCCCGGCGATGGCAGCGGCCGCAGTCCTTGGGCGTCACCAGTGTCGCGATCAGCGCATCGTAGTGCTCGAACGCGTCGACCTCGCCCTTCTCGGCCTGATGGCAGCTCAGGCAGGTGACGTTGTGCCGGGAGTGCTCGGAGTCGTACCACTGCTTGTACAAGCCCGGCGACTTCTCCTTGTGACAGGTCATGCAGGAGCCTGCCAGCTTGGGGTCGTCCGCGGCGGCCGCGACCGCCGCAGCCAGCAGTGCCATGACCAAGGTCGTCAACGAGCGATGCATGGTGGCCTCCTCCTTCTCGGGTCCTCACGGCAGCCCGCTCGTCCCGCCGATCAGGCCGCGACGGCGGCTGTCATCGACAAAGGGTGCGAGCGCCCGCCGCCTGCGGCGGGCGCCGCCTCCCGAACAACGCGGAATCAGAGCTCGACGCCGAGCCGCTTCCAGACCGACTCACCCTCGGCGATCCGCTTCGCCTTGAGGTGAGGGAAGGTCGTGAACAGGAACCAGACCAGCGGCAGCACGCCGACCACGATGATCACCGTGTCGGGGATCATCCGCAGCTGGCCGAGCAGCGACACGAAGGGCCGCTCGAAGAAGCTGACGTCGCGGGCGACCCACAGGCCCTCCTTGTAGCTGGTCCACGCCTGGGCGATGCCGACCGGGAACAGGGTCAGGAAGGTCATCATCAGCAGGCCCCCGTTGAGGCCCCAGAACGAGATCTTGAGCAGCCGATCGTTCCAGTGCTCGCGCTCGACCAGGCCCCGCCACGAGAACAGCAGGAGCGCGATCGACAGCGTGCCGTAGACCCCGAACAGCGCGCCGTGGCCGTGGTTCACGGTCAGGTAGGTGCCGTGCTCGAAGTAGTTGACCACCGGCAGGTTGATCAGGAAGCCGAAGACGCCGGCGCCGAGGAAGTTCCAGAACGAGCTGGCGACCAGGAAGTACATCGGCCACCGGTAGGGGAAGTCCCTGCCCTCGGCGCGGATCGACTTGTACTCGAGCAGCCCGCGCACGACCAGGCCGAACAGCGGCACCGGCTCGATCGACGAGAACACCGATCCGACCGCGAGCCAGAACGAGGGCCCGCCGTACCAGAAGTAGTGGTGGGCGGTGCCCAGGATGCCGCTCAAGAAGACCAGCGCGGCGGTGAAGTAGGCGACGCGCAGCGCTGCCTTCGCCGACGCCAGGCCCATCGCCACCAGCAGCACCGAGATCACGGCCACGCCGAAGAACTCGAAGATGCTCTCGACCCAGATGTGGACCACGAACCAGCGCCAGTAGTCCGCCACCGTCAGGTGCGAGCCGCGGCTGAAGAACAGCCCGAATGCGAAGAAGAAGACCACCAGCATCGCGCTCAGCACATAGAACTTGACCAGCGCCCGGAACTCGGGATCGCGCGCCTTCTCGGTCTGTCGGCCGACGGCGCGATAGACGATGACCAACCAGAACAGGAGGCCGACGAAGAGCAAGATCTGCCAGAGCCGTCCCAGCTCGAGGTACTCCCAGCCCTGGTGTCCGAGCCAGAACCAGAGGTCTCCGAGCATGCCCTTGATGCCGAGCACCTCGCCGACCAGGCTGCCGACCGCGACCAGCACCACCGCGCCGAACAGCAGCTGGACCAGCAGGCCCTGGCGGCGGGGCTCGCGGCCGCCGACGATCGGCGCCAGGTAGATCGACGACGCCACCCAGGTGGTGGCGATCCAGAAGATGGCGAGCTGCAGGTGCCACGACTTGGCCCAGCTGTAGGGGACGCTCTCGCCGACCACCGACACGTAGAAGGTCCCGGGGTGAACCGTGTAGTGGGCGAGCAGGCCGCCGAAGGTGGTCTGCACCAGGAACAGCAGGATCACGACCAGGAAGAACTTCGCCGCCTTGAGCTGGCTCGATGTCAGCGGCGCGTCGATCAGCTTGTCGGCGAGCGGGACCCCCTTGGCCTCGCCGTACCACAGCTTGTCGCGGTGGACCCAGAAGATGAACAGGCCGAGAGTGATGAACAGCGACACGATGCCGCCGAGGGTCCAGATGTAGGTGTCGACCGTGGCGACGTTGCCGATCGACCGGTCGGCGGGCCAGTTGTTGGTGTAGCTGTGGTCCTCGCCCGGCCGGTTGGCCGACGCCACCCATGCGGTCCAGAAGAAGAAGCGGCCGATCTGCTGCCGCTCCTCGGCGGTCGGCACGGTGTTGGGGAGGAAGCCGTAGCGCTGATCACCTTCCCGGAAGGTGGTCTCCCAGAACCTGGCGATATCGCCGAGCGCGGCCGCCTGCGCCGGGCTGAGCGTCAGGGTGTCGGTCGCCTCGTCGTACCGGTTGCCCTTCATCTCGCGGCGGGTGCGCAGGTCGACGAGCTCGCGGTCCTCGCCGGAGAGCTGGTCGTAGGGGCGTCCGAGCCCATCCACGGCGAACCGAGCACGGACGGTCTCGCCGATCAGGTGCAGGGTCACCGCCGAGAACTCCATCCCGCGCTGCGAGCCGTGGCCCCAGACGCTGCCGTGGTCCATCAGCCCGTAGCGCTGGTAGACGTCCTGGCCGGCGAGGATGTCCTGCTTGGTGAACAGGGCCGCCCCATCCGGACCGGCCACCGTCCCGGGGTAGGGAGGTGCCTCGCGGGTGGCGAACACCCCCCCGATCAGCAGGCCACCGAGCGCGACGACGAAGCTGATGATCGCCGCCCACTTCAGTCTCTCGATCGTCATCATCCTCCTCCTTCCGCTTGTCGCCAGCGCACGCTGCCGGCGGTTGTCTCCGTCACGGGCTCTCCTCCAGCCGCGGGCCGATGAAGGTCGCGAACGAGCCCTCGGAGCGGACGACCGCGGTCCGGAAGCCGCGCCCCTCCAGGAGCTCGATCAATGGCGCCGGCCGGAACGAGCTGCGGATCAGGCCGAGATCGTCGGGGCCGAGCTCGGCGGCGCGCCGCAGGACCTCGGGCATCGGCTCCTCGCCGGCCTCGAGCATGCGGTCCGCGTCGATCGTCCAGCGCACCCGCGCCGCGTCCACCCACGGCGCCGGGCCGTCGGACTCGGTGCCGCCGTCGTCCGGCAAGACCTCGACGTCCGCCGGCAGGCCGGCCGCCTCCCGCAGGCGCAGCACCAGATCACGGACCGGCAGCCCCGCCACCTCGGCGGCGCGGCGCAGCGAGGTGACCCGGGCGATGGTGCGGCGCAGCACCGGGTTGGACAACTTGCTGAACGCGGGCGCGGCCGCGATCAGGACCGGCTCGAGCTCGGGGTAGGCCTCGAGCAGCTGGGCGACCTTGGTGTCGGGCGTGATCGGCAGCGGGCCGCTCACGCCGTCGCTCCCGTCCACTCGAGCAGCCGGCGCTCGCCTGCGAGCTCACGCAGCCGCGTCAGGTCCTGGGTCACCTCGAGCGTGCCGAGGTAGGTCCCCTCGGGGTCGCGGACCGCGAAGTAGCGGATGTGGACGAAGCGGCCCCGGAGCTCGATCCAGAACTCGGCGACGTCCTGGCGGCCGGAGCGGAAGCTCGAGACGATCTCCTCGACCACGTGCACGCTCTTGGGCGGGTGGCAGTGCCGCACCTCGCGGCCGAGGATCGCCTTGCTGCGCTCGAACACCCGGTCCGCGCCCTCCGAGAAGTAGCGGACCCGGTCGTCGGCGTCGACAAACGTGATGTCCACCGGCAGCGCGCCGAGGATACCACGGAGCTGGTCGAAGGTGAGCGCGCCGGTGGGGAAGACCACCGCCTGGTCGCGGGGCAGCTCGGCGACCCGCTCCGGCGCCTTGGCCGGCGGCGGCCGGTAGCCGGTTCGGGGCTCGACCAGGCAGTAGCCGAAGCGCGGCGACTCCTGCCAGATCTCGGCCCACTCGTCGTCGGTCAGGGTGTCGCGGGACATCGGCAGCAGGATCCGCCGCTCCTTGACAATCATCTCCTCGATCGCGGAGAGGCAGGGCTCGAGAACCGTGTCGACGACCAGCGACGCCTCGTCGGCCGACATCGCGTCGATCGACACCGCCTCGCCGAGCGCGGCGAGCAGCCCGCGGACCTCGTCGTCCTTGCCCCACATCACCTTCGACGGCCCGCTGATGCCGTGGCGCTCGAGGCAGGAGAACAGCAGGTTCTCCTTGCGCTGGTAGTGCTTCTCGAGGTCGGCGAGGCGGCCGTGCGCCGTCCGCCATGCCGAAAGGTCCGGCGACGCGTCGCGGTCGCGGACGAGGGCGCGCAGCTCGGCCACGACCTCGGCGATCGCCTGGTTCTCGCGCTCGAAGGTGTCGAGCGGGTGGCCCGGCAGGGGCGGCAGCTGGACCGGCTCGACCAGGATGTCGCGGAGCACCTGGGAGTGCAGATCGCACATGCTCTGCACCTCCTCGACCGGCATCCCGCCGGCGATCAGCTCCTGTTCCATGGCCGCGATCTCGGCGGAGCTGGTCTCGCGCACCATGGTCCTGAGCGCCCCTCTCACCGTCTCTGGGTCGGCGCCGCGGTGCAGCCCCTCGATGATCTCCTTGAGAATCCGGATGCGGTGTGCCCGGTTGTCGATCAGCTCGCTCATCAGCGGTCCCCTCGGCCGCGCGGTCGACGCGGCTCCCGTGCGTCACAGCATGCGGCAGTAGGGACGACCCCGCCTTGACCTAGGTCAATGAGCGCGGCCAGTGAGGCAGTGTGGCAGTGAGGCTGTGGGGCAGTGGGGGAGTGCGGGAGTTCGCAGTTCTCCGTTCTGATCCCGATTCCACCCGCCCGGTTCCGCGCCCGGTTGGCTCGGCATTGAGGCCGTGGGGCAGTTTGCGGCGAGGGCGTTCGAACCGCGGAGGCCGCAGAGGACGCGGAGAGGATTCTCTGCGTCACTCTCCACCGCGAAGTCGTCAGAAACGCAGCGAGGACGAGGATGCCCTCGCTCTCTTTCACACCACGCGACTCAGCTATCCGCTCTCAACTATCCGCTCTCAACTACTTCTCCATCGACGGCTTCCACACCTTCCAGACGTTGCCGACGAGGGCCGGGCCGGGCTTGAGGGTCGAATCCCCGGGCTGCCAGCCCGCGGGTGTCGCCTCGGTTCCCTTGCTGGCCCGCACCAGCTGGTAGGCCTGGACCTGGCGCACGGTTTCGGCGAACCGACGGCCGACCGGCGGGGTGAGCACCTCCATCGCCTGGATCACCCCGTCGGGGTCGATGATGAAGCGCCCGCGCAGCTCGGTCCCCTGGGCTTCGTCGTACACCCCGTAGGCCCTGCCGATGTTGCCGGCCTGGTCGGAGAGCATGTGGAAGGGGACCCCGCCGTCGACCATCTTGGTCAGCTCGTGGTCGTTCCACATCTTGTGCACGAAGTGGCTGTCGACGCTGACGGAGAACACCTCCACTCCGAGTTGCTGGAGCTCCTTGTGCTTGTCGGCGACCGCCGACACCTCGGTCGCTCAGACGAAGGTGAAATCACCCGGGTAGAAGCAGAGCAGGATCCACTTGCCGAAGTGGTCCGACAGCTGGACGTTGGTGAAGCCGCCCTTGTAGTAGGCGGGTGCGTTGAAGTCGGGTGCCTTCTGTCCGACGCGTGCGACCATGCGCTCCCCCTTGCTCGGCTGTTCGATCGGTTGCTGATCGGGCGAGGTGGGCGTGGGGTCGCCCATGACCGCGCCGGTGACGCGCGCGCATCCCTGGGGCTGCTCTGCCATGCGCCCTCCTTTCTTCGTGCGTCCTCCAGGTTAGGGCATCCCGGGGGAGAAGATCAAATGAAGAACCAACCGACAGTCAGTTTGGACATATTCTCGGTCAATCAGAGCGTTCCTGGCTGGCGGCCGCGAGCCGACGTCGGCCGCTTCGGCGTCGAGCTGACGGCTCAGGGATCGACGGTGCTAGGGTGGTTGTCGTGAGGTGGCGTCGTGCACTCCGCCGCGCCGGCGTCGTCGTCGCGTCCCTCCTGGTCCTTGGAGTGGTCCTGTACCTGGCGGGAGAGTCGTACAAGGACCGCGACGATCTGGCTCGGCTGGTCAGCCGCAGGGCCGGGCTCGCCAGCGTGTCGGAGGCCATTCTCGAAGCCGGACCGAACCACACCCTCGTGCACGTCGCGCTGCGGGATGCGCGAGGGATCGAGGTCGAGGGGCATCTCCTGCTGCCGGCTGCCGGCGAGCCGCCGCACCGGGTGTTGCTGATTCTCGGCGGGGTGCGGACCGGCCGCCGCACCGTGGATTTCCTGGGTGACACCGGCGACTGGATCGTGCTCGCCCTCGACTACCCCTACCGCGGCAAGAAGAGCGGTCTGAGCCGGCGCGAGTTCATCGCCCTCCTACCCGAGATGCGGCGGGCGATGGTCGACGCCGTGCCGGCCACGATGCTCGCCGTCGACTACCTGTGGCGGCGGGGCGACGTTGATCGCGGACGGGTCGTGCTCGCGGGCGGCAGCTTCGGAGCGTTGTTCGCGCCGGCGGTCGGCGCCGCTGACGACCGGATCTCCGCGGTGGCGATCCTGTTCGGGGCCGGCGACCTCGAGGCCCTGATCGACGCGAACCTCGACGTCGCGTGGCCGGCGAGGCCGGTCGCGGCCTGGCTGGGCTCGGTGATCGTGTCGCCGCTCGAGCCTCTCAAGTACATCGGCCGGATCTCGCCGCGGCCGGTCTTCCTGCTCAATGGCACCGAGGACCCGACGATGCCCGAGCGCTGCAGTCGTGCCCTGCACGAGGCGGCGCGCGAGCCGAAAGCCGTGCGCTGGCTGCCGCTGGGCCACGCCGATGTCCGTTCGACCGAGTTCCACGGGCAGGTGGTCTCCGAGTTTGCCGCCTGGCTGCGAGGAATCGGCTTCCTCGGCCCGGACGAGCCTGCCGCCTTCGTGCCCGCAGAGTGAAGCGGATCAGTCCGCGCCGCGGAGTTCGTGCTGCACGGTGCGCTCGATCGCCTGCTCGCCGATGGCGGCGATGCCAGCGCTGTCGAGGGGCATGCTGAAGCGGCTGATGTACTTGATCCTCTTGAGCATGCCGGCATGGCACGGGCGCCCGCCGGAGCGTCAAGCGAAGCCGATGCGGACGCCCGGCGCGTGCCGGACGAAGCCGGGAGCGCCGCCCGGGAACCGGCGGCGGATGGTGGCGTTCCGTTACACTTGGCACCACCTGGGACGACGGGAGGCCGTCATGCACCCTCAGCGTCAGAGACATCCACCGGGGACGTCGCCGGGCACGATCGTGGTGCCGGCGCGGCCCGAGATCACGCCGCGAGCGATTCTGACCCGGTTCACGGCAGAGGCGATCGAGGAGGTCGAGGTCGACCGGCCGGCGGTCCTGGCCGCGGCGACTGCGCCGGGTGAGCTGCTGTGGCTCGACGTCGAGGGCCATGACGAGGCGCTGATCGCGGAGCTCGCGCAGCGCTTCGGGATCCCGTCGCTGGTGCTGGAGGACGTCGTCAATCTCGGCCAGCGGCCCAAGCTCGAGGCGTACGACAATTGCGTCTTCGTGGTGGCGGACCTCATCGGCCGGCGTCCGACCACCGGCCGGGTGATGGTCGAGCAGATCAGCCTGGTGCTGCAGACGGGCCTCCTGGTGTCGTTCAAGGCCCGACCGAGCGACATCTTCGGTCCGGTCCGCGCCCGCCTGCACAGCGGCAAGGGGAGGATGCGGGCCGGCGGGCTCGACTATCTGGCCTACGCCCTGCTCGACGCGGTCGTCGACCACTGCTTTCCGGTGTTGGAGGAGATCGGCGCGCAGCTCGAGCGGATCGAGGCGGAGATGGACCTGCAGGCCCGTCCGGAGCTGTTGGTCGAGCTCCACCGGCTGCGGCGCGACCTGGTGCAGATCCGACGCACTGCCTGGCCGCAGCACGAGATGGTGAACCGGCTGCTGCGCACCGAGGACGGCATCGTCCAACAGGAGACCCTGGTCTTCCTGCGCGACGTCGAGGACCACGCCTCGATGATCGTCGACATGGTAGAGACCTACCGGGAGACGATAATCGGGTTGCTGGAGCTTTACATGACGACCGTGTCGAACCGCCTGAACGAAATCATGAAGGTGCTGACGGTGATCGCCACCATCTTCATCCCGCTGTCGTTCGTGGCCGCCCTGTGGGGCATGAACTTCGACCGTGCGGCGAGCCCGCTCAACATGCCGGAGCTGGGCTGGTACTGGGGCTACCCGATGGCGCTCGGTGTCATGGCGCTGGTGGCGGGCGGCATGCTGCTGTTCTTCCGGAAGCGGCGCTGGATCGGACGGGCGGCGGGAGGCGCCGCCGGGACGGGACGGACGCCGCGGCGCGGAGGCCGGGCGGGCGCCTGGGAGTGACGGCGGTCAGCCAGGCGGCGGTCGCTACATGTCCTCGTCTCGTCGGTGTCGGCGGTCCTCACTGTTGGGCCGGCGGCGCTTGCGACCGCGGTCGCGACGCTCGCGACGCCACTCGTTGTACTCCGCGGCCTCGCCCGGATCGACCCGCTGGCGCTGCGGCCAGTCGTTCAGCTCTTCGAAGTCGTCGCTGTCGATCGGCGTGTTGACCTTCTCCTGCTCGACGTGCTTGCCCGCCATACCCGGCCGCTCCGCTCCTTCACGAGGGAGAAATCGGACGCCTCACGACCATGAAGATAGCAAACTCCACCCGTCCTTCGCACGTTACCACCTGGCAAGCCGCTTGCTTATAATTGAAGTGCGTGGACCGGCCAGCAGCCGTGGCTGCGTTTGGAGGACATCATGCGTCGCAACCTGTGGTACTGGATCGGAACCGCTGCGGCCGTTGCCGGGCTGGCGGTTCTGGCCTCATGGTTCCTGAAGAACCGTCGCCCTCCCCAGCCGGACTAGCCGGCATCGGTTCGGACCGTCTCCGGCCCGCCGCCTCGAGCCGCCGGTGCGAGCGGGTGGCGGACCGGATCGCCGCCATGCGCCGTTGACGATCCGGGAGCCGGGCCGGCACGCCACCTTGACGCGACCTTCCCAGCGGAGCCTCTCGATCCCCGCGTCTGCGAGCGGGCAGGGCGGCAAGCGCGCGAGCGCACGCGGTGGCCGCGGTCTGCCCGACCGGCGCTGGAGGCTGGCATGCCGACCTACCGAATGACCGTCGAGTACGACGGGACCAAGTTCTCCGGCTGGCAGGTGCAGCGGCAGAGCCGCACCGTGCAGGGGGTGCTCACCGACGCCTTGCGCCGGCTGGCCGGGCACGGCGACCTCGTGGTGCGAGGCGCCGGCCGCACTGACGCCGGCGTGCACGCGCTGGCGCAGGTTGCCTCCGTGACATGCCGGGAGCCCCTCGCGGTGGAGCGTTTGCTGGCAGCGCTCGCGCGGGAGCTGCCAGCCGACCTCGCGGTCCGTGACCTGCGGCAGGTCGAGGGGCGGTTCCATGCCCGCCATGACGCGCTGCTCCGGAGCTACCGGTATCAGCTGGCGCGCCGCCGGTCCGCGTTCGGGAAGCGCTACACGTGGTGGGTGCGCGAGCCGATCGACACCCGGGCGATGTCCGCCGCCGCCGCCCACCTGACCGGCCGGCACGACTTCGCGGCCCTGTCGCGCCGCGATCCGGCGCAGACAAGCACCGTCGTGGTCGTCGAGCAGTGCCGGGTGATCGATCTCGGGGAGCTGGTCCTGGTCCGCGTCGTGGCGAGCCACTTCCTGTGGGGCCAGGTGCGGCGGATGGTGGGGGCGCTGGTCGCGGTCGGGCGGGGCGAGGCACGGCCCGACGATGTGCCGGAATGGCTGTCCGGCGCGGTCGAGCCGCCCGTCGGGGCGGCGCCCGCCTCCGGCCTGTTCCTGGAGAAGGTCCTCTTCGCGGGCGAACCCGAGGAGCTGCCGCCGCTGCTGCCGGTCGGAGTGCCCTGGTCCGGGCCTGTGGACGCGTGATCTGGATCGCGGAGCGGACCTCGGCCCTCAGGGCCTCCCGGAGGCCTCGCCGCCGCCGCACACCACCAGCAGCGGGGTCCCCTCGCGGAGCATGTGCAGCAAGCGCCGTGAGTCGTCGGCTCCCATCGCCACCACGATCGCGGGCGGCGGGAGCTCGACGGTGCGCCCGGTCAGCCGTGACCAGCCCGAGCGGAACCGGTCGGCGAGCCGCTCCCAGAAGCGCCCTGGGGGCTCGGGACCGAGGTGCAGCGACCAGCCGTGGTCGAGCTGGACGTCGTACTGCGCCGGGAGGTCGGCCAGAGGAGTCGTGCTGGGGACCGGAGTCGGCGGCTCGGCATCCTCCTTGTACGGGACCAGGGTCGGCGGCGCGACGACGCGCCGCCACTGCACCTCGGGGGCGGCGGCGACCCGCCACACCGTCGGCAGGCTGAGCTCCGGCCGCGCCCCGTGCTGGCCCGGCGAGCTGCGCACGATCAGCTGCACCGACTGGGCCTGGATGCGGTCCAGCTCGAGGCCCCGCGCCATCACCTGGAGGACGCTGGTGCTCACGTCCAGCCGGAGGTAGAGCGCGGGCTCGCTCGCCAGCGCGAGCTCCAGCTCGGCCGTCGACTCGCCGGCCAGCGCGGCTCCGGCGCTAGTAGAGATACACGCGAGCGCCAACAGGAATCGCGCGGTAGACATACTCGAGATCCTCATCGCCGAGCCGCACGCAGCCGTGGGTGACGCCCTGTCCGAGCAGGGTCTGGAACAGGGTTCCGTGAATGATGTAGCCGTCGCCGAGGTACAGGGCGTAATCGCCGAGCGACATCGAGTCGATCCGGAGACTGGGGTCCTTGGGCGGCTGGAAGCCCTCCTCGATGAAAGCCCAGTCGGGCTTGGACCAGACCGGGTTGCGCACCTTGCGGATGACACGGCGCTCGCCGAGCGGGGTGTCGAAGGTCCAGACCTTCTTGCCGGACGGGTGGACGAGGACCGTGCCGCTGCCGGTCGAGCAGACCGCGTCGAGCAGCCTCGCCCCGTCCTCGAAGACCTGCAGCCGGTTGCGGTGACTGTCGATCACGATGTAGCGGCCTTGTGGACGCAGCGCCGTGAGTCGCTGCGCGGCGCGCTCCGCGGCCTTGGGATCGGCGGCCTCGGCGAGCTCGGCGAGGCAGGGAGCCGCGCGGTCGAGGGTCGCGACCGCGGTCCGGGTGCCGAGCGCAAGCAGGGCGGCGCACCCGATGGCCGCGGCGCCCAGCAGGGACCCGAGCAGCCACCATGGCCAGCGCCGGCGGCGGGCCGGCTGGGGCGGCGGCAGCGCGGGGAATGCCTCGGGCGCGTCCGCCGGGCGAAGCGGCAGCTGGGGGTTCTCGGGCGTGCTCACAGCGTCCCCACGATGGTCACCGAGGTGCCCTTCTGGACCTGCGGGTAGAGCCGGTCCATGTCCTCATTGGTCAGGGCGATGCAGCCGTCGGTCCAGTCACGTCCGCTGCCGCCCCCACCGTGAATCTCGATCAGCCCGCCGATTCCAGCCCGCCGTGGCACCGACCCGTTCGCGACTCCCTGGCGGTATCGACGGTAGTCCTCGGCGTTAGGGTAGTCGATCAGCAGGGCGAGGTAGTACTTGGTGGCGCGGCCGGACTTCTTGACGGTGATCCGGTAGCGTCCCTCCGGCGTCGCCCGGTCGCCCGAGTGGAGCTTGCGCTCGAGCCCGTTGCCGCCGAGCTCGGCGTCGTACTGGGCGACCCTGCGTCCGGACTTGTAGAGGTTGACTTTGCGGCGGAGCTTGTCGACCACGATCGCCGACGTCCGGCTGCGCCGCGACTCGTCGATCGCCGCCTGCGCCTGGCCTCGCCAGAGGGCGAGGAGCGAGGGGTCGGAGAAGCGGACGTGGTTCCGGTTCCACGAGGCGTCGAGCTCGGCAGCGAGGGTCAACGCCTGGGCCGCGTGCTCGATCGCAGCGGGGTACTCGCCGTGCGCCGCGAGCCGCCGCGCAGTCTCGACGTGGGTGCGGCCGGCCGCCACGTTGCCCGCGTCGCGCGCGCTCATCCCGGACCTCCCGATCCGCCGGCTGGCGATGGCGATCCGGGACTCGGCCCGCTCGAGCAGACCGTCGAGGCGTTGGGCCTGGGCGGCGCGCAGGGCCCTGACCTCCTTGAGGCTCTTGCTCGCGGTGTTGGCGGCTCGCAGCCAGGCCGCCGCCCCGCGCCCCGGTTCACGACGCCACGGTGGTGCCGCGTACTCCGCGGCAGTCGCCACCTCGGCGCTCGCAACCAGCCGCTCGACTTCCTCGGCCGCCTCCGGGTCGACCGGGCGCAGCTCGGCGACCGCCCGGCCGAGAGCCCTGCGCGTGCCGATCCACTCGTATGGGGCAGGTCCCGGATCGGCACAGCCGAGGCCGACCGCCAGCGCGATCGTCATCAGGGCCAGGGAGGGGGCATGAAAAAGCCGGCGGCAGCAGGCTGCCGCCGGCATGAGAGCCTGAATTACCGCACTCAGCATCCGAGCTTGGTCCTGGCACTCTCCAGGTCGGTCAGCACGGTGGCAACCTGCTGCGCCAGCTCCGCCGCCAGAGTCTTGGCCTGCAGGTACTGCTCGGCCGCGGCGGTGGACTGCACGTTGGCCAGCTGGCCCCGCAGCCCATCGACGTTGCCCTTCAGCATCTCGAGGTCGCTCTTGAAGCCCTTCGGGCGCCGGCGGCAGGTGTCGAGAGCGGCGAGAGCCGCATCAGCCTGCGCAAAGCTGGCTTCGAGGCCGGCGATCGCCTGCTCGACCTCGGCGCGCGCGGCGGCCTTGCCCTCGATCGCGGCCGACTGGGCCGCTGCCGCGTCCTGCTGGGCGATGGCGAGCAGCTCATTGGCCTTCTTGTAGGACCGGAACAGAGCGAACTTCTGCGCCTGGGCCTCGATCTCCGCGTTCGCAGCATTCATGGACTGCTGGGCGGTGTCCCAGGCCTGGGCGGCATAGGTCGCAGCCTCGGACTGACCAGCCGCATCCAGGGCCGCCTTGGCCTGGTCGATTGCGGCTTGGGGTGGCTTGGCGCACGCCGCCAGGCCGATCATCGCGAGCACCAAACCAACCGCCACCATCACACGTCGACTGTCAGACATCTCCTTCTCCTTTCGAAGAGCCCCGTCGTGCGCATCACCGCGACACCACGCCGTGGCGGTGCGCTTTCGGGACTCGCGGACGGTCATCGACTGAGCCGTCCGGTATCGAGTTGCGGACTCTAGCACACTTTCCACCATCTCGAACCTGTGACCAGCCCCACGGATGGGCCAATCACGAGATTCCCGGCGGATTCCAGGAGCAACCCAGAACCCATCGCCCCCTGACCGACCCCGGCGGATCGATCGCTCCGGCCGCCGGCTCCCTCCTGGGGGCGTATTATCAACCAGTCGGGTTGCGGACGCAAGATCCCCCCGGATTCCGGAGCCAAGGCCCCGGAATCGGACCCACCGAACATCGTATCGTGCTTCACAAAAAGGGGTTGCGGTCGGGCGTGGCGGCGCCGCGGATCAGCGGCGAAGGCGCCGCCCGTGGCGCCGCGGAATTTCCGCCGCGTCCCGCCGCATACAGCTGTGGCTGCAGGCCGGCTCCCCGGCGCGCTCGCCGAGTTCGTGCCCCTGATGCCGTCGATCCTGCGCTCGATCCGCTCGCGCATGTGACGTCGAGTGGCGAACCTACGCAGCCCGCGTCGGAAGTGGGCGCGGAAGCGGAAGCGGGCGTGGGATGGGACGATCCCCGGCCCCTCAGGGAACGGTGGCGGACCACGCGCTGGTGTCACCCGACTCGAAGCCGTCCGCGAACGGCATCAGACCCTCGGTCGTGAACGTGAACACGGTCGAGGCGGCGCCGGGCCCGCACAGGTTCTCCGACCGCACCCGCCAGTTATAGGTGGTCTCGGCGTCGAGATCGCCGGCCGGCGTGAAGCTCGTTGCGGCAATCCCCGGCTCGTCGATCGCCGGGCTGGCGAACGCCGGATCGTCGTCGACCTCCAGCCAGTAGGTGGCTGCGCCTGCCGCCGCGGTCCACTGGAAGGTCGGCCGGAGCGGCTGGTCCGGGGCGCCGTTCGGGGGAGCGGTCAACGCCGGCGGCGGAGCCGGCACGACCACGTCGAGCGTGACGTCGACGGTGTGGCCCGGGCTGCCGGAGGCGGTGCCGCTGATGGTGACGGTGTAGGTCCCGGCGGCCGCCCCGCCGGTGTCGCCGATGAAGAGCTGGCTGGCGCCCGGCGGCGTCACCGGGTTGGGCACGAAGGCAGTGGTCGAGCCGGCCGGGTTGCCGGTCGCCGCCAGGTTGACCGGGCTGGAGAAGCCGCTGACGGCGCCGACGTCGACCGTGTACTCGGCGCTCTCCCCGGCGCAGATCTGCACGCTGCCCGGGTCCGCTGACAGGGTGAAGTCCGGAACTCCCGGGATGTCCGAGCCGTCGAGCACGTGGACGACCTCGAGCAGGCTCCCCGACAGGTTCTGGTTGCCGACCGCCACCTCGGGCGTGCCGTCGGCGTTGAGGTCGCCAACCGGGTAGATGCTGTAGACGCGGTTGCCGGTCGGGAAGCTCCAGAGCACGGTGCCGTCGGCGCCGCTCATCGCGTAGGCGTAGGTGTCGAAGGAGCCGGCAACCACGTCCTGGAGGCCGTCGGCATTGAGGTCGTCGATCGAGTGCACGTACCAGACATCGCCGCCGTTGAGCGTCCCGACCGGGGTCTTCCAGACCTGGCCGCCGGTCAGGCCGTTGAGCACGATCACCGCGTTCTCCCACGACGCGACGATGATCTCGTCGTGTCCGTCGCCGGTGACGTCCTCGAGGACGTCGACCATCATGCCGTAGTCGGAGACCTGCGTGCTTGACCAGACGAGGGAGCCGGTCGCGCCGTTGAGGCACCGGATCGAGCTGCCGCCGGTCGCCCACAGGACGGCCAGCGCCTCGTTGATCCCGTCGCCGGTGATGTCGGGCAGGACGCCCACCGCATAGGCGCTCCTGCTCCCCGTGGGGTACTCCCAGAGGATGGTCCCCGAGGGGTTGGTCGACCCCCCGCTCATGCAAACCACCTTGTAGCCGCTGTCGCCGACCGCGAGCAGCACGTCGTGGTCCCCGTCGCCATCGACGTCGCCGAGGTTCTGCACCGACACCACGGCGTCGAGCATCTGCCGCTGCCAGATCACCGTCGCCTGGCCGGGCAGGCTGCTCGCCCCGTCCACCAGGTAGATGGTGTCGTTGTAGGAGCCGGCGCCGAACGCGACCTCGGGCACGCCGTCCCCGGTGATGTCGTTGAGCTCGGCCAGCGAGTACACCCACCCGGACTCGGGCTCGAGGTAGGTGTCGAAGGTCCACAGGATGTCGCCGGCGAATCCGTCCAGGTTGTGCGCCGAGCGGCCGCCCCAGACCGTGCCGACCAGGAGGTTCTGGTAGCCGTTGCCGTCCGGGTCGGAGACCGGCACGATCGACTCGTGGTACGGCGAGCCGTTGGAGGCGCCGCTGATCGGGTGCTGGGCCCACACCACCGTCGCCTCGTCCGAGCTCGCGCCGTCGAGGCAGAAGATGTTGTCGGCCTGCGACTCGTCGACGCCGACGATGACCTCGTCGCGGCCGTCGCCGGTGACGTCGGCGATCGCGCGCACGCAGCGGATGTGGTCGGTCGCGCGCATGTAGAACAGCCGGTCGGGGACCGTCAGCCCCTCCAGGTCTGGTCGCTCGACCGCCGGTGAGGGCGGCGCCTCGGCCCGGGCCTGGAGCCTCGCCGTCATCGAGCCGTCGCCCTCGTCGGCGACAGCCGGGACGGTGACCGCCACCACCACGAAGAATGCCACCAAGGTGATGATCTGCGCTGGTCTCATGCCCGCACCCCCGTTTCGGAGAGGAGGGAATTATAGCGCCGCGGAGGGCGCTCCTGCCGGTTCCGCGCCTGCTTCCGCACCCGTCCCCGTTCCCGTTCCCGTTCCCGTTCTTCCGTCCGTGAGGCGGTGAGGCTGTGATGAACTGAGGTGGTGAGGGGTCCGGCCATGGCCTCACTGCTCCAGCGCCGAAGCTCTGGCGGCGAGACGGGCGAGGGTGCGGCTTCAGATGCGGGGAGGGGATCGACGGTGCCCGTCAGGTGGCATTCGCCCCCGGACGCGGGCTCGGAGGCGGAAGCGGGCGCGGACCCAACCCCCTGGCCCCCTCGCGGGGTGGGCGGTGGCCTCAGCTTGAATCGCCCGGGGCGGGCGGACATAATGAGGCCGCAGTGCATGCGCTCAAGCCGGAGGCGGGTGCTCCGCCGACGCCGAATCGAGGACTGGCCTGGTGACGGACGAGCAGCGAATCCGCGACCTGGTGCGACGCGTGGTCTACCGCACGGTGGGCCGCGCCGAGGCGATGGTGGCGAGCTCGGCGCAGGCTTCGCGCCTGGTCACCGAGTGGCAGGTCCAGGAGGTGCCTTTCGGCGGAACGCTGTCTGTGGCTGTGGGCGCGCTGGTCACCCCGCTCGCGCGGCAGGCCGCCCTGGAGCGCCGCGTGACGTTCGACGAGGCGGCGGCCGGCGGTCGGCCGGCGACGGCCGCGGCCCCCGAGCGCACGGTGGCGATCGGGGCCGACCACGCCGGCTTCAAGCTCAAGGCCGAGGTCGCCCGGCTCCTGGGGTCGCTGGGCTACCGGGTGATTGACTGCGGCACCGGCGGCCCGGACCCGGTCGACTACCCGGACTTCGCGCTCGAGGTGGCCGAGCTCGTGGCGGGCGGGCGCGCCGGCCGCGGCATCCTGGTCGACGGCGCCGGCATCGGCTCGTGCATGGCGGCGAACAAGGTCCCGGGAGTCCGCGCCGCGGCCTGCCACGACGAGGCGGCGGCCGTCAACAGCCGCGAGCACAACCACGCCAACGTGCTGACCCTGGGCGCCGGCTTGATCGACACCGAGCGGGCGCTCCGGGTCGTGACGGCCTGGCTCGAGACGCCGGCCGGCGGCGGCCGGCACCAGCGCCGGGTCGACAAGATCACCGACATCGAGCGGCGGTACGCGAAGCCGCCGGGGGTCGTGCGATGAAGCTCGACGACGCGACTCTCGAGCTCCTCATCGAGCGGGTCACCCGCCAGGTGCTGCTCGAGATCCGCGAGCAGGGGGCCGGCGGGGCGCCCGGTCCGAGCCCTCTGGATGCCGGCAACTACCTGCACCGGGTTCAGCCGGTGGTGCACGCCGGGGCGGACCGGATCGCCGCCACCCTCGGGGTGGCGCCGACCGACGGCAGCTTGAGCCATCTCATCGACCACACCCTGCTCAAGGCCGACGCGACCGAGGACCAGATCGCGCAGCTGTGCTACGAAGCCCGCAAGCACGGCTTCGCATCGGTCTGCATCAACCCCTCCTGGGTCAAGCTGTGCGCGGACCTGCTCAAGGGCTCCGCCGTCCTGGTGTGCACGGTGGTCGGCTTCCCGCTCGGCGCGACCTCGCCCGAGTCCAAGGTCTTCGAGGCGCAGAAGGCGATTCGCGACGGCGCGACCGAGGTTGACATGGTGATCAACGTCGGCGCGCTGAAGTCGCGGGACTGGGAGCGGGTCGAAGGCGACATCGCCGGGGTCGCGCGGGCCTGCCACGCCGGCGGGGCGATCCTGAAGGTGATCATCGAGGCGGCGCTGCTGACCGACGAGGAGAAGGTGGCCGCCTGCCAGCTCGCCAAGGTCGCCGGGGCCGACTTCGTCAAGACCTCGACCGGATTCGGGCCCGGCGGCGCCACCGCCGAGGACGTCGCGCTGATGCGCTACGTGGTCGGCGCCGAGATGGGCGTCAAGGCGGCGGGGGGGATCCGGACGCGGGCCGACGCCCAGCGCATGATCGAGGCCGGGGCCGACCGGATCGGTGCCAGCGCCAGCGTCAAGATCATCCAGGAGGAAGCGCCGTGAGGGAGGGTGGCAATGCCGGTTGAGCTGCGCACCTACGTGTTCCTCGACAGCCTGCAGCCGCAGCACGCGGCCTACCTGGGAACCGTGGCGCGGGGTTTTCTGCCGCTGCCGGGCGACGCCTCGCTGTGGATCGAGATCTCGCCCGGGATCGAGATCAACCGGATCACCGACATCGCGCTCAAGGCGACCCGGGTGCGGCCCGGGATGCAGGTGGTGGAGCGCCTGTTCGGGCTGCTCGAGGTCCATCACGAGGTCCAGGCGGAGGTCCGGGCGGCCGGCGCGGCGATCCTCGACGCGCTCGGCGTGGCCGAGGGCGACCGGATCCGTCCGGTGGTGGTGTCGAGCCAGATCATCCGGCACGTCGACGCCCACCAGGTCCAGCTGGTCAACCGGATGCGCTACGGCCACATGCTGCTGGCGGGCCAGACGCTATATGTGCTCGAGGTCGAGCCGGCCGGCTACGCCGCCCTGGCGGCCAACGAGGCGGAGAAGGCGGCCAGCCTCAACATCCTGGATGTGCGCGCCTTCGGCAGCTTCGGGCGGGTCTACCTGGGGGGCGAGGAGCGCGACATCATGGCGGGGTACGGCGCGGCGGTGGCGGCGATCGAAGGGGTGACTGGCCGCAGCGTCGACACCAAGCGAAGGACATGAACGACAGACATGGTGTGAGCATGCACGCAGCATCGGGAGGGAATGATGGCTGACGAGTACGGAGCGGTCGAGGCGCTCGGCATGATCGAGACGCGGAGCTACCCGGCGATGGTGGAGGCTGCGGACGCGATGGTCAAGGCGGCCAGGGTCGAGCTGGTGGCCTACGAGAAGACGGGGGGCGGCTACGTCACCGCGATCGTCCGCGGCGACGTCGCCGCGGTCAAGGCCGCGGTCGAGGCCGGCGCGCGGGGCGCGGAGAAGGTCGGCCAGCTGGTGGCGATCCACGTCATCCCGAGGCCGCACGCCAACGTCGACAGCACGCTGCCGCTCGGTCGCCCAGGCAAGCCCGCCAAGCGGTGACCGCTGCCCGCCGGGCAGAGATCGGAGGCAGCGATGCTGCTGGCACGAGTGGTGGGCACGGTGGTGGCGAGCCGCAAGGAGCCGTCGCTCGACGGCCTCAAGTTCCTGGTCTTGAGGCAGCTCGACGTCGACGCACGGCCGACCGGCGGCTACCGGGTGGCGATCGACGCGGTCGGGGCGGGGATGGGTGACGTGGTGCTGTTCGCCACCGGCAGCTCCGCCCGCCAGACCTCGGTCACGGACAAGCGGCCGGTCGACGGCGTGATCATGGCGATCGTCGACACCCTCGAGGTGGACGGTGCGGTCGCCTACGACAAGGCGCAGGGCGGCTGACCGTGAAGCGCCCCGACGTCGACGCCGTGGTCGCGCGGGTGATGGCCGAGCTGCGCCAAGGCCAGAGCGGTCGTCACGGTCCCCGCCCTGACGCCAGGACGGAGGCCGCCGAGCGGCCGCCGCAGCCGGCGGCGGCGCCGCGCCATGGCAGCAGCCTGTTCGACGAGGTCGACGCGGCGGTCGAGGCGGCGCAGCAGGCCCACCGCCGGCTGCGCGACCTGCCGCTCGAGGTTCGCGAGCGGATGATCGCGCACATCCGGCGCGCCATGCGCGCCAATGCCCAGCCGCTGGCGTACGAGTCCTGGGGCGAGACGGGGATGGGCCGCTACGAGGACAAGATCGAGAAGATCCTGCTCAACGCCAACAAGGCGCCGGGCACCGAGCTGCTGTCGACCGGCGCCTGGAGCGGGGACGGCGGGCTGACGGTGGTCGAGTACGCGCCGTACGGGGTGATCGGCTCGATCGTCCCGAGCACCAACCCGGTCTCGACCGTGGTCTGCAACTCGCTCTCGATGGTCGCGGCCGGCAACGCGGTCGTCTTCAACGCCCACCCCGGGGCCCGCGGCTGCTCCAACCGGGCGGTCGAGCTGGTCAACGACGCGATCGTCGAGGCCGGGGGGCCGGCCGACCTGGTGTGCGCGGTTGCGCAGCCGACGATCGGCACCGCCCAGCAGATCATGGGTCACGGGGGGGTCAACCTGCTGGTCGTCACCGGCGGCGCGGCGGTGGTCCAGGCGGCGATGGCGAGCGGCAAGCGGGCGATCTGCGCCGGTCCCGGCAACCCGCCGGTGGTAGTGGATGAAACCGCCGACGTCCGGCAGGCGGGGCGCGACATCGTGCGCGGCGCGTCGTTCGACAACAACATCATCTGCACCGACGAGAAGGAGGTGTTCGCGGTCGCCGCAATCGCCGACGAGCTGGTCGCGCAGATGTGCGCCCACGGCGCGGTGCGGATCGACGGCGGCCAGCTCGAGCGGCTGCGAGGCTCGATCTTCGCCGAACCCCCGCGGCGCGGCGAGCGCGGCCGCATGAACCCGGCCTTCATCGGCAAGAACGCCAACCGGCTGCTCGCCGAGATCGGGGTCGAGGCCGGCGACGAGGTGCGGCTGGTGGTCGTGGAGGTCGAGCGCGACGACCCCCTCGTCCTGACCGAGCAGATGATGCCGGTCCTGCCGGTGGTCCGGGTGCGCGACGCGGACGAGGGCATCGACCTCGCCAGGGCGGCCGAGCGCGGCTGCCGGCACACCGCGGTGATGCACTCGAAGAACCTCGACCATCTCAGCCGGATGGCGCGCGAGATGGACTGCAGCATCTTCGTGAAGAACGGCGTCTCCTACGACGGCCTCGGCCACGGCGGCGAGGGCTACTGCTCGTTCACCATCGCCAGCCCGACCGGCGAGGGGCTGACCAGCCCGGTGAGCTTCAGCCGCGTGCGCCGGTGCGTGCTCAAGGACTCCTTCCGGATCGTGTGAGGGGAAGCGTGGGAGCATGATCGAACCAGCCCTTGCCCTGATCGACTTCGGCAGCATCGCGGCCGGCATCGAGGCGGCGGACGCGATGGCCAAGCGCGCCCAGATCGACATCCTCCGCGCCGGCACGGTCCAGCCCGGCCGTTACCTGGTGCTGATCGGGGGCGCGGTGGCCGACGTCGAGGAGTCGCTCGCCGCCGGCCGTGCGGTGGGCGGCACCGCCGTCCTCGACCACGTCTTCCTGCCCCACGTCCACCCCGAGGTGGTGGCGGCGATCGGCGGCGGCCGGGTGCCCGGGCTCGAGGACGCCCTCGGCGTGGTCGAGACCGCCACCGCGGCGGCGGTGATCCACGCCGCCGACGCCGGCGTCAAGGGCGCCGACGTGCGGCTGGTCGAGATCCGGCTGGCCGACGGCCTCGGCGGCAAGGGGATCGTGCTCTTCTCGGGCGTGGTGGCCGACGTGCAGACCGCGGTCGAGCTCGGGGGCGCGGCCCTCGAGCGGCCGGAGCAGCTGGTGCGCAGCGTCGTCATCCCCCGGCTCCACCCGAGCATGTGGAAGAACATCTCCGACGCAACGCGGTTCTCGGCGCGGGTGCTGGAGCGGCTGTGAGGCTGGCCCGCGTGATCGGCACCGTCGTCGCGACCCGGCGCAGCGCCGGCCTGGACGGCGTCAAGCTGCTCGTGGTCCAACCGCTGGACGAGGACCGGCAGCCCACCGGCCGGCCAGAGGTGGCGGCCGACGCCACCGCCCAGGCCGGGCCAGGGCACCTCGTGTTCATGGTGGCGAGCCGCGAGGGCGCGCAGGCGATGCCCGAGCGGTTCGCGCCGGTCGACCTCGCGATCACCGGCCTGGTCGACGACGTGCACGTTGTCGAGGCTGCGCGGCGCTGCCCGCCGACCGCCACCTGGCGCCGGGAGGAGTGATGTACCTGGGCAGGGTGATCGGCTCAGTGGTGGCGACGGTCAAGATCGGCCACCTCGAGGGACGGCGCCTGCTGATGGTCGACCGGGTGGACCCCAACGGCGCCGTCACCGGCGCCTACGACATCGCGGTCGACGTCGTCCAGGCCGGGCCGGGCGACACCGTGCTGGTGCTCGACGAGGGCAACGGCGCACGCCAGATCCTCGGCCTCGACCCCGGCGCGGTGCGGACGGTCATCGTCGGCATCGTCGACGAGGTTGCGCTCATCTGAGGCATCGACCTCGACACTGCACAGGCTGAACCGCTGAGACCGCCGAGATCGCGGGGGGAACCGCGGGCAGGCTCAGATGACAATCTCCGCGTCCTCTGCGTTCCCTGCGGTTCAGAATCCGTCGGGGACGGAGGCGGGAGCGCGAACGGGCAGAGGCATCGCGATGGAATCCCAGTGCTCCGCCGGGCGTTGGCGTGGACGGGAGGATCGAGAACCATGAAGTACGTCGCCCTCACGCTCTCATTCGCGGCGATCGCCGCGGCCGCGTTCCTTCTCGCCGGCCCCGGGCCGCAGGCGGTCGCCGAGGAGCCGTCCACGCCGGCCGTGATCAACCACACCGTGTCCACGCTCGAGGGAGAGAGCCTCGACCTGTCGACCTTCCGCGGCAAGCCGATGCTGATCGTCAACACCGCTTCGAAGTGCGGCTACACCCCGCAGTTCGCCGGCCTCCAGAAGCTGCACGAGCGCTACGGCGAGCGCGGACTGGTGGTCGTCGGCTTCCCGTGCAACGACTTCATGGGCCAGGATCCGGGAACCGCCGTCGAGATCGGCGAGTTCTGCCGCAGGAACTACGGCGTCACCTTCCCGATGATGGCCAAGGTCCACGTCAAGGGCAAGGAGAAGGCGCCCATCTACCGCACCCTGACCGAGGACACCGCCGAGGACATTCGCGGCGAGATCAAGTGGAACTTCACCAAGTTCCTGGTCGACGCCGACGGCCACGTGGTGGCCCGCTTCGGCTCGTCGGTCGAGCCCGAGGACCCCGAGGTGATCGCCGCCATCGAGAAGCTGCTGCCGAAGGTCTAATCGCCCAGGTCGGGCGGATGCTTGAGCTCCGCATCCGCGCCCGCGCCCGATTCGTTCCCGTTCCCGTTCCCGTTCCCGCTTCCGGCTCCGCGCCCGCTTCCGCGTCCGCTCGTTCGCACCGTCCTCGAAGACGTTTCGCGCCGATTCTCTGGAAGCGCTCCCCGAGGGAGCCACCTTTGGCGATTTCGGGTCTCCAGCACATCTTGAGGGGGGACGTCATCGCGAAATCGCCAAAGATGGCACGCCCGCAGGACGCCCTCTCCTTGTACTCGCCTCGCCTCCCGGAGCGCGGAAGCGCGCCCGGCAAGGGCCTCGCGGGAGAAATTCTCCGTATTGCGCCGTCTGCCCACCTGAGGTAGCCTCAGTCTGCCGCGAGGTGCCGTGCTCGGGGGTGGGGCGGGCGCGCGGACGGGGAGTGGTCGAGCCCGGCGCCACGCGGACGTTTTCGTGGGGGAGGCCGCCGATGCGGAGGTTCCTGGGCTCGAGCTTCGTGGCACGCCTGCTGGTGCTGACCGTGGCGGGAGCAGCCGCGAGCGCGGCGGCGGCTGCCGAGCGCAAGGTGCTCGGCGAGTACTTCACCGGCACTTGGTGAGGCACCTGCGCGACCGCCGGTCCGGTGGTCAACACCCTCGTCACCAACTACCCGCGCTTCGTCGTCGTCGAGTACCACCAACAGGACGCCTACGCCAAACCGTGGGGCGAGGCGCGGGGCGAGTTCTACAACATCTGGGCATTGGGCATCCCGTGGTTCGCCTACGACGGGCTGTGGGACGCCTGGCCGATCGACACCTACGAGACCAAGCTCCAGCAGCGGCTGACGGTGCCGACCGACGTCACTCTGGAGCTGTCCGGGGCCGAGCTCGCGGCCGACACCTGGGAGTTCACCGCCGAGGTCTGCGTCGAGGCCGGCGGTATCGACAAGACGATGCGGATCTACATGGTCCAGGCGCTGGACAAGTACCCGCCCGCTTACAGCTACTCCCGCAACACCTTCCAGCAGGCCGCTGCGACCGAGGACGTCACGGTCGCTGCCGGCGCCTGCGTCGAGGTCGTGCGGGACTTCACCTTCGACGCGCTCAGCATGGCCAGCCCCGACGACATACGGGTGATGGCGTGGGCGCAGCAGCCGCTCGACGGGATCCCGGCCGAGGTGCACCAGGCGGCCCAGCTGGCATGGCCCTTCGTGGAGGTTGCGTTCGCTGACGGCTTCGAGTCCGGGGACCTCTCGGCGTGGTCGGCCACGGTGCCCTGAGGCCGGGTGACTGGACGATGAACGGAGAGCAACTTTCGTGAGGACGAGGAAAGAGGGAGGAGACATGAGGAGGCACAGCGCCTGTGTGGGGGCCACGCTGCTGGCGATGGCGGTCATCGCGGTAGCGGCCGGCGACGCGGTTGCGGCGGACCGGGTCGTGCTCATGGAGTACTTCAACGCCACCACGTGAAGCTCCTGCGTCACGACCATGAGGTACGTGGTCACGCCGTTTGTTGATGACACCTACCCTGGCAAGGTCGCGTTCCTGGCGATTCATCTGTCCGACGGCTATCAGAGTGCCTTCGGAAACGCGCGGAGGAACTCCTACTACCCGGGAACGATGTACATCCCGGACGCCCTGGCCGACGCGGGGATCCTCCACTATGTCGGTTTCCCGGGAAACCCACCCGTCCAGTGGACGAACATGGTCGACGCCCGGCTGGCAGTGCCGACCGACCTCACGATCGAGATCCTGCCGCAGCGGCTGGACCCCGCCCAGTGGACCTACACCGCCGACGTCTGCATGGAGCCGACCGGCACCGCGCGCAGCGTCGGCATCAACCTGGCATGGACCGTGGACGACTACCCTGACACCTACCCCTACCGCTACCGCAAGACGCTGCGCGGCGGGTACGGGCCGGAGGTGGTCGACCTCAACCCGGGCGAGTGCGTGCAGGTCGACGCGACCTTCACCTTCTCGGCAATCGAGTTCGAGCGGTGGCCGGGCGTCGAGATCGTGGCGTGGGCCCAGACCCCGGCGAGCGGCTGGGGCGAGGCCTACCAGGCGGCGACGCTGTCGATGACCCTGCACGCCGACGGCTTCGAGGCCGGCGACCTGTCGGGGTGGTCGGAAGTGGTGCCGTGAGAGAATAGCCCGCCGCCACGTGGGCGGCAGGTCTCGAGAGAGACCCGCCTCGCGAGGAGGCGGGTCGAGGAGTGAATATGGGAGATCGTGATGCGTTGGCGTCAGCGCCGTGCCGGCGGGCCGGCCGCGCGGCGGTGATCGGCTTCCTGCTGCTCGGGCTGGCGGCGGCCGCGGGCGCCGGACAGCAGGACTTCAAGCTCAAGGACATGGATGGCAACGCCTTCCGGCTCGCCGACCACCGGGGCGAGGTGGTCTACGTGACCTTCTGGGCGACCTGGTGCGTGCCGTGCCGGCGCGAGCTGCCGCTGCTCGAGAGCATGTACGCCGAGCTCAAGGACCGGGGGCTGCTGGTGATCGGGGTCAACACCGACCCGGCCGCCAACAAGAGCAAGATCAAGCCCTTCGTCAACCAGTACAAGTTCAGCTTCCCGACCGTGCTCGATCCCGACAACAACGTCCACGACACCTACAACCCGACCCGCGAGCTGCCGTACGGCCTGCTGATCGACCGCGAGGGCAACCTCCACAAGACCTACGCCGGCTACCGGACCGGCGACGAGGAGCTGCTCCGCGAGGACATTCTGAAGCTGCTCGGCGACGCCGAAGGCGCCGCCGGCGCCGCCGCCGGCGAGCCGGGAGCGGCCCAGGATGAGTAGGCTCGTCATCGCGGCGCTGCTGCTGGTGATGGCAGCGGCGCCGGTCCGGGGGGAGGACGGGGATGACGGCGGCGCCGAGGACAGGAGCTACCGCCTCTTCGGCACCTGGAACGTCACCTGGGAGGACAACCAGACCGCAGAGGACGATCCCGGCGGCGAGGCCTACCAGAAGCTCAAGAGCCTTCTCAACCTCAACCTGCTGTGGTGGAGGATGTCGGCGGGCGTCCAGCTCGAGTACCTCGACTACTCGGATCCCGAGCTGGTCGACCCCGGCGACCTCGACCGGCTGCGCGAGGGGTTCGAGCTGCGCAAGTACTGGATCGAGTACCTGAGCGACCCGTTCGACGCCCGGCTCGGCACCTTCTTCACCTCCTTCGGCCACGGCATGACGCTGTACGTGCAGAAGAACGACGTCGTCGGCTTCGACGAGCCGATCCACGGCGGAACGGCGACCCTGAGCCTCGGCAGGCTCGAGCTGACCGCCCTCGGCGGCGAAGTTTCCGAGCCGCTGCTGTCAAACCGCTTCGGCCGCGAGTTCGAGGACAACCTGTGGGGCTCGACGGCGCGCATCGAGCTGCCGGCGGACCTCTACATCGGCGGCTCGGTGGTCGGCGCCGAGCTGCAGAGCATCTACCCCGATCAGGACGACGACGAGGTCGACGTCTGGGCGGTGGAGGCGGGCGGGGTCGAGCTCGGCGGCGTGCTCGATGTCCACGCCGAGTGGTCCGAGATCGAGCAGACCGAGCGCGGCCGCACCGAGGACGGCCACGGCGGCTACCTGGCCCTGTCCTCGACCATGGGCCCGGTGACCCTGCTCGGCGAGTACAAGGACTACTGGAACTTCGCGTACCGCTACAACAACCCGCCGACCGCCGGCTCGACGCTCGAGCAGTACGCCCACGACGACGTCAAGGGGCCGCGGCTGATGGTGAGCGGCGACATCCTGAGGACCGGCACCCGGCTGTACGGCAGCTACGGCGACTTCAACACCCACAGGGACGAGGGCTCGCTCGGCGGGACCGAGGGCGACCAGCAGCTCGAGTGGTACGCCGGCCTCGAGGAGACGGCAGGGCCGCTCTACCTGGAGGCGAGCTACTTCAGCCGCGACTGGAAGGACCGTGGGGTCACCGAGGAGCACATCATCGCGGACGTCCACATCGCCACCCTCGGCGGCCGGGGCGACGTCAGCTTCGGCTACGACTCGCGCCTGGAGGACCTCGGCCACGCGACCTCTGACCTCGACCGCACGTATCTCGGCTTCTCGCTGTCGCCGTACGGGTCGGTGACGGCGCGCTACGCCCGCGACGACAAGAGCAGCGTGGGCACCGAGGACTTCTGGGGCGGCGAGGTCGAGTTCTTCCCGATCCGCGACATCACCATCGGCCTGTTCATCGGCAGCGATCCCGGAGGGCTCGTCTGCTCCGGCGGGCAGTGCCGGATCGAGCCGCCCTTCGACGGCATGCGCGCCCGTTTCGCGTGGCGTTTCTAACCCGCATTCCTCAGCGCCCTCCTGAATCGAGGTGGAAGTGACCGGTAAGCGGAGCCAGGAATGCACTCCGTGGGCAAGACCCGGTTCCTCTCTTTGGTGTAAGTTGCTTTCAAGCCAACATCTTACACTGAGATCGGCACTGCCTTTCGTCTCCGAGCGAGACATGGGGGCTATGTGGCGCTGCGAGTCTTCATACAGAGTCTCAAAACCGGCGGGCGAACCGGGAAAAACATTCCTGCACGACGATCTGACCATAGATTTCACTGGAGCTCGCCGCTATCATTCGGGCGGGCGCCCTGACCGGACGGGTCGACCCCGGCGGCCGCGGCGCTCGAGTCCAAGGGGGTGACGAGGAGCATGACACCGGCGATCCCGAACCGTGGTGCTGTGGCCTTTGCGATGCTCGGCATCGCGCTGGCGGCGATGCTGGCCGTGCAGGCCCAGGCGGCCGAGCGGGTGGTCCTCGGCGAGTACTTCACGAGCAACTACTGAACCGCCTGTCCGACCACGGGTCCCGTGGTCTCCGATCTCCTGGACATGTACAGCGACCGGCTCGCGGTGGTCGAGTACCACGTCTTCGGCGACGGCTACGACGTCCCCTGGGGGGACGACCGGCTGTCCGACTTCTACTCCGGTTGGTGCGGCGACGTGCTGCCGATCGTCATGTACGACGGCTACTGGTTCTGGTACGAGGCGGGCGACCTCGCCGACGGGTTGCGCGATCGGCTTGGCGAGTCGACCGACGTCACGATCGAGCTGACCGCGCGCGAGGTCCGTGAGGCGGTGTGGACCGTCATGGCCGAGGTCTGCATCGAGCCGGGCGGCAACGGCAAGCGGATGCGGATCTACACCGTCGATGCGCTCGACCACTGGCCGGACGACCCCTCGTACTCCCGCAACACCCTCCGCCAGGCGGCCGCCACCCAGGACGTCGACCTCGACGCCGGCGAGTGTGCGGTGGTCGAGAGCACCTTCACCTTCGACGACACCAGCTGGGATCACCAAGACGACATCCGGATCGTGGCCTGGGCCTCGGAGACCGCCAACGTCGGTCCGGCGAACGTCTTCCAGGCGGCGCAGATGGCCTGGCCGTTCCCCCAGGCAGGCAGCGCGGAGCCGGAGTACCCGCGCGGCTTCAACTTCACCCTGCCGCTTTATGACGGCGAGTGGAGCGCCTGGCTCGAGGACGCGCGGCCGGCGGCGGTGCTCGCCGACAGCCCGGCCCAGGTCCAGGCGACCTACCAGGTGCTGTGCGGCGACACCTCCGGGCTGTACCCGGTTGGCGACCCGCCGACCACCGACCAGCCGATCCCGCAGGTCCGAATCGACGACGGCGCCCTCCCGATCTTCGCGGCCGGGTCCGGGACCCAGGAGGTGCTGCTGTGTGACTACGACGGCTTCGGGCACTACCCCAACGCGAAGTGGGGGGTCCCGACCGAGGGGGGACCGGTCGAGGTCCCGGCGTGCTCGGGCGAGGTCCGACCGTCCGGCCCGGCCGGGCTCGAGTCGGACGGCTACCTGGTGCTCTACAAGGTGGCGACCGCGACCGCGTACGACTTCCGGCAGGCGACCACCGTCCGCGCGGGCGAGTGCCAGAGCCAGGGCGCGGGTCTGCCCGGATTCGCCGTCCTCGAGGCGGCGCAGGCCGACTTCGGTGACGTCAACGGCAGCGGCGCCAACCCGACCGGGGTGTGGAGCGCGCGCGCCGCCGGGACCCCACTGCTCGCCGGGGCCATACTGCCCGAGGACGCGGAGGCGGGGGACATCAACCACGCCCTGGCGGTGGCGATACCGGGCCTGCGCAACCTCGCTCCCGATCCGGCCAGCCCGCTCGCGTCGGACGTCGTCTACCCGGCCTCGACCACCGACGGCGATCGCTACAGCATCAATCCCGACGCCCTCGCCGCCGGGCAGCGCCTGCGCCTGAAGGGGACCCTGGTCGCGGCCGACGGCAGCACGGTCAACGAGCAGGGCCTGTCGCCGATCACCAAGATGTTCCTGCGGGCGCTGCGGCGCTTCGGGGCCTACGTGGTCGACACCGCGGACGGCTTCGCCTTCTTCGCCGAGGACATCCACAGCGCGGTGCTGGAGCTCGACGACGCTGACGTCAACGCCCTGATCGGCCAGCCGGCCGCGACTCCGCTGCCGTCCGACACGACCAAGTGGCAGCTGGTCATCGAGACGCTCAACCAGGAGCTAGCGGGGATCCCGTTCGCCGCCGGGCCGTGCGACGGGGTGGCAACGACGGTCGAGACCGCCAACTTCGTCGTGGTCGAGCCGGCGGACGCGCCGCCGGCGCCCGTCGGGGGGATGCGGCGGTTCCGCGGGCGGCTCATCCCGGGGGCGCCGTAGGCGTTCCTGCCGCGCCGGGGACGACCTCGAGCGAGCGGATGAGACCCGGCCAGCCCAGGTCCGAGAACCAGTGGACGCGCTCGTCGACCATGTCGATCTGGAGCAGGTAGCGGCCCGCCCGGCGGGGCGCCCGCAGCCGCAGCTCGAAGTCGCGGCGGCTGCCTGGCGGCATCACCCCGGCCTCGAGGCCGGCGCGCGCGACGTCGGCCGCAGGCCCGCCCGGAGTTCGGAACACCGCGACCGGGTCGGCGGGCGGCACCGCGACGGGCCCGATCAACCGCGCTCCGAGGCGCACGCCGCTGGTCTGGCTGTCGGTCATGCGCCAGGAGTCGGCGCCGCGGTTGGTGACGCGAACGGCGAGCCGCAGCGTCTCGCCGGCCGTGGCCGACGCCGGGAGCTCGGTCAGCAGCTCGAGCTCCGCATTGTAGGCCTCCGGGCAGTAGGAGCCGGCTGCCCACTGCCGGAACGACGCCGCACCCTCGGGGAGGCCGGTGGCGGCGAGATGGGCGGCGTAGGAGGCAAAGAAGCGGTGGAGCGGGCAGGCGGAGCGGTCGCAGACGTGGCCGCTGCGCGGGGACAGCTGGCGTAGCGCCTCGTCGAGCGGGGCGTCGGCGAGGAGCAGGGCCACCGCCGACGCCCACCCCGAGCGATCGACCCCCCGCAGGCAGTGGAAGAGGAGCGGACGCTCGGCCTCGTCGAGGAGGTGGATCACCTGCTCGACCCGCGGCCGGCCGGGCCACTCGTCGACGCTGAACGGGAGGGTCGCGTGATGCACGCCGAGCGCGGCGCACAGCTCCCGCTCGGCACCCACCCAGTCGTTCTCGGGGCCGCTGCCGGTGAGGCTCACCACGGTCCGCACGCCGGTGCTTTCGATCAGCTGGCGCAGCTCGCCCTGGTCGAGCCGGCCGGAGCGGACCACCTGGCCGGGAATCACCTCGAGCACGCGGCCGTCGTTCGCCATCCAGAGCACCAGGACGGCGAAAGCGAGCCCGCCGGCGAGCATCGCGCCGCGCCGCACCAGGCGCCGGCCCGGGGTCCGGTGGGACCCGGTGGGGCCGCGGCTGCGGACGGGCGCGTCGAGGGCGTCGTGGTCGGGCATCGTCCGATCCTGCTGCCGGTCGCCTGCGACCCGGCGCCCGCGAGTATAGTGCGGCCATCGCCCAGGGATGCTACCGTCGATGGCGCCGGAGGGGCTCGGGCTCGCCCCCGGCGGGCAGGGTGGCGGCGAGGCCGGGAGGGCCTGGGCCTGGCGGGACGCGGGGTTTTGATGGCACGCGAGCGCTCTGACACGGGACCGAGGAAGGTGGCGCTGGCAGCGCTCGCCGGTGCCGCGGTGGCATTCGCCCTGGCGGCCGCCCCGCTCGAAGAGCGCGAGCCGATGGCGCCACCGCCGTTCCCGTTGGAAGAGCTCCTGACCTTCCAGGTCAGCTACCTCGGGATCCACTGCGGGGCGATGACCCTGACCAGCTATGCCGACCTGCAGGACGGGGCCCGGATCCACCGCATCGAGATGGCGGCGCGGACCTCCAAGTTCTTCGACGGCGTCTACCGGGTCCGCGTTCGCATCGACTCGGAGTACAGCGCCGAGCGCGGATCGTCGCTGAGCTACCACCAGTACGGCCGGGAGAAGAACGAGCTCAAGGACGAGCTCTGGCAGGTGGACTTCGCGTCGGGCGAGGTCCGGCGGACCCGCGGCGGCAAGACCAAGGCGTTCCCCCTGCCCGATGGCGGGGTGGTCGACCCACTCACCTTCCTGTACCGCATGCGGGTGCTGCTGTCGGACTCCGGCCAGAAGGCCACCCTGGCGATGATGACCAGCAGCGGCGCCCTCGACACCGTCGCCGAGGTGGTGCAGAAGCGCGCCGTCAAGACGGCCTTCGGGAAGCGGGACGTCCTGGTCGTCGTGCCGCGCCCGGAGGACGACGAGCTGTTCTCGAGGAAGGGCACGATGGAGATCTGGTTCGGCGCCGACGAAGCGCGGCTGCCCTACCGGGTGGAGTTCGACCTCCCTTTCGGAAAGCTGGTGGCGCGGCTGGAAAAGGTCGAGACCCGCGCCGGCGCGCGCGACCTGCTGGCTGGCGGGGACGGCTGACCTGCCGGGCTCCGCTTCGCGCCGCTGCCCGCCGGTCCCCCGGGGCGAGGTGCGCCGCGCCCGCGTACGGGGCGCTCGCGCCGGTCGTCACATCCCGGGCGTGAACGCTGCCGCCGGGGTCGCGGTCGCGGCTGCCGGCGAGCACCGGGGCTGCGGCGCGAGAGCGTGCCGCTCTCCGGGGTAGATCGCGGTCAACGTATCGCCCACGATCTCGAGCGCGGCCGGTCGGCCGCCGTAGACCGCGGCCAGCATCCCGGTGTCGATGAGCAGCACCCGGCCCGAGAAGCGGGAGCGGATGCGGCCATCCGGCTGCGGGTTGTGGCCCACGACCTGACGGGCGACGCCGAGGCCGTCGAGCAGCCGGTCGACCTGCGCCCCGTGCTCGAGCTCGTCCCAGGTGGCGAGCGAACGGAACCAGACCGGACCGTCGGGGCCCATCAGGCACCCGCTGCCCCAGTTCAGAGCCAGGCGGGTGGCTCGCGCTACCCGCTCCGGCGGCACCGTGCCGGGCTCCTGGGCTGCGATCCAGTCGAGCTCACGCTGGGCCTCGCCGACGAGCTCCTCCGCCGAGCTCCAGGGCAGGGCGAGGCCTTCAGAGACCATCCACGATCGGGTCGCGTCGAAGCTGGCGAGCTCGGCCGCGGCCCGACGGTTGATCTCGTCGACGCTGGTGCCCTCGAGCGCGGGACCGTAGCCGCCGTGGACGAACAGGGTCTCGCCGAGAATCACCGCCAGCGGCCGCCGCCGCAGCCATGCGCCGTAGCGCCCGCTCGGCCCGAACGCCTCGCTGTACTCGACGAAGCCGGGGGGGTGCATCGCCAGCCACTGCGCGGCCGCCTCATCGGTGAACGTCGGATCGCGACCGACCTCGGTCATCCTGCGCACCCACAGCTCGCGGAACGCGGCCAGCGCGGCGGCCCGACGCTGCTCGCCGTGCTCGCCGGCGAAGGCGGCCCAGGCGTCGCGGTTGACGTCGCGGGTGATGCCGAACAGGTTCATCGCCTCGTGGTTGCCGAGCAGGACGATGACCCGGCCTCCGGCGCGCGGCGCCTCGGCCTCGAGCCGCATCAGCAGGTCGAGCACCTCGCGCAGCCGCGTGCCGCGGTCGAGCAGGTCGCCGAGCTGAACCAGGGTCGCGCCGCCGCCCACCCAGCGCCCGGTCGCGTCCGCGATTCCCGCCTCCTCGAGGATCGAGACCAGGCCGTCGAGGTCGCCGTGGACATCGCCGACAGCGACGATCCGCTGCGGCCCCGGGGCAGCGCCGGCGGCGGAGCCCGGGGACGCCGCCGCACCCGCCGTGAGGATCACGGCGACCGCCGCCGCCGCCAGGCGGCGGCTCCGGAACCCGGCCCCGGGTATCACTGGAGCCCGGCCGGCACTTCGGCGGTGGCGTGGGTGAGCTGGCGGAAGAGGGCGCGCACGATCTCGATGTTGGTGGCGAGGAGGTCGAAGAAGTCGTCGGCCTCGATCGCCAGCGCGCGGGTTGTGGCGGCTGCCGTGGCGTCCCGCGACCGGAGCTGGCCGCGCAGGATGTCGATGACGCCGAAGGTCTCGCCCGCGCCGCGGCGCAGCGGCTCGCCATCGCCGCTCGACAGGTCGACCTTCCCGTCGACGATGCAGTAGAGGGCGTCGGGCGGCTCGTGGCGCTGGTAGACGATGCCGCCGGCGCCGAACGAGATCTCGGTCGCGATCGAGGCGAGCTGGAGCACCTGCTCGGCGTTGCAGGCGGCGAACAGGTCCACGCCCTGCAGCAGGACCACCTTCTCGATGAGCGCCATCTTCTTCATGTTGGCCGGCCCTCCAGGCGCAGCACCGTCGGCGATTGGGGAAGCTCCCGGCTCCTTCTGCAAACCGAGCTTGGCGGCGACCCATTCCGCGGTTTCGCGGAGGATCGGGTTCGTGGTCCGAAGGCCGAGGTCGCGGACCGTCCGGTAGTACTCGGGGATCCGCTCGGTGTAGACGGTGTGGACGGCGGCAAACGCGATCATACCGCGAGGATCGGCGGCGGCGTCCGGATCGAGCAGGCGCCCGAGGGTCTGCTCGGGCGTCTCGGTGATGATGTCGAACAGCTGGGCGGCGCGGCGCAGCTTGTCCTCGACCGGCGCGTCGTCGATGACCGCAAAGACATCGCGGCGCACCCCGCCGGTGAGTGAGTTGTCGAGGTACTCCAGGGCGGTGGCCCGCAGCCCCTGCTGGCCGCTGCCGAGGCTGCGGAAGGTGGCCTCGACGTCGCGGGCGGGATGGATCAGCTTGAGCAGCCTGAAGATGTTCTCGACCGCGGTGGTCATCCGCTGGGCGAGCACTTGCTGGAGCAGGGTCGGGACGCGGGAGGCGCTCTGCCACTGCACGAAAGGCCCGTCGAAGCGCGCCTCGTGCCACGACGAGACGGCCCACAGGTCGGCCAGGCTCCGCAGGTAGACCAGGGCGTCGCGCCGGATCTCGCGGGCGACGGTGTCGGTCCTGATGTGGATCTCGGGGTGGCGCGTGCGCAGGAAGGCGAGCGCCTCGATGACGTTCCTCCGGATCAACGGATCAGCGGAGGACACGGCGTCGACCAGGCTGGTGACCGCGGCCGGGGAGTTGATCCTCGCGATCGTCATCGGCACCGCCCGGCGGACCCCGATCTGCTCGTCCTCGGCGTTCATGAACAGCACCAGCGCCGAGATGGCGCGTTCGCCGTGGGCGACGACGGCGTCGCGCGCGAGCTTGCGGAGCCGGCGGTCGGCCATCAGAGAGATCATGATCGGCACGTAGAGCGGGTTGGGCCCGTCGCGCTCCAGTCGCGCCTGGACGGCGGCGATCGCCTCCTGGACCACTGTACGGTTGGAGTCGTACAGGAGCTGGACCACGGAGGCTGCGGCCACCGGCTCGCGGATCTCGGCCACGGCGCGGGCGGCCTCGATCCTGGTCGCCGGGTCCGGCGAGGCGGCGAGCTCGTTGAGGACCGCCTCCGCGCGGGCGGCGATCGCGGGGTCGCTCGCGCCGGCGAGCGATGCCACCACTGCGGCACGGGTCCTCGGGTCGGGGTCGTCGAGCTTGGGCAGCACGGTCGCGACGGCGTCCCCACCCTTGAGGGCGACGAGGGCCTGGATGGCGGCGGTGCGGACCTCGAGGTCGGAGTCTGCGATCGCGCGCTCGACGAGCGGTATCGCCTCGCTGCGACCCGCGGCGGCCATGATCCCGAGCGTCCGGCGGCGCACCTGCGGGCTGTCGTGGTAGAGCAGCACCGGCGGCACCAGCCGGTGCTGGCCGCTGACGGCGAGCAGCTCGAGGCTGTGCAGCACCTGGCGGGAGTCGGCGCTGCCGAGGGCCTCCACCAGGGTGGTGATGGTGGTGACGTCACCCGGGTCGACCGCCGGCATCTCGTCCATCAGGCCGGAGCGCAGTCCGTCCCGGAAGGCGAGGACGTACTCGCGGCGGGCCATGGCTGTGACCCACAGCCAGATCACGACCAGGGACAAGGTCGCCCAGCCGATCTGCACCGGGCCGACGACGTGGTAGGCCACGGGCAGCAGCAGGAGGGCGGTGGCGCCGCGGCCCACCCGCTGCACGAACAGGTCGATGAAGGCCTTGGCCTGGAGGCGCAGCGGGGACGGCACCGGCATGAACAGCAGCTCGCGGCTCGACTGCTCGACCGAGAGACGGAAGCCGGTCTCGGAGAGCTTCAGGATGTAGGCGGCCGCCAGGGGTGCGAGCGCCACCGGCCCGTACGCGAGCAGCAGCAGGCCGGTCGACACCGCGACCGACGTCGGCAGCACGCGCAACCCCACGGCGACGCCGAGGCGGCGGTGGATGCGCTGGGTGAAGAAGATCTGGAAGAGGAAGGCGAGCAGGCCCATGACGCTGTAGAAGTTGCCGAAGACGGTGGTCAGCCGCTCGAGGCCGCCGGTCCCGGCGGCGGCCTCGACCGCCCACTTGAACTGCAGGTCCACGATCTGGTTGACGGCTGTCGCGATGAACATCAGGGCGGCGATCAGCACGAGCAACCGTGACCCCTGCAGCGCGTGCAGCCCGCTGCGGGCGCTGCGGATCTCCTCCAGCGTGCCGTGGCGCCGGTGCGCCGGGCCGTTCAAGGGGCGAACGCGCTCCAGCAGCGCCACGATCACGACCACGAGGAGCGAGAGGCCGGCCGCGGCGAGCAGGGCGGCCCTGGTGCTGACCGCGAGGCTCACCAGGCTGGCGATCTGGCCGCCCGGCACCGCGCCGAGCAGGCCCCCCGCGCCGATGAACGCGAACAGCCGGCGGGCCTGGCGAGGATCGAGGCGGTGGTTGGCGTACGACCAGTACTGGCTGAGGCCGATTCCGAAGGCGATCGCCGTCCACACGTAGAACGCGACCGGGACCCAGGCGGATTGGAGGTTGAACAGCCAGTAGAACGTGATCAGGGCGAGGGCGTGGATGAAGACCCACGACACGATCAAGAGCCGCTGCGAGAAGCGGCCGGCGCAGTGGGCGTACAGGATCAGGACGGGGAACGAGATGATCGCCACCGCGAGATAGGCGAAGGGGAGCTGGGTCGCCCCCAGCGACGCGATGTAGGTGGAGTCGCGAACGCTCTCGCCGATCGAGTGGATGGTGGCGAGCAGGAAGAAGTAGAGGAACAGGAGCCAGGCGGTGACGCCTTCGCCGGGGCGGATCCCGAAGGCCGAGCCCGTGGTCAGCCGGCGGAGCAGGGGCGAGATGACCTCGAGCTCGCCCGCCGCGCCGGCGTGCAGCGTTGGCGGCTGGTGCCCCGGGAGCGGGGCGTCAGCGGCCACGCGAGCCCCCATCGCCGGCAGCCAGGCGGCTCCCCGGCCGCCGGCGCCGTCCGCCGCTGCCTGCCGGGCCCTTCTTCTTCCGCACCCGAGACGTCATCGTGGACACGATAGCGCCTCGGCGGCCGCGAGACAACGAGGGCCGAGGCATTCCGGCGGCAGCCCTGGCCGGCAGGGGACGGCGGCGCCAGCGCCGCCCGTCGTCGGCCATGCTCGGTCCGCCCGCGCTCGAGGCCGTCCGGGCCGGGTCGGCGTACGAAGTCCCTGGTCCCGTGGTACGGGAGTCGGAGGCGCCGCGACGGCGCTGCCGTGTCGCGTTGGCGGCCGAAGTATGATTGGAGCCGTGAGTTCCCTGCCGACCGTGTCGCTTGCCGCGGCTGGCCGCATCCTGGCCACGCTGGCGCTGGCCGTGCCCTGCGCTGCGGCTCGACCGGCGGGAGTGGCGCCGGTGGATGACGACGTCGCGGGCGGCGGCGCGGTGGAGCGGCACTGCGCCGCCGAGCTGCAGTCGGCCTTCGATGCCCTCGACGCTGGTGACGCCGCGCGAGCCCTCGACCACTACCGGGCCGCAGTCGGCATGGCCACGACCGATGCCCTGCGCTTTCAGGCGCTGCTCGGCCTGGGCTCGACGTACGCGGCGCTGCAGCGCTACGACGAGGCCGTGGCGGCGCTCAAGCGCGCCCGCAGCCTCGCGCCCGAGAGCGCCGATGCCTGGTACACGTTGGGATCGGTCTACGCGGCGGCCGGGCGGACCGACGACGCGCTGCGGGCGCTGGGCGAGGCGGCACGCCTGCAGCCCGGCCACGCCGCGGCGCACACCGACCTCTGCCTGCTGCTTTCCCGGCTCGGCCGGCATGCCGACGCGGCCGCTTCCTGCAGGAGCGCGGTCGAGGCGGACGCCACTCGGGTGCCGGCGTGGATCGGGCTCGGCGTGGCCACCTACCAGCTCGGCGATTACGAGGCGTCGTCGGCGGCGTTCGGCGAGGCGCTCCGGCGCCAGGCCGACAGCGGCCGTGCGTGCTACGGCCTCGGCCTTTCCCGCCTGTTCGCCGGCGACCGGGACGGCGCCGTGGCCCAGTACCTGCGGCTCAAGGAGCTGGACCCGGCGCTGGCGCGCGACCTCTACCTGAGGATCTTCCCGTGAGCGGGGGGTGGGCACGATGACGGCGATCGGCCGCGGTCCGCAGGTCGAGGCAGGGGGCGATCCGGCCGCGAGGGCACGGGATGGCCGCCCGGACGGCGGCCAGGGGCCCGACCGGCACGACGAGCCGCCGCACGCCGGGGAGGCGCGCATCGAGCTGGGCGACGGGCACGGGTTCGGCCTCGGCCGGCTCGAGTGGGTGACGGTCGGTCTGATGCGGACCCGCCTCGAGGACGGGCTGGTGCTCGCCTGCAATGACCTCGCCGCGCGCATGCTCGGCTGGTCGAGCAGCGAGGAGCTGTGCGGGCGCGTGCTGCCCGTCGACCACTACCTCGATCCCGGCGACCGGATGCGGATGATCGAAGGGCTGCTGCAGCACGGCGACGTGCGCGAGCACGAGACCCGGTTCAGGCGCGCCGACGGGGAGGTGATCTGGATCCGGATGTCGGTGGCGCTGGTCCGCGAGCGGGGCTGGATCGAGGGGACGATCGAGGACGTCACGGCGCGCAAGCAGGCCGAGATCGCGCTGCGCGAGAGCGAGGAGCGCTTCCGGGCGATCTTCGAGACCGCCCGCGACTGCGTGTTCGTGAAGGACCGCAACCTCGTGTACACGCACGCCAACCCGGCGCTGGTCGCGCTCTACGACACGACGCCGTCGGCCCTGGTGGGGACCACCGACGCCGCGCTGTTCGACGCCAAGACCGCCGCCCGCATCCGCGAGGTCGACCTCCGGGTCCTCCAGGGCAGCGTCGAGGAGGACTTCAGCACCTCGCGCATCCGCGGCGTCGACCACGTCTTCCACACCGTCAAGGTCCCTCTGCGCGACGACACCGGCACGGTCGTCGGGGTGTGCGGCATCTCCCGCGACATCACGGAACAGACCCGCGCCGAGGCCGTGGAAAGGACGATGGGCGCGATCCTGCGCGCGTCGGTCATCACCTCCGACCTGCGCGCGCTCATCGGCGAGATCCGGGACATCCTGAGCGGCCTGATCGACACCACCAACTTCTTCGTCGCGCTCTACGACGACGCCACCGGCTGCTACTCCTTCCCCTATTACGCCGACAAGTACGACGTGGTCGAGCCGGACGCGGCCGAGGCCCTGCCCAAGAGCCTCACCGACTACGTGCGCCGCGCCGGGCAGCCGCTGCTGGTCAACCGCGACGACTTTGTTGACCTGCAGGCCTCCGGCGAGGTCGAGCTGGTGGGGACCGACTCGGTGCAGTGGCTGGGAGCGCCGCTGACCAGGGGCGAGCGGGTGATCGGGGTGGTCGCCGTGCAGAGCTACGACAACCCGGAGCTCTACACCGAGCGGGACATCAACCTCCTCGGCTACGCCGCAGGAACGATCTCGATCGCGATCGACCGGGCGCGGGTCGAGGAGGAGCGGCAAGCGCTGGCGGCGCGGGCCTTCCGCAGCCAGAAGATGGAGAGCCTCGGCCTGCTCGCAGGAGGGATCGCCCACGAGTTCAACAACCTCCTCCAGGGGATCCTCGGGGCATCCGGGCTGGCGTCTCAGCTGCTGCCCGCCGACAGCCCGGTCCACCGGCAGCTCGCGGCGATCGAGAAGGCGGCCGATGCCGCCGCTCGGCTGACCCGGCAGATGCTGGCCTACGCCGGCAAGGGGAGGCTCATCGTCGGCGACGTCGACCTGTCGGCGGAGATCGAGCAGACGGTGCGCTACCTGGTGGGAACGCTTCCCCCCTCGGCTGAGCTCTGTCTCGACCTCCAGTCGGACCTTCCGCCCATCACCGCCGACGCGGCGGAGATCCGGCAGATGGTGAGCAACCTGGTGACCAACGCGGCCGAGGCGCTGGGCGAGGGCGGCGGCAGCGTGCTGGTGCGCACGACCGTCGAGAGCTGTGACCGCTCGATGTTGGCGAAGGCGGTCGTCGGCGAGGAGCTGGCGCCGGGCAGCTACGTCGTGCTCGAGGTCACGGACACCGGGTGCGGCATGACGGCGGACACCGCGTCGAAGGTCTTCGACCCCTTCTTCTCGACGAAGTTCACCGGTCGCGGGCTCGGGCTGGCGGCGGTGGCGGGGATCGTCCGCACCAACGGCGGCGGGATCATCATCGAGAGCGAGCTCGGCCGGGGCACCAAGGTGTGGGTCTTGCTGCCGACCTTGGGCGATCAGCCGCAGGCCCCGCGACCCGCGGTGGCGGCCCCGTCCGCTGGCAAGGCCGCCACCACCATCATGGTGGTCGACGACGACGAGGTGATCCGCTCCCTGACCAGGGAGATGCTCGAGCAGTCCGGCTTTGCGGTGGTCACCGCCGGCGACGGCGTCGAGGCCATCGATCGGCTGCGCGCCCAGCCGCGCAGCATCGACGCGGTGCTGCTGGACATGACGATGCCGCGGCTGAGCGGCGAGGAAACCTACAGCGCGCTGGTCGAGCTGCGTCGCGACCTGCCGGTGATCATCGCCTCCGGATACAGCGAGCAGGACGCGATGGACCGCTTCGGCAGCCTCAGGCCGGCGGGCTTTCTGCAGAAGCCCTACCGGCTCGCCGAGCTGAAGGCTGCCATCGACCGCGCCTGCATGCGCGGCTGAGCCACAGGAGCCCGCACCGTATCAGCCTGTTCAGTGGCGTGGTTGGCCGACGTGCGAGGGCCCAGCCGCCGAGGCTTCGACCGCGGTCGAGCTCGGCACGTGGTCGAACGGCGGCTCACCGAGGCGGACGGCGCGGCTGGTCACGAAGCGCTGGTCGAGCCTCCGGCGTCGGGCCCACCGCCGTCATCTGCTGGGGTTTCGGCCGGTGCGGCGTGCTCGCGCTGCCCCTCGAAGGCGGCGAGCGAGGCCTCGAGCCCCTCCAGCCGCTCGCGCAGCCGGGCCATCTCCTCGCGGGCACGGCGCACCGGGCCGATGCGGTCGATGGAGGCCTGCACCAGGCGATCGACGCTGGTGTGGAGCTGCTCGACCCCACTCGACACCGCCTGCTCGCCGATCCTGATGAGATCGTGAAGGAGGTCGTTCGGCAGCGGCGAGGTGCCCCTCCGCCCTTCCTCCGAGATGATCTGGGTGAGGGTGTGGGTGGTGACGTCCTCCGAGGTCTTGTTGTCGATGACGCGGATCTGCTGGCCGTCGCGAATCCAGCCCGCGAGCTCCTCGAGGGACACGTATCGGCTCTCCTCGGTGTCATAGAGCTTGCGGCTGCCGTAGCGTTTGATGAGACGAATCATCGACGACCTCCACCTCCGGAGGGGATGCCGCGCGGCGGCGGCTCGGTGCCGCGAACTTACCGCGCTGCGGCAACGATGTCAAGGAAGGCCGGCGAGCCGACCCTGTTCGACACCACCGCGCGCCCGGCGGGAGCTGCTCAAGGTACAATCATGGCGAGCTTTGCGCTCTGCATGCGGGCAGCGAATGGACCGGCTGCCGCAGTGCGGCATAGGGGCTCAGCAAGGCTGGCCAAGGCAGCGACATCGGCCCGGCGGGGCGGACATCCCGCCGCCGTGAGGTCGCCGCCGCCGGCGTCCCGCACCGCAGGGGTGCGCATCGCCGCAGCGGGGGATCGTCCTTGGGCCGGTCGTCGGGAACGGGAACGGGAGCGCCAGTCAGGTGCGAATTCCTAGTGCAGCGCCATCAGGAACCGCCGCCAGCGCGGCAGGAAGTGCCGGCCGGGGTCGAGTGACGCTGCGACCGTGGTCGCGCGCCCGACGATCACCGCGCGCGACACCGGGCCGAAGTGGCGTGAGTCGAGGCTCTGGTCCCGGTTGTCGCCCATCACGAAGTAGTGGCCGTCGGGGACGGTGAAGGGGGCGAAGGCACCCTGCCACGGCGGGCGCGCCGCGATCATGACGGCGTGGCGTGCGTCCCCCAGCTCCTCCGCAGCCAGGATCGGCAGCTCGCCGTCGAGATCGAACCCGGTCGCCATGCCGGGGTCGAGAGGGGAGTAGCGCAGGGGGATGCCGTTGACGACCAGCCTGCCATCCTGGACCGCGACCTGGTCGCCGGGCAGCCCGACGACGCGCTTGACCAGCCGCTTGCCGTCGCCGGGCGAGAACAGCACCACGATGTCGCCGCGGGCCGGGTCGCCCCACTGTGCGATCCGCCAGCCGGCGTACGGCACCTTGAGGTCGTAGGCGAGCTTGTTGACGACGATCCGGTCGCCCTCGAGGATGGTGGGCTTCATGGACCCGGTCGGGACGTCGTTCCAATCGGCGATCGCAGACCGGAAGGCGGTGATCACGAGCACCAGCACCGCCAGCGAGCGGACCCACTCCCGCCACAACCTGACCAGCCGTGCCTTTGTAGTGGCCGACATGCTTCGCCCCCTCAGCCGGAGGTTGTTACGAGCCGGCATTGAATGTGGTTGCACGCGGGGTGAGGCGCCCGAGAACGGGAACGGGGACGGATCCGGCTCCGTCCTTTGGACTGCGCCGTGACGAAAGCGGGCGCGGATCCGGCTCCGCCTCCGGCTCCGCCGTGACAAGAGCGGGCGGGCTGGGGCCCAACCCCAATTCCCTATCCCCCAGATCCCAGATCCTGGCCGGGTTGGGGGCGGGGGCTACTCCTTCTTCGGCTTCTTGCCGGGAGGCGCGTAGGGAAGCGGGAACGAGGTCACCGTGCCCTCCGACGAGGAGATCCGTCCCCGGCCCGCCTTGTCGACCTCGTCGACGCGAACCACGGAGTGCAGCGGGATGAAGATCCGGCGCACGCCCTCGAACTCGCTCTTGAGCCGCTCCTCCGAGGAGTCGATCAGGAGCTTCGAGCGCTCGCCGAACAGCAGCTCCTCCACCTCGACGAACCCGAACATGCCGCCCTGGGTGACGCGCCGGGCGTAGATCTCGTAGACCTCGCCCCGGTTGACGAAGGTGATCCGGTAGATGGTGGCGTCCGTCATGCACAGGCTCCAGCCCAGGCGGACCCGAGCCTAGCACAGCGGCCGCGCTCGGCCGTGGCGCGGCTCTCCGACCCGCGGCCCCGGCGCGGGGAGGTGTGCGGGGCGCTACCGATGGCCGTCGCCGGGCTGACCGCCGGTGTAGTGACGGATCGTGTCCGCCACCGCCCGCTGGCACACCCGGCAGAACGGCTGGACGCCGCGCCGGAACATCAGGCAGTCGAGCATCGGCCGGTAGAGACCGCTGGAGGCGTAGCCCGCGCCCTCGAAGGCGCCGACCTTGCCGGCGAACGGCTCGGCGGCCAGCGCCCGGCGCGCGGCCTCGGTGTGGTCGGTTGCCAGCCGCTCCTGCTCCTGCTCGAACCCTGCGACCACCCCCTCCGGGTCGCCGGCCTGGCTGGCCCGGGCAATCAGCTCGTTGAGCTCGGCGCGACGCTCCTCGTAGCGTTTGCTCGCGGCATCGAAGGCGCCCTTGTCCCAGGGCGTCGGGGTGGGGGTGCCGTCGTCGACCAGCTCCCGCCACTTGAGGCCGCCCGGGGACAGGAGGGCGGTGATGTTGCGCTCGGCGGGCTCGGTGCCCGGCGGGTAGAACTCGCTGTAGGCGACATCCGAGGTGTAGTACTCGTCGGCGAGCCCGGCGAAGGAGTGGCCGAGCTCGTGCAACAGCAGGTAGTCGCGCCACGAGCTGTGGGCGGTGAAGGTGCAGTAGGCGTTGTAGATCCCGCCGCCGCCGTAGCGGTCGTGGTTGACCATGACGATCAGCACGTCATAGGGGACGTTCGCCGCAACGTCGCGCAGCGCGCGGTTGTCCTCCGTGAGAAGGTAGCGCTCTGAGCCGAGGGAATCGAAGGTCGCGCCGACGGCGGTCGACCGGAATCGCCCCCGGGAAGGCTCGTCGACGCCGCTCGAGGCGGACGGCACCAGCACGCCGCGGACCGAGATCCGGTCGCGGTGGGACGCGAACGGCTCGAATGAAAGCAGGAGCTCGGCGGAGCGGGCCAGGTCGTCGCGGAAGGTGGAGGCCTCGCCTGCGGTGTAACCCTCGCCGACGATCGCGATGTCGAGAGCGTGGCCGGGATCTCCGCCGAGGTGAGCCTCGACGATGATGGCGCCCGGCGCGGGAGGCTCGACGGCGATCTCGAGCGGGGTGGGCTGGATGGGATGCCGGAGCAGCTCGACCGCCGGCGATCCGGCGGGCCGGGCGCTGATGACGATCGCCGCCGGCACCCGCGGCATCGGCACGAGCATCGAGTTGTGATAGGCGCGGACCGCCCCGCCGCGGGCCGCCTCCGTGGTCCGGTACTCCCCGAAGTAGCTGTCGAAGCCCCGCTCGTACAGCAGCCGGTCGCCGGCGAGCTCGCGCAGCTCGATCGCGTAGCGGCCGAGCCCGAAGGGATCGACGAGACCGCTGCGGGGGCCCGCCCACGGCCCCTGCCGGATCAGCCGGTCGAGGCTGACCAGCTCGGTCGTGGCGTTGCCGACCTGGTAGAAGTCGACCCGCAGCGTGGCGTCGTCGAAGGTGGCCTCGAAGGCGGCGCTCGGTGGGCCCTCGGCGGCGGTTGCATTGGAGATCACGAGCAGGGCAGCCAGCAAGACGGTGGTGCGCACGGTCGCCTCCGCGGGCATCTTCGCACAGCCCGCCCGGCGGCGGGTACGGCCGGCAGGCCGGCGAGGGCAAACAATTGGGCCGCCGCAGCGTAACCTAGGATCATGAGCTGGCCGAAGGCCTTGGCGGTCGCATGGGCGGCGTTGGTCGTGTCGCTGGGCTGCGCCCACGCCGCGGCGCGCGGCCGGCTCGGCGACGACGGCTGGGCGCGGGAGGTGGAGCGGCGCGGCGTCGACAGCTCCGCCGCCGTCTATCCGTTCACCACCACGCCGGAGATGGAGCGTTGGGTGTTGGAGGCGCTGCAGGGGCGGCTCAGCGACGGCGCCGGCAGCCAGCTGAAGAGCATCCAGCAGGCGCTGTTCAGCCCGGATTTCGCCTTCAGCTACGACGCCGACCTCACGCTGACCGCCGCCGAGGCCTTCGCCACGCGCCGCGGCAACTGCCTGTCCTTCACCGCGATGTTCGTGGCGATGGCGCGCAGCGTCGGCATCCGGGCCTTCCTGATGTCGGTGCAGCGCCAGCCGGAGGTCGACCGCGACGGCAGCCTGGTGGTGGTCAACCGGCACGTGGTCGCCGGCCACCGCCTCTCGTCGAGCGAGGTCGGCATCTTCGACTTCTACGTCACCAGCGCCGGCCCCTACATCCAGCAGCGACTGATCGACGACGTGACGGCGACGGCGATGTACCACACCAACCTGGGCGGCGACGCGATCCGGCGGGGCGATCTCGACGCCGCGGTGCGCCATCTCGGCATCGCCACCGCCCTTGCGCCGGAGTGGGCCCCCGGATGGGTCAACCTCGGCGTGGCGCGCTACCGGCTCGGTGACACCGAGGGCGCCTTCGCGGACTACCAGCGGGCGCTGGAGGCCGAGCCTGACAACGCATCGGCCCTCGCCAACATGGCGTTCATCTACCGCGAGCAGGGCCGCCTCGTCGAGGCCGAGCTCGCGCTGCGGGCGGCCGCCCATCAGACCACCAACCCCTTCACCCTGATCGCGATGGCCGACGCCGAGATGATGCGCCAGCAATGGGGAGCGGCCGCCAGGTACCTGCGCAAGGCCCGCTGGTGGTACCGCGACGAGCCGGAGGTCTACAAGGCACGGGCCAGGCTGGCCCGCAAGACAGGCGATCCGGCGGCGGCCGAGCGCAACCAGCGTCGAGCGGCCGAGCTCTACCGGCGCCAGGCCTCGTCCCCGGAGTGACCCCGATCCATGCATTGCATTTGAGCGCGAGAGGGTTTATCTCTGAGAGCATGAGGATTTTCGTGATGCCAATTCTCCTGCTCTGCGCCGTCGGCGCCGGGGCGGGCAGCCGCCCGCCCGCGGTCGCGGGGTCCTTCTACACCGACAACCCGGTGGCACTGCGCCGGCAGGTGGGCGAGCTGCTGACGGCGGCGGGTGAGCCGTCGGCCGCGGCGCGGGCGATCGTCGTTCCGCACGCCGGCTACGTCTACTCCGGCGCCGCGGCGGCCCACGCCTTCGCGGCCCTGCGCGCGGCCGCTCCGCGCCGCGTCATCCTGCTCGGTCCGTCGCACCACGCGGCGTTCGCCGGCGGCGCGCTCCCGGATCGGTCGCTGGCGTCGTTCTCGACGCCGCTGGGCGACGTCGTGATCGACGCCGATGCCGTCGGGAGGCTGCGCGGCAGCGCCGACTTCCAGGGACCGGCGCGGGCCCACGATCCGGAGCACTGCCTTGAGGTCGAGCTGCCGTTCCTCCAGGTGGTGGCCCCGGAGGCCCGACTGGTGCCGGTGCTGGTCGGCGAACACACCGACCGGGAGATGACCCGGCGGATGGCCCGTGCGCTTGCCGAGCTGGTCGACCCGGAGACCGTGGTCGTGGTGTCGTCGGACTTCACGCACCACGGCCAGCGCTACGGGTACGCTCCGTTCGCGGGCCGCGCCGATCTCGCCGACACGCTGCTCGCGGTCGGCCGTGCGACCGCCGGCCGGCTCGCCGCGATCGACCCCGACGGATTCTGGCACCAGCTCGAGATCAGCGAGGACACGGTGTGCGGCCGGCGCCCACTGGCCGTGCTCGCCGAGCTGCTGGACCACGCGTTCGCGGGGACCGGCTCGATCGCCGACCTGACGACCTCGGGCCACGTCAGCGGCAGCTTCGACGTCTCGGTGACCTACGCGGCGATCGTCTTCAATGGCGCCTGGCGGGGCTGGACCGAGGACCCGGCGCCGCCGGCGCTGGGCGAGCTCAGCGCCGAGGAGAAGACCGCCCTGCTCGGGCTGGCGCGCGCCACCCTGCGCTCGCACCTGTCCCATGACGCGACGCTCGCGACGTGGTTCACGGACCATGCCGGAGACCAGGCCTGGCGGGCCCTGGCAGGGGCGTTCGTCACCGTGCACAACACCGGGCGGCGCGCGACGACCGAGGGCCGCCTGCGCGCCTGCATGGGGATCATCGAGGCGCGGGAGCCGCTTGTGGATGCGGTGGTCTCGGCGGCGCTCTCCGCGGCCCACGACCCGCGGTTCCCGGAGCTCGCGCTCGAGGAGCTGCCGGCGGTGGAGCTCGAGGTCTCGGCGCTGTCGCCGACCAGCCGGGTGCCCGGCCCCGAGGCGATCCAGGTCGGGCGCCATGGCGTGGTGCTCTCCAAGGGCGGCCGGCGGGCGGTGTTCCTCCCGCAGGTGGCCCCGGAGCAGGGCTGGACCCGCGACCAGATGCTCGACCAGCTCGCCCGCAAGGCCGGGCTGCCGGCCGACGCGTGGCGCCAGGGGACCACCTTCGAGGTCTTCACCGCCCAGGTCTTCGCGGAGGGGTCGTGAGGCGAGGCCCTGGCCACACCCGGCGCGAGCTCGCGAAGCTCGCCGCGGCCGGCCTGCTCGCCGGCCGGAGCGTGGTGGCCACGGGTTCGACCGCGCGGCCGGGCGTGGTCGGCACCGCCCCGCTGACCGCTGAAGGACTGAACCGCGCCGCCGCGGCCGCCGCGATGGAGGCCGGCCTGCGGCGCGCGCTCGGGGTCGATCGCGCGGCGGCGGGTCTCGCGGGGCTGTTCTCGGCCTCCGACACGGTCGGCATCAAGCTCAGCTGCCTCGGCGGGGCCCGGCTGTCGCCGCGGGTCGAGCTGGTCGAGGCGCTGGTCGACCTGCTCGCCGAGGCCGGCGTCGCCAGGTCGAAGATCCTGGTCTTCGAGCGGTCGAGCCGCGAGCTCGAGCGCGCCGGGTTCGAGATCCGGCGTTCCGGCGGGCCGTACCTGTGCCACGGCACCGACAACCAGTGGGACCGGGAGCCCTCGACCTCGGGCTCGATCGGCTCGTGCTTCGCGCGCGAGGTGTCCACGACCTGCACCGCGCTGATCTCGTTCGGAGTGGTCAAGGACCATGACCTGGCCGGGGTCTCGGCGGGCTTGAAGAACTGGTACGGCGTGATCCACAACCCGAACAAGTACCACGGCACCAACTGCGACCCCTACGTGGCCGATGTGGTGCGCCATCCCTTTATCTCAGGCAAGCTCCGGCTGACCGTGCTCGACGGGGTCGCGGCGCAGTGCCAGGGTGGCCCCGCCTTCTTCGCCGGCGGGCAGTTCCCGCTCGGGCTGGTGGCGGCGAGCGCCGACCCCGTGGCCGCGGACCTCTGGGCATGGCGGATGATCGAGGCGGAGCGGGCGCGCCGCGGCCTGGAAAGCCTCAGGGTCGACGGCAGGGACCCGGCGTTCATCGCCACCGCGGCGCGCTACGGCCTGGGCGTCGGCGACACGGCGTCGCTGAAGGTGGTGGGGGGATGAGCCTCGATCGGCGGCGGCTGGCCTGGCTCGCGGCGGGCGGCACCCTGGCGACGGCGGCGCCGTCCTGGCTGGGCGCAGGAGGATTGCCGACGCCGGGTGAGATCGTCGACCGGGAGGACCTGCCGGCGCGCGAGGCCTCCTGGTACAAGAAGCTTGACCGGCTGCGGGTGGAGTGCCAGCTCTGTCCACAGGGCTGTGTCGTGGCCGACATGGAGCGCGGCACCTGCGGGGTGCGCGAGAACCGCGGCGGCACCTACTACACGCTCGTCCACTCGCTGGCCTGCAGCCTGCACGCCGACCCGATCGAGAAGAAGCCGTTCTTCCACGTCATGCCGGGCGAGCTCGCGCTGTCGTACGCCACCGCCGGCTGCAACGTCGAGTGCAAGTTCTGCCAGAACTGGGAGATCTCGCAGTTCCGGCCGGAGCAGGTGCAGGGCTACTGGCTGCCGCCGGAGTCGCTGGCCGAGATGGCGAAGCGCGCGGGCGCAAAGCTCACGGCCGCTACCTACTCCGAGCCGGTGGTGTTCTGGGAGTACGTGCGCGACGTCGCCACGGCGGCGAGGAAGGCAGGGCTGCGGCCCACCATCGTCTCCAACGGCTTCATCCAGGAGCAGCCGCTGCGGGAGGTCCTGCCGCTGCTCGACGCCGTCAAGGTCGACCTCAAGGCCTTCACCGATGCCTTCTACCAGGAGCAGGTGCGGGGCAAGCTCGAGCCGGTGCTCAAGACCCTTGAAATCGTGCGCAGCGCCGGCGTGTGGCTCGAGATTGTGGTCTTGCTGGTGCCGACCCTCAACGACTCCGAGGACGAGGTCCGCCGGCTCGCCGCGTGGGTCAAGGAGCACCTCGGGACCGAGGTCCCGCTGCACTTCACCCGTTTCCATCCCACCTACCGGTTGACCAACCTGCCGCCGACCCCGGTCGAGACCCTCGAGCGCGCATGGCGGGCGGCCACCGCCGAGGGCCTGCACTTCGTCTACCTCGGCAACGTGCCTGGCCACCCGGCCGAAAGCACCCGTTGCCCGGGCTGCGGCGAGGTGGTGATCGAACGGATGGGCTTCCGGATCCTGCGCAACGCGCTTGCCGATGGGCATTGTCCCAAATGCCGGCGGGCGATCCCGGGCGTATGGGCGTAGCGCCGAGCGGTCCCGGCGAGGGCCGCCACCTCCATGGGCTTCCGGCCTCGGGCGTGCTCTCCCTGCTCGCGATCTACCTGGCGTGGGGCAGCACCTACCTCGCGATCCGGGTCGCGGTCCGCGAGGGCGCCGGGTGGGGCCCGTTCTGGATGGGCGCGGCGCGGGTGCTGGTCGCCGCTCTCGTGCTGCTCGCCCTCAGCCGGCTGCGCGGGGCGCGGCTGCGGCCGACCCGGGTCGAGCTGCTGGTGCTCGCCGGGACCGGTGTCCTGATGTGGGTCGGCGGCAACGGCCTCGTCAACTGGGCCGAGCAACGGGTCGACTCCGGGCTGGCGGCGCTGGTGGTCGGCACCGCGCCGCTGTCGGTCGCGGCGATGGAGGCGGCGATCGACCGCAAGGCGCCGAGCCGCCGGCTGGTGCTGTCGCTGGTGGTCGGGTTCGCGGGACTGGTCGTGCTGAGCTGGCCGGTGCTGCGCACGGGCGTGGCCGCCGACATGCTCGGCGTGCTGGCCCTGGCGGTCGCGGGCGCGAGCTGGGGTCTGGGGTCGATCGTCCTCCACCGCCGCAAGCTCGGCCTCGATTCGCTCGCGGTTGCGGGCTGGCAGCAGCTCGCCGGCGGGCTCGGCTTCGCCGCGGTCGCGCTCTCAGTCGGCGAGCAACTGCCGCGGCCGACCCCGCAGGCTTGGGGCGCCTGGGGGTACCTGACCGTCATGGGATCGCTGGTCGCCTTCTCGTGCTTCGTGTACGCGCTCAAGGTGCTGCCGACCTCGGTCGTGATGACCTACGCCTACGTCAACCCGGCGATCGCGGTGGTGCTGGGCTGGCTGATCCTCGACGAGTCGATCACCGGCTACACCTTCCTCGGCATGGCGCTCATTCTCGCCGGCGTCTGGGGCGTCTTCCGCGACAAGCTGGCCCGCCGCTGACTCCCCTCCGGCACCACGTATCTCACTCTTCCGAAGTTCGGCGATGACGGTTGGTTTTCGCGACTCTGGGAAACGTGGTACCCGAGTCTGGGTGCCGCTCAGCCCCTGACCCCCGCAGGAGGGGGACCCAGGGAAGCGGGATGCGCGTGCCTGGATTGAGCGCCCGCTGCGCCGGCAACTGACCGGAGATCTCCACGGCCGGGCTGATCGTCTCGCGACGCCTCCGTCGCCGCCGAAGGCCGCGCACGGTGAGTGAACTCTCGCGCCTCTCCGTGCGACTCGCACGAAGCTCGACCGGGTGAGTGCCGGCAGCCGCCGAGTGATCCCTGCCACGGGATTGCCACTGGAGCCGCATGGCAATGGCATGATTTAACCATCCTATTCTCATTACTTTAGGTTTTCATCGCCCCAGCTTGTGGGCATGAACGACGATCACGATACCCACCGCTCACCGGCCTCCCAGAAGACCATTGACCGCACGGCGAGGCGCCTTCGCGCGACCGATCTGCTGCTCGTTGCCGGGGTGTCGGTGTGGGCAGCGGTCGCGGGCTCGCAGGCACCACCAGCACCGATCGTCCGGCACGTTGAGCTGCGGGTGCCTGCCGCCTGCGGCGGAAGCATCCTGGACGGTGCGTGCCTCGATGGGTGTTCGGGCAGTCCGCTGGAACCGGACTTCGATGCAGACTGCTTTTCGTGCGGGGAGTTCCACCGTCCCGAGCCCAAGCCAGCGTGTCAGGTCGCGGGTGAGCCGTGCGAGATCCACGCTGCAATCACCCGCCTCGGGGCGATGATGGAGTCTCGCTCCTATGACGACTCGGTCGTGCTGAGCGTGACCTTGGCCTACTGGGACGATCGGGCCTGGGACCTGTCGACGAGCTGGGGCGCGAGCGCCCTTGACGGCTATGTCGCGTACTCGGTCGTGCGAGCTGCCCTGGCCTTTGCGGACGACATCGGACAGCATCCAACGACAACCAAGGCGATCGAGTGCATGCTTCGAGACCATGCCGAGCGCGGGATCCCGACGACGCCGAACAACGGCGAGCGGTGGCTGCACGGCGGGGTCGGCGCGTGGAACTCGTGGTCCGAGGACTACATGGGATTCGCTCTTGGCTATGCGGCGGCCGACGCATGGTTCAGCTCATCTCTGGCTGAAAGCGACTACGACGGTGAGTACTTCGAGCGGGTGAGCGCTGCGGTGGGAATGGCCTTCAGCATCAGCGACCGCGCTCCCTGGACCCTGGTGCTGGAACAGGATCCTGATCCGAACGCTGCGGGATCCCCGCCCGCTGTCATGATCCGGAATCACAACGAGTACAGCCCGGTTTACGGCGTCGTTCTGCTGAAGCACCTTGCGGACATCAACAACCTGTACCGTGCCGCCTCGCTGCCTCCCTACTTCACCGAGGCCAGCAAACCTGCGACGTTCGACGCTCTCTATCGCTGGGTGCTGGGAAAGATCGAACCGAATCCGGAGGGGGCCGGTTTCGTCTTCAGATCAGATGGCTGCCAGCGTCGGGACGGGACCCTCTCGTACTGCGATGATCGGCCAGGCGATCCGGAGGGGAGCTGCGGAGTCCAACGAGAGCCGGGACACTATCCACTGGCAGACTCTCTGCCGAGCCTTGGCGTTGGCGAGGGCCTCGAGTACTTCAGCGCCCCTTGCGGCTGGGTCGGCCCGGCCGGCATCGTGCAGGCGCCCCACAACTACGTTTTCAACTGCGTTTTCGCCGGCGAGAAGGACCGGGTGGCGGCTCCGAATCCAGAGTCCATGTAGCTTCGTGTTGGTCGCTCTGCCGGCTGCGAAACTCGAATTGAACATCGCCGATCTTGACCAGGTCACCGTCAGCGAGCGGTGTGGGTGTGTCGATTCTCTGGTCGCCCACATAAGTGCCGTTCTTGCTTCCGAGGTCCTCGATGACCGCGCCCCCGTCGCCGACCGTGATGCGGGCGTGGTGTCTGGAGATCCACTCCGAGTCGACGCAGATCGGGACGTCATCGCCGCGACCGATCACGTTCCCGCCGTCCACGAGGAACGCCCACCATCGATCTGCGACGAGCAGGCCTCTGGCCTCGCCGAACGGATCGACAGCGTCGATGGACTGGATCGGCCGGACATGGCCGATGAGCCGATAGCCGCGCCGAGGAATCGTCTCCACGAAGCGCGGCGACGACGCCGTGTCGCCCAGGTCCTCTCGCAGCTCCTTCACGCAGTGAGTGATCGTGTTTTCCGAGACGAAGCCCGAGCTCCAGACCCGATCGACAAGCTCCCGATCCGACACCACCTCCCCGGGACGGTCGGCGAGAACGAGCAGGACGTCGAGGACGCGCGGGCGCAGGTGAACGCCGACCTGCCGGCGGACCATGCGGCCGAGCCACGGCTGGATCAGCCACTCCTCCAACCAGAACCCCTGTTCAATCGTGTTTTCGCCGGTCATCGGTGACACCTGCATTATCTCACGGTGTCGTCCCGGGCTGGCAGCAGGTCGCCGGCGCTTGGGGGTCTTCCACGCCAAGCTCGCCCGCCGATGATCTTGATCAGCACGCGCTTGGGGCGCTTGCCGTCGAACTCGCCGTAGAAGATCTGCTCCGATTCCCCGGCGGCGGATTCCCGGACCACCAGCCCGCCCTCGTCGGCTTCTCAGGGAACCGCCGCCGGGAATCGGAAGTGATGAAGACGATCAATGGACCTTTCGTTTGATGTCAACCCACGTGCAGAGGACCCGCACCGCGCGGTCGGCGGAGCGGAACACCGGCAGGCCGGCCTCGCCGAGTTGGTCGGCGAGGGGATCGAACCAGCTGCCCGAGTCCACCACCACCACCAGGGGGGTGTCGGAGCCGGCGGCGGCCGCCGGCAGCAGCCGGGCGACCGAGCCGTCGGCGCGGATCGACTCGTGGTGGCCCTCACCGGCGGGCAGGGTCTGCATGGCCGGCGTCAGGGGCACGATGCCCGCCACCATCAGGTCGACGCCGGGATCGGCGAGAGCGTGGCCGACGATCCGCGCGAAGGCGGCGTCGCAGGCCATCGGCGTGACGTCGAGCGGGTTCTTGACGTCGACCAGCCCGTCCAGCTTGAACTCGTTGAGCACGGCCGCGATGCCCTCCTGCGCCTCGGCGCCGAGCCGCGCCAGGGTCAGCTCGGCGCGCTCGCCGCGGAGCGAGTCGGCCATCCCGACCGACTCGTAGCCGGCGTTCGACATCGCCATCAGCCGGTTGCCGCGGACCTTCTTGCCGCGCAGCGAGACGCTGAGGAGCAGCAGGTCCGAAAACTCGTTGAAGTCGGCGGCGACCATGGCGCCGGCCTGGCGCAGCGCGGCCTCGCAGACCGCGTAGTCGCCGGCCACCGAGGCGGTGTGGCCGGCGGTCGCCGAGCGGCCCTCGGAGGTGCGGCCGGCCTTGTAGAACACCACGTCCTTGCCGGCCGCCACCGCGTCGCGGACCGCTGCGGCGAAGGCGAGCCCGTCGCCGTGGCGGAAGCCCTCCATGTAGGCGGCGACGACCTCGATCGCCGGGTCCTTCGCGACGTGCGCCATCAGGTCGGCGGCGGTGAGGTCGATCTGGTTGCCGATGGAGAGCGCGTAGGCCGGGTCGAGCCACGGCATCCGGCTCAAGTTGGAGATGATGAAAGCCCCGGACTGGGAGATGAAGCAGGTCCGTCGCGGGTGGTCGCCGCGCGACTTGGCGAGCTTGGTCTCGGGGATGAACATGGTGTCGTAGCGGCCGGGGTGCGAGATCACGCCCAGCGAGTTCCCGCCGAGCACCAGCGGCCCGCCGCCAGGCCCGATGTGGGACTGCTGGATGCGCTCCTTCAGCTCGCTCTCGAGACCCTGGCTGCCCTCCTTCTCGCCGAGCCCGCCCGGAATCAGGATGACCGCGTTGACCCGGTCGTGCTCGAGGACCTCGTGCATGACCTCCGGCACCTGCCTCGCCCCGACCGCGACCACCAGCAGGTCGACCTTCTCCGGCAGCTCGGCGATCGACGGCGCGCAGCGCACGTCGTCGATGGCCGCGAGACCGCCGCGCACGACGTAGGCGCGGTCGCGGGGAAAGCCGGCGGCGAGGATGTTGTGGAGGATGATCCGGCCCATGTTCATCGACTTCTCGGAGACGCCGACGACCGCGATCGATCCGGGCTTCAAGAGCTGCTCGATCTTGGCGGCCGGCCGCGGGGGCGGCGCGGCGACGGCGGGGCGGAAGCTGCAGACGCCGTCGAGCGGCGCCAGCCTGCCGCCCGCCACCGTGAACGGGTTGACCTCCAGCTCGACGAGGTGGAGCGGGGCCGCGGGGTTGGCGGCGGAGAAGTGGTTGGCGACGTCGATGAAGGCCTGGAAGCACTCCTCGAGGATCGAGTCCTCGACGAGCCGGCGCGAGCCGCGCATCCTGCCCGACAGCCGGTCGTAGCTCAGCGTGCCCCGGAACAGCTCGAGGAAGCCGGCCCCGGTGACGGCGCCGGTGGGGGCGATCGCGATCGCGGCGCCGGGCCGGGAGCGCTTGGCCATCACCTCCATCTCGACCCCGCCCAGGCCGGCCGAGATGATCGGCCCGAACTCGTCGGTCGCGCGGATCCCGACGAACAGCTCGGTGGCGAAGCCGCGGTCGTCGGGCTCGACGAAGCTGCACAGCAGGGTGCCGGCGATGCGGTCGGCGATGCGCCGCCGCAGGCCCTTGCCGGCGAGGCCGGCGAGGGCGGCCGGGCGGTCGCCGCTGCGCCCCGTGAGGTAGCCGGCATAGGCCTCCGGCACCTCGCGCTGCATCAGCTCGAAGGCAGCCTCGACGGCGCCGATCTCGCGGGCCACGATCCGCACCCCGCGGGCCTCGGTCTTGTGGACGATGTCGGGCGACACCACTTTCAGCACCACCCGGTCGCTCGAGATCTCCTCGAGATCGGCGCGGGTGGGCCGTGCTCCCGGCTCGATCAGCCGGTGGGCCGGCGCGGCCTCGGCCCCGGTGCTCGACAGCAGGTCGTAGCACTCGTGCTCATAGAGGCTGCGCCGCCCCTGCCGGTGCGCGGCGAGAAGGATGTCCTCTATGCTCGCAAAATCGACAGCGGCCATGGATGCCTCCCAGTCGATCAGCCGGCGACGGCGCGGTCAGGCGAGCGCGGCGACGCGATCGCACGGCACCACGGACTCGCCTGCCAGGGTCTGCTCGAGCAGGCGCCGGTCGGCCCGGATCGCGGCCGCCCAGGCCGGGGCGTGGGCGGGGTCGACGGTCGAGGGATCGATCTTCCGGCACAGCCGGACCGCGTCGACCACGCTCAGCCCGCCGTCGACCAGGCCGCGGAAGAAGAGGCCGGCGGCGCGGCCCAGACGAAAGGCGCGGATGTTGACGTCGACCGTCTTCTGGCCCTTGCCGGCGAACAGCGTCTCGACGTGCTTCTCGAGCATCCCGTCCGGGAAGTCGAGGAGCGGCGCCGCCGCCCCGACCACCACCGTGTTCTGGGCGCGCAGGTTGCCGGCCGCGCGGGCGAGCAGGTTGCTGTCGACCAGCACGACCCGCCCGAACGCGGCGAGGTCCTCGATCAGGCTATCGAGCTCCGGGTAATCGGAGATGTTGACGTAGGGGGTGATGCTGGTGACCACCCAGCCGTCGGGCGAGAGGTAATGCCAGTAGCGCATCACCTCGAGCGGCTCGACGCTGATGATCAGGTCGGCGCGCCCGGTGGGCACCAGGTCCGAGTGGATCGGGCCGTCGCCGTAGCGGAGGTGGGACTGGACGGCGCCGCCGCGCTGCGCCATGCCATGCACCTCTGCCTGCTTGAAGTGGAAGCCCGCATCGAGCGCGGCGTTGTCGATGACGTAGGCGATCGACAGGATGCCCTGGCCCCCGACGCCGGCGAGGATGATGTTCTTCTGCATGCTGACGCTCCTACGAGACCTTTCTCTTGATCGCCTCGAGGCAGGTCCGGCGGGCGATGATGACGCTGGTGCCGTCCCAGCCGAGCTCCTCGCGCAGGATCTGCACATTGGCGTCGTGGTTGGCAGGCGTGGGCTCGATGACCCGGAGGTGGTCCGGGACCACCCCGGCCCCCAGGATGATCTGATCGAGGGTGTCGCCGGTCGACATCGAGCGCTGGGTGCCGGTCATACCGACGGTGCCGTTGTCGAGCACGATCACCTTCAGGTTGACGCCCTGCTGGACCGCGGACAGCAGCGGCGTGATGCCGCCGTGGGCGAAGGTGCTGTCGCCGATCGCCGCCACCGCCGGGCGGTAGCCGGCGTGCGCGGCGCCGGACGCCATGCCGATGCTCGCCCCCATCGCGACGCACGAGTGCACCGCCTCGAGCGGCGGCAGCGCCGCCAGGGTGTAGCAGCCGATGTCGCTGAACACCTGCGGGTTGTCGAAGCCGGCGAGGGCCTCGTTGAGGGCCCTGAAGGTGTCGGTGTGGGGGCAGCCCTTGCACAGCGCCGGCGGCCGTCCGGCCAGGGTGGGGGAGGGCTCGTGGGCGGTGGCGTGGGCGGGCAGCTCGAGGGCCGCGCGCACCAGGTCGGGGTTGAGCTCGCCGGTGCGCGGCACCTCGCCGGTCATCCGGCCCCTGACGCGGACGCCGCTGAGCCCGAACAGCCCGCGGACCATGTTCTCGACCACCGGGTAGCCGTCCTCGAGCACCAGCAGGTCGTCGACATGCTCGACGAGCTGGCGGATGCGTCCACCCGGGACCGGGTAGTGGGCCAAGCTGAGCACGGAGAGGTCGTGCCCGTTCTCGAGGTTCTCGAGGACGTAGTTGTGAGCGATGCCGCAGGCGATGACGCCGCGGCGGCCGGCCAGGGTGAGCTGGTTGTGGGCGCTCTCCTCGGCCCGCCGCAGCAGCTCGGGCTGCTTGTCGGTGAGGTGCTTGTACTGGACCCGCGCGTTGGAGGGCAGCAGCGTCCACTTGCGGATCTCGCGGGTCGGCCTGAGGGGGTTCTGGGGGCGCGGCTTTCGGGTCACCACCGCCGCCCGGCTGTGGGCGAGCCGGGTCACCAGCCGCACCATCACCGGCAGCGCGAGGTCCTCGGACATGTCGAAGGCCTCGAGCATCATGTCGTAGCACTCCTGCTGGTCGCGGGGCTCGAGGCAGGGGATCAGGGCGAACTGGGCGAACAGGCGGCTGTCCTGCTCGTTCTGGCTGGAGTGCATCCCCGGATCGTCGGCAACCGCCAGCACCAGCCCGCCGTTGGTGCCGGTCACCGCCGAGTTCATGAAGGCGTCGGCCGCCACGTTGAGGCCGACATGCTTCATGCAGACCAGCGCCCGTTTGCCGGCCCAGCTCATGCCGAGCGCCTCTTCGTAGGCCACCTTCTCGTTGGTGCTCCAGAAGGCGTGGACGTCGCCGGCGGCCTTGGTCCGCCGCTCGACGAACTCGAAGATCTCGGTGGACGGGGTGCCGGGGTAGCCGTAGACGCCGGAGAGGCCGGCGTGGATCGCCCCCAGGCCGATCGCCTCGTCGCCAAGCAAGACCTCACGCTGCATCGCTTCGCCCTCCGTTCGTGGGCATTCTAGACGGTTCGGAAGCGGTGGGCCAGCTTTTCGGGGCCCAATTGTGAAAAGTTGAACTTACTGCTGGCGCTCGGGTCCGGATCACGACCTGGACCACGGGTGCGTCGGCACCGCGTCCGGGCAGGCTGGCGGAAGGGGGAGAGGAGACACTCGGGAACGGAAACGGGAACGGGCGGACGATCCGCCCCAGCCCCTAACGCCAAACCCCTCAACGCAACGCAGACCCCTAACCCCTCGCCCCTCCGTGCGCATGGCATAATCGCCGCAATGGCCGACGGCCGACGCATCCTCCTGACCAACGACGACGGCTACGCGTCCGAGGGCATTCAGGCCCTCGCGGACAGCCTGGAGCCGGTCGCCGAGGTCTGGGTGGTGGCCCCGAGGATCGAGCAGTCGGCGGTGTCGCACGCGCTCACCCTCGACCGGCCGCTCCACATCGAGCGCCTCGGCGAGCGGCGCTTCGCGGTCGACGGCACCCCGACCGACTGCGTGGCGCTCGGCGTGGCGAGCCTGATGGTGGTCTCGCCGCCCGACCTCGTCGTCTCGGGCATCAACTTCGGCGCCAACATGGGGGTCGACGTGCACTACTCGGGCACCGTGTCGGCGGCCTTCGAGGGCGTGATCCTCGGCTGCCCGGCGCTCGCGGTGTCCCAGGTCCGCGGTGAGGGCTTCTCGTTCCACGTCGCGGCCGCCATCGCCTGCCGGCTGGCGGAGTGGATCCTCGACCGCGGCCTGGCGGCGGACACCCTGCTCAACGTCAACGTGCCGGTCGGGAGGCCGCGCGGCGTCAAGCTGACCCGGCTGGGCGTCCGCCGTTACACCGAGGGTGTCATCGAGCAGGTCGACCCGAGGGGGAAGCAGATCTACTGGATCGGCGGCGGCGAGCCGGTGTGGGAGGAGATCCCGGGCACCGACTTCCACGAGGTGGCCGCGGGCTACGTGTCGGTGACCCCGCTCCACCTGGACATGACCGATCTCCGCGGCCTCGAAGCGCTCGAGGCGGCGCGGCCGCCATGGGTCGGGCCCTGGGCGCCCGGGGAGCGGGACCGGTGACCTCAGCCGACCGCCACGCCTACCGCCGCCAGCGGATGGTCGAGCTGCTGCGGCATGGCGGCGTCGCTGACGAGCGCGTGCTGGCGGCGATGGCCGAGGTGCCGCGACACCAGTTCGTCCCCCCGTCCTACCGCAACCAGGCCTACTCGGAGGACGTCTCGATCAACATCGGGGACGGGCAGACAATCTCGCAGCCGCGCGTGGTGGCGCTGATGACAGAGGCGGCCCGCGTCGAGCCGGACAACAGGGTGCTCGAGATCGGCACCGGCTCCGGCTACCAGGCGGCGGTGCTGGCGAAGCTCGCCCGCTTCGTGTTCACGGTGGAGCGGATCCCGTCGCTGGCGCGCGCGGCCAAGCAGCGGCTCGACAGCCTCGGCATCGAGAACGTCAGCGTCAAGGTGATGGACGGCACGCTGGGCTGGAGCTCCCAGGCGCCCTACGACGCGATCCTGGTGACGGCCGCGGCCCCGGAGTTTCCCCAGCCGCTGCTCGAGCAGCTCGTGGACGGCGGCCGGCTGGTGATCCCGGTCGGTTCGCTCGAGAGCCAGGCGCTGTGGGTGGCCGAGCGGCGCGGCGACCGCGCCCGTCGCCGCCAGCTCCAGAACGCCTGCTTCGTGCCCCTGATCGGGCGCCACGGCTGGCAGGAGGGGAACCAGTGAGTGAGCGGCGCGGCGACGTCGACGCGGGTGGGTGAGGGGCGATGCGCGAGCGCCGCCGCTACCGGGTGTTCGGCGACGTCCAGGGCGTTGGCTACCGGGCCTTCGCCTGGCGGGAGGCGCTTCGGATCGGTGTCGCCGGCTGGGTGCGCAACCGCGTCGACGGGTCGGTCGAGGTGCTCGCCGAGGGGTCGGCCCTGCAGCACGACCAGCTCACGGTCGCCCTCGCGGCGGGGCCGCGGATGTCGAGCGTGGAGCGCGTCGAGCAGCGCGGCGAGACGGCGGACGGCGAGCCGCTGGTCGGCTTCACCGTGCTTGGTGACGCATGATCCGCCGGCTGGGCGCTGCCCGCTCCTCGCCGCCCGGCAGCCTCGCCTCGGTGCTCGAGCGCGCGGTCGCGGACGGCGCCCCGGAGCCGTCGTGGGCCGCGGTGGAGGACCCGGCCGGCGCGTGGCTCCACGCCGTCGCCGCGCTGCCGGCTGCCGAGCGGGCCCGCGGCGTGGTCGCGGTCACGACCGAGGAAGCGCTGGTGCTGGCGGCCCGGCTCGGGGTCGGTGGTGCGCTCTGGCTGCCGCCGTCGCTGGCCGGAGCGATGGACGCGCTGCAGGCGGCGGCAGCTCCCGTGGCCCCGGGTGGTCACCCCGACGTCGGGCCGGTCGACATGGTCGCAGCCGGCGAACGTGACCTGATCGCCGTCAGCTGGGCCCGCCGCGCGTTCTGGCGCCGCCAGCTGGGCGAGCCCGAGATGGCGGCGCTGCTCGCCGCCCTCGCCGACGTGCTCGGCGTGCTTCCAGCGGTGGTGCCCTGGCCGGCCCTGGTCATGCCGGCGGGGCCGGCCGAGGTGGAGATCGAGGCAGCCTGGCGCCGCGTCACCGGCGAGCGGCAGCTGCCGTCGGAGGGCGCCGAGGTGATCCCGGTCGGCCGGCCGCGGTACCACGGGGACATCGCCGCGGCCGCGATGCGGGCGCTCCTCGACCACGTTGGCCGGGCGCCGGAGCCCTCCTCGTGGAGCTTCCCGCGACCCGTCCACGAGCTGCCGAGCGGGCGGCGGGTGGGCTGGTGGTCTCCCGGGGACTGCGACGCCACGGCAGGCGAGGGGGAGTGGGTGGCGGTGCCAGCCGAGGCGTCGGAGGTGGGGTTTCACTGGCGGCTGCGCTTCGCCGACGGTGGAGAGAGCGAGGTCGTGGACGCGCTCGGGACGCCCTCCACCCTGGGCGCGGCGCTCCGGGTCCCGGGGTGGTTCGCCGGAGGGCTGGCGGCCGGCCGCCCGATCGGCCTGCTCGCGTCACGGCTGGCGGTGGTCGCCCAGCGGCTCGGCCTGCCGCTGTGGGTCCCAAACGCCCGCCCCGACGCGCTCGCGTTCCTGCTGCGGCTGCCCGGAGCCCTGTGGGTCGACGGATCGGCGGTGCCCGCGGCAGGGTGATCGTCGAGAACGGAGCCGCTGGACCGGTGTGACCAGGCGCGTTCAAGGCACCATCGTGCTCCAGGCCCAGGGCGCTCCCGTCTCGAAGCCGTCTCCGAAAATCCAATGCGCCGCCATGGCGTCGAGGCGCCCCCACCCGTACACGTTGTTGGGGACCGCATCGCCGGGATCGCCGCACTCGGTGCTGTAGAGGTCCACCGCCGAGCGGGCGAGCGCCTGCTCGGTGAGGTCGATGCGGCCGCGCAGCGCGGGCGAGGCGGACCACAGCAGGGCCACGGCGCCGGCGACGTGGGGAGCGGCCAGCGAGGTGCCGGAGGCGGCCGCGTAGTCGCCCCCCGGCGCGCTCGATCGGATGTTGTCGCCAGGGGCGCAGATATCGGGCTTCATCCGGCCGCTGCCGTCGATCGCCACCGGGCCGCGGCCGCTGAACGAGGAAATGCCGTCCCCGCTGTCGGTGGCGCCCACCGAGAAGGCGGCGTCGTAGATCGCGGGCGGGTCCTGGACCGTGCTGCAGGACGGGCCGTCGTTGCCGGCCGCGACCACGGTCATGATGCCGGCGGCCCGCTGCGCCTCGATCGCCGCCTGGATGGTGTCCCAGGAGCAGCCCTCGTCCGGCGGGCAGGTCCACGAGTTGTTGGTCACGTCCGGGGCCATCGCCGGATTGCCCTGGGCCGGCGTGCCCCCGACCGGGTAGGGCGCGAGGAAGAACTCGAGACACTCCAGGTAGGTGGCGGGGGTGCCCCAGCCCTGTTCCATGTTCCGGCAGCCGATCCAGCGGGCGCCCGGGGCGACCCCGATCTTGTTCGCCCCGCCGTCGTCGCCGATCGACACCCCGACGGTCAGGGTGCCGTGGCCGTAGTCGTCGCACGGGGTGGGGGAGTCGGGCCCGCAGACGCCCCCGCCCGAGTGGATGGCGTCGTGCCAGCTGTAGTCGTGGTCGGCGCTGGTCCCGTTCCATCCCCGGTACTGCTGCTTGAGCGCGGGGTGGCTCCAGTCGAATCCGGTGTCCTGGTTGCCGACCACGATCCCCTGGCCGGTGTGGCCGGCGGCCCACATCTCGGGGGCGCGGATCAGGCTCACGTTCCACTCGACCGACTCCAGTTGGCCGGCCTTGGAGCCGGCGGAGGGCTGCGGCAGGGCCCGCCGGGTTCGCGGGTTGGCCTCGATGCGCGCCACATCGGGCCGCGCCGCGAGCTCCGCAACGAGCGCGGCGCCGGCGTTCGGGATGTGAAGGGCGTTGACGATCGAGAACGACCGGTAGGGGACACCCGCCGCGTCGAGCCGTGCCCGCAGAGCCTGCTGGCTGCGCTGGGCGGTCTCCCACAGCGCGTCGCGGACCGCGCGCCGGCGGGCCGAGAGCTCGGGCACGGCGGACGCGGAGCGCAGGTCCGCCTGCTCGGACAGGACAACCAGGATCTCGGTCGAGCCGCCGTCCGCGACTGCGGCGGTGATCCACGGTGAGACCTTGCCGCTGTCAGCTTGGGCGGGGAGGGCGGTGGATGCCAGTGCAACGAAGCAACAGGCGATCGCGAAGGGCGCGGCGGGAAGCGTCGTCTTCATGCCGGCGAGAATACAGGACCGGACCTCCCTCCGGTGCCAGGGCCGACACTTTGGCACTTCTGATGCGAGGGATCCCCGTTGCTGCGGCCTCGCGAAAGTGTCAAAAGTGTCGGCCCTGGCACCGCGGTCTTCGCGCTGCCTGTCACCGTCCCCCGGATCCCAGATCCCGGATTCTCCTCACGGCACTGTTGCGCTCCACGCCGAGGTGTCGCCGGACTCGAAACCGTCCGAGAAGAGGCTGATCGGCACCCGGGTGACAAGGTAGTTGTTGAAGGGGTCCGGATCGCTGGGCTGCTGGGAGATGCGGTTGAACAGGTCGAGGTGGTCACCAGGGAGGTTGCCCATCTTGGCATGGGCGGTCTGGCCGCCCTGTGCCGCTGCGATCAGCTCCTCGCCCTGGCGGCGGCTCATCATCACCCACGGGATGTCGATCTGCCCGGCGGTCGTCGGCACGTCGGCGTTTTGGGTGAACGTACACTCGTCCGGATCGTAGTTCACGAGAGTCCCGCAGAGACCACTGTTGGCGATGATTGCGCCTGACGCTCCGGCGTTCTGCGCATTCCTGAGCTTATCCAGGAAGGTGCAGGTGCCTCGGCGGAGAAGCGCGATTCTGCCGGCAGTGAAGCCGACGAGGCCGCTGCCGCAGCCGAGCGCCGGATCGGTTTCCGGGGGGAAGCCGACGTTGTCGCCGGCGACGACCTCGAGGTCGGCCTCAAAGGGGTCGGTCGCCCACAGCCGGTGGCCGAAGCAGGACTCGAGGTCGACGCACCCCGTGAGCACCGCGCTGCAGTTTCCGCCCAACGACACCAGGTTGTAGAGTCCGGCGTGCCCCATGATCGAGTCGTCCGGCCCCACCCGCTGCACGCTGGCGTCGGAGTAACTGTTGCGCAGGCTCTCCGGCTCGGTGATGATCACACGTCCGGCGTTGATGCCCTCCATCGGGATGACCGGCATTGCCCACCTGAAGGAGCCTTCATGGCCGGCCGGGAACGGGTTCGGGATCGTGTACGGGTTGGCGGGGTCGGGAGGATTCGGATCCTGAAGCCGAAAGAGGTAGTAATTGCAGGTGTCGTCCCAGTCGAATCCGTGGGCCACTTCGTTGCCGTTGGAGTCGATCGCTGACCCGACCATCGCGAGGAAGCCGGGAGACTCCATGGGAAAGGTCTGGGGCTGAATCGGAACCAGCACCGACACGTAGATGTTCGCCGCGGGTCCCGGGCCGAGGTTCTCGTAGGTGGCGGTGAACGTCGCAACGTCGTTCGCGACCGGCGCCGGCGGGTCGGTGACCATGCCGCCCGTCATGTCCTGCGCCATCGAAGCCGGGGTCAGAGCGATCGTCGCGATGCAGACCACCACCGCCACACGCCACGTGGGTTGACGCATGCGCGCCTCCTCGTACGGTCGATGTCGACCGGCTGACTGAGCTGCCGTGTCGATCCGCCAGTCCTGCGTCGCAAAAGTGCCGGTGCGGCAGCACTCCTAGTCGGACTTCGCCGACCGGTCCAGCCGGCAGGGGAAACGCATTGTGGGCGCTGCAAGGACCGCCCCTCTCTGTTGATGGTCCCGTGCCCTCAGTGTGTGTCCCGGCCTCGTGATTGTCAACCGGAAGGTGGACACCCGGTGCGGGGTTTGATGGCTCTCGCGGTCAGCCTCCTGCCGCGATCGTTCTTGTCGCGGCGGTGCCTGGGCCGACACTGAAGGCGCCTTCGCGCAGCGGCGATTCGTCAATCCATCGTGTCAGAAGCGCCAGAGTGTGGGCCCCGGCGCCCGGGAAGGTCGAACAACTGAGTGCTCAGGCCCTTACGACTTGACGGCCTTCTCCCCGAAGATCGGCTTGAGCTGGGCGTCGGTCGGCGGCGGGGTCAGCAGGCTCACGACGACGAGCAGGCCGATCGAGATGATCGCGGCCGGGTAGATCGACGGGATGCCCCACGGGTCGGCGCCGAAGACGGCCAGGCCGGTCTCGCCCTGGGCCGACTGCATCACGGACGGCGCCAGGCGCGGCAACACCAGTTCGAGAAAGACGGTCGTGACGAACCCGCCGACGATCGACGCGAGACCGCCCTGCCGGGTTGCCCGCTTCCAGGTCAGGGCCGCGAACAGGGCCGGCGTCACGGCAACGCCGTACACGGTGTAGGCGAAGTAGGAGTACTGGAGGACCGAGATCGGCAGCCCGAGCACCGTCGGGATGAAGATCATGCAGAACGCGACCGCGCCCAGGACCACGACGAAGACCTTCTGGAGAGCGATCATCTTCGCCTGATCAGGGGTCTCCGTCCGGTGGACGAAGCGCTGGTAGACGTCGCGGATGACGTTCGAGCTGGAGGAGAGCAGGTAGTTCATGCCGGTCGAGAGCACGACCGCGCAGGCGGCGGCGAGCAGCAGGACGCCCACCGGCGCCGGCACCATGTGGCGGGCGGCGTTGAGCACCATCGTGCGGGGCTCCCAGTTGGCGGCGTGCTGGATGTTGTAGGCGGCGGCGAAGACCGCGATCGCGATGACCACGGTCTCGACGACGATCGTGCCGACGATCCAGATCGCCACGGCGCGCTTGGCGTCCCGCGCCGAGTTGGCCGAGTAGAACTTCTGGTACATCGACTGGACGCCCATCAGCAGCAGCAGGGTCGACAGGAAGTAGGCGAGGCCCTTGAGCGCCGGGTACTTCCCGAAGTCCGCGGAGAAGACGTCGAAGTGGCCGGCCGGCAGGGAGCTTGTGATTCCGGCCCAGCCGCCGGCTGCCACGACCACGAACGGCAGCGCGAGGCAGCACGCGAGGACGATGATGATGCCGTTGGGCAGGTCGGTGTGGGCGACCGCCACCATCCCGCCGATCGCCACGAAGGTGATCACGAAGGCCGCGGCCAGGGCCTGGCCGACCTCGAGCGAGACGGCGCCGTCGGTGACGACGTTCAGGATGTAGCCGCCGGCCCGGAACTGGTAGGCGACGATCGTGGTGAAGGCCACGACCAGTGCGATCGCCCCGAACAGGCGAGCGAATGGGCCGTAGCGGACCTCGAGGATGTCGCCCACCGTGTACTGGCCGAAGGTGCGGATGCGGGCGGCCACGAAGTAGATGATCGCGATGCCGAGGAACGCGCCCGCGGGCATCCAGATCGAGCTCCAGCCGGCGTAGTAGGCGTACTCGGCGCCGGCGATGAAGGTGCCGGAGCCGATCCAGGTGCAGACGAGCGTGAAGACCATCGTGGTCAGCGAGAGCTTGCGGCCCGCGACCATGTAGTCGTCCTGGGTCTTGATCTGTCGCGCGCGGTAGAAGTTGAATCCGGCGAGGACCAGGAGGTAGCCGAGAATCACCCACAGGTACCAGCTCACGTTGGCCTCCGTTGCCTACTGTCGGTGTGGCGCAAGACGCCGCCCACGGCAGGCCGGCGCTGATTTGCCCCTGCGGGCATCAGCGGCGGCCGCGGTCGTGCCGGGCGGAGTGACGAACACGGCGATCACGGTAGCACGGGGCGGCTGATCTTGAGCCGGGGTCGGCGCCGCGGCGCTGGCCGGCCAGTCGGCAGCGGCGTTCTGACGGCGCCGCTGCGGGCGCGATTGACACCTTCGACGCTGCGGCATAGCATCGAGCGCCCTGCGGGGCTATAGCTCAGGTGGACAGAGCAGTGGTTTCCTAAACCATTGGTCGCAGGTTCGAGTCCTGCTAGCCCCGCCACCCGCCTCCCGATCGCTAGACCATCAGCCTCCTGACGATCAAGGCGCCAGCCGCTGCGAGCAGCACGATGAAGACCGTGCGGCTCGCCGGCGAGCCATCCGGAATCTGGTGCTGACCGCCCCCGCCCCCGATCGGCGTCGGCGTCGCCGTCGGCGTCGGCGGGACCGATGTCGGCGTCGCGGTCGGCGTCTCCGTCGGCCCGCCGGGGGTGGCCGTGGCGGTCGGTGTCGACGGGATCGCGGTGTGCGTGGGCGTCGCCGTGGGCGTGCCAGTCGGCGTCCAGGTGGAGGTCCAGGTCGGGGTGTTGGTGGGTGTGTTGGTCGGCGTCGGGGTGTAGGTGAACGTGGCGGTGGGCGTCGGCGGAACCGGCGTAGTGGTGTTGGTCGGCGTCGGGGTGTTGGTAAAGGTTGGCGTCGGCGGCACCGGGGTTAAGGTGGGGGTCGAGGTGTACGTGGGCGTTGGGGGCGGTGGGGTCATGGTTGCTGTGAAGGTTGGGGTTGGCGGGACTGGGGTGTTGGTGAACGTCGGCGTCGGGGTGTAGGTGAACGTTGGGGTTGGCGGGATCGGGGTGTTGGTGAACGTCGGCGTCGGGGTGTAGGTGAAGGTTGGGGTTGGCGGGATCGGGGTGTTGGTGAACGTCGGCGTCGGGGTGTAGGTGAAGGTTGGGGTTGGCGGGATCGGAGTGTTGGTGAACGTCGGCGTCGGGGTGTAGGTGAAGGTTGGTGTCGGCGGGACC